>Ga0335074_10011091_pt1 | contig 12602 bp, 10 predicted proteins | sample Lox_Sample_23_FD_206715 | JGI IMG/M metagenome (GOLD analysis project Ga0335074, IMG submission 206715) | Soil microbial communities from Loxahatchee National Wildlife Refuge, Florida, United States - Lox_Sample_2.3 | ecosystem: Environmental > Terrestrial > Soil > Wetlands | place: USA...
TCGAGGACGGCGCACGGCGGCTGCGCCAGTACCCGCACGAGCTGTCCGGCGGGATGCTGCAGCGCGTCATGATCGCCGCGGCGTTGCTGACCGAACCCGCCCTGCTGCTGGCCGACGAGCCCACGACTGCACTTGACGTCACCACGCAGGCCGAGGTCATGGCCATCCTGGACGAGCTGCGGCGCGGTTACGGGCTGGGCATGCTGTTCATCACCCACGACCTGGAGCTGGCCGCGGCGATCTGCGACCGGACCGTCGTCATGTACGCGGGGCAGGTCGTCGAGGTGCGCAAATCCGCGCTTCTGCACGGCGACCCGCTTCATCCCTATACCGCGGCGCTGGCCGCGGCGCGGCCCGACATCGAGCAGCGGGCGAGCAGGCTGCGGGCCATCCCCGGCCGGCCCCTGTCGGCGTTCGAGGCGCCGGCCGGGCAGTGCGCGTTCGCCCCGCGGTGCGCTCACGCTCAGGACGCGTGCCTCGCCGCCGTTCCCGAGCTGACCGAGGTCGACGGAGGGCTGTCGCGCTGCGTCCGCGTCACCGAGCTACGCGGGGAACTGGAGACGGCCGATGCCTGAGGAAGATCGTCTGGCCGCGGTCGGCCCGGGCGCCGAAGGCGATGGTGAGTACGCCGGAGCCGACCTCGTTCCCGTTCTTGAGGTGACGGGCCTGCGGAAAGAGTTCGGGGCCCTCGTCGCCGTCGACGACATCTCGTTCGCGATCGCGCCCGCCCGGTCACTGGCGATCGTCGGCGAGTCCGGTTCGGGCAAGACCACGGTCGCGCGGATGATCGTCGGCCTGGAGCGGCCAACCAGGGGAACGATCACTGCCTGCGGTGGCGACCGCTCGCGCCCGGCCAGGTCGGCGCGTGACCGCCGGCGCCGGGGCAATGAGATCCAGATCGTGTTCCAGGATCCGTACACCAGCCTGGACCCGCGTCAGACGGCCGAGCAGGCCATCGAAGAGGTGCTGCGGCTGCATCACGACTGGGCGGCCGAACGCCGCCGCAGCCGCATCGAGCAGCTCGTCGAGCTCGTCGGACTCGACTCGCGGCAGGCCAGGGCGCTGCCGCGGGCGCTGTCGGGCGGCCAGCGGCAGCGGGTAGCGATCGCGCGGGCGCTGGCCGCCGAGCCGCGGATCCTGATCCTCGACGAGTCCGTGGCCGCCCTCGACGTGTCGATCCAGGCCCAGGTGCTGAACTTGCTGGCCGACATCAGGGACGAGACGTCGGTCTCCTACATCCTGATCAGCCACGACCTCGCCGTCGTACGGCAGCTCACCGACGACGCGATCGTGATGTATCGCGGGCAGCTGGTCGAGCGCGGGCTGACCGCGCAGGTACTCGACGACCCGCAGCACCCCTATACCCAGCGGCTGCGGGCGAGCGTGCCGCGCCCGGGCTGGAAACCGAGCCGGCGCCACCTGGTGCCCGTCGACATCGAGGGGTTCCGGGCCGATGGGGTCTCCGGCGTCCCCAGGGCGGAGCGTGTCCCGCGGGGCCAACACGAGGAAGGCGACTGAATTGACCGACGACTTGTGCTATCTGCCCGCCGCCGAGGCGCTCCGGCTGTTCCGGGCCGGCGAGCTGTCCCCGGTGGAGCTCATGCAGGCGGTGATTGACCGGGCCGAGACCGTCGAGCCGACGATCAACGCCTTCGCCGACACACGCTACGAGCAGGCGCTGGCGCAGGCCAGGGCCGCGGCTGACGCCTACGCCGCACGCGGCGGTCAGCCCCGGCCGCTCGAGGGGCTTCCGGTCGCGGTGAAAGAGGAAGCCCCGATCGAGGGTCAGCTCAACACGCTGGGCTCGATGCCGCTGCGCGACGTGGTGGCCGACCACACGGCGGTCTTCGTACAGCGCATCCTCGATGCCGGCGGCATCGTGCACGCCAGGACGACAACTCCTGAGTTCTCCTGCGCGCCGGTGACCTGGACCAAGCTGTGGGGCGTCAGCAGGAACCCGTGGCAGACCTCATATTCGCCGGGCGGCTCGAGCGGCGGGTCGGCGGCCGCGCTGGCGGCGGGATCGACGACGCTGGCGACCGGCTCCGACATCGGCGGCTCGATCAGGATCCCGTCTTCGTTCTGCGGCGTCGTCGGGTTCAAGCCGCCCTACGGCCGCGTGCCTGAGGTCGAGGTCTTTAACCTGGATCACTACTGTCATGAGGGACCGATGGCCCGCACGGTTGCCGACTGTGCGCTGCTGGAAAACGTCATCGCCGGCCCGCACGGCAGCGACGTGGCGTCGCTGCGGCCCAAGCTGGAGATTCCGTCGGAGCTTGCGCCGGTCACGGACCTGCGGCTGGCCTACGCTCCCGATCTCGGGTGCTACCGGGTCGACGACGACGTCGCCGCGAACACCGCGGCCGCGGCCGACCGGCTGCGCGAGGCCGGCGCGACCGTTGAGGAAGTGACCCTGCCCTGGCGGCTGGAGATGATCAGCCGGGCCGCGCGCATCCATTTCGGCATGATCTTCGGGCCGTCGGTCCGCGAGATCTACGCCGAGAGCGCCGATCAGCTCACCACTTATGCGCGGCACTTCGTGGCCGAGGCCGACCAGATCGGCAAGGACGACTTCATCGCCGGGCTGGAACTCGAGGGCCAGATCTACGCGCCGCTCGGCTCGCTGCTTGACGAGTACGACGCGCTGATCTGCCCGACGTTCGCGGTGCCGGCGCTGCCGGCCGAGTACGAGGTCGACGATCCGGTCATCGTCAACGGCCAGCCGACCGCCGACTGGCTGGACGTGATGATGACATTGCCGTTCAACATCGCCAGCCGCTGTCCGGTCCTCAGCGTGCCGTCCGGCCGGTCCCGCGACGGCGTCCCGACCGGGCTCGCGATCGTGGGCAAGACCTATGACGACGTGACCGCGTTCCGGGTGGCCGCCGCCCATGAGGCCAGGTTCCCCTGGCTCGACCAGCCATCCCGCCGTCCCGCGCTGTGAGAGCGGCCGGGCCCACTACGCCAGCGCGCTCGGAGAGGTGAGGTCTCTTACGCCAGCGAGCTTGGTCCTGACGAGTTCCGCGTCGGGATCCTGCAGGTCGTCGAAGATGGTCAGCGCCTGCTGCCAGGCTTGCCGGGCCTGGTCCGGCTCGCCTGCGGCGTGCCGGATGTCGCCGAGATGGTTGAGGGTGTCCGCTTCATCGAAGCGGTCGCCAGCGTCTCGGTGCAGCATGAGGGCTCGCTCGCAGCATTTGGAGGCTTCGGCAATGTTGCCCAGGTGGTACTCGGCGTATCCGACGCTGTCCCACGCATGCCGCTCAACCCTGCGGTGCTCGGTTGCCGTACTCAGCTCCAGTGCCTGCCGGGAGAACGCGCGGGCCTGCTCGTAGTCGCCGAGGAGGCCGTGGTACCAGCCGGCGTCATTGAGCGCTTCGGCCTGTCCCGGCTTGTCGCCGATGGCCTGGTACAGACGGAGTGCCTCCTCGACGTGACCGAGCGCGTTGGCGGGCCGGCCCTGACGGTGGGCCAGGTAGCCGAGGTTCTGGTGGACCTTGGCCTGGCCGACTCGGTTTCCGAGCCGCTGGTACAAGGCGAGACTGCGAGCGAATTGCTCAAGCGCCTGATCATGGTCGCCCGCGGCTTGGCTGGCGGCTCCGAGGAGTCGGCTGCACACGGCCTGCGCGACGATGTCTCCCAGGCGGGTTGCGGCGTCCAGTGCCGCGCGCTGCGTTACGGCGCGTTCTTGCAAGTGACCGCGAATTTGCTGGAAGGGCTCCATGGCCCAGGGAAGCTGCCAGGTGTGGTCATCGAATCCCGATGCGGCGGCGAGGCTAGTGGCAGCGAGCAAGACCTGGTGCTCGGCTTCGAACCAGGCCAGGGCCTGTGAGTAATCAGCAAGCTCAACCTGTGGAGCCACGCCGTCCAGGGGTGAGGGCAGCACGACCACCTCCTTGGCCGGGTTCAGCAGGAGGGCGCCCCGGGCGGCTGTGTGCAGATAGTGATCCAGCACCCGGCCGATGGCAGCAGCGCGATCGGCCGGGTGCTCGCCGCTGTGTGCCTGCTCGGCAGCGCGCGCGCGCAGCAGGTCGTGAAAGGCGTACCGGCCCGGGGCATGCTCGGCGATCAGGTGGGCGCGGGCCAGCTCGCCTAGCAGGCGACGGGCCTGGAGCTCGGGGCGGCTGCACAGGCTGGCTGCGGCCGGAACCGAGACGTCGGGTCCCGGGTGCAAGCCGAGGAGCCGGAACATCCGTGCCGCTTCGTCGCCGAGCCGCCGGACGGACCACGAGAACACCGCCCGCACGCTGGCGGCCGGATCGCCGGCGTCGAGAGCGTCCAGGCGGCCGGCCGAGTCGGCGAGTTCGGCCGCGAGTGAGGTCAGGGCGAACTGCGGGCGAGCAGCGGCCCGCGCCGCGGCCACTGACAGCGCCAGCGGCAGGCACGCGCACAGATCGGCGATCTGGTCGACCGCGCCCGGCTCCGCTGCGCTGCGGTCGCGGCCGAGCCGGGCGGTCAGCATCTGCACTGCCTCGGCGTGCGTGAGGACATCGAGGGTCAGCAGCCGGGCGCCGTCGGCGGCGCCCAGCCCGCCGAGCTGGTTGCGGCTGGTGACCAGCACCAGGCTGGCCGGGCTCGCTGGCAGCAGCGGGCGGACCTGGTGCTCGTCGCGCGCGTTGTCCAGGAGAATCAGCATCCGCCTTCCGGCAAGCAAGCTGCGGTACAGCCCCGCCTGCGCCTCCGGACTGGCCGGGAGTTGTCCAGGCCGGACACCGAGCGCGTCCAGGAAGCCGCGGATCGCCTGGACGGCCGTGGCCGGGGTGCCAGACGGGTCGAAGCCGCGAAGGTTTACATGCAGTTGCCCGTCAGGAAAGCGCGGCGCGACCTGGTGGGCCCAATGCAGCGCCAGCGCGGTCTTGCCCACTCCGGCGGTCCCGCCGATAGCCGAGATCACCACCGTCCCCGGCGCGCCGCCGCCGGCCTCGTCGAGAATCCTCGTCAGCGTCTGCAGCTCGGCCGCGCGGCCGGTGAAGTCGAGCACGGCCGCGGGCAGCTGCCTCGGCACCGCGACTGCCTGGCCATGCGGGCGTGCCGGGACGCCGTCGCCGAGCAGTTCCTCGAGGCGATCAGCCGAGACCCCTAAGGCCCTGGCCAGCCTGGGCCGCAGCCACGGCTGCGGTTCGGTCTTGCCGCGTTCCCAACGCGCGACCGTAGTGCGCTCGACACCCAGCTTTCCCGCCAGTTGTTCCTGCGTCAGGCCGACGGCCTTGCGGCGCTGGGCCAGCCGCCCCCGCTTCGGTCGGCCCGCCTGAGTAGCAGCATCCGACATAGTGAGCCGCCCCGCTTCGCTGTCCGGTTCTTGCCCCGCAGCAGCCAGCATCCCGCCGTTGGAATCGGCCGTTAGTCCCCTTTTGTAGCCTACGCCGGAGTGCGGCCGCAGTCGCACAGGTACGACATCACCGCTTATCGGCGCAGGCCAGCCCGTCGCATGCGGCATTGATGCCGCATTCACGCTCTGGCCGGGCCTGACCGTGACTGGTTCGATCCAATTCGGCCGTGCTGCCCGCAAAAGCGCCGAGCGGCCTGATCCAACCGGCAAGGAGAACCATGACCGAGTCCGTTGCGCCAGCGCTCGCCGAGGTCACAACCCTCGCGGGAACCGTCCACGCGAACCCGCTGTACCCGCCCGATACCCCGCTGATCCGCGTCACTGCCTCGGGCCGGCCCGACCCGGTCATCGCGGCCATCAGCCGCCACATCGCTAAGTCCGGGAGCGTCTTCCTCGAACTGCCCGATGGCCAGCTGACTGTAGTCCTGCGCCTGGACGGCAAGACGTGGATCCCGCGGCAATGCGGGTAGCAAACCGCGTTCGCCGGCGGCCGGATTCGGGAACGGGAGTGGAGACGTGCATCACCCGGCGGGAGAAGCTATCTCATGACCGAACCGGCTCCTTACATCGACTACGCGAATCTCCCTGCGCCCACCGAGGGCTTCGTCGCCACGCTGTTCATCACGGTCAGGAAGGTGGCGCGGTCGCGCGACTTCTACTCGCGCGTGCTCGGCGGCACGATCGTCATGGAGGAGAACCCGTGCATCGTGAAGCTGGCTAACACGTGGATCATCATGAATCCGGGCGGGCCGCCGACCCCCGACAAGCCCGACATCTCGGTCGTGAACTACGAGCCGGGCAACACCACCTCGATCTTCCTCAACCTCCGGGTCGCGGACATCCAGGCCTGCTACGAGGAGTGGAAGGCGAAGGGCGCGGAGTTCGTCACGCCGCCGATCGACCGCGGCGCAGAGATCCGGTGTTACATACGTGACCCGGATGGATACTTGATCGAGGTCGGCCAGGCCACCGGCGTGCTGCACGGCCAGCTCGCGGCCAAGCGCCCCGAGGACCTGCCTGGCTGACGCTTCCCGCCGCTGAGGCGAGGCCGTCGGCCGACCGTGGCCTTCGCCTGGGACTGGCCATTAGACTCGCGGTGCCGGAGGTGAAAGGCGCTCCGGCTACCGGCGAGGTACACGTTGGGGAGCTGAAATGCCCGGGCAACCGCGCACGCGCTGACGCTCTAAGCCTGCTGTAGCTGTCACCGCGTGCTGCTCAGAGTTTGCGGCACGGCGAATCCGTTCTTGCTCCCACGGCGACTCATGGAAGCGCTCCGCTGTGCCTGCCTTTCGCTTGTCTTGCCTCACGTACTTGTTTCTCGCCCTGCCTAGCTCGACCCTTGGCCTGCTGTGGCCGTCGATGCGGCTGTCCTTTCACGAGCCAGTCGGCGCCCTCGGAATCCTGCTGGTCTTCGGGATCGTCGCGTCGGTCTGCACCAGTGCCGCAACCGGCCGGGCGCTCGGGCTCACCGGCGCCGGTCCGCTGATCGCCGGCGGCGCGCTCCTGGTTGTCCTCGCGCTCGCCGTCGAGTCGGCCGCGTCCTCCTTGTGGCTATTCGCCGTCGGCGTCGTCGTGTTCGGGCTGGGTTTCGGCGCGATCGACGCCGCCCTGAACGCGCACGCAGCCAGCTACTTCGGGGCGCGCCAGATCAACTGGATGCACGCCAGCTTCGGCCTCGGCGCCACGCTGGGCCCGCTGGCCGCGACCGCGATGCTGAGTGGCCACCTCGGCTGGCGCCTGGTGTATGGGGCCACGGCCCTGGCGATGGCCGGGCTCACTGTTGCGCTCACCCTGAACCGCCGGGCCTGGCGGCAGCCCGCGGGAGCACCGGCGCCAACGGCAAAGCCACGGCAGCCGGCGGAGTCCCGGTCGCGGGACGCGGCTCGAACCGCTCGGATGCGCGTGCTTGGCGGGCTGGCCTTCGCCGCGATCGAGACCGGCATCGAGTCGGGCGCCGGCATCTGGGGCTACGTGTTCCTGACGGCCGGACGCGGCCTGAGCGCCGCGCTGGCCGGCGTGGCGGTGTCGGCCTACTGGGCGATGATGTTCGCCGGGCGGCTCGCCCTCGGCCCGGTCGCCGAACGCCTCGGAGCGGCCCGAGTTCTTGGCTGGGCCGTGGCCGGTGTCGCTGTCGGCGCCGCGCTCATGACGGTGCCAGGGCCTGCGCTTGTGGCCGTGGCCGGCCTGATGGCTCTCGGGCTCGCGGCCGCGCCGGTGTTCCCGCTGCTCACGCTCACCACCGCCGAGCGACTCGGTGCCGTCGGCGTCGGCGCGACCACGCAAACCGTGAGCTTGCAGGTGGCGGCGTCCGCCGTCGGCAGCGCGGCCCTGCCGGCCGTGATCGGGCTCGCCATCGGAGCCCTGCACGCGACGATCCTGGCCCCGGCGTTGCTGGTGCTAGGAGTGGCGATGGGCGGGCTGCTCCGGCTGCTTTCACGATGAGCAGGCGCTCACAGATGGTAGGCGTACTCGCCGAACTCCCAGTCGGTCACGAACCGCTCGAACCGCTCGATTTCGTTCCGCTTGTAGGCGAGGAACGAGGTCACGAAGTAGCGGCCGAGCACGTCCGCCAGCTCGGTATCGGCCTCGAGCGCGTCGAGCGCGTCACCCAGGCGGGCCGGCAGCAAATCGGCCTTCCCCGGGTCGTAGCCGTAACCCTCAAGCTTGTCAGGCGGCTCGGTCTTGTCCTGAATGCCGAGGTAGACCGCGGCGCCGATGGCCGCCATCACCAGGTACGGGTTGGCCGCCGCGTCGCCGAGCCTGACCTCCATCCTGGCCGCGTCGCCGCGCTCATGCGGTATGCGGACCATCGCGCTGCGGTTGTCGAGCGCCCAGTCGATGAGCCACGGCGCGAGCGTGTTGGGGCCGAAGCGCTTATAGGAGTTGATCGTCGGGTTCAGCAGCGCGCTCAGGGCCGGGGCGTGCCTGAGCACGCCGCCGATCGCGTGCCGCCCGGCAAGGGACAGGCCGTCCTGGCCGCCAGGATCGTCGAACACGTTCGCGCCGGCCTCGTCGGTCAGCGAGAGGTGGACGTGGAATCCTGACCCGCCCTCGTCGTTGAACGGCTTGGCCATGAAGGTCGCAAGCAGCCCGCGTTGCCTGGCGATCTCCTGGACGGCGGACTTGAGCCGGAAGGCCCGGTCGGCCGCGTCGACGAGGCCGGAGTGGTTCAGGTTGATCTCGAACTGGCCGGGCGAGAACTCGTGGTTGGCCGCGGTCGCCCCCAGTTGGGCGTCGCGCAACTGCCGCAGCATGTGCACCAGCAGCGCCTGCGGATCCCCCTTCAGCCCGACCACGTAGACGTTGCCGAGTTCGTTGGCGTAGCGCTGCCACTGGCCGCTGGCGTCGCGCTCGCAGAGGAAGAACTCAAGCTCGGGCCCGCAGATGGGGGTGTAGCCCTGGCTCTCGAGCTGCCGGGCGACCTCCCGCGCGACCGCGCGCGGCGCCTCGGCCGCCGGCTCGCCCTCGGGTGTCATCGCGTCGCCCAGGCACCACGCGACGCCGGTTTCCCAGGGCATGGCGGTGACCGTACTGAGGTCGGGGTACACGCAGATGTCGGGCAGGCCCTGCTCGAGACCGCCCTGGACGGGGACTACGTCGCCGCGCGGTGAGGTGTGGTAGACGGCGCGGCAGAACGAGAGCCCGTGCTCCGCCACTGCGGGCAGCTCGCTGACCGGCACGTCCCGCCCGCGGTCGACGCCGATGAGGTCCGGATACGAGATCCGGATGACGTCGATGCCCTGTGCGGTGAGCCGTTCCGCGACGGCCGTAGCGCTCGAGGATTGCGTCACGTTTGCTCCCGGCCCACTATGAACGTTTGGATACAAACAATCGATACCGCAGCGTAAACGGCCGGCCTCGGCGCGGGCAAGCGCAGGCCCCGTCGGCTTACCATCCTGCAGGCGCACGAGATGAGGGAGCAGGCATGAGTCACGTTAAGGGATTCTTCTACCCGCGAACCGCAACCGGGAGATCCTCGCTCCTGCCGCTGCCGCCCTGGCACTATTCCGGTGACCTGATGACCGTGGAGTACCGCACCGACCCGGCCAGGGTCGCCGAGTTGCTGCCTGCGCCGCTTGAACCAGCGCCCGACGACCCCGGCGCGGTAGCGCTGATCTGGGCCGACTGGCAGTCCTGCGGCGACGACGGCGCCGAATTGCTCGATCCGGTCCGCGCCCAGTACCGCGAGTGCTTCGCCGTCGTGCGGTGCAGTTTCGACGGCCGCGTGTACTCGCGTTGCGTCTACATCTGGGTCGACGCCGACTTTGCTCTCGTCCGCGGCCTGCACCAGGGCTACCCGAAGAAGCTCGGCTCGATCCACCAGACCCGGCCGCATCCGTTCGGCCGGGCCGCTCCCCGGATCGGGCCAGGCGGGCGGTTCGGCGGTACGCTCGCGGCCGCCGACCGGCGCCTCGCCCAGGCGGTCGTGACGTTGCGCGAGGAGTCCCCGCACAACGGCTTCGTTAACGCGCACCCGATGGCTCACCATCGGTGGGTGCCGTCGATCGAGAAGGGCGCGGCCGACTCTCTCGATGAGCTCGTCCAGTCCGGTAGCGCCAGCTTCGAGGCCGGTCAGGCCTGGCGCGGCGACGCGTCGCTCGAGCTGTTCGACTCGCCGACCGAGGAGCTGTCCGGGCTGAGTGTCGAGGAGATCATCGCCGGCTATTACCGCCAGGTCGGGGTGACCTGGGACGGCGGCCGCGTGCTCGCCGACCACGGGAGGGCGACTGAGTAAGCCCAAGGCTCGGAGTTCGCAGGTCCTCGCACGTCGGGGGCTCGAGGATGACGCGGTGGGCGGGTTAGGGCTGGAAGACGACGCGGTGCGTGTGGCTCTCTGCCGAGTTCCAGACGGCTTCGACGTCACTGAGCGGCACCGGCAGCGCGTCGATCATGAGCGCGCCCGCGGCGATCTCGTCGATGAGCGCGGCGATCTCCCTGACGAAATCGGCGGTCGACACCGCGCCCTGGCCGCTGCCGAGGATCGTCAGATTGTGCGACCGGAGCGCGACCGACGGCACGCTGGCCTCCGGTCCGCCCATCGCGCCGATGTGGACCCAGGTCAGCGGCTGACTCGGATCCGATCGGGCGGCCAGCATCGCCGGCAGTATCCGCTCGGCGGGCGCGCCCCACAGGTAGTCGATGACGACGTCGGTGTCGGCCGCGTTCTTCTGGACCTCGGCCGCGATCCCGGCGTCGCTGCCGGCCAGCGAGATGATGCCGTCCGCCCCGAGCGCAGGCAGCGCGGCCAGCCGTTCCGGATCACGTCCGGCGGCGGCGACCCAGCCGGCCCCGAGGCGCTTGGCGATCTGAACGGCCATCTGACCGGCGCTGCCGGTGGCGCCGAGCACCAGTACCCGCTGGCCCGGCTGCAAGGCAGCCCGGCGGCGGAGCGGAACCCAGGACGACATGGCCGGGTTGACCGCGGCGGCCACGGTGACGTCGTCCGCCCCGTCAGGAAGCGGGATGTAGGCGCGCCGCCGGATCACGGTCAGGTCGGCCATCGCGCCGTGCGCCGAGTCAAGCGCGGCGAAATACACCCGCTGGCCGCCGCCCAGTACGCCCGTTCCGTCGACGCCGGGGATCAGCGGCAGCGCGGTACTGCTGGCGTAGTGCGCGCCCGACGCCCCCGACCGGACACGCGGATGCAAGCCGGACGCGCGGACCTCGACCAGAAGTTCGTCAGCGGACGTGGCCTCTGGATCACTGACTTCTGCGTACTGCGGCGGGCGGTCAAAGGACGTGACGAGGGCGGCGTGCATGCGGACCTCCCTGATAATTCGGACTTTAGTTTGTTACACCAACCAATATAGTTGGTGACACGTACTAATGTCAAGTACGCTCAGCGGCATGGAAGCCGATAGCGCCGACGTGGCCGAGCTGACCCTGACCGATGCCCTCGTGCAGTTGTCGTTCGCCGTGCAGGCGATCCTCGGGCGGGTCGCGGCCGATCACGACCTGTCGATCATCCAGGGCCGGCTGCTCGGGATACTGCGCGACCGCGAGCCGACGATGGCCGCATTGGCCCGGTACCTCAACCTGGACAAGTCGAGCATCACCGGGCTGGTCGACCGAGCCGAGCGCCGCGGTCTGGTGCAGCGGAGCGCCGACCCGTCCGACGGCCGCTCCGTCCGCGTTGCCGTGACCGACAAAGGCCGCGCGCTTATCGACCTGACCGGGGCGGAGGTCGACCGGGAGATCGGGCTGCTGACGCGCAACCTGTCCGGGCCCGAGCGGCAACGGCTCTGCGCGCTGGCCGGCCGGATCGCGCCCCGGCTCTAGCGCGGCGGCCGGGCGGGCCTGCGCTTGACGGCATCCGCCGCGCGCGAAGATAATTTGGGTCCAAACGACCTGTTGTTGCCGACAGGGCGGAGCTTCGCTGGGAAGGTCATGAGTACAGCGCAGGTAGCGGGCGTGGACGTCGACACCAGGCACTGGATAGGCGGCGAGCGAGTCGGGTCGGCCGACACGTTCACGGACATCTCGCCGATCGACGAAACGGCGATCGCGGACGTGGCCAGGGGCGGGCCAGCGGAGGTCGATGCGGCCGTCAGGGCGGCTGCGGCCGCCTTTCCCGGCTGGTCGGCGACGCCGGCCGAGCAGCGGGCGGCGATCCTGCACGCGATCGCCGACGGCATCGACAAGCGCGTCGAGGAACTCGCTCAGGTCGAGACCGCGGACAACGGGTCGCTGCTGCGCTCGCACCGGCGCAGCGTGATGCCGCGGGTCGCGCACAACTTCCGCTTCTTCGCGGACTGGCTCGGCCACCTGGACGGCGAGCAGCCGGATGTCAGGGAGCACCGGCAGCGGGTGTCCTGGTGCCCGTCAGGGGTGACCGCGGTGATCACCCCGTGGAACGCGCCGCTGATGCTGGCCACCTGGCGGATCGCGCCTGCCCTCGCGGTCGGCAACACGGTCGTGGCCAAGCCGCCAGAACTGGCGCCGCTCACCGCGAGCCTGCTGGCCGACATCGCCGCGGAGGCGGGGCTGCCCGCCGGGGTCTTCAACGTCGTGCACGGTATTGGCGCGGAGGCCGGCGCCGCGCTCGTCGCGCATCCCGACGTGGCGCGGGTCGCGTTCACCGGCTCGGTCGGCACCGGCCGGAGCGTCGCCGCCGCGGCCGGGGCGCAGCTCACCCCGGTCTCCCTGGAGCTCGGCGGCAAGTCGGCGCTGCTAGTGTTCGCGGACACCGACATGGACCTGGCCGTCGCCAACGCGGTCGAGCAGTACGACAACGCGGGCCAGGTCTGCCTGGCCGGAACCCGCCTGCTGGTCGAGC
>Ga0335074_10011092_pt1 | contig 12601 bp, 18 predicted proteins | sample Lox_Sample_23_FD_206715 | JGI IMG/M metagenome (GOLD analysis project Ga0335074, IMG submission 206715) | Soil microbial communities from Loxahatchee National Wildlife Refuge, Florida, United States - Lox_Sample_2.3 | ecosystem: Environmental > Terrestrial > Soil > Wetlands | place: USA...
AATACGCGCCCTCCCCGCAAGCGGCCAGGTAGCTCAGTTGGTAGAGCAGCGGACTGAAAATCCGCGTGTCGGTGGTTCGATTCCGCCCCTGGCCACCACAGAATCAACAACTTCCGTGCTATCTCGTCGAGCCGCTCCGCTCGCAGCAACCATTTCGCAACCTTCTGTCTCGCGGGCCATCAGCGCCGCGAGCCGCGTCCCGAGATCGGACTCCGCCCGCTGCGCGAACCAATGGGAGTAAGTGCCGAGCGTGATCGCGACATTCGCGTGGCCGAGTTGGCGGGAGATCGAGCTGATGTCGGCGCCGGTGGCGATCAGGAAGCTCGCGGCGGTGTGCCGCAGATCGTGGCAGCGGATGCGCCGCAGCCCGGCCCGGCGGAGCGCGGGGTAAAAGCACCGCGTGCGGAAGTCGCGGTCGTCCATCGGCCTGCCCGCCGAATTCGGGAACACGAGATCGAGCGGCCCCTTCGGGCAGCGCAGCTTCCAGGCTTTCAGCGCCACCATCACCTCGGGCGGCAGCGAAACGAACCGCGTGCCGGCCTTCGTCTTCGTGTCGCGCAGCTCGCCAGTGGTGGCTTCGAGCTGACGCCGGACGAGGAGCCGGTTCGCGGGGAACTCGATGTCGCCCCAGCACAGCCCCAACAGCTCCCCGAGCCGCAATCCCCCGAGCCCCAGCACCAGGATCGCCGCTCGCCCCGGTAGCGGCGGCTCGCGGGGGTCCTCGGCCGCCTCCGCCAGGCGCATCACCTCCGCGGGCCTCAGCACCGCCTCCTCCCGCAGCGCATCCGGCACTGCCTCGCTCTTTTTCAGCGCTCGGCAATGCTCGGCGGGGTTGTAGGCGGCGTAGCGCCGGCCGACCGCGAACTTGAACAACTGGCGGGCGAGCGCGACGCATTTGTTGATCTCGCGGACCCCGGCTGCCGCGATCTTCGGGGTGACGGCCTCCAGTTGGGCGATGTTGCGGAGGATGCGGGCGCGAGAGTCCTCTCGACGGGCGACCGGGAGCGCGAGGCGCAGCGCCCGAAGTCGATCCGCGACCGCGGCCTGCCGGCCGGCGCGCAGCGTCGCCAACTCCTCGTCGCGAAATCGCTCCAGGTCCGGCGCGTGGATGGCGGTGAGCTTTTGCGGGCCGAAGCGCCGTTCCAAGCGCGCGAGGATGCGCAGCGCGTCCTTCTTCGAGCTGGGACGGAGAGAGTGGGCAATGTGCGCGGCGCGGAACTCGGCGGCCAGCTCGGTGAACGTCTTTTCGAAGTCCATCGGCTGCCCCTTGTCCTTCCGGTCCTCGATCTCGCGCGAGAACCGCAGTGCCTCGCGCTCGGTACGGAAGATCCTGTAATCCATCCGTCCGTCGGAGCCGCGGAAGCGCACCTGGTAGCGGTGGCCGGTTTTGCGTTGAATGCGTTCGGGGCGTCTCATCGTCGCTCGCTCCTGCGTGAAGTGAAGGGGGTGCTGCTGCTATTGCGCTTCGCGCGCAGCCGCTGCAATTTTTCCGCGTTGGACAACTTACAACCGCGTCCGTGGGGACCCAGCGGGGCCGGGCAGTAACGGGGCTTCGCCCCGGCGCCGGAGGTGGAGTAATCCTGCACGAGAAAGCGTCCGCAGCCCTCGCGGGCGCACTGCACAATGCGCACTGTTGCCCCGGGGGCGAGCAGCTCGTTCAGCGTGAGCACAATCAGCGCATCCCCGTACCGCATCAACGAGTCCAACCGCTGTCCTCGCATGAATTGCGCAATGGACAGCTCGGTGTCGGCGATGTGCTGTTGCAGAAAGCGGCGAAAAACGCTGCGACGAGTCGGGGTGCCCGTCCGGGCACGCGCCGGCCGAGCATCCAGGAACGCTGCATCCACTCCGCCCCTGAGCCGTGACTCCAACTTCCAACGTACGGAGACTGCCAACGCAGCCTTCCGGGCACTGCCCCGCATCGCGTCGTCCGCGCCCTCCGCCGTCGCGTCGTTCGCCAACGCGCACAGCCGCTGGGCTCGGTGCAGTAAGTCGCTCGCCATAGGGCGCTAATTCTCGCTCGTCCGGCCGATATTGGAAACTATTATCGATCCAGTGTTGGCTTACATCAGCGGAATCATGAAGTTCGCTGTGGAACCCCTGTAGGTCCAAATACCGCTTTAAGCGTAAATCATGCGCAGCACCGCCCGCGAAACCTTAATTACCACCTTTTCAGGTTTCGCAGTGTCGCGAGAGAGTTCGCCTAGATCAGCTCCCATACGAGGTCCGGAAATGGCCGACCTGACGCGCATCGGCGCCACCACGTTTCGAAAAATGACCGGCATAACGCCAGCGCTGATGCGGGCGCTGGAGTCCACCGGGATCATCCACCCGTTACGCGCCGACAGCGGCTGGCGCAGTTTTTCCCAAAAAGATGTGGATGCGGTGCTCGAATGGAAAGCTGCGCGGGCGCAGGAGCGAGCCGCGCTAACGGCCGAACAAGCCGCTCGGCGCCGAGCGGCGCGCACACGAAGATGAGCCCGGAGGAAGCGCTCGTCGTCGTCGCGCTGCCCGACGGCACGGCGGCCGCGTTCCCGGCCGCGATCGTGATGGAGGCGCGGGAGCGAGCCGTCAAGCTCGGCTTCGGGCCGCGCCAGGAGCGAGGCCCTTTGAACTCCGGCGCGGAACGACTGCTCGACAGCAAGGAGCTGGCGGCGCTGCTGGGCGTGAATGACACGACCATCGAGCAAATGGCTAAAGACGGCCGACTGCCGTCAATCCGCATTGGTCGACTGCTCAGGTTCGAGGCAGGGGTTTGCATCGCGCGGTTGAGAGTCACCGACGGCGGACGGCTGTAATGGGTACCCGCGAGAGAGAACGGGACCGATGGCGCGAGGCGATGGTCTGCGATGTCCGCGCCATCGAAGTCAGCCGCGAACACCATCGTGCGATCGTTTGGCTCGCGCCGTATTGTTGTTGCGATATGACCGGGTGCATCGAAGCGGTGCGGCAGATTGATCCGTCGGTGACGGAAATCCTCACGCTGTCGGGCGCCAAGCTCGACACTTCCTATCACCTCGACGCGCAAGGCGAGTGGCGGGCGAGGCGGGCGGAGCAGTGCTCGGCGCCGACATGGAAGCCGCGGCCGATTTTCCTGATGAGTTGTTGAGTGAGAGCGAGTCTCGAACAGGCCAACGCCGTGAGCATCACCGGCGCGCAGTTCCTTGCTGCGCTGTTCGCCGATCTCCGGCCGGGGCATCACGCGGTGATCGCGGTCGTGCCGGAGATCGGGCCGCCGGGCTACGCCGAAGCAGAGCGGTGGGCGCGGGCATGGTGGCCAGGGCGGGAGATTCCCCGCCGATTTCTGAGGGCGAATGCGTATGTAACGATCAGCTCCTTCGCGGTGCCCGCAGACGGCCGCCGCTCCCGGCACAGCCAGGCCTTCGTCGCGCTGCACGCGGTGATGATCGACGACGTCGGAACGAAGGTCTCGCCCGACGCCGTCGACCGGCTGCCGCTCTCTGCGCTCGTCGAGACCTCGCCCGGCAATCACCAGGCCTGGCTCTTCATTCGCCAGGACGCCGACTCCCGCGACCCTTCTCTCGCGAGGCGGCTGCTCGCGAGGATGGCCTCGGGGCTCACCGCCGATCGCACGCGCGGGGTGATCCAGTACGGCCGATTGCCCATCGGCGTGAACAACAAAGCTGAAGTCGGCACGCCGTTCCGGGTGCGGTGCATCGAATTCGCTCCGGAGCGTCGGTACAGCATTCGAGAGATCGCGGAAGCCTTCCAACTCGACATGACGCCGCGCGAGGCGCACGCGTTCGATGAGGTGGCGCTGTGAGCGCCGCGATGAGTGACGACGGCACCGAGGTGACCGGCGGGCAGTTCCTCAAGGCGATATTCGCGGAGATCGCTCGGGGGCATCACACCGTCCTCTGTGCCATCCCGGGCGACCCGGAAGAGGCGGAGCGGAAAGCCTGGGCGGGGCGACCCTGGTGGCCGGGGAAGAAGATCCCTCGCAGCGAGCGGAATCGGTTCCTGACCGGGAACGCGTACCTGACGATCTCCTCGTTCCACGCGCTCGCAGACGGCTACCGCCCGCGGCGCAAAGAGAACTTCGTCGCGCTGCACGCGGTGATGCTCGACGATGTGGCCACGAAAATCCCCTGGGCGCGCGCCAACCGGTTACCGCTCTCCGCGCTCGTCGAGACGTCGCCCGGTAACTTCCAGGGGTGGCTCTTCCTGCGGCTCGACGACGACGCACGCGACCGCGAAGTCGCAGCGCGGCTGATCGAGCGGATGATCGCGGCGGGGCTCACGGCCGACGGCGCCGATCCGGGCATGCGCGGCGTGACTCGCTACGGCCGGTTGCCGATCGGCATCAACGGCAAAGCGAAATACGTCGCCGCATTGGGTGCGCCGTTCGAGGTGCGGTGCTGCGGGTTCAATCCCGATCTCCGCTACACCGTCGCGCAGATCGCCGAGGCGTTCGGGCTCGACATGCGGCCGGAGCCGGCGCGGGCGCCGCGACTGGTCACGCGAGCGGAAGCGCTCGCCGCGATAGACGTCTTCGAGGCGCTGCTGTGGTGCCTCGGGAAGGCGGAGCTTTACGATGGACGAGCGCCGAGCGCCTCGGGTTGGATCGAGATCCGGTGAATCGGAAGAACTCCTGCAGCGCACCCCGCGGCAGCGAGCTGCGGACTTCGGAGTGCACCTCGGGCAGCGGCGGGTGAAGCTCGCAGCCCCCGCCTTCGAGAAAGCGGTCGAGCACAAAGGGGTGCGCCGCAATCACCTGCTCGCCGGCATGACCGCATTCAAGCTCGACGCCCCCGAGGAAGCGGTCGCGCCGTTGCTCGCCGCGGCGGCGGGCGGGGTGCTGGAGGCGCTGCGCTCGGACCGGACGCTGGACCACTGGCGCCGCCTGGGCGGGGCGAACGCCGAAATGAGCACGCTCGAAGAATTCGCGCGCATGGGTGGGTGGACCCCGGAGGAGCCGGAGCCCGAGGGGGAGTTTTACTACTCGGTCGAGGAGATCGCCCGGCAACTGACGGAGGGCGAAGAATGAACTCCCCCATGCGGCAAGCCGCCCCCATCACCCGCCTCGCCGCGGCCGCCGAAATCCTCCTGAGCTTCCCGCGGCCGACCCTCGCGAACGCCATTTTGATCGCCGCATTCCTCCTGCCTCGCGCCGCGCTCGCGAGCGTGAGCGACGATCGTGGGGGGCGATGGCGCGCGGCGAACGTCACCCTCGAGCACAGCCTCGGTCGGCTGGAAGTCTGGTACCGCCCCGGCGGCGAGCGGCATTGGAAGTCGGCGCCGCTGCTCGGAATCGACCGGATCGAGACCGTTCCGGCTCCCGCAGGCGTGACGGAAGTGCTCGCGAAGGTGTGCAACGCGCAGCGGCTCGCGCTCGCCGGCCTCGCGATCGAGTTCCGGCGGCATTGCGCGGTGGGCGAGGCGGTGCAAGCGGCGCATGAGCTGGTGCGGGTGATGGGGATGCGCGCCCTCGCGCAGGCACCGGCAGATCCATCCAACCAACTTCAATCCAACTTCGAGGTTTCTCCATGAGCAACACAACCATCTCTCCCACCGTCGGCGCTGCTGCCGTAGCGGGCGGTCCCGCCGCCACGATCCTCGCCGGGGTCATGTTGGCCGCGTGGCAGGCACTGGCGGAAAATGCCTCCGGTGCCCCTATCCAATCGCCGTCCGGCGTCCGCCAAGCGAAGTTCACAGCCTCCGGCACCTTCGGCGCAGGCGGCGTGGTCGCGATCGAGGGCTCACCCGACGGCATCAACTGGACAGAACTCGGGATCATCTCGTCTGCCAGCGCGCCCGCAGTTGGTGCCGCGTCGAATGCCGCCATGAAAGCCGGCCCGCCGAAGGCGGTTCCGACCGGTACCGCGACAATCAACTCCGTGAGCGGCGTGACCGTGCCTTCGGTTCCCGCCGTGCCCAACGACTCGCTCGTTATCTCCGTCACCGACGGCACCAGCGGGCCGCCCGTGCAATTTTTCCAGCCGGTGATTCAAGGCGGCGATGGAACCACATCGCTCTCCGTCACTGCTCAGGTTTCTTCCGTCGGCGCCATTTGAGCGCCCCTCATTCCCAACTCCAACTTCTCAACCTCGAAGGATCACACCCCATGAAGCCCACATTGACTCTTTCACAGGCGATCCGCGCCCGCAACGAGGCGCGCGAACAATTGAAGGTGGACGAGGCGGCGCTCGCCCTCGCTACGCAACAACGCGACACCGCCAAAGCAGCTCATGTGGAGCTGCTCGCGGAGGACGAGGCGGCGGTGGACCGAGCCTCGCGACGCTACGAGCGGGCCCTGCGCGCCGGCAAGGCCGGGCCGCTCGCAGCTGTGGCACCCTCCGCCGAGCACCTGTCGCGCCGCGTCACTGCGGAGCAGACTCTGCGGGCGATCGAGAAGACGCTCGCGAGCTTGCAAACCGCTCGGTTGAACTCCGACCGCCGGCTCGCCTCCGCCGAGGCCGCATTGCAAACTGCCGCGTTCGCGGCGATCGGCGAGAAAGCCGATGCCCGTGCGGCATGGCTCGAAGCCCTGCGGGCGCAAGTGGACGAAGAGGAGCGCATTCTCGGCGCGGTACGCGATCTGCCGGGATTCCGTCCCTCGCTCAAGGTCTTTCGAGCGTTGCGGGACACGCTGAATCTGCCGATCAACGAGCTGTCCCCGACCGGGAGTTGGGACAAGGCTTGGAGCACCCCCGTGAACGAGCGTGATCGCGTCCCGGTGGATGCCCAGAGGTATTGGACCGATCTGCTCGCCTCCCTGACCAGCGGCGAAGATGCCGACCCCACCGCTGCTGCCGCATGAGTGCTCACTCGTTGCCGAGCGGCGGAGCGCGGATGGCACTCTCGTCTTGCGCCCCACGGGGCGAGCTGCTCGGGGCCGCGTGCTTACGCTTCTCCACGCGGCGGGACAAGTCGGCTCGGTGTCCTTCACAACAACTCCGAAAGTCAGCGCGGTCCAATTCCTTGTCCGGCGGCTGGCAGCCCGTTGCGCACGTTGTGCCTCTATGGCGTGCGCGGCGGGTGCCCCACTTTTTGTAACCAACTTCAGATATTGAGATCCCCATGAAAAAGATCCTTCGTAACATCACCCTAACCTGCGACGCGGGCACTCACGCGCACTTCTTCGGCCGCCGCCGCACGGGCGACGAGATCCTGAACGCAATCCCCCCGGGCCGCATCCTGTGCTTGGGAACAATTTGGACTGGCGAACTCGCGCCGGCCGTGACGCGTGCCGCCGCCGCGATCGCCGCGAACTTCCTCTCGCCGGGGCTGAGTGTGGGCGGAGTCCTGCACGCCGAGCCCGCGCCTGACACGTTGGACTTGGGCCGGCAGTGGCTCGGCGCCCTGCAAACGAGGATCCTGGCTTCTGCGGCTGACTTCGCTTCCCAGCGGCCCGAGGAAGCCGGGGACGAACCCGGCACGGACATCGGTGAAGTAATCCAGCAACTGGATCGCCTCCGCCGCGACATGGGCACGGCCGACCGGGCGAAGATCAGGGACGGCGTGTCCCGGCTCCAGGCCGCCGCTGATCGCGTTTCCCGCTCGCGAGACGAGGCAGAGCGGCACGGAGCATTCTCCGAGGGCCGCCGGATCGCGGACGCAACCGCCAGGCGGGTCGCCGACATCAATCAACGCAATGCCGACTTCTGGAACAGGCGCTCCAGCACACCCAGCCTCGATTCGCGCGGCCGGATGAATTGGCGCACCGGGGACGCCGCTCCTGCTGAGACCACGGCTTTCCGCGACGCCATGCATGCCGCTGCCAATGCGGCGACTCCTCGCGAGCAGATCTCGGCATTGAATCGCGCAGCGAAATCGTTCTGGAGCCGTGGCGAGCCGCCGACCGTCACCGGCGACGCTCTGCGGCGGACGCCCGCCCCCACGACCATCGGCGAAATCAACGCCCGCAATCGCGCCTACTGGGCCGGCCGTTCGTGACCACTCAATATCTGCGGCAATTCTCCCTGATCGTCGCGACGGCGGCGGGTGCCGGGTTGGAGTTGGGCGCGCTGCGTTGTACCTTCAGCATCCGCCGAGGGGATATTCAAACGCCCAATACCTGCGACGCTCGCATTTACAACCTCTCCGCCAACACTGCCAATAAGATCGCCTCCCCCGAGTTCACCCAGCTTCAGATAAAGGTCGGTTACGGCTCGGCGAGCAATCTCGCGTTGATCTTCGCCGGTTCGCTGAAGCAGGTGCGCCTGGGTCGCGAGGATCAGAAAGACTCCTACGTCGACATCACGGCGGCCGACGGAGACGAGGCTTACAATTTCGCTCCGCTCGCCTTGACGCTGGCGGGCGGGGCGGCGACGCCTACGAGCGCGGTGCAGGCGATGATCGCCGCGATGGCGAAGGAGGCGCTCGCTTCCCCAACCGGAACGCCCGGCGGTCAGGCGGTCTCCTCCGGTTACATCCCGCCACTCTCCTCGAACGCACCGCCCCGTGGGCGGACCTACTTCGGCAGCTGCAAGGACGAGCTGCGAGAGCTGGCGGCCAATAATGATTGTAAGTGGTCGATGCAGGACGGAAAAATCTGCCTGATCCCCAACACCGGGTACATCGTGGGCGGCGACCCGGTGCTCATCACCCCCGCCACCGGGCTGATCGGCGTCCCGGAGCAAACGCAGAACGGTTTAGGCATCCGGACTCTGCTGAATCCGGCCCTGAAGATCGGGCAGCGTATCCAACTTCAGTCCTCCAACATCAACCAGTACCGCTATGGTCTCGACACCCTCTCGACGGCACAGCAAAAGTTTACCCAGGCGGTGTTGAGCACTGCGGCGGACGGCATTTATTACGTGATGCGCGCCAATCACTCCGGCGACACTCGTGGGAACGATTGGTATACGGATTTGGTGTGCCTTTCGGTCGATGCAAAGATCCCGACGAGTGCGGTGGAACAGGCGGCGGTGCAGCCTTCGGGCGCGGTGCCGAGATACTGAGTGAGCAACGTCATCGCGTTTCCCCCGGCCCCGCGGTGCGCCGCCTGCGGACGCTCAACGCCCTCTGGAGTCCGGTTGTGCCCGCCCTGTGCCGGTGTCTGGCGCGAGGAGGCGGACGGGACGTTGGTCTCGATGCGGGAGGAGCCGCCCCCGGCGCCAACCGCGCTCACCCAGGCAGCGCGAGCGCTGGAGTCGGGCACCATTCGCTCTTTCTGGCCGAAGGTCGAATGAACACCGCGACGCACGTCCGCGCCGAGCTGCCGCCTTGTGAGAAGTGTCGCTTGCGTGCCCAGTGCGCCGTAGAGCAATTGGCCTGTGCCGCCTATGCGCTGTATGCGGCGGCCGCGCCTCGGCGCCAGTGGCTCGCGGCCGCCAGGGCGCCGACCCGTGCTCAGTTCCTCGCCCTGGCGGAGCCGAAGGCGTGTGTGTGACGCATGTCACTCGCCATATGGCACCTATGATGCGCACCGCGGCCGACCTGTGGCATGATGCGGTCGCTGAAACGAGCTGGCGGCGACACATGGGCGATGTGACATTTCGACGACCTCCTTTGGTGGAAGTGTCGTTCGGCTTGCGTTTCCGCCGGCCGCCAGGATTGCATGTTGCGCATTACGGGCTGTTCTGGTCGCGCTTCGAGCGTGACTTCCCCGACACCCTCGATCAACCCCCCATCGCTGACCCGCAAATGCCCCCGCCCGAATGGTTCGGGCCGAGAGTGTGGTTGGTTCACCGGGACAAAGCACTCCTGCTCCAGCTCCAATACGATCGTTTCCATGTGAATTGGCGTCGGCTGACCCCGGACGTCGAGTACCCTCGGTTCACTACCCTCGCACCGGTCTTCAGCACTTATTGCGTGGCTTGGGCGGAGTTCGTCGATCGGTTGGGGCTCGGGCGGCTCGAAGATATGCGCGCCGAATTGTCGTACGTGAACCACCTTGAACCCTCCGACGGATGGCCCAAGGTCTCGGACATTGGACGAGTCATCGCGCCCCTTCGAACCGGAGTGGACGTCAAGGGAACGCTCCCGGCGTCGGTTGAGTGGGGAGCGATATTCGAGCTAGCGCATACGAAGACGAGCGCGAATTTGAAGACGATGATGCGCCCAGAGGACGGGGGAAAGAAGTTGTTTCAATTGGAAATAAAAGCTGAATCGTTGGCACCACTCAGTTCCGCGCCAGAAGCCCTGCAATGGGCCGCGCGCGCCAACATCGACGTTGTCACGACCTTCTGTTCAATCACCTCCGATTGGGCGCAAAAGGAGCTTTGGCATCGTGGCGATCGCTAAAGAAGATGTCCTCCGCGACTTCCAGCGCGGGTGGTCGACCGGCAGCACCGGCTGGGGTGAGGCGGAGACGTCGCCAGATCAACGGCACGTCTTCCGCACGATCTATCTCCGAGCGAACCAAACGAGCCCAACCGCGAATACCGCTGGGGCAGAGCTGGGGCTGCGATCGGCGCAGGGCATTGGCGGCCCCCCGACCGAAAGCCCCCTGATTAGGTTCCGCGACCAGGCCGTCGCTGCGGCGCACCGCGCGATTGACGAGCCCGCAAATGGCCTAACTCGCGACGCCGCTCGGCTTCATGAGCTCGTCGACTTGGCTCGGGAAGAGTATCCCGAAACCGGCATTCCGTCTCCGACCGTAATCGCGGCACTCGGGCGCTTCGTCACGGAATCAGCAGGTGCGCTCCGAGCGCCTTCTATCTCCTTTCTGCCGTCGGGCGCGCTTTGGCTGGGGTGGCGCAGCAGCGGGGCGCGCGCGGCCTTCGTGGTGCTGCAAGACGGGTCGGCCAGTTTTGGACTTCTCGCGTCGGGCCCCGTTCGCAAAACACACGTGAATTTCAGCAGCGACTTCGACACGGTATTCCAGCGAATGCTGGCTGAGCGTGGGCCGCATTCGACGACGCAACCGTGAGCGGACTACCGGTTGAGGGGGCACCGGTTCCGGATGACCATCGGCTCGTCCGCTATTGCAAGCCCAGCTCTCTGGAGAACGGGGAGCCGGGGCCGACGTCGTTCGCTCGCAGGCTGGATGAGGAATATGTGTCGGTGAACGATGCGGACATGTTTGGTGATCCGGAACTCAAAGATCGCGTGTCCAAGTCCAAGGCATTGGTCGCCGGTCGGTTCAGCGGTATGAGCAAGAACGGGTTGCTGGCCGTATCGCGGGCGCGGGCGGTGCGCGGGGTTGAGACAGCTCCGTCGCTCGAAGTCAAATATCATCCGCTCGCGGCCGATGCAACGCGACCCGCGAACCCCTTCCATGGTGGTTTCTGGAACGTGCCGGCGGCGGAGGAGCTGGCGGCGACGGCGCGAGCGACAGTGCTGATCGATTTAGCGGAGACGGTGGAGAGTTGGTGGAAGGTGGCGGACGTTTGAGGTGGGAGGCGGCACTGCCCTGTGGCTCGAAGTTGCACTTCTCTCGGTGGCGTACCGTGGCGACTCCGCTAATCAATCGCGCGTCAACGATCCGACGGACGGGTCTGGCATGAATTTTGCTTGTGTACTAAGGTGGGCGTGACGTCGCATTCCCGCAACGAGCGATGGCTATGCTGTTGAACGGTGAGATGGTTGCGTTTGCACCCTGTTGGCCGATGTGTCAACCTCCGCGCAGTTTTTGGCGGGGGCAAGCGTGGACGCTTGGATTCGATTTATGGCGCCGATGGCGCCGCAGACAGCAAAAGCACTCATTCAGGCCGTCGATCAGCGGCTCGCATCAGGAGCCAAGCACCTCCATCTCCTTATCTCTTGCCCCGGCGGGAGCGTCTTCCACGGCCTCTCATTACATAATTTCCTCAAGGGACTCAACGTCCCGGTCTCTACGTACAACTTCGGATCGGTGGACAGCATCGGAGTCGTCATATTCTGCGCAGGTTCACAGCGCTACTGCGTCCCGAACGCTAGGTTCCATATCCATGGCGTCAAGTTTGGCTTTGAGGGCAAGGTGCAATTTGATGAGAAAGGTCTCGAAGAGCACCTGAAGTTGTTGAAGACGGACTACACCAACATCGCTAGAGTTATCGCGGCTACGACTAACAGAACAGAGAAACAGGTGGTGGCAGACATGAACAAGCAGACTTCGCTTATGCCCGAACAGGCGGTGAAGTACGGGCTGGTTCACGAGATCCGCTCGCAGCTCATCCCGGCGCAGGCGGGTATGACCGTGATCTACGAGGACGCCTCCTCATTCACCTATGACCGGCCGCCCGTGCAGGCCGATCTGACCACCTCGCAACCGGTGACGGCCGTGAAGCAGGGGGTCACCATGCCGGCCGCCGAGGCGTACACATCGACGCCGAGCGGTTTCACGGGTCAAATCGACCCCTGCTACCACTACTCGTATAAATGAAAATGCCGGCCCGCCAACGGGCGGCCGGTGTGAACGGGACGTTTGGCGCGCATCTCCAACGGCCCGGTCGGGGCAGACTGCCAACCCGCAGCAACCATTTCCGCAACCACCTCGGTCCGACTCGCCCCAACCAGCCTCAACCGGCCGTGGAGCTGATCCCAGGAAAAACAGGGCCTTACACCTTCCGGGGTTGGCCCAGGGCGCCCTCCGGCGCGCCTGAAAATCCGCGTGTCGGTGGTTCGATTCCGCCCCTGGCCACCATGAAATCAACTTAGGCGCGTCGCGCCAACATCAACTGTGGAATATCCAGCAGCGGTGCGAGCAATATTC
>Ga0335074_10011094_pt1 | contig 12600 bp, 14 predicted proteins | sample Lox_Sample_23_FD_206715 | JGI IMG/M metagenome (GOLD analysis project Ga0335074, IMG submission 206715) | Soil microbial communities from Loxahatchee National Wildlife Refuge, Florida, United States - Lox_Sample_2.3 | ecosystem: Environmental > Terrestrial > Soil > Wetlands | place: USA...
ACCTTCCACATCCAGCGACGTTGCTCCTCGGTTCCGACGCGACAGAAACACACTTCAAGGATCTTCCACTCGCGAACTACAACGTCCTGCACCTGGCGCTGCATGGGTACGTCGACAACGATTATCCCGACCGCTCCGCACTTGTCTTTGCGCCCGAACCGAACGGCCCAGACGATGGACTTCTCCAAGTCCGAGAGATTCGGAACCTTCACCTCAATGCTTCTCTCGTAACACTCTCCGCTTGCAACACTGGAGTTGGACCAGTGAGTGAGACTGGCGTCGCAAACCTTGTGAATGCATTTATCGAGGCTGGCGCGGACAGTGTTGTTTCCACACTGTGGGAGCTTGAAGACCATTCCAGCGAGCTTTTGATGACCGACTTCTATCACTACCTCAGTGAACAGGAACCCAAGGCCGATGCCCTGCGTCAGGCACAGCTAGATTTGCTAGCAAAACACTTGCCTCCGTACTACTGGGCGAGCTTCGAGCTGGTTGGAGAACCCAACGGAACCATCAACGACACCGACAAAGAGGGAACAGACAATCGATGAATTTGACAGTGAATCAGCGCAAGCAGCTTTTCGACAAGATCGTCACTCTCGTGCAGACCAAGTATTACGATCCTTCTTTTGGCGGTCGAGATTGGAATGCGATCGCAACCGCAAACCGCGCACAAATCGTTGACGCGCCGGACAGAGCGGCGTTCGAGGCTGCAGTTGCGCAGATGCTTGGCCAATTGACAAATGGGGGGCATTTCGGCCTGCTCTCACCAACCACAAAGATCACCGCTCGAAACAGCATAAACGCCAGCTTCCGGCGGGTGCTCATCGGAAACAGTACGGAAAAGTGGGTGTTTCAAGATGTACTTCCCGGAGGCGTGGCGGAACGAGCTGCGATCCGGCCCGGAGATATTTTGATCGCGATCAATGGAAACGAACTGGACACCACTTCGGCGCCGGCTTTTCCGATGAATGCAAAGATCGCAGTGACCATCGATCGTGCGGGAACACATCACGACTTCCAGGTTGATCTAACGACGAAAAAGCCCAAGTACCGTAGCAATCCATACTCAGAGCCTGCGAGCGTCACTGCCAAGATGGGGCCGAGCAACATCGGCATTATGACTGTGAGCCTTTTCCCCGGACTAATCGGCATTGATTTCGCCAACCGGGTCTCTCAGCTTTTTAGAACTGCTCTGGCCGGCGCGCAACGTCTACTTATTGACCTCAGAGGCAACCCAGGCGGCGGCATTGGAGGGCTCCGCATCATGAGTTATCTTGCTCCGATGCCAACGCCTGTCGGTTTCAGCGTCGATCGCAAGACAGCCGATCGCGGGTATCGCAAAGAGACACTTCCACGTCTCAATCGCATCCCCCACAGCAAATGGGAGATTCCCATTTTCGCACTCAAGTTCCTTAACAAGAAATCGGTCGTCCTCGAGACGGAACGACTTGGCCGTCAACCGTTCCATGGTCGAGTCGGCATACTGGTAAACGAGCATTCGACGAGTGCCGCCGAAATGCTCGCACAATTCGCCCAGGAGAACAGGCTTGCGACGATCATCGGCACGAAAACTCCAGGGCGCCTCGTGTCCCGCTCCGCCTTCAAGATCGGCCACGATTACCGGCTTGTCATGCCCATCGCAGCTTACGAAAGCTGGAATGGGGTCAGGATTGAAGGGAAGGGAATCGAGCCTGAGGTGCACGCTGATTGGTCTTTCGATGCCGCATTAAATGGCGAGGATACCCAACTTAACAAGGCTATTGAAACAGTCCGGAGCCTTTGATCAGAGCGTCTGCTGGAGAGAAGATGTGAGGATCACTACCCCACTTGTCAAGAATCGTGCGCCCGGAATCTCACGCCTTCGCGCTCGTGGTTCTAAGCCCACAGCTACGGCTTCAATAAGCGCATCGGCCTCTGAAGGCATCAGCTGACAGTCGGTCTGGCCGGATCCCCGGAAAACTCCCGACTTTGAGGCTTAATCACCGGAAGTCGGATATGGACCGTGCTCGGCTTTCAGGATGTCTGCGAGTCCTTCAACCTCGCCCCCAGCGCTGCGATAACGCGGCAACGCTGCGCTTCAAGATGGAACTTGTCGAAGTGCGGGTCGAGGTTTCGAGCTAGAGCGGCAAGTTCCGCCTTCACCTGGGTGACATCTGTGTCCCCAAGCAGTGACTCGAAGTAAAGCCACGCGACCAAATGGGGCGTGTTCTGAATCGCATCTGCCGCTAGATGGGTCAGTGCAAGCTTCTGCGCCCCCCTGTCATCGGTGAGCATCGCCTGCTGGGTCTTGCCGGCGAACACCAGAACCGACAGTTCGCCGATGCTCAATTTCTTGCGGTCCCGGAGCACCTCGACTTGCTGCAGATCTTCGAGGTCGATGGGATGGGCTGTGATTGAGCCGTCGGCCAGCTTGGTTTTCAATCGCTTCTGCAGTTCCAGCCGCTCCGGCCAGTGCCGGCTTCGCTTGTGCAGACACTCATAAATTACAAAGTTGGTGCAACAGACCCTAACTCCAGCAGCACGGGCGGTGACGTACAACAAAGGAGAAGCCAGCAGGTTCCACAACGAGCAGCTGTCTCCCACGTTCAGAAGCCGGAACTGAGAGACGTCGTTCATTCTGATCGAACTCCGCGCCCGAAGAGAGTGGCGATCTCGCCCAGTTCGAAGTCATCCACCAGCATCATCTCCGCAGCCCGTCTCGCAGAGATTAGGTCCTTGGAAAGTGCCTGGAAACACATGTCGACATAGAACGTCGACAGACCCCGCTCAAGCAGTTCACGTTTTCTTTCCAGGCTTCTGCCCTCAAGTCCGTTCAGTTCAGGATCGACTTTGAGATGGGCGGGGACGCGGGCTTTCCGGAGGCGGTCCGCCGTTTCAGCGTCGATCTGTCCCGCTTCCTTCAGTGCGATGGCCAGTGCCGAGGTGCTTACTTTCAGCCGACTTGCCCAGTGAACGGCCTCTGCGCCACTCCACTCTGTCACAGGGATCTCCGTAACAACAGACTGCGGAAGGACATATCGGGAGGCAAAGGTGTTTGCCCGGATCTCGATCTTCTGGTCGCGTGTTGACTCGGTCGCGAAGGACACCACGAATTCCTGATCGCGATCAAGGATGCCGTGCGCGGCCTCGTGGGCCGCCGTGAAGCGCTGGCGGTAGATGTCCTCGTCATAGTTCACGAGAACGCATGTACCGGCGAACGGATGGCGGATCGTGAGACCGGAGATGTTCGAGTTCACCAATCGCCGTCGAAACACATGGAATCCCAACTTGCGGAAGTCTGCATAGACATCGCTCGGCACAGCATTCGGGGAATAGCCGAAATGAGCCCTGAGAGCCCCGGCGGCATCCGCTCCTTGCCCTTTGTAGAACGTGCCACGCGGGGTAAACTCAAACCTCTCAATCCGACGCTCAAGCTCCTGCTCCAACTGATGCTCGCATTCGCAGAGGAAGATGAACTCGAGGATGTTGCGACGATCTTCCTTCGAGAACTCACTCCCGTGTATGCGATACAGCGAATCCGTCTGCTCGAACGCGGCAAGACGCTCATTCGAGATAAAAAAGCGGTAGTCGCAAGCGAAGAAGTCTGCGAGCACGAGAACATCGTCGCCGCTGGGCTGCTCCGAAGCCGCTTCAAATCCCTCAAGTCTGATTGCCGGAATACCGGTTGCGTCAGCAACCTCGGCGACTGAAAGCTGCAACTGCGCCCGGCAGCGAAGCAGTTTTGTTGCGAATTCATTCAGGTCGAGCGGCACGTCTCCATACTAATCGGACATCGTTTGGCACGTCGGTCGACCTAGCAATGGCCTGGGTTCGGAAGGCCGTTCGCGACCGTCGGGCCAGCGCCACGTGCCGTCGTAATAACTCACGCTAGGAGTTTTCTTGAACGCCGAGACCGGACACATCTCAGCGCTCCTGCTGGATCCCCAATTGTGGAGGCGCATTCGCAAGCGGTCGCTAGAGGCCAAGCGGAAACTGCAGGCGAAGAACCTCTGACTCGGCATTACTAATTTGGCTGAGAAAATGATTGTTCTTTTGACGGCGTTCCACGTAACGCTTGACCTTATTCCCAACGCGCCATAGACCGAATCCGCCAACGGCAATTAGCTCATACGCCTCCGGACCATTCACCAGCGTCTTGACCACCTCAGCCCCAAGCACGACACTCTCAAACACAGCTTCCCGCAGGTCTTTGCTGGTTTCGTTGACGGCGTCACGCCATGCATCCACGATTTCTTCAGCCTCGGCCTCAAGCTGGCGATTGTATGTGGCCTCGTTGGTGTTCTTGTCGATTGTGCTTGCGCTCCTCCGCAGCAGGTTTCCGAAGGCGGTGAACTTCTTGGATGCCTGGAGTTCAGGAATTCGGTCCGGGGGAAGCGCCTTGAGATTGATTCCAGCAAGCGCAATCACAAGTTGACCAAGATCGCGGCGGGCCTCTGAATCTGCGGTCAGCTTTTGCAATTTGCGCTGACTTAAAAGGACGCCAAAAATATCGCTCTCATCCGAGGTCAGCAGGGCCTCGTGGTATTTGCCGTCCGCTGTCACGATGTCGAGATCGCGCTCTCGCGCTGTGCTCAGGCCAATACACGTCATGACCGCTTTGCCTAGGGTGGGATGCAGTGCGTACCAGTTTCTTTTGCCATACGCGTTCGGATCGACGCTCTTCCATGCTAGACCTTCGTCTTCCAGATATCTCAGAAGAGAACCCGAGAATTTAGCATCGTGAATCCAGTACTCATCGACCGCAGGTGCTTTTGCCCTGCCGTATGCCTCTTTGATGGTGCCAAGGTTGTCGCGAATCTTGCTGAAAAGCTCCTGTTGCGCTTGATCTGCCGCGACGCTATAGGCGGGTACTCGCTGCAAGAGTTCGCCATAGGGACCGGCAATTTTCGCGTATGGGGCAATGTCACCGGTGTCTTCAGGATCATAGCTCTCGGGGATCAGCCGCTTAACGACAGGTACGCACAGGAGCGTGGCCTTAAGCCAGTCCTCGCTTCGGATGTGGATGTACGGGTAGTAGAGCGCTGGTCTGAAGCTTTCTGTCATCTCAGTCATGGGACATGTACCCCGACAATTACGCAGCAACTATATCGCAACCGGGTGCAGAGAAAATCGGAGGGTCGAGACACTTGGTCTGCGATGGCCTACTTTAAGTTGGCAACGATAAACAACGGGCTTTGCTCCTGGGATTACCCAACGCAGCCTCAGTGAGCGCATAATCACCGAGGCACTCAGCGAGAACGGCTGACCTCAGAAGCCCGCTCGCTGTTCCGGTGTGCCCGCGACCGTTCCGCTTACGCCTATTGCAGTTTCAGGGGGTAATAGTAGGCCCCAGCATCCTGGTCACGCTCCGTCGAAAGAAAGTACGACCCGGGTGCGGCTTTGCGAAGGTCGAGGGTAACGGTCAACGTGGTGTGCGGGTCTGCCCCTACCGCGATTCCGTCACCCTGCGCCACCATCTTGTTGCCGGCGCGATCCGTCGCCACTGCGACATGGTAATGCCCCGGCTCGCTGAGCCGCGGCAAGTGAATTCTCAGATGAACCACCGCAGTTGGCAAAGCCACTTCCTTTATTTCAACAGCGTCATCTCCAACACCGCGTGTCGTGCCGTAATTCGACAGATCCAGATCCCTCGTCACTTCGGCACGCGCTGCCAGCGGCGTCGCGCTCCCTGGAGTACGCTGACGCTCCACAAATCTCACCGGACGCAGCCACAACAGGAAGCCAACCAGAAGACAGGCAGCAACAGCCCCTGCGACAGTCCAGCGCCGGCGACGGCGATCTTCAGCCTCAAATTTGAACGACCGGAATTCCGCGAAACATGGCGAGCACGATTCTAGATGCAACCGCGCCGGATGCGTAACGGGAAGTCGATTCTCCGCCACCGCTTTCAGTGTGTCTTCGTCGGGGCAATCGCTCCGATCTTCCCTCGGGTTTGCCTCTAGGAAGTATTTTCTTATGAGATCGCGGTCCACTGACTTTTCACGCTACCGAGATTCGAAGTCCAAAATTTTGGGCTCGGAGCTGCTCTTTTCCGCTCCATGCCGCTCCACTTCAACCATATTCGCCATGCGCTCGCGAACCCGTTGCAGCGCCTTCGCCGCGGCCGAGTACGTGATGTGTAAAGCCTTCGCAACATCGCGCGGACTGTCCAAGTCTTGTTCCATCAGCACGCAGATTTGCCGATCACGCTCGTTCAACCGGCTCCTTATCTGAGAGAACAGAATGCGTCGTTCCACCTCAAGCGTAAACTGTTCATTAGCGCCGAGCTCTCGGTCAAGCTCATCCTCCGTTTCGTATGAGACAAGCTTTGCCCGGTGCGCACGAAACCACTCTTGTATTTTTCCTGTCACCGCAGCGAACGCATACCGACGTAGCGACACAATCTCGTCAGTGCGCTTCGCCATCGCCGATGCGACGCTTTCAGCCATCGCGGCAAGCTCTGATTCGTCTATTTGTCGATACTCACGGACGCTCCATCGGTAGGCCGCTTCAACCGCGATCCTGATTTCTGGTGCGACTGGAACATTCCGCTCGTCGACGAGATGCAGTAAAGAGACAGCCATGGGCCTCTACAGCACCCGGCATGAAACTCCAGAAAAAATCTCAGACCAGGTGTCAACTTTTAGGCTGTCTCAGCAGCTCAGCCTATAGAGGCATACTATCGCATTTCCAGTGATTCACACATTTCAATAACTGTGGCGAAGGCATCGCGCTTTCCACACTGCGCAGCCCTCCACCGAAAGGTGGAGCTGATCTTTGTCAATAGCCTTTAGAACCCTGCAATATTCGTTGATCATACAAGCAATAGCACGTAATATATTCAAGATGGAAAAGGAGACCATCCCCCATGCTCTTCTCTCCGGAAAGGCGCGCTCGCTTAACCTACGTAACAGCAAGCCACGTCTCTGACGGCAGGACAAATCGCCAGATTGTCGTTGAAAGCAGACCGGAATACGCCATAATCCAGCTCAAAGGAACAAAGATTCAGTACCCGATAGCATGGGAGAGAATTTTCGCCCTCGCTGAAGACCACCATCAACACAATTTGCGCATCGAAGCTGCCGCTGCTCAGCGGGCGCCTCGACGGAAGAAGATGAGCTGATGATCTATACGGGATGGGTCACACTGAGCGGCGAATCACTCGCATACAAGCTGGGCGGCGAATACCGCGCGCCAGAAAAGCTTGACCCGCGCTTTGATCTTCGCCGTTACTCCAAAACTGGCTACGAACCGTCAGTCGAATACGGACGATTACAGCTCGCACTCGCAATCCTGGCGGATTGTCTCGGTGACGATTCCGCCGCTCTCGCAGCGCACGAACAATTTCATACAGAAGTCGTCGCGCACCTCCCTGACAACTGGACCTTGACCCCCAAAGAGATTCGACAGGTGATCGATCCTCGTTGATGCAAAGGAAGTCCTGATGGCCTCACGCCGGCTTTGCGGATTTCGCACTTTTAGTCACAGACTTCTTCGCGGCAGTTTTCTTTGCGGCCTTCTTCGCCTTAGCCCATCGAGCAGATACGGTCTTGCGAGCCTGCTCCGTCCGCTCCTCTGCCGAAACACCCTCCCACCGCGCCTTACCACCCTTACTCTGAATCCGCCGAAGATGTTCTTTCAGAGTCAATTCCTTTTTCGGCATTGTCGCTCCGTTACTAGCACTTGCTTGTATGCCAACTATAAACAAACACACTTTCGACCACCAGCGAAGGCTCTATGCTCCCATCCGTCTCGCTAAAAGCCGAATTGCTAACGCTCGTTCTTGCGGCGTTCCCCGTCGATCCTGGAATCTATCCAGAACCTTTTTCCGCGCACACCGCGGCGGAGGTTGACTCCAACCGTGCCCGCCGCGAATATTACATGCTCTTGCTTGAAGAATCCGATGTTTGGATCGACAATTCAGGATTTGTTTGCCTTACAACCTCGACCGATCCTGAAGACCGCGACTATCTCACTTGGCTCCTGCACAGAAGCGAGCAAGGCGCTTTTATACCCGGCAGCAGTACCATTCAGTGATGGAGGTATCGGTCCGTGGGAGCGGAAGAGTCCCCGCCCAACTTTTCTCGCCGGTACTGCCGCATCTAGAACTTTTGGAGTTTTTAGCCGTGCTCGATGAGTCGATTGGAGATTTGCGTGAATCCAGAATTCCTCCCGGCTACATGTGCGTTTATGGAGACCGATCCTGCTCGTTCGCCATTGGCCTCCAAAAAACGACGCACCGCAGACACTCGCCACATCCAATGCTTAATAAGGTACGGCTTGCGCGCAAGCTCCTTTCTTCGGTCACTTCTGCAGCTAAGCTGTACTATTGAAATCGTGCTGCAAAATGAACACTTATGATTAATTACCGCCAAAAAGCGCTCATTGGACTGCTCAGCGCCTTCGGCGGGCATTTGCCCAGCACTGACTTCCAGAAATACCTGTTCCTGTTTACACGGGAGTTTGAGCAGGAACCGTCCTTTGAATTCGTGCCTTATCGATTTGGCAGCTTTTCGTTTCAGTCTTATGCCGACAAGCGCCGCCTCGTCGAGATCGGCGCTTTGGCCGATGCTGAGGACTGGCAATTACAGCAAGGGTTTTCGACGGAAGGCTTGTTCGACGAAGCGGCATTTAGCCGCTGCTACGCCAAATACTCACACCTGCATGGCACGAAGCTTCTGCAGGACGTTTATCGCCGGTACCCTTACTACGCCATCAAGAGCGAATGTGCCGCGAAGATCATGAATGATCAGGAAATGAGCGCGATTACAGCTGCGCGTCCCGCTGCCGCCGCCGCCTGCTTTTTTACCATCGGCTACGAGGGATCTTCTCTTGAGGGCTACTTGAATCGCCTCATCAAGAACAACGTCAAGACGCTCGTAGACGTGCGACGCAATCCCCTAAGCCGCAAGTATGGTTTCTCCAAAAAGACGCTCTCAGATACTGTCAGGAAACTCGGAATCGGCTATGTGCATATCCCGGAGCTTGGTATCGCGTCGGAGAGGCGTCAGGAGTTGAATACCCAGGCCGATTACGACCGCCTGTTCAATTCTTACGAAAGACAGGAATTGAAGCAGAACGGAAAGGCACTGCAGGACCTGTTCAACCTCTTCCTCAAAGACAAGCGCGTTGCGATTACCTGTTTCGAGGCAAATGTCTGCATGTGTCACCGGGGGCGGGTTGCGAAAGCAATGTCCGCGTTCCTAGACTGGAAGTACGACATTCAGCACATCTGAAGTTCACTGAAAAGAATGGCGAAAGAGAAGGTCCTGATCACTATCAAAACCTATCCCACCATCTCCGAAAAATACAAGGAGTTGGCCTGCACCGCGGGTTTTCGTGAGGATGGTTCCTGGATTCGCCTTTATCCCATTCCTTTCCGGTTGCTCGATCAAGAACAGCAATACAAGAAATACCAATGGGTGGAGGTAGACATTGCCCGCAACAGGGGAGATCAGCGACCCGAAAGTCACCGGGTCCTTAGCACGAGTGAGATCAAACTCCTGCACGAAGTCAGCACCGATCGTGAATGGGAGGAACGTCGGAAGCTGGTTCTTGGCAAGCAGAAAATCTACACCAACCTGAAAGAGATCATTGGTCTCGCGCACGACAACAAGATCTCGCTTGTCGTGTTCAGGCCCGCCGAGGTCCTGGGATTCGTCGTAGAGGCCACCGAGCCCGAATGGCCGCACGACAAAATCACTGGCATTCTGAACAGCATGAAACAAGGACATCTTTTCGAGGATCAGAGCCTCGAAGATTTCAGGATCATGCCGAAGCTCCCATACAAATTCTCGTACCGCTTCAGGGATGATGCTGGAGTCGAGAGCAAACTGATGATCGAGGACTGGGAGATCGGCCAGTTGTACTGGAACTGCGAAAAACGCTATGGCAAGGATCAGGCCGTTCAAAAGGTACGCCAGAAATATATGGACGATTTTGTCAAAACCAAAGACCTGTATCTGTTCCTGGGCACAACCTACGAATGGCACGTACGTAAAGCAAGAAATCCCTTCGTCATCATTGGCACATTCCATCCACCGCACATAACGCAGAACAGTCTGTTTTAGGGTGCCTGTGCCTAGATTCGCAGAATTTCGTGGAAAGGTGACCGCTATGATCCATATGGAACATCCCTCAAACGAAATGTGGGAATTGCGTCGGGACTGGTTTGAGCAGAACGCGGAACCACCCGACGGCGGCGGATACCTGTTAAGCGAACAGGCCTGCGCAATGGTAGCTGATTTGCAGTGTGCATTCTGCGCGGGAGCGTGGATCGCGGTCGTCGTGTTGGCCGCTGCTGCAATCGATGCACAGCTGCACGACGCGGAAGGTTTCAATGGGAATGCCAAGCGCGTTATCGATGAAGCCGGTGCAGATCCTCAGCTGCATGCTCTGAGAAAGCGCCGTAACGCCCTCATACATTCAGATCCGGATAGCCCCGCGATCACTGTCGATCAACAATGGTCCGAACGTGTGAGACTCGAAGAGGATGCCCGGCTTGCGGTTGGGCTGGTCTTTCGCGTGTTCTATGCTAGCGCTTCAGTTTGAGTGTCGGAAAGATTTGTATGTGAAATCGGCATCGCGACTGTAATCTCATTGCCAGATCTCGGAAGCGGGTCGCCGGCGCAATGGGCGTTTGCCGGTACCGAACCAGCAAGTGTTTACTTCTATACAACTGACGAGTGGCTGACTAACCGACCCGAGCGGCTGCCAAACTGAGCAGATGCACACTTGCTGGAGAAACTCAGGTTAAGAATGAATGTGCGTTCTATGACGGGATTAAACCCTGATCGCTGCGTCTGCCTCGTGGTTACTCACAGCGAAGGGCTGTCATCGGATCGACCCGCGAGGCACGCAGAGCGGGTAGGGTACAGGCAATCCCAGCAACCAAGACAAGGATGAATGTGCTCGCCAGCAGTACAACCGGATCGTGCGCGTTACCCGACACCCACCTTGCAACGATTCTATTCAATGCGAATATGAGAGCCATACCTATCAGGATGCCGCCCGTCAGGCTTGCCAGGGTCGATACAAACACGATTCGCAAAACGTGTCTGCGCGGCGCACCTAGCGCCATGCGAATCCCAAACTCGTTTGTGCGTTGCGCTACGGTGTAGGACACGACGCTGTAGAGCCCAACCGCAGCCAACAGCAAAGCCAGACCTGCGAAACCACCAAAAATCCACGACACCAAGTGCTCCTGCTGCCACTCCGGCTCATCGGAGATCCAGGTTTCCAGGTCGGCCATCGAACCGTAGGCCTGCTGATCAGGATTAACTGCGCTCACCTGCTCGCGCACTGCGTGCACCAGCGTGAGCGGAGACACCCGCGTCCGGATCAAAATCTGGGTTCCCATCGACATGTGCAACGTATACGGTAAGTAGATCGCCGGCCTGATCGGATTGCGCAGACCGTCATTGCGTGAGTCCCCCGCAATGCCGACGATCAATAGCCAGGACTCCGCCAACCTGGGCACTGCCAGTTCCGCTGGTGGTCGATCCTCCATTTTCGGCAGCTTGAGCGAGTGTCCGATGGCATCGCTCTTGGGAAAGTAGCGCTGCGACATCGTTCGGTTGATCACCGCAACCAGCGCGCCGTTTCGATTCTCCGTTTCGTTCCATACCCGTCCTTCGATCACAGGGATGCGCAGAGTGGCAAAGTATCCTGGGCTTACCAATTCCACTGAGGCCATCTGTTCTTCCATTGCGGCTTTGCCCAGAATCTCGAACTTGGTGAACCATCCACTATTGGGTGGAGTGGCATTGGTTGAAATGGATGCCATGGTGACGCCCGGAGTGCCGGCCACCTTGGCTCGCAATTGCTCGAAGTAAGCTGCACGCGCGGTCCATGTGGTGTACGACCCTTCCTGAAGGGGTAAGCCTGCCGACATAACGTCATGCGGGTCATAGCCGAGCGGCACGTGAAGCAGGCGCGTGAATCCTTCGATGGCTGACCCAGCCCCGGCGAGCAGAAGAAGCGTGAGAGCAATCTGTCCGGCAATGAGTGCAATTTGCGCTCTGCGCCCGTGCACGGTACCGACTACCCGGCGTGTGCCGGACTGCACGAACTGGCTGATTTCCGGCCTCGATAACTTGAGTGCGGGCCACAGTCCAAAGGCGATACCGGTTGCCATTGCCATGGCAATGCTGAAGAGGAGCACGGGAAAGTTGATGCGGATCACGACCTCGGGCGCAAATGCATATCTGGGGAGGAACAGGCGAATGCCGGCGAGGATGCCGTAAGCCATCGCAACGCCAAGCCCCGCGCCCACGCCGGCGAGTAACAGCGATTCAGTCAACAACTGGCGCACAATGCGTCGGCGCTTCGCTCCCAGTGCAGAGCGGACGGCAAGCTCCTGCTGTCGGGCAGCGCCACGCGCCAACAGAAGGATGGAGACATTTCCGCAGCCGATTGCGAGCAGCAATGTTACCCCACTCAGCAGGAGATACAAAGTCGTTCCCATCTGCCTCACTACCCACTCGTTCAATCCCTCTACGTGCACCTTGAAATGATCAGGAAATTGCTTTGGCTGATCTTTGGCAAACCGTTCGAGCAGAGGTTCGAGGGCCGCATCGGCGGCAGCCTTGGTTACGCGTGGCCTGAGAAGAATGTCGA
>Ga0335074_10011095_pt1 | contig 12598 bp, 13 predicted proteins | sample Lox_Sample_23_FD_206715 | JGI IMG/M metagenome (GOLD analysis project Ga0335074, IMG submission 206715) | Soil microbial communities from Loxahatchee National Wildlife Refuge, Florida, United States - Lox_Sample_2.3 | ecosystem: Environmental > Terrestrial > Soil > Wetlands | place: USA...
GCGTTCAATTCCGACGAATGTCCAAGCGTCTCCGATCTCCGATAGATTCTCTTCGTCGCCGCGAACATGCTGTCTGCGTTTGAAAACGAACCCATGAAGTTCGTCGCATTGAACGTCTTCAACGGGAACGCCGCGGATCTTGGATGCCAGTAGAGCCTCGCAGCGTTCCCCAGCGATTTCAATAAGCTTTAGAATCGTCTTCTTGTCCAACCCAGTGATTCTTTGCGCAGCACTGATGCTGTTGCCTTCAACGATTAGCTGAAGTGCGAGGAGCGCCTTGGCGTCGTCAATCTGTTTGTGGCCGATTACGCCGAACTGCTTCTTGTCGCTATAGGTTTTACCGCATTGCGGGCAGCGGTAGCGCTGTAATCCATCCGAGCGCTTCCCATTTCGTTTGGCGTCGATCCGGCAATTGTGGCAGGTCACTGTGAATCTCCTTGAGATCCACAGCCAGGAAGCCGATAATGGATTTGCAGGTCACTGCGGCTTTGGCTGTGGTGATTACAGCCCCGATCAGGATTGGCGTCTTGATCGGGGCCTTTGACTTCATGACTTGATTGTACGTTACCCCCTAACGAATGTCAATACTAAATCAGGCTTGTAATTCAAAACGGGGTAACGTATCATTGGATCATGCCGAGAAAGAAGCTGCCTCCCGAGATTCTGGATTTCTTCAAGAAGCAGGGCGCGAAGGGCGGCAAGAAGGGCGGCGCGGCGCGGGCGGCGAATATGACTCCAGAGCAAAGGAGTCAAGCCGCCCGCGAAGCAGTGAGGGCGCGATGGGCGAAAGAGAAGAAGCTAGATTAGCTTGCTACCAGATCCCAACGGCCATCCTCTAGTTGTTTGAACCGACTCGCGTCATTCAGACATGAGCTAATCGAACCAACTGGTATGCCCGTCTGCGCCAGAATATCCTTGCGGAGCGTGGGCCCGTGCTCTTTCAGGTAACTCTCTACCGAGTCCTTGCGCGTCACTCCATTGGCATTCCCGTTTGGTTCAGCGGCTCCGCGAGGAAGGAGGGAATGCTCTGCCACCCATGAGGCCAGCGCATAGTCGCCAGAACCGATTCTGACTAGCTGTGGTCGTTTAGAAGTCCGAATATGTCGGCCCACAGCCCCTTCAATCGAGGCACGGCTAACTGTCTTTTTAGTGAGTTCACTTACCGCTTTAGTGATATTGACAATATGCATCGGTCCTTCGTTTGCTTCCAGAACCTTGAGAACGCTGTCAAGATGAGAGCCGGGACGATGCCCGTTTGATCCGGCAGAGCTTTGTATTAGCGGTCTGTCAGCGCGCGTTATCGTCGAAGCGATCTCTGGGGCGGTTACGCCTAGGCTCTTCAGCGCCGCCAGGGCCTTTTCTAGATACTCAATAGCCGGATCAATAGCAGAACGCAGAGTCTTCAGATCTACGATTGTGTCAGTTAATTTTGTCAGATTCATCTTGTAGCCCCACAGGAAACATCTTTCTTGACAACAAGTTAGAGCTGTAATACCATAGGCTCGTAGGGAACCGGAGGCAAACCCGGCTCCCCGCGAGGATCTGGTCTAAAGCCGTCTTAGGTTTCTAAGGAGGCTCAAACTCGATCTGGTAAAGACCGTTGGCTAAGCGCTTGATCGATTTGATCTTACGCCCAACCTCTGGGATCTGACCACCTACTACAACGAGGTATCCCGTCATGCGGGACCTCCGGCCCTTAGATTCGGACGCCCCAGCCTAAACCTGGGGCCTGTCCTGAGGGCGGGCTCTATCACCCATTGGAAACAGCTAGCCCGTCCGATGCTTTGGACCTACTTGCATCATACGCCCCTGTTCTGTCATCTGTCAAATTCGATCTGCGGTTATCTGCCATCCGTGATCACAGACGACCAACAAAACCGTCCACCAACACCGTGGGAACGGTGCTGGCTCAAGTGGAGCCACTACCGTGGAAACGGTAATGGCTCACGGTTGTGTCGGCGGAGTATGCCGGTCCGCTCGGTGACCAATCTTGGAACGACAAAATACCATTGGGAATAAAGAGATGGTTGCGGTATGCTTTGGCAGATGGAAGACCCGCTGCTATCTTCGGGCGGTGAGAACGGAACGCCTTCCAGTCGAAAGCCACTATGGCGAAGTGTGTTCGGGTGGAACGCGTTTTTTCGTTGGGACGTGTTGGGGGCGATCGTGCCCGGGATCTTCATCGCACTTGGGTTGGCGATGCTAGGTGTCGATTGGTTTCCACATAATTTGCTGATCTCGCAGGTCTGTCTCTCGATTGCTGCGCTGTTGGTCGTCATCAAAACAATTGGGCAAAGCATTGAATCTAGAGCCGGAGCCATTTCTGCAATATTGGGGTAGCCTCATACTGTGTGTTGGTTATTGAAGCCCACAAGATCACAATCGAATGGAGCGATCCTGAGCCGATCACCGACACCACCGCTCTCTCTAATAAGCAACTAGCGGCGCACGCAAATAAATCTGGCGTTTACGCTTATAGCCCCTCTGCTGGTGAACACTTGTCGGTGGGAACGCATGCTTTGTCGGTTGTCTTTACACCGGACGGAATCCTCCTCCGGTTCTTTCCGCAAACAAAGCTTGTATCCCTGGTCGTTCGCGCTTCAGCGGAGATTCCACGAACAGCTTCTGCACCGCGAAAAAATGATGGCGGCCACGCACCCGATGCCTTCTCTAAAGGGCTTTTACTGGACGCGAACATTGGCCCTGGAATGTATGGCGACGGAATCGATGTATACGGCATTTCGTGGAAAGACTACTACACGGAGGTTCAGATCGAGCTTCACGACGTATCCCCCGCTCCTCTCGACAATATCGACATAACAATTGAACCCGACACATACATCGTAAGAGTGGTACAAGTAACCGACAATCCGTGCGTGCACATTGAAGATCCAGTTTCGCGCTCATCCTATGGGTTTACGAATTCTTCGAGGCACTACCTCACGAAGACTACCTTTGATTGGGTTAAATCATATCGAGTGACATGCAATCAACTATTGCAAGACAGAATCATTCGGCTCTTGGTGGCCGTCACCGATCTAGGTGATGTTGGTGGGACTCCAACGAAGGACGATCCAGAATTCGTAACTGTAACCGGATCTTACGAGACTAGTCCGGTGGATGGACTAAAACGATATCCAATCAAGTGGACCCACCGTTTTGCACCTATCGTCCCTGCCGATTCAAGAGACGTTGAAATTACGAAGTTGCGAGCGTTTGAGCAATCTGGAGCGGAGTTGTCAAACGCTGTTGGCTCATTTTGGGAGCGCCGTGCTCGTTATCGCCGTTGGACCGATACCACGGGCGAGTACCTAGACAAGGAGCTTGGACATTCATACAGAGTAAAATTCCAAGCCCAAATGTGGTTTCCGCCCGCTCACTCCACAGTTCGACGCGATGCTCTATTGGAAAGCATACAAGCTAGACGGCTTGCTCTCAGCAAAATAATCCAAGAACTTCAACATCGCCATTAGACTCTCAAAAGGCGCGCGAGATCCAAAACTTGGTCCTTCAGCCAGCAGCCATCGCCGTGGAAACTGCCGGGGACGGCGAGCCGCTTTTGGCATGTTTTCGTCCAATGAGATAAATGAGGTCACTGATGTATGGCCGGCGCCGGTATCGGCGAATGCGATCCGCGCACGAATTCGAACCAGGCCGGCACGGCAGCCGGTTGGTCACCCACCGCGCGAAATCGCCAGCCATCGCGTACCGCCGCGAGCAGCGCGTCCTCCCACTTCTTATCGGACGATCTCACGACGCGCAGATTGGCAGGAAGGCCTTGGGGCCCGATATCGAAGGCGATAGTCACGGACACGTTTTCTTCCTGGTCCACGGTGGGCGGGAATTTGGTTTTGATCAGAACCGGACGCATGACGCCGGGCGGGGGATTGAAGACGGCGCGGACCACGTGCCAATCCCAAAGCGTCCGCTCGGGACGAAAAAAGACCTCCTCGTTCACCTCCACATCCACCGGAGCGCCGCCCTTCGTGCCGGGCTTGAACTGCCAGGAACGGACATTTTCGACCGCGCTCTCATCCAGACCCAGGCCGAGCGGACGTACGACCTGAACGTCGCGCACCAAGCCGCTGGAGCCTACCACCAGCGACAGGAGTACGCCGCCTTCGAGCTTGGCGAGTCGGGCTTCGTCGGTATAGGCGGGCTTGGGTCTGGATTCTACAAACGGCGGGACAACTCCCGGGCCGGGACGAAAAACGGGGGATTGGGCAGCGGCGCTGGCCGAGATCAGAAACGCGAGCCAGGGCTTGGGCATGCAATTTTGTTATAGCGCACGCCGGAAAACAGGCCGGGCGACTTGTTCTATGAACAGAAGCGTGATGACTGGAAAGAAATGAGCGGCGATTCCGTACCCTGGGCTCTGCCGCTCGCGCGCCTTCCATCGAACGATCGCGAGGCCACCACTCTGTTCGGAGAGCTGCGCAAACCTTTGCTCGGATACTTGCGGTGCCTGGGGCTGTCGGCCGATGAGGCGCAGGACACGGTGCAGGATGCGTTCCTCAGCTTGCACCGGCACTTGTCGGCCGGGGGATCGCGGGAGAACATTCGCGCCTGGCTGTTTCGCGTGGCGCATAACCAGGCTCGCAACCGGCAAAACAGTTATGACCGGCGATTCGGCGGGCCGCTTGAGGATGACGCCGATCCGGTTTTGGATGAAGCTACGCCTGAGCGTCTGCTGCTCGAGAAAGAGAAATTCGAACGCCTGGCGAGCGCAATCCGGCGCCTCTCCGGCAGCGAACGGGATTGCCTGCTTTTGAGGGCGAGCGGCCTCCGGTATCGCGAGATCGGCGAAGTGCTGGGGATCGCGACATCCACGGTGTCCGACACGGTGGAACGAGCGGTGAAGAAGCTGGCGGAGAACTGCAATGTGTGAATATTCGGGAAAGCTGATCGCGTGGTTGGATCGGGAGCTGCAGGAGGACGAGGCCATCAATGTCCGGTGGCACGTGGGCCAGTGCGCCGAATGCCGGCAGGCGGTGAAGGCCTATGAGGAAGTGAGCCGGGCGTTCTTGCCCTGCTATGAAGCGGCCATGGCGGCGAAGGGTCGAAGCTGGTGGCCACGGACGCTCGCGCTGATGGGCACGGCGGCGGCGATCCTGCTCGCGTTTGCCGTTTGGCCGCGGCCCGCGGAAAAGCTGACGCTGCGCGCGCCCGCCGCCCAGCCTGCTCCGGCCATGGCGTTCGAACGGCCAACGCCGGCAACGGTGCTGGTGCGCGCCCGGCGCGCCGCGCCTCAGCGTGTGTGGATCGCCGAAGAGCCCGTGGTCGAGATCGCACTGCCTGCCGACGCGCTATTTCCGCCCGGCGCCGTCCCCGCAGGATTCAGCTTTATCGCGGATGTTCGTACCGAACCGTAATCTGAAGGAGAATTGAAACATGAATCGTGCGCTGATTTTTTCTTTGCTCATGGCGTCTGCTGGGTTCGCGCAAACCGAGACGAATCACGTTTTTGTCACGGCCGGAGCGATCGGCGGCGGCAGCCGTTTTGCAGCCGCGGCTCCGGTGCAGGGTGCGCCTTACACGGCCACCGTCACCAATGAAAGCGTGCAAACGCTGGCCGACGGCAACCGGATCGTGCAGACCAGCACCGGCACCACCGCGCGCGATTCGTCAGGCCGCACGCGTCACGACGCCCCGCTGCCGGCGATCGGCAACATGTCGCCCGCGCACGCGCCGCACCTGGTGGTGATTCAAGATCCCGTGGCGCAAGCTTCGTACACGCTGGATTTGACGGATAAGACCGCGATCAAGAATCCGACGCCGGGAATTAGCCTTGCCATGCCGTTGAGTTTGTCGACTACGGTTCCGAATCCAGGGCCGACGGTTTCGATCCGCAGCTTTGCGGGGCCGGTTACCGCGGAGCAAGGCCCGGCGCCGGCCATCGCGATTCGCGCGGGCGGGTTCGAGGAGGAGGGCAAATCGCAAAGCGAAGACCTGGGATCGAAGACCATGGAGGGCGTGAACGTCACTGGGGTGCGGACGACGCGCACCATTGCAGCCGGCCAGATCGGCAACGACAGACCTATCAGCATCGTGACCGAGGTCTGGACCTCGCCCGAACTAAAGACCATTGTCTACAGCAAGCGCAGCGATCCTCGCATGGGGGATCAGACGTTCGCGCTGACGAACATTGTGCGGGCCGAGCCCGATCCAGCCCTGTTCATGGTCCCTTCGGACTTCAAGATCATGGACACACCGGGTCCCGTGGTGTACAGGAGTTCCGACATTCAGGATGTGCACTAGGGCGCGCTTCTAGAACATGGCGCGCGAATATACGCCCGAGTGGGCCTCCGGCGAGGCGAGGTAACATTCGGCCGCGTAAGTGGTCTCACCCGGCTTCAAACTGGAAGCGAAATTGACCGCGCGCGCCGATAGATCGTTCACCCAGTCACGGACTTTGCCGCTCGCCGGGTCCAAACTAGCCGGCGTGCCGAAAGCGCTGGGGCGCAACGCTCGATTTCCAAGGACGTAACGTTCGGTCACCACGGGATAGCCTTTGTTGTTGCACTTTCCGGCGGAAGCAGACGGGCAGTCCGACGGATGAACCATCCGGATTTTGCTGAGGATCAGGACACCCTTGCCACCTTGTATGTCGATCCCAACGCCCTCCGCCACGCTGAGCGCGATGTTCTGGTTGGCGCTTTGGGAGAAATCGACGCCCTGGGCGTACATGCTTCCCACCTCGTGGCTGACTTTGTAGGCATTATCGCTCTCGCTCGCGTTCTTGCTCACCAGAACAACGCCGATAGACAGCGGGACGAGGAAAATCGCACCTAATACATATAGGCGGAGGGCGCTGCTGACGGGATGTTTGGAGCGGCGCAACACTGAACCTCCACGTTAAGCGATGCGCGGGATACTTTCCAGACTGTATTGCCGCGAGTTTGGGAACGGATTCTGACTTAGTACTTTACGGAGAGTTAGTTTCAGCTCGACCGACCGGCATCTATGCCTCCCAGTACCAGAGAGTGAGGAGTTTAATCGAGAGCCGGGCCGCGCTCGTGCAAAACAAGAGACAAAACGTAGCCCGTGAGAAATGTTGCAGTGGTTCCGATCACGACGTACCAGGTGAAGGCGATGCGCGTGGCGGCGGCAACGTAGATCATGAGCAACAAGCCGGCGAGCATGGCGATCATGGCGGATTTCTCCTGCACTCGCCGGGTGAGGAGTCCGAGCAGGAACACTCCAAGCAGCGAACCGTAGAGCACAGACGCGATCGACAGCCCGGCTTCGAGAACCGAGCTGACGTGCCGGGCCACCAGGCCCACGAAGAACAGAACGGCGCCCCAGGCCACGGTAGTCCAGCGGGCGATGCTGAGAAAATGCGCATCGGATCGCGACGGATCGCGGCGCATGGCCAGGGGCTTATAGAAGTCCATCACCGTGGTCGAGGCCAGAGCGTTCAGCGCCGCGCTCAGATTCGACATGCCGGCAGCGAGGATGGCGGCGATCACCAGTCCGGCTGCGCCCGCGGGCAAGCTGTTCCAGACGAACTTCGGATAGATGGAATCGGCCGGCTGGGGCGCGGGCAACCCGGCGTCTGAATAATGGACGAACAGCAGCAGCCCGATGAAAAGGAAGAGCGCAAACTGAAAAAAGATGACCAGCCAGCTCGCGAACAGCGCGCCGCGGCTCTGCTGCTCGGTCCGGGCGGCGAGCAGGCGCTGCACCAGCAGCTGCTCGGTTCCATGGCTCGCGGTGGTGAGGAAGCAGCCGCCGATGATGCCGGCCCAGAAGCTGTAGCTGCGCGAGAAAAACTGGGGCGTCCAGGCGAATCGAAAATCGAACATCTGGAATTTGTGCGCCGGGGCAGCGAGTGCGGTTGCGTGCGCCCATCCGCCGGGGATCTGGTGCAGCATCACAGTGAAGCTCAGGATGGCGCCGCCCACGTAGAGGAACATCTGGACGGCGTCGGTCCAGATGACGGCCGTCATGCCGCCTTCGAAGGTATAAAACAGCGTGAGGCAAACGATCACCAGGATAGACACGATTTCGCCGGTGCCGAGCACGATCGAGATGACGATGGAGATGGCGAAGACGCGGACGCCTTCGGCGAGGGCGCGCAGGATCAGGAACGTGGCGGCCGTAAGACGGCGGATGCGCTCGCCGAACCGGCGCCGCATCAGTTCATAGGCGGTGAACATTTCGCCGCGAAAATATTGCGGCAGAAACAGGACCGAGATCACGATCCGCGCGAGCAAGTAGCCCAGCACGAGCTGCAGAAACTGAAAATTTCCGGCGAAGGCCAGGGCCGGAGTGCCGATCACGGTAAGCGTGCTGGTTTCCGCGGACACGATGGACAGCGCGATGGCCCACCAGGGCGCGCTGCGTCCGCCGAGGAAATAATCCTTGAGATTGCGCTGTCCTTTGCGAAAATGCGCGCCGAACCAGGTGATTGCGATCAGATAAACCGCGATGGTTGCCAGGTCGAGGGCGTGCATGGCTAGGCCGGTTGTTGCATGGTCATGCAGTGCAGGGTCCCCAGGCCGAGCACCAGATCACCGCAATAAATGCCGATAACTTCGCGCGAAGGAAACAGCTTGGCGAGAGTGGCGAGCGCGGCGCGATCGTTCGGGTCGTTGAAGGTCGGCGCCAGGACCAGGCCGTTAGCGATATAGAAGTTTGCGTAACTGGCGGGCAAGCGCTGGCCGTCGAAGTACACTGGCGCGGGCATGGGAAGCGGAAACACGCGGAGACCGGTGCGGCGCAGGAGCTTCAGGTTTTCGCGCAAGGGCTCGTAATTCGCTTCGTTGGAATCCGCTTCGGTTGCGATCACGATCGTTTGCGGGTCGACGAATCGCGCCAGATCGTCGATATGGCCGTGCGTGTCGTCGCCGGCAATGCCCCGTTTCAGCCAAATGGTCCGCTGGATCCCGAGATACTTCGCGAAGTACCGTTCCAGATCCACGCGGCCGAGGCCCGGATTGCGGACCTGGACGGTATCACTGAGCAGGCATTCTTCGGTAGTGAGCAGAAGCCCCGCGCCGTTGACATCGATGCTGCCGCCTTCGAGCACGATGCCGGGCGAAAGCTCACGAGCCACCTTGAAACGTTGGACGACGCGGCCGGGGATTCGATTGTCGTCGCGAAAATTGCCGTACTTGGCCCAGCCGTTGAAGAGCCAGTTCGTGACGGCGACCTCGCCACTTGTGTCTCGAACGAAGATCGGGCAGTAATCGCGGGTCCAGCTGCGATTGGTGGGCCAGCGCAGAAATTCAACGGCTTTCATGTCGGCGCCGCATTTGGCGAGCACACCGCGCGCGGTCTTTTCGAGGGCCGCATCCTGGACCAGGATTCGCACGCGCTCCACGCGGGCGAGCTTGCGCACGATATCGCCGTAGACCCAGGGGATGGGCGCGAATTTGCCGGGCCAATCGGAACGTTCGTGCGGCCAGGCGAGCCAGGTGGCTTGGTGCGGCTCCCACTCGGCGGGCATCCGCCAGCTCGATTTCTTCAATTCAGCCAATCACCTAATCCAACCAGCGCTTGAGGATCGGCGCATACGCGTCGATACGGCGGTCACGCAGGAACGGCCAGCCGCGGCGCACTTCTTCCATGCGATGCGGGTCGCATTCGACGACCAGGATTTCCTCTTCCGAAGTGGAAGCCTGCGCGATGACTTGTCCAAAAGGGTCGGAGACGAACGACGATCCCCAGAACTCCAGGCCGTGCTCGGGCGGGCCTTCAAAGCCGACGCGATTTACTGCCGCGACGTAAATGCCGTTTGCGATCGCATGCGCGCGTTGGATGGTCTTCCAGGCATCCAGCTGCGCCGCGCCGTGTTGCGCCTTTTCCGAGGGGTGCCAGCCGATGGCGGTCGGATAAAAGAGGATGTTCGCGCCCGAAATCGCCGAGAGACGCGCGGCCTCGGGATACCATTGGTCCCAACAGACCAGTACACCAAGGCGTCCGAAACGCGTATCGAAATTGACGAAACCGAGGTCGCCGGGTGTGAAATAGAACTTTTCGAAATACAGCGGGTCGTCCGGGATGTGCATCTTGCGGTATAGACCCTCGATCTCGCCATCGGCGCCGATGACGGCGGCAGTGTTGTGGTACAAACCAGCGCTGCGGCGCTCAAAAAGCGACGCGATGATTACGATGCCTAATTCGCGCGCGACGCATCCGAGAACGTCCGTGCTGGGCCCCGGGATGGCCTCGGCCAAAGCAAACAATTCGGCATTTTCCTCGCGGCAGAAGTATTGCGAGCGGAAGAGTTCCTGCAGGCAGACGATCTGGGCTCCGCGCCCGGCCGCTTCGCGCACGCGCCATATCGCCTTCTCCAGATTTTCGTTGGGGTCCAGCGCGCAGCTCATCTGCACCAGGCCGACACGAAACTTACCGACATCCATAGTTTCATTGTCGATGCGCGCGCGCAGGATGGCAATCCATTCGGCATTAAAATGCGATTACATGTACAGGCCGCCGTTCACGCTTAAGACGTGTCCGGTGATGTAGCCGGCCTCTTCGCTTGCCAGGAACCGCACGGCGGCGGCAACGTCTTCGGGCTTGCCGATGCGCTTCAGCGGAATGTGTTCGAGCATCTTGTCCTTCAGGTCCTGCGAGAGATTGGCGGTCATGCCGGTTTCGACGAAGCCGGGGGTGATGGCATTCACCGTGATGTTGCGGCTGCCCATCTCCTGCGCGAGGGCCTTGGTGAGCCCGATGAGGCCGGCTTTGGAAGCGACGTAATTAGCCTGGCCGGGATTGCCCATTTCGCCGACGACGGAGGAAATATTGATGATGCGGCCCCAGCGCTCGCGCATCATATTTTGCAAGACCAGCTGGCAGGCGAGGAAGGCGCCGGTAAGATTGGTGGCGAGCACCGTGTCCCAATCGTCGCGTTTCATCCGGATGGCGAGGCCGTCTTTGGTAATGCCGGCATTGTTCACCAGGATCGCGATGGGGCCGAAATCCTTGGCTGTTTTGCCGAGGGCTTCGCGGATCGAATCGGCGCTGGTCATGTCGATGGAGACGGGAAATGCCTCGCGGCCTTGCAAGCGGATTACGCTCGCCACTTCCTCCAACTGGGCGCTGTTCCGAGCCGCGATCGCGACGCGCGCGCCCGCATCGGCGAGGGCCAGAGCGCACGCTCGCCCAATCCCACGGCTCGCGCCGGTGATAAACGCGGTTCGATTTGTCATGCGGGCGAATTTCCATCATAGTAGAACGTGAGCTCACGCCATGGCATATGACGACCTGCGCGATTTTATCGAGGCGCTCGAAAAAAAGAAGGAACTGAAGCGGGTCACCTCCGAAGTAGATCCGTATCTGGAGATCACGGAATTCGCGGACCGTTCGGTGAAAAACGGGGGCCCGGCGCTGCTGTTTGAGAAGCCGAAGGGCAGCCGCATTCCGGTGTTGATCAACGCCTTCGCCAGTATGCGGCGGATGGAACTGGCGCTCGAAGTGGATTCCGTGGAATCGGTAGCCGCGCGCATCTATGAATTTCTGGAAATGCGTATGCCCGAGGGAATTATCGGCAAGCTGAAGATGCTGCCGAAGCTGGCAGAGGTGGGCGCGTTCTTTCCGAAAGTGGTTTCGAAGGGGCCTTGCAAAGATGTAGTCCGGCACGAGAATTTCTCGCTCGATCATCTGCCGATCCTGCATTGCTGGCCGCAGGATGGCGGCCGGTTCATTACGCTGCCAATGGTCTTCTCGCGTAATCCCGATACCGGCAAGCGCAACTGCGGCTGCTATCGCATGCAGGTTTACGACGATCGCATCACGGGCATGCATTGGCAGACGCACAAGCACGGCGCGGAGCATTATCGGAGGCTGTTAAAAGAAGGTAAGACCGCGAGGATGGATGTCGCCGTAGCAATTGGCGCGGATCCGGCGACGATGTATTCGGCGATTCTTCCGCTGCCGCCCGACTTGGACGAAATGATGATGGCAGGATTTCTGCGCGGCAAGCCGGTGGAGATGGTTAAGTGCGAGATGTCGGATCTGGAGGTGCCTGCGAACGCGGAGATTGTGCTCGAAGGCTACGTCGAGATCGGCGAGACTCGCACGGAGGGGCCGTTTGGCGATCATACCGGATTTTATTCGCTCGAGGACGAGTATCCGGTGTTTCACATCACGTGCGTTACGCATCGCAACCGTCCCATCTATGCGACGACGATCGTGGGGCCGCCGCCCATGGAGGATTTCTACATGGGCAAAGCGATCGAGCGGATCTTTCTTCCGTTAATGCGCTTGCAATTACCGGAAATAAGAGATATTTCTATGCCGGCCGAGGGTGTTTTCCACAATTTGATTCTTGTGTCCATTAGAAAATCATATCCGCTGCACGCGCGCAAGGTGATGCACGCGATTTGGGGCTTGGGCCAGGCGATGTTTTCGAAGTGCATCGTGGTGGTGGATGAGGATGTCGACGTGCAAGATGTGCGCGAGGTGGCCTGGAGGGCGCTGAACAATATCGATCCGGAACGCGATATCCAGTTCGTGCTCGGGCCGGTGGATTCGCTCGATCATTCGAGCCGCATGGCGAACTATGGATCGAAAATGGGGATCGATGCGACGCGCAAGTGGAAAGAGGAAGGATTCACGCGGCCTTGGCCGGACGTGATCCGGATGCCGG
>Ga0335074_10011097_pt1 | contig 12597 bp, 13 predicted proteins | sample Lox_Sample_23_FD_206715 | JGI IMG/M metagenome (GOLD analysis project Ga0335074, IMG submission 206715) | Soil microbial communities from Loxahatchee National Wildlife Refuge, Florida, United States - Lox_Sample_2.3 | ecosystem: Environmental > Terrestrial > Soil > Wetlands | place: USA...
TGTCACGATGCACCAGCGCTTGAGGAAGGACATTGATTTCCCTTGGCCTGTCGCGGAGGCTCCAATGATGTTCTGGTCCAACCTTGGCAATGAGGAGATCTCTGCATCCGGTACGTCTTACTTGAACCGAACGGAAGCCTCCAATGTCGAGAAGATTGTCACTCGCTTCTTCAAGGCGGGCGTGCAGCCGCAGGATATCGGTATCATTACGCCGTACGAAGGCCAACGCAGCTACATCGTCTCTTCCATGCAAGCAAACGGCACATTCAAAAAGGAGAACTACAAGGAGATCGAAGTCGCGTCTGTTGATGCGTTCCAAGGTCGTGAAAAGGATTTCATTGTCCTTTCTTGCGTCCGTTCCAATGACCATCAAGGAATTGGTTTCCTTTCGGATCCCCGACGTCTGAATGTGGCTTTGACGCGAGCGAAATATGGTCTCGTCATCCTGGGCAACCCGAAAGTCCTAAGCAAGCATATTCTCTGGCACTATCTCCTCGTACACTTCAAAGAGAGAAACTGTCTTGTCGAAGGGCCTTTATCGAACCTTCAGACCTCTCTCTTGCAATTCGCGCGGCCAAAGCAGACGTATCGTGGCCCACAGCGCTACCAGATGGGTTACCAGAACGCGAAGATGGGCGGTGCAGCTGGGCAAAGCACGAACGGCCGCAGTGGACCACGCTCCGAGTACACCGCTGACAACACCAGCATCGTTGGCTACATCCCCGACGACGTGTCGTCCGTGCACAGCTCCTCCCTCGGCGGCGTAGGCCTGCAGTCGGGCAACTACCCACCAATGTTCTCAGGCTTCGACCAAGCGTGGCCGACGCTGCCCGGCGCGCGCGGCACGCCAGGCGGGAAAGGCAAAGCGAACGGGGTGGCCGGCTCGGTGGCGGGTGAGTCTGTGGCGGCGTCGGAGCTGACGGAGAGCGTGGCCGACGGCCACGGCGGCAAGGCGCCCGGCCAGGGCGGCGTCAGCCTCGCCGGCCTATCCCTCAGCGACATCAGCAAGCCCGCGTCGCTCAGCCAGTCCGACCGCCTCAAGCGCTACGTCGAGGGCAATGGCCAGGCCGTGGGCGGCCACGGCGGCCCGCCGTTTGGCCGCGCTCCCGCTTTGCGCGCTGCTGCCGCTGGCCCTGATGATGACGATGCCCGTAGTGTTTCGACCGCGTTCGCTAGCCAGGTTGGGGGCCCAGCTACGTTTGACTGAGGGCGTGCGGCGGAATGCTCAATTTCGAGTATGTTCTTCGGGTGCCAGTCACAAGCGTCGCTGATTGATACATGATAGGATTGAAAGTCTCACTGAAAGGTAGCCCTTGGTCAAAGGCCAGGCCTGACGCTCATCAACACAGCTAGAGGACACTCCACGCGCCGCTTCGGTGTCTCTTGTAGAGTTAGGCTGCGATGGTGTGCTAGCAGGCCGGCGTGATGAATGGTACTGGAAACTATGCGAGGCAATCGACGATGTAGGCACTGTGGGCCGCTACGCTGTTTGCCGCCTGCTTCTAAGTAGGGTTGGCTGCTCCGTGCGGACGAGTTATGTGGTAGCTCAGCAGCATAGCATGACTTAATGTCGGCGTGCATGTTAGGAGCGGCTGTTGCGGTGATGAGCGGGTGGGCAAGTGCGCTGATGTCGAGCATTTGCAATCTTCATTTATCCTCAGATTGAAGTTTACCATTTGATGGTGCCGGTGGACGAGACCACATCGAGCTTACTTGGTGCGTAAGGTCTACGTCCGGGATTGTAATGTCGAACACTCCTTACGTAGAAGCTACAAATCCAAAGTTGTCACTCTTTTAATTCATGCTTCACCATCCCTTACTGACATTTACAGCATACAAGCCTTCATCTTCAACGTTATTTGGAGTCTACCAACTCCATCATCGCATTTACAACTTTGGCACGCTCGGAACCTTCTTCCCGGCACTTTTCAACCCAAATTCGCTCACAGCCATCATATTCTCACTCTCAGCGAGGATCAAAAAGAACGGGCCGTCATCGACCATCTGAGGCTTGCTGGTATCGCGTTCGCGGGCCTCCTTATGGCGGGCCGGGTCCATTCCGTGGGCGACCATGGAGTTGTTGAGCAAGGCTCCGAAGGGGGCAAATTGGTCCATCTGGTTGAACGGGCTGTTAGGATTCTGATCGCGAATCACAGGGAACGCAAACTCCGACATGCAGTTGCGGTGGTAGTACGGCGCCCAGTACGTGTCTTTCATGGCGGCCCACCGCGGCGGGATGATGGCAACTGGAAGGTTGTTAGCAATGCTAAGGACAGTGTTTTACGAACAGTGAGATATGGGCGTCGGAGTGAGAGACGTACAGTCGCAGACGGCGTGACCTGGGATACGATGCGACGGTGCGGTCAGCACTGTGAAAAGGGACGGGTCAGGATGGTCGAAGAGGACGCTGCCCAGGACGCAAAAGCGAGCAAAGTCATACTTGTACGGATAGTATGAACCATTCCAGGCCACTACGTCGAAAGGCGTGTGTAATTGTTTGCAGGAGAAGAGGGCGCCGGAGTACTTTGTGATGACTGTCCATTCCTCTCCCGGCTTGTTCGCTTTGGCAACTCCGCCAGAGATGTGCCCATCGAAGCTTGCAGTCGGGACTTGGAAGTCCCTCACATTCGCAAGACAGCAAGATCCGATTGGTCCGAGTTCTGGTAATTGAAAATGGCCTTGGTACAGATCGATGATATAACCTCGAGCCGACTTTCCATGAGGCAGTGTCACTCGGTACCGGAATCCGCGAGGAACGACAGCGAATTCGTTTTGTCGGACCAAGAGATGTCCTAACTCAGTTTGAATGTCGAGAGCTCCTTGCTGCGGGATGATGAGGTAGTCTCCATCGCTGTTGAAGAACGCGGTACGCTCAGGCATATCGCTGGTGGCTTGAAATACCAGGTATGCAAGCCCGGTTTTGGTGCTGGGGTCGCCATTGCATGCCAATACTCGCTGACCGGCTACGAAATCCGTCCCAGAAGGCACTTCAAAGTTCGGCCACACAAATCCATTGGGCGTCATGTACAGCTTTTGCTCTTCAGGAGAGTTGGCGTTAGTAAGGCGATGAGGTTGAAAGTCGACATGGTCAAGTGACGATACTATTCGATAGAGCCACGTCTGCTGATTCTCTGCCCTAGGTGCTGTGAACGACGTTCCCGAGATACGTTCCGTTACTGTGCCAAATGGAGGTTTTTGGGGAGAATTTATGGCAGTTGGGTTCCCGCCTTTGACTGCTTCGGAGCTAATTGTTTGTTAGAGGGAGAGTTAATTGACATTTAGGACTTGAAGCAGCTGAACACACGTATGGTAGCATCCAAAGCCGGAAAGGTATTCATATTTCTCCTTGATAGCAAAGTCCGTGACGGGCATTGTTGGTAAGCTGAATCTTAGCTCTAGGCTGAGCTAGCCAGGACCTTCGGTCAAAATCTCAACGAATCAATTGGGTAACAGATACCTCAGCAGTATAGACAATGTGATGTTTTTTCGGGGTCTGGCCATTCATTGAGGCACCTTCACGTCTTTTATTTCTGACAAGCCTCCACTTCGGGATGACCCGACTTGCTTATGTTTGGTGGCATGTGCCTAACACAAAGCTTTGGCTGGATTGCTTGGGTGTCGGTTGGAAGTCGACCTCCGACCCCGCAACTGGGGATTCTGTCACCTCATGTCCAACCGAGGCCGTACCCGGCCAGGGGTGGTGGAAGCGATATAAGTGATATTTTAGTCGCAATTGACGTAGAAAGAGTTTCGAAAGCTTGAAATAACTGAGGTGGAGGTAGAATTGGTCTAAAAATCATGGCGGCTCCAACCCCTATTACCACACAATGCACACAAATGATCCTGATGAACGTGGCAGTGCAGTATGATCTGAAGAATAAGAAGAGTTCAAATGGGAGACTCTGGCAAAGAGCTTTGAATGCTGCGAAGAAAGCGCCTGGATTCATCAGGTTGTATTGGGGCCGTCGTGTCGAGGAGCCGGAATCTGTACATCTTCACATTGGTATGTTGATTCAATGCATAGACAGCACAACTGTAGCTGATCTCCAAAGTGCGAGAATCTCTTCAGGCGAACAAAGACTTTCTGAACTCCGAACTCTACACCAAGACATTTCGCGGCGCAATCGACCACCTCGTAGACAAGGAACCTACTATTCGTCACGGATACATCACAGAGTATTTGCCTGGTGTGCAAAGCTTGGGTAAGGGCGCACCATTCACAGGCACTGCCATCTATCTGGATGTTGATGGACCAAAATGGGACGAGGCCTGGAAGAAATGGACCACTATCATTCCACATGTTAAGGGATACATGGGAATTGCAGGTGGTCCAATCGTCGAAGACGTCGATGGCTATTCGAACAACTTCATTGCACTCGTCGGGTGGAGTACAATCGAGGAACATGAAGACTATCATCATACCAAGGATTTCTTCGAAAAGAGAAATATCTTAATGGATCCTGGTAGGAGTCGGAAGAAGTTTACTCGATATGGTCACATTGCTTTTGAAAATAACGAGAGCATCGAAGGAAAGGAAGGCAGCAGCAAGTTGTAATTAGCGCGTTATAGGAATAGAAATGTCGGCGAATGGATAATGTGCAAACAAGGAAGCCTGATACTTGGCTCGCTGTTCACAGTAGTATCGAAGTTCCCATCCGTCTCCATGAGACCATTAAGGAACATGTTACATTGGAATTGGGATCTATCAGAGTGCGGCATTGGGCTCGTACGATACAAAGCCACTACGACCACTTGCGTGGCCCAGGCTAAGCTGGGGGCCTTGCACAGTTGCACCCACCTGTGTGTTGCTCCTTTCCAGGCACCCGCCGATCATTAGCGGCTGCCTAATTGTGCGGAACTTAAAGCCCGTACGCTCAACTGCTCTTAGCACCCTAGTTCTCCACCATTCCTACCCACTCTTAGCGCCCTACTCGCTCCACTTTCGAAATGCTCAAAGACGGGTTTCTTTCTCGGATCTTTATTCGAACATCTATTGTGTGTCTTCGTGCTATCACGCCGCTCTGTATCGTCTATTGCACAGCTCGAGTCGCACAATGGAGGCCGCCTTTCCCCCCTGGATATTGGATCCTGCCGATTGACATTTACGCTGCTTCTGAAGCGCTCTTCTATTTCGCGGTTTACCTCCCAAGATGCTGGTCATTAAATCGGCCCGCCGCTCCTTACAATCCTCTAGTGACATCAGAGTCCAGGAAACAGATGTTCGAAAATTCCTGGAACTCTACACGAGATCTACGGGGTTATTTATCATTGTGGTTCAAAGGCGCTGACGTTGAAACTCTTGGGCGAGAGGATGTCAAAGACTGGATTTATTGGAGGCTTTGGAACAGCACGGTTCGACAAAGCCAGGATGAAGAAGAGCTGGAACAATACATGAGTCGTGTTGAAAAGTTGCTGGATATGCAGTTTCCAGAAGGACATGGAAAGCATATATCTATGAATGTTACGATGGAACCGCTACGAATGATGCATCGACCATTGTTTTATTATCAGGTATGAATCCAGACACTGTTGAAGAAGCTCTGTGTGAACGTACACTGACGTTGACAGCTTTTGGTAGGCGGTACAGACATGTATATGTTCTGCCGCATGTGGTGGAATGGTTACCGCCATTTCGCTCCGGCTTGGAAATACATGCGAATGTCATTTCCTATTCGTCCGCTTTCCTTTCTTGGGACTCACAGATCAAATGGGCAATATCTATCTTATTGGTACAGGCCTCATAAGTCGACCGATCGCCTTCCCATCTTGTTCATCCATGGCATAGGTGTTGGATTGTATTTCTATACGGATTTCATTTCTCAATTCGCATCGGAGACTGATGTTGGAATGATCGCTCTAGAAATACTTCCAATTAGCTCCCGAGTTACACATCCACCTCTACGTCCGGAACAAATGACCCTCGAAATCCAGAATATTCTCAGAAAACATGGCTGGGATCGTTGCATGCTGATGACTCACAGCTACGGCTCAGTAATAGCAGCGCAAATACTCCATGACCCGAGCACAGCATCCCTCGTAGGACCGCTATTATTCGTGGACCCAGTGGCCTTTTCATTTCACACGCCGCAAGTGTCATGGAATTTCCTCCGACGTAAGCCTAGGACCGCAAGCGAAATTCAGCTTCAGTACTTTGCCTCCTTAGACCCCGGCGTCGTTCAAGCGTTAACAAGAAGTTTTGTGTGGGTTGAGAACTCTCTCTGGCGTGAGGACGTTGAAGAGAGGTCTGGTGGTGGCGATATTGAAGATGGTAGATGTACTGTTGCTCTGGCTGGAAAGGACATTATCACGGATACGGAAACATTGGGACTCTATTTGACAAGAGATCGCCATCACGGTAGAAAGTGGTATGAACAACCTCTGAGTTTTTCAACTCAAGAGTGGAAGAGTGAGCAATGGACTGGGAATAAGCGTCTCGAGCTCATTTGGTTCCCCGAGGCAAACCACGCTGAGATATTCGACACCAAGGCAGACCGCGATCGGTTAATGCCCGTTATTAAATCCTACACCGCAATCTGAATCCTATTGCGATGCGAGTAGAGGCGATGGAGAAGTGAGGAAGGCCGTAAGTGCGCATGAATGTTCGTCAGAAGACACTTTGTCATATTTCTCTATTCGGAAGAACCAAGAAGTAGCCGAGTCGTTTTATAGAATAATGCTAACAATACTCGCACTAGCCTCGAATTCTAAGTTTACCCTATTCGATAGTTTAGTAGAGAATCTGGCAAAAGTCCGGTCACGTCCAACGATTTTGCCTCACCGCATTGGCTGTTACTATCGGCGTGGCTTCGTGGACAGCCTGACTGGCCATGTGTCAACGCCTGTACCGTGTAATTATCCAAGTTGACCTGCTCTTTGCTTTGTGGCACGCCTTGAGACAGGAGAACAAAAATGCGGCTGCGAGTTGTCAGGAATGAGCGCTCCAGTAATGCGTCCTACAACGACAAACTGCTCAACTTTGTACTTCGATGTAACAAAATGTTGTGCAGCCTCAGCCTAATGCCTTTCTTTATCTTTTCGTGTATATATGCCTTGTATAACCTATCTGCTTTTCTTATATTCCATTCGTTTATCAAATGCCAAGAGGATGGAAGGACTCCAAGGATATTCAAGGCTCGCTGCTATGATGGGCTCCCACACCGAGCTTGCAATCTTTCGTCGCTTTGGAGCCATCAACGCGCAGAATGTGCTTTACCTTCAGGCCGAATTGGTGCATCTGGAGCTACAACTCAGAGAACATGCAAGAGAAGATGAAAATTCCAACCATCCAAAGAGGACCTTATTTTCACTTGATTGGCAAAGGCTGAGTGAATCAAGCGCTGACAGCGACGACAAACAATGGAAAACGATACTGAGGATTCGCGAAGTATTGAAAGAATACAGTAAGTTTCTTTGATTCCAAGATCCGAACTAAAAATAGTTCTAGTTTGTTGATATCAGCAGACCAAGCTCTACTACAGCAGAGTATGTTAGCGAAGCTGGACTCTCCAAATGCTCGCGATCTTGAGTTTCTAGTTAGCTGGATGAAATCTCCATGTGAAGGGAAAGTCTACTTGCTCGGCCTGGATAGCGATATCTGGGAGAATCCCAACAAGCCTGATCTGGTCGCCCTGCGCACACGCGACACTGGAGACACCTTTACAAGGATAGTAACTGATGTGTTGCTCCAACGCTATCATCACCTCATAGAACACTATTTTACAGTATGCATTTTATCTTCTTCTGGACGATATATCGTTGCTCACAATGTACAGCGTCCCAAATTCAATGGAGCTCATCACGAAAGTAATACAGTTACGTACTCTCAAAAGGGTGTGTTACGCTTCACTAGAGCTATCACAACGGTTCTGGCATCTCTCCTACCAATCTCCTCGACTGTAGCTCTGTTCTTCATACACAGCATGCTTAAACGCCTGGTTGCCATTGGGGCTTTCAATGCCATATTTTGGCTTTCCTTAGCCTTACTGACCAATGGAAGGATGATTGATATATTCGGCGTGACTTCAGCGTAAGTACATTTTATCTTCGGTGTACTTTTGTGAATTCAGAGGCTAAGCAGGTACAGATTCGCCGCGGTGCAAGTTGTCTTTGTCGGGAACACAGTGTCCAACAATTGTACGTCTACTGCCTAAGTGAGCTTAACTTCGATAGCAATCTCTTCGAGAAAAGTTTCGATTCAAGCAGCAGTAAACTCACAAATCCGTTCGGCTGTCGGAATAGCTTTAGACGCGGCTATGGACCAATAATTTTCTCCTTACATTCAAGCACACGAAAGCCTCACCGAAGTTCCTGGCCCATTTCAATATTCAGCCGATCTATATGGAAGTACGCTTGGACACCGGAAGAACTATGCTTCAATTCGAAATTAAATGGACATCTGCCTAAGATATGAGAAGGTTCTTTTTATGATTTTCTGATGTTTCGTCGCCAAAGAATGATCCAAAGAGTGATGCAAAGTAGAAAATGAATGCCAAGTGGCCTCTCCTCCCAGTAGATCAGAACAGGGAGAATCCTGTCTTACTCTACCTCTGAACGATGAAAACTGCTGATCCTCGCTTTTCTCTGCTCTTCTTCTACTGCTCACTTGGCTGCTTCTGCTGCTGCTTTCTTGGCCACTTCTTCTGCTGCTCGCTTGGCCGCTTCTTCTGCCTTCTTCTTCTTTTGCTCTTCTTCCAGCCGTTTAGCCTCTTCCTCTTCGTCTAAAGTCTCTTTTCAGTCATAATGTAAGGATACATGATGTGTTTCACTTACCCTTACTCTTCTTTGTGTGATGAAGCGCGACCCCTATCAGCATCAGAGGCGTAACGGGCTCAAGCAGACGCTCTGACTTGATAAGCTCTATCCCTGACATGGAATGTGTATTTGAGAGAGTTGTAATTGTTGTTGTTCAATCTAAGCTACGGTGTGACACTAAATACTGCCAGCTGACTAAGCGTACCTGCCTTGTACCGACCATATCCGTAACACGAATCGTAGGCATCTGTCTTTCTTTACTTCAATCATATTCTACTAGAACATTCCCACGCATTTCTTGATCAGGCCTCTAACTCTCGACCCCTTCTCCTCTTTGAACATATTCTTTCTAGGAGCTGACAAGTTTATTTTGGCGCGGTCGTAGTCCATGCTCGCGCCTCTCAGTTCAGTACCCGGGAACATATAGCGACGGCCATACTTTAGCTCTCGCTTCTGATCCTTGTTCTCCGGCGCCTCCATCTGCCCTCGGCCAGCAAAGCGATTCTCCTCATCCAATGATGCTGTGTGATAGATTTGCTCGGTACGCGCACGGAGCAGTTCATGCGATTCCTGGGAGGTGTCAGCCAAGCGCCGCAAACTGCGTTGGGGGTAAACCTCTGGGAACACACAGCCATTCCTGCGGCTGGAAAAGGAGGGTGTGGTTACGCCTGTGTCTGGTGGAATCGCTTGTTCCAGCCCAGCACGATTGAGGGGATGGTCGAGCCACCACTTGTTCTCATCTTTACCGCGATTCCAGTTACCACCTCGGTGTTGAGGGCGAGGAAGGGTAGTATTGTTTCTGCGGCTTCTCGTAGTGGCAGTTGTCTGCACACCATCGCGCTCCATGGTATCAGCACAGTATTGAGAGGAGACGGAGACAGAATCAGTCTGGTGCGGGTGGAACCTTCGACGTCCTGCAACATCGGTCGTAACATGCTCGACATGGCTCAATACGGGTTCACTGCTCCCGGTTACCTCGATATTGCGAAGAGAATTGTTGTTATCTTGATCCAAGTCCGAAGCCGAAGCTGACTGCAAGGAATTGAAGCTCCGTGAGGGTCCATTGACATTCCTGTGCGGCAGAAGGTAAAATTTAGCATGTTGGGATTGAGGACGACGCTTTTTTGCAGTTCTCAAGGCATCTCGGCAGTGGGAATCGAGATCTCCTTGTGCGCACAATAGTGAATGAGACGATGTAGACAAGTCTGTCTCTGAGTGCTGACGGGATTCATAGAGCTCTTTTGAAGTCGCAGTGCAGGGCGCATTTTGAATGACTTCCTCGCCCCAAGGATACACGACCTGGGATACGCCTCGCGGATCCCCTAGTAACTGAAGTTGATATTGCTCTTCGTCATCAGGAATCGCCTGGAAGGCTGAACTTAACCCCGTTTCATCACTGTATACGGACTCGCTTTCGTAGTCGACGTCGTCAAAAGGCCACATGTGTTCACCGCCAGAGATTGCGAATCTGACGAACTTCCTGGGTGTGGGAATGACGATGGAGTTCTCCCGTCGTGAAGACCTATGCCCATAAGTGAAAGGATGGGTTGTGTCTAAGAATGTGCAAGGTGTCGACCGTCCTGAGAAATGAGGAACACTTGGTTCTTCGATGGGACTTCTATGAGGCTGGTATTGCCGTGGTTCAAGAATTTGAGCACCGGGAAGGACAGTGTACTGGCTGCTAACTCCAGGACCCGTGGGCGATATTAAGGAGCCTGACATAGCGCCAAACCGGGTGTCATTGCTCCCGATGTTTGAAGCAGAGTCTTCTGGGTACAATGTATATATACTCTCAGAGTCAGACCCGGTCTCATACTCCACAGTGTTCATGTTGTGAATGTTCGACCTGGCAGCGCTGTTGAATGAGCTGTTCTGTTTTAATTTGAATAATCTAGCAGACGGAGAAGTACATTCAAACCCTCAATGATAAGTAACAGTCCAATCCCTACAGGTGTTCGCAGGCATAGAACAGTGCAATCAGAGCGTGAGTGTGGTGGAGCTTTGTTGAACATTGAATGGAAAGACAATGGCAAATAAGACAAAGGAGTCATAACGGATGCCATCTGTATTGAGCAAACAACGTCTTCGTCTTTCTTTGAAGGACAATCAGAGTACCAGAGAGATTTCACCAAACCAATATGGGCTGGATTGAGATCGGTCAAAGAAGTAATAGTTATATCGAGAAAGCAAATCTAATAGGAAAGTCCGAGAAATAGTGTGTTGTACATGGCGTAGAGGTGATCAGATGTTGATCGTTCAACCACTGCGTTTTTGGAAGCGATTGCCCTTGACAAGAGACGCAATTCGCTCAGTGTCTGCCGACACCTGTTATCGGCTTGCTCTGATGACTCCAGGAAAGAGATTCATGACAGCTATTAACCACCTCTTTCTATCCCCTTGTGTTCGAGTCTCGTCTTCAAAATTTTGCGGCCTGATTTGAGGGTGAACGCGAGGATATGTCTCCCCTTGATCAGTCGAAAGCCGCGGTGGAGATCTAGAGGAAATCGTGTCGCAGACGTTGCGAAGGCCTGTCGACTCAGAGATGTCGTTTAGCTCTTGGAACTTGACAGGGCTTGAGGATTGATACACTCGATTGGCGGCTGCACGCTTTGGGAAAGGGTGGTAGCGGACATATGTTGTTCAACCATGCTTCTACTGTCACGCCTGCGCCGAACGCGGCTTGGTAATTCAATCGATTTTTACAGGAGTATTCGGACTCTGAAACCGAAGCTACTTCGACAAGGAGCGTTGGTGAGGAACCCTTCTGCATAAGAACAATTGAATACTGTTCCTCTGACGTTTTGCTGGTTCCCATTACTGAATTGACCGCCTCTTGAGCTTCAAGTATGTTACCCTGAGCACAGATAAGTCCTTCGCCTCTTCTACCTTCAAGAAAGTTCTCAGCCGCGGAATGTGAAGACTCATTAGGGGCCGTCGACGATATAGAAGTAGCAGGTTCATCGTTGTTATCATTGCGGTAGTAGGAATACGGGAGAAGATTAATTGAAGTGCTGCCGGCTATAGCGTGAGTCGCATAAGTTGTGTCTGCCAGTTGCATAGCTGACTCAGTACGAATCGTCGCAACAGACTCGGCGGAGGCACTCCAAGATCGATCGATCACCTCCGGTTTGCTGGCAAAGGCGACTTGCTTCTTACGTTTGTGAGTGCTGGTGGATGGTGTTGATGGCAGGTAATTAGCGACGTCGAATCCGCAGGCAATCGACACTCGTTTCTTGCCGAACAGTTTCGTTCCTATCGGTCGCCGTCGGCTTCTAGGTTTCGACTGTGAGTCGGTTTTGTCACTCCCAGTTCGTGGATCATGTTCTGGACTGCCGCCGGTAAACAACGAGAAGACCTGCTGGTTGCCATTCCCAGCATTCCTAACGCTGGGTCATTCAGCGACGGTATTCGACCTCTTGAGGCCGATGTTGGGCGTCCCATAGTCCATTGATAGTCTTCATAGCCCTAAGATGGCCCTATCGTCGGCAACTTATGGAAAGCAGCCATTGCTTGAGGTGTTGCAACTTCTCCGTTCCTGCGCAGTCTTTTACATATCGTCAAAAGCCAACTTCGACGCGGCGGCGACAATGAAGCGATTACAAGCGGTGTCAAAATAGAGTTTTCGATGGCTCGAGCTGCTGGATCCGAGGAGTATAAGTTAGTATGGGCCATGATGGTAGACGCATTTGAAGAATAAGAGAATGAATTGTGATTCTGAATTGCTGATACCTCTTTGTGGGTCGCGCACCGATCAGAACCGATCACCAAACTGAGAAATGACTTTCCAAATCCAAACTCCCAACCCCGTAATTCCGTGATGGATATTAAGACAATGAAATTTCCCAT
>Ga0335074_10011098_pt1 | contig 12596 bp, 12 predicted proteins | sample Lox_Sample_23_FD_206715 | JGI IMG/M metagenome (GOLD analysis project Ga0335074, IMG submission 206715) | Soil microbial communities from Loxahatchee National Wildlife Refuge, Florida, United States - Lox_Sample_2.3 | ecosystem: Environmental > Terrestrial > Soil > Wetlands | place: USA...
GGCGTATCCTCGAAAGCTTAGCGTCAGCCCTGCAAGCGAAGAACCCTTTTCACGTAATGCTTCGGTTACATCTGTCTCGGGTCCTCCCTGGTGCCCAATCACCGTCCCGGCTGGCCCTTTCCCCCCCCGCTGAAGGGCTGAGGTGTCGCGCTAGACCGAGTTGGGCATCCTGTGCGATCACCCAATCATCACATGGCCGGGCGCACCGTCGGCTGTTGCTGCGCCTAGGCAACCACAGTAAACTTTAAATCGCAGTGGCTTCCCCTTCGGGCTACCTCTGCGGAAAACTCATCCAGACGTCATCACTCGCCCCCTTTCTTCGATTAGCCTTACCCATCGATGCGCCATTGTGGCACTGTCTGCCTCGAGTTGCTGAAGCACCACGTCTGCTATTTTTGTGTGTGCGTACATACCCTTGCGTGGCTGGCGACCGTTGCGCAACGTGGTTGTGTCTAAAGGTAAATATCCTGCTGATACAGGTGTCTCCCGTGTTTGTCCAGTCTAGAAAGTCCCGTCCTGTAGTGGTGGGAAGATGGTGTTCTGTGGGAAGCCATCAAAGGGTTGTCAAACATGTCGAGAAAGGAAGATCCGAGTAAGTAGGGGTCTCATGTTTTTTATATTCGAAACCGTAGGCACGATGAGCATGCCATGCATGCGCCCTTCATCAACGCTTACCGCCCTGGAGAGGACCGCTTATTGACAAGTCCAAAGTGTGACCAGGCGCCTGATGGCTGTTTCCAATGTGTCAAAGTCAACCGGAAGTGTCCCGGATATCGAGACCAATTGGATTTGATGTTCCGGAATGAGAGTAAAGATGTGGTAAGGAAAGTAAAGGCTCAGGAAGCCAAGATCAAACAAGGATCCCGAAGGTCTTCTGCAACATCAAGCTTAGTCTCGTCCTCTGCAGCCGCCGTCACGCCAGACTCGGGGAATTTGTTCGAGACTGTGCGACGGGAAGGCCACTACTACCCCACTTCCCAGCCGCCTACATTTTCTATGGCGCCAACCATTGAGGAACGGGCAACCGGTTTCTTCTTCTCAAATTTCGTCATAAGCGTTGATGGTCCATCTCGAGGCTATTTGGACCACTTAGAGAATGTTTACAATACCGATGATATGGATGACAATTTGCTGGCAAGCATGAAGGCTGTTGGGCTGGCAGGATACTCTCATGTGGCACATGCTCCTCAACTGATAAAAGATGCACGACAACAGTATATGAAAGCACTCCGGCTCACGAATTTGGCTTTGAGGTCTCCAAAAGATGCTAAAAAGGACAGTACTTTGCTCGCAATCATGATTCTGGGGATTTTTGAGACAGTGACTGGCTGTGATCAGCGCTCTATGGCTGCATGGGCCGAACATATCAACGGCGCCGCCGCACTTGTGAAATTGCGTGGCCTGGAGCAGTTAAGAACCCCCGTTGGCCGGCGAATGTTTGTTCAGGTAACGTCAAGTCTCTTGATTAGTTGCATCCAGCGCCAACTGGCACTGCCCGCGCATATCATCGAATTAAGAGCTGAAGTGGCAAAATATATCAATCCTACTGAGCCTGCATGGTATATTCAGGATAGCATGATTGAGTTTGCAGACTTTCGATCTAAGATCCGAGCTCGAGTGATCACTGATCCCAAAACAATTCTCTCCAAGGCCTTGGAACTTGATGGGATCTTCTTGGAACTCTTCTCTAATGTCCCACCTGGCTGGAGATATGAGACCGTGTATACCGATGCTGATCCTGATATTGTGTTCAACAAGCGTTATCATGTGTACCACGACTACTGGATGGCTCAGCTCTGGAATGCGATGCGGTCCATCAGGATTCTCCTGAATGAGGAAATCCGGGATATTCTGCTCGTAGGCTTTTCGTCTAAGCCGCCCCTCTTCCTAGGTCCGGAATATACCGCACAGTTTCAAATATCTACAGACGTCCTTTACGAGCTGGCGGCTGATATCCTCGCAACTGTCCCTCAGCACTTAGGGTATGTTTCTAAGTACAATGGGCAAACCTCCACTTCCAACTCCGCTGCACCCGCAAATAGCGATCAGACGAACTCGAGGTTTTTCTGGACTGATTTTGAGGACTCCTCACCTCCTCTTTCCAAATCCTCTCACCCTCTTTTCTGGCACCGTCACGATTCCACAGCCCACCTAATGATCCGTGCTTCGGGTGGGTGCTTTCTGCTTTGGCCACTCTTTCTTGTAGGTGTTATGGGCATTACCACGGATCCTATTCGTCGGTGGGTCATCAAGAACCTCGAATGCATAGGACACTCTATGGGTATTCGGCATGCTCTCGTTCTAGCGAATGTCGTGGGAAAGCACGAGGACCTTATGGTGTGGCAGGAACAGCAGAAGGACATGTCAGCGAGAGATATGTCCGTGGACGCGGTAGATTTGCCTTTGAGTCCTGATGTTGACTGAGGAAATAACGGTGTCTGGGGGTGACTGTTACCCGCGTGGGTGATAAGACGGCGACGCTGTGCCGGAGGACTTCCAACAGCTTCAAAGTTTTCTCCTCAACTGCAAACTCCTTGGGAGAAATTTCTGGGTTCTATACCCACCAACAGAGGCCGGAAAGAGGCATGGCACGGAATATAAGAAGCTCAGGCATCAGAAGGTTATTTATCTGCCTTTTGGCAACTTTGATATCTCTGGAGTTTTAGAATCGTGCTAGATATAAGACTAGCTCTCAGCTCAACAAAGTCACATAGGTTAGAGAGCACGGGAAGAATTGTAAATTATCAAATGGCAGTTGTAATCATTCACTGCATGATATCAATTTTGATTTGTTCCTCCTATGTAGTAATTGTCCTTGACCTCGACTCCTTTGCGATGCACCATATTTTGGTATTTGAACGTCACATGGTACCCCCACTCTCCTGAACGCCATCTCTAAGTTATGAATTTGCATGAGGATCCGGAACCCAGAACACGACTTCCTTGTCAGCCGTTGCGAAGAAGTTGTAACGCGGGTTGAAAGCAAGGACAGCAGCCTCGCTCTTCATCTCGAGTTCGTGGATGGGACTTAACTGTTTGTTGCTTGGGGCAGGTATGAAAGTATCCCAGACGAGTACATTCTCCCTTCGCGACCCGCTGAGAACGTATCGGCCATCTGGTGAAAAGCAGGCGTCGCCGCTAGTCTCTGCAAGAGGTTCCGTAGTGTCTTCTGGATTGTGCTCCCCAGCTGCTAGGCGCTTGGGGCCTCCCTTTGGTCGGTGGAGGTAAGCCCTCACATGGCCTTCGAAGGCATCGAGCAGCAGATGGCCGTGGCCTGATGCTCCAACTAAGATAGACTTCCCGTCATTGGAGAATTCTAGTTTATTCCAATTCTTGATTATGCTATTCGGCGAGAAGGCGTGAGTGTGCTCCAGCAAATCGAATGCTGCGAATGGCTCTTTGTCGTAGTTCCGAAAGTCGTAGAGCAGAATGGTCTGAGCTGCTTCAGAGGCGATTGCAATGACGTTCGCAGAGGGGTCGAATGCCGCAAGGTATGGGTGAGAAATGAGGAGCTTTCCGCAGGAATGTTGAGTATTTGTGTCCCAGAGCCGTACCGTGTCATCTTCACTGCATGAGAGGAAGGTATCGGCGCCTGGGTTCATAGCAAGACAGGTGACCGCACGCTCATGGCCTGAGAAATACCTTATAAAGGTATTATCGTGTGTTGACAGATACCGGATGACGTCTGGAACCAAGTAAGTAGTGTTTGATGATATAGGTAGAAGCATACCATTCTCCTTGGTACTTGCATAAATAATGCAAGATGATGTATGAGTGAACTTTGCAAGCTTGACGCCATACTTCTTGCTAAGACAGGACTTCTGATGCTTTCCGTCCTTCACGTTATATATCTGAATAGACTCATCTGACTCAGAGGTCATGAGAAGTTCACCAGGATCATCGAAGTCGAGCGACAGTATTGAAGTGGTCTTGTCATCTACCTCGCGACGAAAGAGCTCAAGGCAAAGTTAGCATCTGTGGAAGCGTCCCGGAGGGTGAGTTGACATGGTACCTTAGTAGGCCGAAACGTAGATATGACCTCGGTGACTTTCGCAGTGGCTGAGATGCCATTGATATGTCTTCCTAATCCGTTCAAGCCATTGGAACCGCTTGGTGTGGATTTCGCTCGCGGGGAATCAACGTCCATTGGAGTGGAGGACATCGTATGAAAAGAGTGAGAATGCAAGGAGACCTCCGTGGAATGATTTGGCAGAAAGCCTTATTTAGATATTTGTCAAGCAAACATGATTTGTAGGATGTTTTGGACTTGCGCGGTGTCAGAAAGTGGTGAAGTCGGATCGTTCCTTGCCTTGTTAGTAGCCTTCCCCAAGCTTTAATTCGGCACGGCCAGGTACCCTGACGTACCAGCGTGGTATGCAAGGATGTTCCCGAAGCCGGGCAATAAATGTCTGGCGAATACTTTTATTTGGGAATTTCAGGGCTTATGTTACGAGATAGAGTAAGCTGAGTCTCTTTTTTTGATGACACATTTGTAAAGCTATAAGACGCCACTCCACTTGTCAGAAAAAAGAGATTGATATTCAGCTTCGGTATTTAAATCTCTAAGTCTCCTACTGGACAACTGCAAACTGGCGTCGCAATAACAAGATCTCCCTTCTGTGCTGCCAGAAGGGGAGACAGAATGTCCACGACACTGGGGTCTGTAAAGATAGTCCCGGTCAATCACCATGGTACTGATAGAACTACAGAGCTTTCATTGCCGGCGGCATTGCTGCGTGTGGTGCTGTGACAGCGACTCATCCTTTCGAGACTGTAAAGATCCGGTATGAGCGTTGAAGATGTATGATGCATACCAAAGCTGACTGAAGGCGCGTAGCATGCAATTGCAAGGCGAGCTGCAGCAGAAAGGTCTCCAACCGCGAATATATAATGGTCCATTCCACGGAGTTAGTGTTATCGTCCGCAATGAGGGACTCAGGGGCATCTACCGAGGAATCGGAGCAGCATACGTCTACCAGATGATACTGAACGGCTGTCGGCTGGGCTTTTATGAACCCCTACGGTATTCAGTAACATCTTTATTCTATAATGACCCCATGGCGCAATCGCTGGGCGTCAACATCTTCTCCGGTGCCGCCTCGGGTGTCCTAGGTGCCATCGCCGGAAGCCCGTTCTTCTTAGTGAAAACGAGATTACAGAGTTACTCGCCGACTGCGCCAGTGGGTACTCAGCATACATACAGAAATGCTGTGGATGGAATGATGCAAATCTATAAGGGTGAAGGTGTTAAGGGCTTATATAGAGGCGTCGGTGCGGCTACGGTGCGAACTGGCTTTGGTAGCTCAGTGCAGCTACCAACCTACTTCTTTGCAAAGAGGAGACTTCAAAGGCATTTGGGCATGGAGGATGGCCCGACATTACATCTCGCGAGTAGTACAGCCAGTGGATTTGTTGTCTGCTGCTTCATGCACCCTCCTGGTATGTTTAGCCCGAACAGATCTTGAACGTTATCACTGATGGGCTTCCTAGACACTATCATGTCTCGGATGTACAACCAAAATGGCGACCTCTATAAGGGCGTATTCGATTGTCTAGCTAAGACCATTCGAACCGAAGGCTTCTTAGCTATCTACAAGGGCTTCCTACCACATTTAGCCAGGATCTTACCACATACAATCTTGACACTTAGTTTGGCCGAGCAGACGAATAAGCTGATGCGCAAATTCGAGCAAAAGATCCTGCCTGCATCGGCGCTTTAGGCTCCTTGGGTTCTCTTGGCTTTAGAATCTGTAAGCGGTCCTTTTGGCATTGTATATAAAGTCCGGTAAAAGGAGTAGGTTTCCGCCTCTAGTGTGTGGAACACTTCGTTAGAAACGTTGGTGTCTTCTGGATAGAATTGGGGTTTCCTCCAGTGATGGGATTTAGCCATTAATAGATCTAGAACAACCATAGCAGAGAATTATACCATTCAGATGCTCCTCTTTAGTGACTTGTGCATCGGAACTCTGATCGCCGCCCCACCCATATATGCCATCAGTGCCTTCTGCAACAGGTAGTCCACAAAGCCCACAACAAGCTGACGCCTCAGCAATGACTGGGGATTTGAGCTTGCTTGAAGTACGGACAACATTAGCCACGATAGCCGGGAATTTCTCCTCCACAGTCTCGAAATACTGAGCCATTAAGTCGTCAATTGTGGTTGATTTAGCCGATGCAGATATCTCCGTAGCGGGTGCTTGATATATGATCAAATCAGTAAGCGGAGGAGAAATTAAAGAGGAGAAATCTAGAAGCTCTTTCTTCAAAAGCTCTCGCAGTGGGTAAAGAAAATTGACACCATAAGGTGACATGCCATCGGACACCTGCCACGGAAGAGAAAAGCCTCGTCCTTTGGCAGTTTCTATGAGTGTTTTCTCAGCAAGACGCGTGGTGGAGTCACCAAACAGAATACTCTCGCAATCATTTTTCTTCGCTATATCCACCAGGAGACGAGTAAGCAAAGTGGAGGAGACATCAGCTTTGGAAGTCGCCGACTTCATGATATTAAAGAGAGCATCTAGCCGTGTTTTATGTAAGCCCGCAGAGGCTCCACCTGTAGGATCTTCCATGCCCAAGCTCATCCAATCAATGTCGAGACTGAGTGCTTGGGTTATGTTCGCACTGAGATGTGCATGGTTGGGAAACCGATCTTTAAACTTCTCCAGTTGTGCGGAAACCTTTGTCTGTTGCGCATCATCAACCTCAAGATCCACATGGACAAGAAGTAGAGTGTATATTGTTCGGCCCATGCGATCCAGTTGTCCCTGTAGGTGGTTGTCTAAGATGGCTAAAAGGCTTGTAGATGATGGTCCAAACGAGATTGGTAACAGTAGCTTTTGTGGTGCCTTTGCTACCGATGCGTGGGATTTATACGCCTCCATGCGCTTCACTGCCTTCGTGGTCACGTATTGTAAGAAGCATTTTCTATCTCATGATCAGCTTCGGCCTTTAGAATGCTCTGGGACACGAACTCGCAGACTTTGTCTTTCTCGTTTCGGATTGGCATCATTGCTCTTGAAGTACTACATCTTTTGCAAATCAGTTTAGAGCCCGCAGGAGGCACCGATTCGCCTTTTACTGCCATGCTATCTAGGCTGTGAAGCAAAATAGAGGTGCAACCTGAGGTGCATTTTCGCAGGAGAAGGCTTAGATTTTCGCCTGGTGATGCCGACGGCTTGTTCCGGCAATACGTTGCGTATTCTGTTATGCAGGACACAACAATTAGGAGTTGTCAGCCCACGCTCTAAAACAGTTCGAGTCTGGAATCGATGCTGATGAAACTTTTATGATCCAAAGTCTTCCAATTCACAATAGGATCGTCTGTCTTCTTTCCTAAGAAGCTAGTAAATCAGCTTCGCGAGCGCGGGAGCTCACAAGGCTACGGCAAAGATGCCGGGATGGCGGAGCACTTTTTCCCTATTTATTCTGTCGATATTGACAGTGAGAGCAATAGAAGTGCAATTGGTAGAGCTGGCACTCCTCTGATAAAGCCTCATCATAACTGACGCGGAAACTAGGACCAGAAAGATGAGAATAGGCAACGATGCGCAGGAATGTACAGCCGGAAAGCCTGGGGAGGCGACGTCGAACCTTTCATACTCACGAAGTTTATCAAGGTGGCGGATGATACGCCTGGGGATCCAATTGTTAGTTTGATAATATATGAATGGAAAGACGAAGAACTTATCGGTGTGTGGCCATCGAATGATGCCACTAAGGTATTTTGATCGTTCACAGAACCTTAAGCACCACTGAGATTGTTTTAGAAAGTCTACATTTGCGATCAAGAGAATATCGACAACAAATTTTGCAATAGTACAGATATTGGCAAGTTTATACTTAGTCCCAATGCGACGGAGGTCTCGGAGAACGCTATTCGTAACGAGGCTATTCATCTCAAAGATCCTGGGGCAGTCAACTATGCAGTGAAGAAAACAGGCTACTACTGCGTTGGGACAACTGCATTCACACAGAATGACTATACGGCGATTGTTGAGTTTAGAAATGCCTTTGGAGAGCTGCCAGCTGCACAAATTGCTAAGCTCCCTTTTTATGGTAGTCTGACGATAACATATGCTGTCATCGGAGCGTGAGTGGGAGATGATCATCCTTGCTGCTAAAATACTGATGCTAGGAAGGTTCTGGGCTTTCTTCTACGTCCAACATCGACATGACATTCGTGAGTCTGATGAATCTTTCGGGCAACGACTCAGATGCTAATCTACAGTAGTCCCTGTTCAAAATTATATTACAGCCATAATCATTTTTTTGGCTGTGGAGATGTTGATGACTTGGGGCTTCTACGGTAGGTCAACATCTCATGATCAAATACGCAAAATGGCTGACCTCGTCAGATTACGAAAATCGGAACGGCGCAAACATAGGCTCAAAGGTTTTGATGATTGTTGTGGCAGTGCTGAATGCTGCGCGAAACTCCTTCTCTTTCTTCCTACTCCTGATTGTTTGCATGGGCTATGGAGTTGTCAAGCCCAGTCTCGGCCAGACCATGATCCATGTGCGCTGGCTGGCTGCAGCTCACTTCGTTTTTGGCTTGATCTACTCGATCGCAAGCTTGACTATTACACCTGATAGTGCAGGTACGCATCAAAACGCTAAACATATATCCAACCAGCTTATGTTAAATAGGGCCGCTCGTACTGTTCGTCATTTTACCACTTGCTGGTACATTGACGGCATTCTACGTGTGGACGTTGAACTCTCTTAATCTCACGTTGAAAGATCTCAACGAGCGTAAACAGACCGTCAAGGCCGGCATGTATCGCAAATTGTGGTATTGCATACTAATAAGCATTTTCACGATCTTCGGCTTTTTCTTCTTCAACAGCTTCACCTTCGCCGGTGTTAATGACCCAAATTTCGTGCCAGAACATTGGCAGACCAGATGGTTCATCTTGGACGGATGGCTTAATCTTGTATACCTTGCCGATGTTGCGTTCATCTGTTACATGTGGCTACCAACGGCCAACAACCGTAGATTTGCGATGAGTGATGAGGTATGATCTTGTCCCCTGTTGAACTCAGCAAAACGGCGTGCTAACATGATACAGCTCGCGCAAGACGATGAAGGCTTTGAGATCGCCGATTTTGGCGCTGAAGAGTCGGGGGATGAAGAGGAAGGCCGAGGTGGCGATCGGACACAGCCTGGTCAGGAAGGCCCACGTTACGATCCACCGAGCAAGCCTGCTACGAAGTCAAATGTGACTCGAGATATCCCAAGAGAGTCTCTGGATGGTGAGACGATGTTCGCCGTTGGGGAAGATGGAGAAGACAGGTGGTCTGAAGACGAAGATGATCACGATGGTGGCGAGGCCAAGAAGCTCGTTGGGAAGGATTCGTAAACAGATCAAATATGTACTTTTAGAGCATTTTCGGGAGTTTTGGAAGAGAAAGTTCATGCCTATGCCAATCTCTATTTTAATCTCAAAGTATCTTGTCCTCTGTAATCAATCTATCGCAGATTGAGAGCACAAGTATTCTGTCCACTGTCATCCACCTAACAAATCAATTTGGAAGAAACCTGTCCTTTGAAGTTAATTCATCACAGATCGAGAGCACAAGTATTCTGTCCTTATCATCCACCTAGCTCGAAACTCGAAAAAACAGTACCAAATCCATCCCAATGATTTCATTCTAGTATTCGACCGGTGGTGATTGAAACCCATTGTGCGGCGATGATTTGCATGGTCCTGACACAACGAGTCAAAGGAACTAATGGCTGTACAAAGCCTATCAGTGGTATTGAGGGAGGAAGTCCTCAAGTCTGAACTGAGATTTCGGATTAGCAGCATTAGCCTGCGCAACCATAGCCGCGGAGTTGCGGAGATTATCCTGGAGGTTCGGCTGGTACTGCATGCTGGCCTGCTGAACCTGGTGACGTTGAATCTGACCTTGCTGCATGCAATATTGCTGAGCGACGACTTGTGCCTGGTTCTGAGGGTCATAGTGAGGAACATAATCACTTGGCTGCGGCGCAGTGATGGGAGTGTAGTATCCGCCTGGCTGCTGAGGTTGTTGAACCAGTGGATAGTAGGCCTGCTGCTGGACACGATATCCATGCCGAGCAAATTGCGAAGCCTGTTGAACTGGAGGATAAGCCCCCATCTGTGGAGCTTGCTGCGGAATGCTGAAGGCAGCCATCTGATGAGCAGGCAGGGATTGGTAGTCAATAATCTGAGAAGAGTCAGTTGGCGGGATGTACGAGGACACCTGTCTTGCCCACTGGGGTGAGTTAGAAGGAGCCATTTAAGTAGTTTGTAGTGAAGGATTAAAGCTTGCCTGATTGCCCTGCATGAGAGAATAGTGAGGTACTGTGGAAGCAACTCGCGGCGTATTGTAAGAAGGCGCCTGGTTTCTTCGCATCGGAGATTGTCTGGGTGTCATCTGGGCAGCCTGCTGCTGCAAGTTACTGGGAGTTGTGTGGCTTCCGGGAATTGAAGACATGTAATCAACCGTCTGCTCTACACACTGATGCGGGGGATAATGCGCATTCTGGTGTTCGTGCTGATATCGGACGGTCCGTGGAGCCTGCTGTTGAACGTAGAAAGTATCCAGCTGTGTAACTTGATCAGGCGATGTGAATGATGCCTGTTGGCCAGATGGCTGGATGGCTGCCCCATAAAGTTTCTGCTGCAAAGCATGTTTTTGATGTAAGGCAGATTGACAAGCCAGCTGTTGTGTCTTTCTAACCCCTTCCTTTAATTCCTGGCAATAGACGTGTTTAGCTGCCTCTTGAGCTTTGCCCTGAGCCACTTTCTTAATCTCAAGAAACTGCTCCTCCGTTACGAAAGGAGGTAAAGTTTTCTTGATTACAGTAGTGACGTAGGGCTTGTCAATGAGTTGTTGTTCAGCAAGAGAAACATTTGGCTCCGCATGGGTCTTCTCTTCCTCTGTCTGGATACGAATAGGTGAGATCGCAGGCTAGGAATCGTATGTGTCAGTGTCTGAAGAGAATAAAAGCAAATGGGACGGATAGAGAGCATCATTCATGGATTGATGGCTTCACATACCTTTACTTTCGGAGATTTTGACTTCCGAATTCCAGCGTACTGAAGAAAACTGTGATTTACAGCGGGCTTGTTGAGTACATGAGCATTTGGGCATCTCCCAGGCATATATGCATCTCAGGAAGACATACCTTTGGTTTCTCAACCATCGTATTGCGGATTCCGGCCTTCTTATTTCGTATCCCAGATTTGGCTTGGTTTAGTGTGAGACCGAAAAAGCCTGCTAATCCCTGCTTATACTGCTCCTTTGGGTCAATGTAGGAGTTTTCATTTGACTCATGAACCTGAACCCCGTCCATCATATCAAGCTCACCATAATGCTGAAGGTCTGTAACAACCTTTTGAGATACTCCTGGGATTTCAACATATTGAGCATCGACGAGCATAGTCTTGGGAGCGGACTTATTGACTGTGTTGGATGCTCTCGCAGCCATTTTGGTCATACTCTGTGCATTCTTTATATCCTGCTGAAGATCGGGATTGTTCTGAGGAAGGCATAGACCTGTGTGGCTGATCTGGTTCACCAGCTCAGGTTGATCTACTGGTAACTTGATTGGGTGAGCAGACTGCATCTGATGAACATGTTGCTCGACGGGAACAACTGGACTCTTGATCTGATGAGCTTTGCCAATGGGACGAACTGGTTGCTGCTCCGTGTGAAGAGGCTGGGCTTGGTGACCTGGCTGGACTTGACTAATGATTTGCTCAACCTGATGAAGTACCTGCGTCTCGACCTGAGGAATTGATTGTGTGATCTGATGCACTGCATTGTCAGTTTGCTCCACCGACTTCTGAATGTCGCATCTAGGTGATTTCGATGGCGAAGATGAAGGGGAGTCCAAGAATGGATAGTCTTCTAAGGACCTAATGGATGCCTTCAATCGAGGATAGACCTCGTCCTGGGGTTTGGCTTCGCCATATAACTCATCGAATTGCTTGAACGCATCTTCAAATTCCCCTTCGAATATCTTGGGTGCATCTTTAAAGCTCTCATAAAATTGCAAGCTCTTAACGACGTTTTCATCAACCTTTTCAGTTATCATGTAGTGATCCCATGTGTCAAGTCCAATCTCCTTACTGTCGGAGGGAGTGTGGCCAGTTGGGGATGCAGCCAGATCAATTGAGGAAACAGTCTCATTCGTTGAGGAGGCTTCGTGCTCGGCGAAGGACTCCTGGTCCTCAGAAATGAGATCTTCCTCCCCTTCGTAAAATAATCCTGCCCAATTCACGTTGTGATTGACAGCTGGTGATTGAAGGGCTTCATAGAGGGTGGCAAGTGCATCAACACCATTTATGGCTCCTGAGGAATTCTTCATCTCATCATGGCTGGCTGTCTTATTAGCTTCCTCAGCTTCCTCACCCATCTTGTTCTTTCTGTCCTTGGTCTCCTGGAAGTCCTGGGCTTTGATCTGCGCGTGAATGTCATTCAGTGAGTCGAATACGGGCATAGTAAGAATGCTGTGCCGGTCGTCGTTAAGCAGCAAAGCCTCGCCAAACATCATATCTTCCCTGCGTTCAATGGCCATAGAGATATCCAGCGACATCGTTGCGAGTGAGAGCTGGAAGAAGTAG
>Ga0335074_10011099_pt1 | contig 12596 bp, 4 predicted proteins | sample Lox_Sample_23_FD_206715 | JGI IMG/M metagenome (GOLD analysis project Ga0335074, IMG submission 206715) | Soil microbial communities from Loxahatchee National Wildlife Refuge, Florida, United States - Lox_Sample_2.3 | ecosystem: Environmental > Terrestrial > Soil > Wetlands | place: USA: Florida...
TTCCTGGGTCGCGAGGGTTGTGTTGGCGAGCGCGACCGCCACATCGATCGCCGGATTGTAAGGCACGGTGTTGGTCGGCAGCTCGATGGGCAGGTGCACGCCGTGCGTTCCCACGTAGTTCACCTCAACAATCGCGCCTTTCGCGATTTCACGCTGTACGCCGAAGTTCCATTGCTCGATGTAGGGAAGGGGACTGGCCTGGGTGAATCCGTTGTAATCGGTGAGAGTCAGGGGATTCGCCGCAGTCCCGAATTGGGCGATGTTCGCCTGCGGATTCTGCACATTATTCGTGGCTATCGCGGGCAATCCCTGCGCCAGCTTGAATGGCTGCGGAATGCCTGTCCCCAAATTGTTGAAGGCCTGCTCTACGGTATAGCCCGGAAACAGGACCTGGCCGCCAAGATCGGAAAAGATCCCCGCGTAGAAGAGGCCGAATCCAGAGCGAATCACCGTCTTGGGCGTCACGCTGTAAGCGAACCCGGCGCGCGGAGCGAAGTTGAGCCTGGATGCGTTGAGGTTCAACGTATCGGATGCGTTCTTTCCCGCGAAGAGGACCTCGCCTGTAGTCGGATCTACGCGCGAATATTCGTTATTCGCGGTGCTGAGCGGGGACTCGTAGTCCCACCGCAGCCCAAGATTCAGGGACAGCTTCGGAGTGACTTTCCAATCGTCCTGCAGATACAAGCCCAGATTATAATTGCGCCTTCCGATCAGAGGTTGCGCAAGCGAATACGATCCGGTCTTGATGTCGCCCAACAGAAAATCCGCGAGCGCGTTGATCGCATCGCCGGAGCTGTTTTTTCCGTTAGTGATGGAGCCATCAAAAGTGAAACTGCCGTTGACGTCGCCAGTGGGATTCAGGTCGTCGAACTGATCGTTCCGGAGTTGAAACCCAAACTGGATCAGGTGATTCGCAATCGTTTGGCTGTTGTTGATCGTGGTTTGGTAATTGTTGTCGATTTGGGTCCGCTGCGTGTTGCTGTTGGCGCCGAGTTGCGAGAATCCGCTGATATTGATCTCGGGCGCGGCCTCGCCGTAGGAGGTCGCGATACCGAGCGCGTTCTGCACGTTGATGCCGGCGCTGGGCGGAGCGATCTCGGCGTTGTTGCGGAAGTAGCCGAACCGAAGTTCCGTAATGAAGGTAGGGCTCCAGATTTTGGTCAGGCCGGCAGTCGATTCGTAGCCGGTTGTTTCGCTGTTGCCCACCGCGTTATTGAGAAGCCCCGGGTACGTGGGTTGGATCGGCGAATAGTTGTTGTAGTGAACGAACGTGCCAAAAAGGCGCAGGCTGCTCGCAGCCGTTTCATCCAGGCGAAGCATCCCGGTGTTCGTGGTTGGATGGCTCGATCCAATGGATACGAAGTTGTTGGTCGCGATATTGTCCGTCTTGTTAATGGTGCCGGGAGAATTGGGAGTGGGCACAAGCCCGAGAATTTTCACTGCCGCCGGATCGATCAGGCTGGAAGGAATTACGTTTTCAGGAAACGGAGCTTTGTTTGACGGATCGTAGACCAGCGTAGGGGACGCCGAGAAGTTTCCCGCGGCGTAGGGGCCGTAAGGAACACTCGAGGTCAGGCGATAAGGCGAAGCCTGGATCAAGCCTTCATAGTTCACAAAGAAGAAGGTTTTGTTCTTTCCGTGGTAAACCTTCGGGATCCACACTGGACCACCCAGCTTGCCTCCGAACAGGTTGTAGCGATCTTCCGGACGCGGCTTCCCGAGCAGGTTATTGAAATAATTGTTGGCGTCCAGATCCTCATTGCGAAAGTAGCCGTATGCCGCGCCGTGGAGCAGATTGGTGCCGGAGTTGGTGATCAGTGTGACCATGGCGCCCGCGGTCCGTCCGTACTCCGCCGAGTAGGAAGTCGCAAGGACGTTGAATTCCCGGATCGAATCCGCCGGCGGCAAGGTTTGCGGAGCTCCAGTGGAACCGCTGACCACCGAAAGGCCGTCGATCAAGAACTCGCTGTTCAGCGTGCGGCTGCCATCAATCGAAAGTTGCGAAGTGCTCAGGCCGGCCTGGCTGGTAATATCGCCGCCCGAGGACACACCGGGCGTCAGAGCAAGAAGATTCAGGACATTGCGGCTCGGCAGCGGCAGATCCTGCAATTGCGATGGCGTAATGGTGTTGCCGAGGGAGGAACTGTCGGACGCCAATTGGCCCTCCATGCTCCCTTGCACAGTTATGGTCTCGGCCACTTCGCCGACTTGCATCAGAAAGGGAATGTCGGCCCGCGGGTCCACTGCGAGTTCGACGCCCGAGACCTCCTGGCGCTTAAAGCCAGCGGCAGTTACGGTGACGTCGTAGCGGGCGGCCGGAAGATCAGGCGCACGATAGACGCCGGCCCCATTGGTTTTGCCGGTCCAAGTGGTGCCGCCGGTGTCGGCATTGGTGATGATGACGGTGGCGCCGCTGATGGCGCCCTTCGGATCGGTGACGATGCCGGAAATCACACCCGTAACGCCCTGGCTCCAGGCCAAAGTGGCGAAAACGATGGTGGGTATCAGCTTCCTTGATCGCACGTGTGCCAGAGGCAGCGCACTCTAAGCAGTAATCATTATAGAAGAGAGTTTTTTCAGAACCACGGGAGAAAAGCCCGCCCCTGCGGTGACGCGGCCGGGCCGTCAAAGTTGAATGATTCCCCGGCGAACCGCAATGGCGATCGCCTGCGTACGATCGCTCGCCCCGAGCTTGTCCATGATGTGCTTGACGTGAACTTTGACGGTTTCCTCTGAAATGAACAGCCGTTCCCCGATGTCGCGATTGCGATTTCCCCCGGCGATTTGGCGCAGTACGTCGATCTCCCGCGGGGTCAGAGCTTCATCGGACATGTGTTCCGCCAGACGCGAGGCGATCTCCGGTGGAACTCGCTTCCGGCCCGCATGCACCTGCCGAATCACTTCCGCCAGTTCGCTGGGCGGCATGTTTTTGAGAAGATAGCCGCGAGCGCCAGCTTCGAGAGCGCGCTGGATCTCCACGTCGCCTTCAAACGTGGTCAATATGATCACGCGCGCTTCGGGAAACTCCTCGCGGATTGCAATCATGGCGTCGATTCCGCTTAGATCCGGGAGCCTCAAGTCCATCAGCGTCACGTCCGGCCGGTGCGCCCGATGGTATTGAATCGCCTCAGTTCCACTGGCCGCTTGCGCGACGAGCAGCATGTCCGGCTGCTTTTTGATGATTGTCGCGATGCCCTCGCGCAGCAGAGGATGGTCATCAACGCTAAGAATGCGAATGGGAGCTGGTTCTGTCATATGTCTCTCCCGCCGGATGCTGAGATTCCTGAGCCTTCCCCTTGGGGCGGACGCGCTTGTGGAACCATCGTAACTTGCCCGCCGCTTGACCCTGGTATGCAACGCGGCCTGGGACCGATAGTTCCACTTCGGTACCCGCCCCGGGGCTGCTGAACACATGCAGCCGGGCTCCAATGCGCTCCGCTCTCTCCCGCATTCCCGAAAGCCCCCAGTGTCCCTCCCGTCCCGCTCGCAAAACACCCTGGTCAATCCCGCAGCCATCGTCGCGAACCATCAGGCGGAGCTGATTCGACGAGTATCGCAGCGTGGCCTCAATCCGTTTCGCTCGCGCGTGCCGAAAAGCATTGATCAGCGCCTCCCGGCCGATTCGATACACTTCATCGCGCAGCAGCGGGTGCAGCGGCCTCTGCTGCCCTTCGGTAATCACCCGGAATTCCACTTCCGTTCTTTCGACGCCGCTTGGCAGGTCGAACTCCCGCTCAATCCGCGCGAAAGCCTGCTCCAGATCGAGCGATGCGCTGTTTGAGGAACGCAACCCGCGAACCGCATTCCGGCCCTCGTCGATCACCTGGCTAATGAGTTCAACCGCCCGGGTCAGGATGGGCTTCGCCTCGGAATCCTCGGGTAAGCAATCCTTGGCGATGTGGACCTGCATGGAAGCGCTGAGGAAGCCCTGCAGAAGCGTATCGTGCAATTCTTGAGCGATCCGGGTGCGCTCCGCCAGCCGCTCATTGAAACGGGCATTAATACCCGCGGCGACCTGCCGTACCCTCAGCCGGTAAAGCGCCGACACCAGGAAGACACCGCATGCCACGCAAAGAGCCAGGAACCACGTTGTTTGGAACCAGGCCGGTGACACGCTCAGATCCAGCGTTGCGCCTGCTTGGTTCCAAACGCCGTCGTTATTGCACGCCATCACGTGGAACTTGTAGTCTCCCGGGCGAAGCTTTGTGTAATACGCTTCCCGGCGCGTGCCTACGTTTTGCCAATCGTTGTCGACGCCGTCAAGCTTGTAGCGAAAAAGCACGCGCTCGGGGATGTCCAAACTCAGAGCGGTGTAGTCAATTTCGAGATTCTCGGTGCGTGCCGGAAGAGTAAGGGGCCTGGAACCCGCGTAGGCCTTGCCGTTGGAGATGACGGCGGAGATGATCACCGGCGGCGGCACGCGATTCCGGTTTCTTTGAAGCGCCGCCGGATCAAGCCACGCAATGCCCTTCGTTGTCGCAAACCACAATCGCCCGTCCGGGGCTTCCACAACCGACGGCTGAGGGACGATTTCTTCGGACAGCCCCGGAAGGCCATCCAGTTCATCGAGGTGCTCCGCGGAAACCGCCGAAGTTGGGTCGCGTAGCCACTTCTTCAAGTCGGCCGCGGAAACGTGAGTGATTCCGGAGAATCCGTTCACCCAAAGATCGCCCGTCTCAGTTTCGACGACACCGGACACCCTGCCCGGCAAACTCAGATCGTTCCACCGCATCAGATAAAACTGCCCGTTCTGGAAAAGCTGGACGCCGCCTGCTCCCCCAAGCCAGACATGGCCGCCCCGAACCGACATCGTATTTTCTGAGACGCCGTGCTTGCCGTCGGGAAAGGAAAACCTCTGGTAGCTTGACCCATCCCATTCGACAACCTTGTTCGAAAACCCGAACCAGACGTTTCCCGCCTGGTCGTCCGTCATCGCCCCAATCACGCCTGGCTTCTTGCCCAGGACCTGGGTCTCGTCGCTCCATGCACCGCCCGAGAGACGATAGGCACGGCCGCTGACTGTGGTGATCCAAGGATCATTGTTGCGATCCACCGCGATGAAGAGCACGGCGTCCAGGTGCTCGTCCGGATAGTGGAGTGGTGTGAATCCTTTTCCCGAGGATCGCCAAAGATAGAAATCGCCCGCGCCGGCCGACCAGACCGTTCCGTTGTGATCGCGATGAACGCTGGTCGTCTGCCGGGTTCGTGGGAAGGTTGTTATCGTATCGTCGGCGCCCACCTGGGTAAGCGGCAAACTGCTGTTTCCCGTCCATACGGAACCGTCATCTCCGGCAGCGACGCTAAACTCATGCTCTTGGGCATGCGGAAGCCTTATGGTGGTAAGCGCCGCGCGCCGAAGCCGGTCGAGACCGGAATTGGTCGCCACCCAGACGCCCTCGCGATCATTCAGTACGGTCCACACGGCGTCGGAGCTCAGACCCTGCTCCGGCGTGAAACTCTCGCCGGGCGCGGTTTCCGCAGCCACGGGCAATGGCCATTGCTCGACATGGTCAAACCGCCGCACACCCTTTCCCGTCACTGCCCACAGCGAGCCATCCTTGGCGAAGGTGAAATCGCCGAACAGGTCGTTCCGCTGGCGCCCGTCCGCTTCACGACCTGCGCGAGGCGGCGAAAAGGCGGGTGCGCCCAACTTGTTTGTCACGCGCCGGAGACCCTGGTCATCGGAAAGCCAGATTGTCCCATCCGGAGCCTGATGGAGAAACGCGTATCCGGTGGACAATCCCTCCCCGTGCTCGTTGACCTGGAACTTCGTCTGGCCGCGAGGCAGAAACAAAAGCGGACCAGTCTGAGTTTTTACCCACAACGTTCCGTCATTGTCCAGGAAAATGCCGGCCGGAAAACCACCGGTGTATCCCTCGCCGGCTCCCACCTGCTCGCACACCGACCCGCGCAGACGGAACAGGCCGGCCTTGGCCTGCACCCACAAAGTACCGTCGCGATCCTCAATCAGCTTTCCCTGTTTCCTGGTCGGAGTACAACGCCGGTCCGGATATGTGGTGAGCTTCCCGTCCCTCCAGAAGAGCAGCCCGGCGCCTTCCGTCGTCAGCCAAAGTCCTCCCGAACGCGAAAGGAAGACCGAGTCGATGTCGCTGTTGTGGACGGCTCCGCGAGTCACTTCGTCAACGGACTGGAAGCGGACACCGTCGAAGCGAAGGACGCCGTTCGAAGTGGTGAGCCAAAGGTATCCTTCGGACGATTGCTTGATATCGAAGACTGCACCCAGCGTGTTCCACTCGGTGTGATGGAAGTCTGTTGCTCCGTGGACTGCGGAGGCCAAATCGGCGCCGCACACCCGCGAACCGAGCCCCGCAAGCAGGGCAGCGGCGGTCAGCCATCCGAACTTACGAGAAACTGTCCACATGATGCGGCCTGAGTTCGGCACCTGCAGAAAGCAATAGAAAGTACGACACTTCGGCCTAAAAATGTATGTTAGCTTAATCGCATAGGAACCTAGCCCCCGGCTGCGGTGATCTTTCCGTACCTCTTTCGAGGTATGGCTCATCTTTCGACGTATGGCTCACCCGATTCTGACGCACACGCTGCGATTGGGCGCGGGTGTTGCCGGTGTCTCCGCATCCACGTCCGAATGGAGTGGCTTATCCGGCGAGGCTGGCGATACAACGGGCACGGAACGGAGTTTGCGCCGGGAGTTCTGTGCGATCTCTTTCACCCTGGCATTAGCGTCCTGCTCGAGCTTCGCCAGGGCATCGTCGACTTCGGGATTACCGGTCTCCCCCATCGCCCACGCTGCGCCGGAGCGCAGCACGGGATCGGTTGAACCCGCCAGCATCCTCAACCTCGAATAGGCCTCCTGGTCATCTGCCAGGCAGAGCCCGAGAAGTGCATTGACGATTACCCGGCCACAGGGGTCCTGAGTGGCCTTCCACAATATCTTTGTGGCTTCCTTTTGTCGACAACCCCAGAGGGACTCCACCGCGTTCGCCCGCAGCCTCCCGTCGTCTGACGCCAAGAGGCTTTCGACACGGCCAGGATTCCAATTGGACCGTCCCAGCAACAGCGCTCCTTTTGAGCGCACTTTGGCGTTCGGGTGTTGCGCGAACTGAACTAAATAGGAGGATAGGCGCGAGCAGTCCGAAATTGCGTCCACCACGTTCAGCACGCGCAGTGCAAGCCCGGTCTCGGTCGAACGCAAGTTCCCACCCGCGGTCGTGGCTGCGCTGCGGAGAAGGCGGATGTCGAGCTGTGGCTCAACGGAGGTGAGCTTCCGCGCCAAGGTTAAAGCTGCGGCCAAAGCTAGAATTCGTGGGCTCAGGAACAGGTCCGTCAACAGCGTGCCATCCGTCGCCAGGCCCGTGAGGTACTGCACGCCAGGCGACTTTTCTTCCGTGGAGAGCAGCAGACGCGCCGCCGCCAGCGCGAGTCCGGAGGGATCACTCGCTTGAAGTTGCCGGATCGCGCCAATCGCGCTCACTGGATTGGCGGCAAACGAGGCAATAGCCTCCGACAGCGAACCCGCGGTTGTTTTCTTCCCGTTGGGAACATTTTGGCTGCGGCCTGCTTCAAAGACCATGCGGAATCCAATTTGGCGCAAACCGCGCCCACTGTCGCGTTCTCCTATGGCTCCTTATCGGTGAGTTAACGGCGATCGGTGAGTTAACGGCGGATGATAGCGAAACTGCTGCGTGGCGGCCCGCCACCGCCCGGGAAGTGCGGGCCGAAAGTGGTCGCCATCTACCGCCACTTGAAGCCGACTTGACAAGACCACTATGATTGGACGATGGCGGCCCACTGGGGAAACTCCGATGCGCGCGTGAATGCAGGCGATCGCACCTTTGCGCGCTGCCGCCCCACCGGGATCCACCCATGAAAAAGAAGCCGCAGGGCGCTGCGGCGCCAATGATCGCGGTGGATCGAAAAAGCGAAAAGCCGCTGCACCGCCAAATCTACGATGCGTTCCGCGCCATGATCCTCGAACGTAGCTTACAACCCGGCCAGCAGATTCCCTCCACGCGCGCGCTGGCCGATGAACTCGGAATCTCGCGGATTCCCACTCTGGATGCCTACGCGCAGCTCCTCGCCGAAGGTTACATCGAAAGCCGTTCCGGCGCGGGCACGTTTGTCAAAAGTTCGCTTTCCGACCAGTTCCTCAGCGTGCGTCCTCAAGTGGCGGATGTTGTGGAGGGTGCGGGCTCCGATGCCATTTCCCGCTTCGCCCGGCTGCTGCCTGTGGAACGTACGCCGTGGTTCCCAAGCTCCGGAGCTTTCAGCGTGGGGCAGATCGCCTACGATCATTTTCCGTTTCGCGTCTGGTCCGATCTGGTAACGCACCATGCCCGCCGCGTTCACGCCAGCGCAATGAACTACGCCGATCCGATGGGATCCGAACAATTTCGGGAGGTCATCGCAGCCTATCTCCGGACCGCCCGCGCTGTTCGTTGCGAGGCTTCTCAGATCATGGTGGTCAATGGTTCGCAGCATGCGCTGGATCTGTCGGCGCGCGTTCTGCTCGACTCCGACACCCCGGTCTGGATGGAGGAGCCCGGCTACGAATTGTTGCGGCACACTTTGACGCTTTCCGGCTGCCGGCTTATTCCGGTCCCCGTGGATAGCGAGGGATTGGATGTGGGAGCCGGCGTCAAGCTCTGCCGGAAGGCGCGGGCGGCTTTCGTATCGCCTTCGCATCAATATCCGCTGGGCGCCACCATGAGCGCGGCGCGGCGCCTGCAACTCCTCGAATGGGCGCATCATTCCAATGCCTGGATCGTCGAGGACGATTATGACAGCGAGTACCGCTATGAAAGCATGCCGGTGGCTTCCATGCAGGGGCTCGACCCCGGCGCGCGCGTAATTTACATCGGAACCTTCAGTAAAACGCTCTTTCCATCCCTGCGCCTCGGATACATCGTGATTCCTCCCGCTCTGGTCGCTCGCTTCCTCGCCGTGCGCCGCGCCAACGATCTTTTTCCGTCGCACCTCTATCAAGCGGCGCTCGCCGATTTCATCAGCCGCGGTCACTTCACCCGGCACGTCCGGAAGACCAGGCAGTTGTATGCCGAACGCCGCACCGCTCTTGCGGAAGCTCTGCAGCAGGAATTCGCCACAGAGATCGAAAATTCTCAGATGCAAATTCTGGGTGCGGAGGCCGGCATGCATCTGGTGGTTACGCTTCCACCGGGTCTATCCGACCGCAAGATTGCGATGCGCGCAGCACAGGAAGGCTTGTGGTTGTGGCCGCTATCTTCGGCTTACGCGGGCGCCGATGTCCGCCAAGGCTTCATTCTCGGATTTGGCGGCACCAGGGCGGACGACATGCTGCATCAAGTGCGCCGCCTGCGCAAGGCCGTGCGCAGTGAAAGTGGCTATCCCGGACGTGCGAAGAGTGGTCATTGAGTCCCGACACACCCCACCGTACGATTAGAAAACTACAGATTTAGGCCGGTTCCTGATTTCGCTCTCCTAGAATCGACGAGCGATTTTGAGCCGCATAGCTACGTCAGCTCGCCAGATTGTTCCCCGGCCGCTGTATTTTACTCGCAAAGTCTGCGAATTCCGGACGTCACGATCAATGGATCGAGGAGAATTACTATGGACTATCGCCAGACACGAGTGCTTTCGGCGCCCTGCGCATTCTTGGTTTATCTGCTGCTGCCGGTAATCGGCTATGCACAATCTACATTTGGCGACATCCGGGGAACGGTGCGCGACCCCTCGGGACTGGCGCTGCCGCAAGCAGTGGTCACGCTTCACAACGTGGACGAGAACACCAGCCGCACGGTAACCAGCGACGACCACGGGGACTATCTGTTTGAAAACCTGAAGCCCGGCAACTACACAGTATCGGCCTCCAAGGAGGGTTTTGCCGCATCTTCCACTGCCGCGCTGGAGCTCACCGCCCGTCAAAGCGCCCGTGTGGATGTAACGCTTTCGATTGAGCGCCTGGAGCAGACCGTTAACGTGGAAAGTGAAGCCGAACAGATCAACACCGAGAACGCTACCGTCGGCGACACCAGAGGGACGGACCAACTGGTCCAGATGCCGCTCAATTTCCGAGCTCAGACCACCAGTCCGCTGGCCGCGCTGGCCCTTTCTCCGAGCGTCATCACCGATAGCCAGGGCAATATACAAGTCGGCGGCGCCACCTATTCGATGACCGGTTATTCGGTCGACGGAATTTCAACCGCCAATGTCACCTCTAACGGCTCGCTACAGAACGCCTACCCGTCGTCGGAAGGACTGGCCGAACTCAAAGTCACAGCCTTCAACAACAGCGCCGAATTTTCCCAAGTGGCCGACATCACGTTCATCACCAAAAGCGGAACCAACCAGTTTCACGGCAGTTTGTTCGAATATCTGCAAAACGATGTTCTGGACGCGACCATTCTGAACTTCACCAGCAAGGCGCCCAAGCGATTCAATACGTTTGGCGGCAGCTTGGGCGGACCGGTGACCATTCCGCATCTCTACAACGGCAAGGACAAGACATTCTTCTTTGTCGACTACGAGGGCAATCGCCGCAGAACGGCATCCCCGGAGCAGGATCTTGTGCCTACGCTGGCGGAACGCAACGGGGATCTGAGCGGACTTCCCATCATCAGCCCCACCACCGGTCAACCGACCAGTGTGGCGATCAACCCGTTTAACGGCACGCCCTTTCCCAATAACACCATTCCGGCATCCATGCTGAATCCGGTCTCGCTAAAATTACTCGATGAGTATTACCCGCTGCCCAACGTCAGCGGCTCGGGGAGCGGCTATAACTATGAAACGCTGCAACCCATCCCTTCCAATACCAACGGCTTCGATGCCAGGCTGGATCAATACATCACAACGAACCAACAGATCTATGCGCGTTTCAGTTGGAAGAACTTGCTCTCCGACTCTGGTCAATCCGGCCCGGTGAATCCTCTTTTGCCGGACGACATCGATACGGAGCACGATCGCAGTCTGATCGTTTCCTACAACTACACCATCACTCCCAAGATGGTGAACGAGTTCCGCTTCGGTTTCACCAACAGTCTGATGTACCAGCAGTTCCCGATCCAGGGCGCCGCGGCCGACAACCAGCTTGGTCTGAGCGGGATCAGCTTCGCCAATCACCCGACTACGGGAGCGTTCCCGACCTTCAATTTCTCCGACGGCACCGGATTTACGCCGATCGGCCGCGACAAGGACGGGCCGGGCCAGTCCAAAACCATGCAGTTCACCGACAATCTTAGCCGTACGATGGGCAAGCATACCCTCCGCTTCGGCATAGACGCCCGCCGCGTGTTCTACGAGACCGTTGTCCGGTGGGGCCAATCCGACGATTTCGGCGCGTTTACCTTCAACCAGGGCGTTTTCACAGGGAGCTCTTATGGGGATTTTCTGCTGGGCGCGCCCAACACCGATTTCATTGTCGAAAGCAGTCCCAATACGAACGAGCCGAGCACGCAATGGGGCATTTACGCCCAGGATCAATGGCAGGTAAACGATCGCTTGACCGTGAATTTTGGGTTGCGATGGGAAGTGCTTCCCGAATTTACAGAAAATCAAGGCGATATTGCCAATTTCCTTCCCATCAATGGCGGCGAAGTGGTGGTTCCCAATATTTTGTTGAGTAAAACCGTCCCTTCCAGCCCATTGCTTCAGGCCAATTACAACGCCTTTCTGGTGTCCTTCAATGCCTGCAGTCTCCCGACCAGAAACATGTCGCTGCCTTGCACGAACGTGGTTACCGCGAGCCAGGCTGGCCTCTCGCAGAGCTTGCGAAACACCTATTGGGGCGATTATGACCCGCGCATCGGCATCGCTTACCGCCCGTTTCGAGATAATAAGACGGTTTTTCGCGCCGGGTTCGGCATCTTCACGCAAACTCCTTTGGGGCAGTTGGCGTACGACTTTATCGGCATCCCGCTCGGCGCACCCTACACCTACTCGAACAACAACAGCGGTGTGCCGCTGTTCACCTTTCCGCAAACCTCGCCGGCCTCCACAACCGCGCAGTACGGCGGAACCGGGTTTTACGATGGAATGAGCCCGAATTTCAGGGATCCTCAAACCGCCCAATGGAACGCGACTATCGAGCGGCAGTTGACTTCCGCCATGGCCGTACGCATCACGTATTCCGGAATGAATTCGTACCGTATGAGTGTGAAGGAAGATTACAACGCGATTCCCCCCAGCACGCAGCCCTACGTGCCCAGTCCCTACGTCGACCCGCGCGCTCCCTATCAGAATTGGGATGAAATAAACTACAGCGCCAACGCGGGATTTGCCAACTATCAGGGGCTCACTTTGGAAGCTACCCAAAGGTTGTCTCATGGATTGTACTTTCAAGCGAACTATACCTGGGCCCACAACATCAGCGATGCCCAGGGCGACGCTCCTGGTGGCTTCACCTCGGAGAACCTCTTGTTCACGCCATCCTACGATCAATTCGACCTGCGGGCGGCTCGTGGAAATGTCGCAGGGATGCCCCGGCAACGGTTCCTGCTCACCGGCACCTACGAGCTTCCGTATGGGATGGGCCGCGAGTGGTCCAGCAAGTCCCGATTCGTGAACGCGGCCTTGGGCGGCTGGAATATAAACACGGTGACCCTCATACAAACCGGGCCATTCCTCACGCCTACCATTAG
>Ga0335074_10011100_pt1 | contig 12596 bp, 9 predicted proteins | sample Lox_Sample_23_FD_206715 | JGI IMG/M metagenome (GOLD analysis project Ga0335074, IMG submission 206715) | Soil microbial communities from Loxahatchee National Wildlife Refuge, Florida, United States - Lox_Sample_2.3 | ecosystem: Environmental > Terrestrial > Soil > Wetlands | place: USA: Florida...
CCGACGCCCAGCCGTGCAGCGGGGCCTCGATGACCGTCCAGACCAGCAGGCCGATGCCGCCGACCGCGAGCAGCGCGCCGAGCGGGTCGAACCGTCCCGCGTTCGGGTCACGCGACTCGGGGAGCAGCCGCATCCCGGCCACCACCGCCACGATCACGGTGGGCACGTTGACGTAGAAGACGGAACTCCAGGAGAAGTGCCGCAGCAGCAGGCCGCCGGTCACCGGCCCGATCGCCACGGCCAGGCCGGACACGCCCGACCAGATGCCGATGGCGGTCGCGCGCTCGCGCTCGTTGGTGAACGCGTTGGTCAGCAACGCCAGGGTGGCCGGGTAGATCAGCGCGGCGGCGATGCCCATCGCGGCGCGGCTGGCGATCAGCTCGCCCGTGGTGCGGGAAAGCGCCGCGGCGACCGAGGTGATCGCGAACAAGATCAGCCCGGCTTGCAGCACGCGCCGTCGGCCGAGGCGGTCGCCGATGTTCCCGCCGACCACCAGCAACCCGGCGAAGACGAGCGTGTACGCGTCCACGATCCACTGCAGGCCCTGGGTCGAGGCCGACAGCGTGCGGCTGATCGTCGGCAGGGCCACGTTGACGATCGTGTTGTCGACCACGACCAGCAGCACGCTCAGGCACAGCACGGCCAGGACCCACCAGCGGCGGCTGTCGCTCTGGACTCGCGGGGGAGGGGCAGTAGTGGTAACAGTCACGATTACCTCCTATAGAATCTCGTGCTATAGTTATAGGACAGTGTTCTACAAAAAGTCAAGTGCTTTTGACCCGGACGCCGCGACGCGGGCCGACGCAGATAGGAACGGGCCCAGGATGGCGAGAAGATGGACCCCATGAGCTCCCCGCAGAGCGCCCCCGGTGGGCAAGCCACCCCCGGTCGGCGGCGGACGCCCAGCAGCAAGATCGAGCAGGAACTGATCGCTGCCGCCGAGGCCGTGCTGATCAGAGATGGGCCCGCCGCGGTAACGGTCCGGGCGGTGGCAGCCGAGGCGGGCATCGCCCCCATGGGCGTGTACAACAGGCTGGGCGGCAAGGACGGGCTGGTCGACGCGCTCCTTATCCGCGGGTTCGACGCGCTCCGGGCCTCCATCGCCGGCGGTGATCAGCGCGACCCGCTGGAACGGCTACGGGCCTGCGGCCTGCGGTACCGCAACTTCGCCCTGACCAACCGGCACTACTACGCGATCATGTTCGAGGGGGCCCTCCCGCACGACTTCGATACGCCGGAGGTAGCGGAGCACGCGATCGCGGCGTTCGGCGAACTAGTCAGGCAGGTCGAGCTGGCGGCGGCCGCGGGCGTCATCCGCGCGCCAGAACCGAGCGAGACCGCCCAGCAGATCTGGAGCACCGTCCACGGCGCCGTGACCCTGGAACTCCAAGGCCTGGTCCTCACCCCAGACCCGCAAGCCACCTACGAAGCGACCATCGAGACGATGCTCCGGGGCCTGGACCCGAGGACCCCCAAAACCGGCCATGCCGGGCTCACTCCGGCGTGAACCAGGAGGTCGAGGCCTGCGATCGCGGAGAGACCAGCTGGCCGTCCCGCGCTGGGGCCGCATGTCTGCGGGATGAGTCAGCCCACTCTGGCGGAAGCCAGGCTGGGCCAGGATCGTAGGGCTCCGACCCCAGTCCAGGCAGCGTCCGGACGGCCCGGCGCCGGACCGAGCTCGCCTGAGCCAGCGCCCGATGTAGCACAGCAACGCCACCCCGGTCAGTAGGGCCATTGCGACGGACGCGGCGTTCTGGCCGCCGTGCACGAAGATCTCGCCGGACGCGAACGCGCCCCCGATAGCGGTCAGGCCCGTCGCGGCCAGAACGGCGATCAGCCGCTCGCCGACGCCCACCGCCCTGACCAACAGAACGATCGCCGTCACGATCAGCGCCAGGCCGAGCAGGGCGTGGAGGGTCAGCGTCAACGGACCGCTGGCGATCTCCTGTATAAGCCCGGCGTGCTCATCAGAGGCCGGGATGGCTACGTACAAGTTCAGGACGATGCCCAGGCCATACTGGACGACCACGGTGGTGCGCCAGCGGGCTATGATGCGCCTGGCCGCCGGGAAGATCACGGAAGTTTGGTGCCTGACGGAAGAAAAGGCGCTGAATATGACGCCTTTTCTTCCGCTAGGCACGGATCTTCCGCGAGAAATCTTCACTGATCGCACCAGTGAGCGAAACGGTGTGGTCGGGACTACTGGGACGAGTTGTGTGATCCGGTCGGCCAAGCCGCTATGGCCGGGCGCCGGCCTGAGCGCCGATCTACCACACCCTCAGTTAAGTCGCGACCAGCGGCTCGTCTTCGGCCACGGGGACCTCGCCCGCCGCGCCGGCCAGGACCCGGAGCGCGTCGGGCGGGAAGTAGACGTGAACGGGGGTGCCCTGCGCCAGGTCCGTCTGGTCACCGTCGTTCTGAACCATGGCCTGCAGCGGGACGCCAGGCGCCAGGCGCAGCAGTACCTGGCTTGAGGCGCCGATGTAGACCACCCGCTCCACCATGGCGGGCACGCGGTTCTCCCCGGATGACCCGTGCGCCTCGATCCGCACCCGCTCCGGCCTGATCACGGCGTGCGCCTTGCCGGTGAAGTCGCCCCCGCCGTCCGCGGTCGCCTCGCAGCGCGCAGAGGTCAGGGCCCAGTCCCCGAGCCGGAGCGATGCGGGCGGCCCGGCCGAGCTCACCCAGATCTCCATCAGGTTGGCGGCCCCGAGGAAGTCGGCCACGTAGGTGTCGGCGGGTTCCTCGTAGACCTCGCGCGGGGTGCCGATCTGCACGATCTTGCCGGCGTTCATGACCGCGAGCCGGTCGGACATGGTCAGCGCCTCCTCCTGGTCGTGGGTGACGTAGAGGAAGGTGATGCCGACGCGTTCCTGCAGCGCCTTCAGCTCGACCTTGAGCGAGCGGCGCAGCTTGGCGTCGAGCGCGCCGAGCGGCTCGTCGAGCAGGAGCACCGCCGGGTTGAGCACGAGCGCCCGCGCCAGGGCGACGCGCTGCTGCTGGCCGCCCGAGAGCTGGCCGGGGCGCCGCTTGGCGAACGACGTCATCCGCACGAGCTCGAGCGCCTCATTGACCCGCTTGGTCAGATCGGCCTTGTCCAGCTTGCGGTGCCGCAGCCCGAACGCCACATTGTCGGACACGGTCAGGAACGGGAACAGCGCGTAACTCTGGAACACCGTGTTGACGTTCCGGCGGTGCGGCGGGACGTCCGACACGTCGACCCCGTCGAGCAGGATCTTGCCTGAAGTCGGCTGCTCGAACCCGGCGATCAGCCGCAGCGTGGTGGTCTTGCCGCACCCCGAGGGGCCCAGCAGGGAGAAGAACTCGCCGCTGGCCACGCTCAGGTCGATGTTGTCGACCGCGATCTCGGTGAACCTCTTGGTCAGTGCGCAGAGCTCGATGCTTCCTCCGGCCACGGCGCCACTCCTTCGTCCCTGAAGCTCCTGAAGCTAGAAGCTACCTACCACGCTTGCGGGCCCGCTTGGCCGCGGGCTTCCAGTCGAACCCCAGTTGCCCGGCCGCGAACTGCATGGCCAGCTCGTACGCGCGCGCAGGCGGCACCTCCGGGTCGTCGACCCCGATCTGCACCGCCAGCCCGTCGAGCACGGCCGCCAGCGTGATCGTGAAGTCATCCGCGTTGACCTGAGCGAACTCGCCGGCCTCCTGGCCGGCCAGCACGATGGAGCGGATGGCCCCCCGCCACCGATCGTCAGACTTCTGCCTGATGGCGGCCACTCCCGCACTGCGGGGCGACAGCGCCCACAGGTCCAGCCACATCAGCCAGTAGCTGCGCGGATCATTGTCGCTCCCGGGCAGGCAGACGTTGGCGACGAGCTCGGCCAGCCGCGCGGCCGCGGTGGCGAGGTTCTCCGTCCGCCGGAGGTACTCCCCGTACCACGTGTCTTCCGAGTACCTGATCGCCTCGGTGAGCAGCTGGTCGCGCGTCTTGAAGTAGTAGATGACCAGGGCCGGGCTCGTCCCGGTACGCTCGGCCACGTCGGAGATCCTGGTGTCGGCGTAACCGCGTTCGGCGATCACTTCGAGCGCGGCGCGCAGCATCTGCTCGCGGCGCTGTTCGGCGTCCCTGGACCCCCCCGGCTCGCGCGGCCCAGACGGCCGCGGGACCCCGGATCCCCGGGGAACCGTGGCTGCTGTGCCAGCGTGCTCCTTCATGTGCCGGTCCTCGTCTCCTGGCCGTTCCCTCGCCCGCGGCCTTGTGGGTTATCGTAGCAGCTTCTAGACTGAATGTTCAGTCAAACTTTTCGCCGCGCCGACAACCACAAACCACCGGAACCAAAGGTAGAGGAAGAACCGGGCCGGGTGCCGCAGGGGTACCGGGGAGGCGCGGGGGAGTGCTGGGAGGCACGAAATCTTCATGGCTACGAAGGCAACCAAGGCAACGGACACGGACACGACGCCCAGGGCCCACCACGACTACGACGCGATCATCGTCGGCGGCGGGCATAACGGCCTGGTCGCGGCGGCGTACCTGGCGCGCTCCGGCGCCCGCACGCTCGTCCTTGAGGCGCGACCAAAGACCGGCGGCGCCGCGACCACCGAAGCCCCGTGGCCCGACGCGCCGGAGTTCAAGGTCACCCGCCTGTCCTACGTGATGTCGCTCATGCCCCCGACGATCATCAACGACCTCGACCTGGCCAGGCACGGGTACAAGATCTTCCCGATGGGCCCGTACTACCAGGCGTTTCCCGAGGGCGGGTCGATCAAGATCTACGCCGACGACGCCAAGCGCAACTACGAGGAGATCTCCCGCTGGTCCAAGAAGGACGCCGAGGCGATGCCCCGCTGGGACGCCTGGCTGGCCGGACTGGCCGAGGTGCTCGGTCCGCTGCTCCTCACCGTCCCGCCGAACCTCGGTTCCCGCAAGCCGAGCGACCTCGCCGAGACGCTCCGCCTGGCCTGGCGCCACCGCAACCTGGACGTCCGCACGATCGCCGACGTGACCAGGCTGATGACGATGTCGATCGCCGACCTGCTCGACGACTGGTTCGAAGCCCCGCAGGTCAAGGGGGCGCTCGCGGTCAACGGCGTCATCGGCACCTGGGCCGGCCCCTACGAGCCCGGCACCGCGTACGTGATGGCGCACCACTCGATCGGCGACGTCGGCGACGGGCACCTGGGCAACTGGGGCTTCCAGGAGGGCGGGATGGGCGCGGTCGCGGACACGATTGCCAAGGCGGCCCGCGAGGCCGGCGCCGAGATCCGCACCGACGCCAAGGTCAGCCGGCTCATCCTCTCCGGCGGCCGCGCCGCGGGCGTCGAACTCGAGAACGGCCAGCAACTCCGGGCCAAGGTCGTCGTCTCCTCGGTGCACCCGCGCATCGCGTTCCTGGACCACGTGGGCCGCGAGAACCTGCCCGACGATTTCGTCGCCGACATCGAGCACTGGAAGACCCGCAGCGGCGTGGTCAAGATCAACCTGGCCCTGGCCGAGCTGCCCGACTTCACCGCCGACCCCGGCACGAACCTGCAGGAACACCACACCGGTTCGGTCGAGATGGCCCCGTACATGCCCTACATCGAGCGCGCCTTCCAGGACGCGCGCGAGGGCCGCCCGGCCGTCAAGCCGTTCGCCGACGGCGTGATCCCGACCGCGTTCGACACCACGCTGTGCCCCGAGGGCTACCACATCATGTCGCTGTTCACCCAGTGGGTGCCCGCGGACTGGAGCCAGGAGCCACACACCGAGGAACTCGAGGCCTACGCGGACCGGATGATCGATTGCTACAACGAGGTGGCGCCGAACTTCAAGAGCGCCATCCTGCACCGCGACGTGGTCGGCCCCTACCAGATGGAGCACGACTACGGCCTGGTCGGCGGGAACATCTTCCACGGCGAGCTGTCCCTGGAGCAGCTGTTCCACATGCGCCCCGCGCCGGGCTTCGCCGACTACCGGACGCCGGTGCCGGGCCTGTACTACGCCAGCTCCGCCACCCACGCGGGCGGCGGCGTGTGCGGCATCCCCGGCATGCAGGCGGCCAAGGCCGCGATCGCCGACCGCCGCTCCGTAATCAGCAAGCAGGCCCTCAGCAAGCCCTCGATCCGCAGGCCCGCGATCCGCCGCCCGGGCCGCCGGTGACGGCCACGCCCCTGGCCCCGCAGTCGCAGACCGAGCGTTCCCCGACCGACCCGCGGCAAGCCGCCGCCGTCCGGGCGATGCTGGAGGCACGCAGCATCGCCCTGGTCGGCGCCAGCGCGCGCCCGGGCAGCCTCGGCGAGCGGATGATCCACGAGGTCGGCCGGAGCGCGTCCCGGCCGCGTACCTACCTGGTCAACCCGCGGTACTCCGACATCGGCGGCGTCCCCTGCCTGCCGAGCCTCGCCGACCTGCCCGAACCGGTCGACCTGGCCATCCTGGCCGTACCGGACACCGCGCTGGAGGAGCAGCTGGCCGCGGCGGCCCGGGCCAACGCTCGTTCGGCCATCATCTTTGGAAGTGCCTTCGACCCCCCGGGAACTAGCGGGCTGAGAGACCGGCTGGCGACGACGGCCAAAGCCGCGGGCATGGCCCTGTGCGGGGCGGGGTGCATGGGCTTCGTGAACCTGGCCCGCGGGCTGCTCGCCGTCGGCTACCTCCTGCCCGACCCGGTGCCGGCCGGGCCGGTCGCCCTGATCACCCACTCGGGGTCGGTGTTCACCGCGATGCTGAACGCGCGCCGCGGGTTCGGATTCACCCTGGCCGCCTCACCCGGGCAGGAACTCGTCACCGGCGCCCCGGCCTTCGCGCGGTACGCGCTGAGCCTGCCCGAGACCAGGGTCCTGGCCCTGGTCCTCGAGGCGATCAGGGACGGCGACCAGCTGCGCGAGGTGCTGGGCGACGCGCTGGCCGCGGACGTCCCGGTCGTCCTGCTCAGCGCGGGCGGGTCGCCGGCCGGGAAGGCGCTGGTCGCGGCGCACTCGGGCGCGCTGGCCGCGGCGGACGGCGCGTGGGAGGCGCTGGCCGGCGCGTACGGCGTGCACCGGGTCCGTGACCTGGCCGAGCTGGCCGACACGCTGGAGCTCTTCTCATCAGGCCGCCGTTGCGCCCCGGGCGGCGGCATCGCCACCGTGCACGACTCGGGCCTGGAACGCGCGCACGTCGCGGACCTGGCGGCCGAGTTCGGCGTGCCGTTCGCCCCGATCGGCCCGCAGACCACCGCCCGGCTGGCGGCCGCGCTCGACCCGGGCCTGGAGCCGGCCAATCCGCTGGATCTGTGGGGGACCGGCCGGGACCCCGAGCCGGTGGCCACGGAGTGCCTGTCCGCGCTGGCCGCCGACCCGGCGGTGACGGCGGTCGCCCTCGCCGTCGACCTGGCGCCCGAGTGGGACGGCGACGAGGCCTACCCGCGGGCGGTGATCGCCACCGCGTCCGGCACCGCCAAGCCGGTCGTCGTGCTGACCGGGCTGCCGGCCACCGTGGACCCGGTCGCCGCGGCCACCATGCGCACCGCCGGCGTCCCGGTCCTCGAGGGCACCCGCAGCGGCCTGCTCGCCCTGCGCCACCTGCTGGACCACGCCGACCGCCCAACGCCGAACCAAGTTCCCGCCGACCCCGAGCCCATGGACCCGGAACGCCGTCAGCGCTGGGCCCGCCTGCTCTCCGAGACCACGCCGGACAGCGCCACCCTGTTCGACCTGCTGCGCGACTACGGCATCCCGGCCGTGCGCGCCAGGTCGGCCGCCACCATGGGCGAAGCCCTCGAGGCGGCCGCCGAGATCGGCTACCCGGTGGTGCTCAAGACCGACGAGCCGAACATCGCGCACAAGTCCGACGTCGGGGGAGTGTGCCTCGGCCTGGGCGACCCGCAGGCCGTCGCCGACGCCTACGACGACCTGTCCGACCGGCTCGGTCCCCGCGTCCTGGTGTGCGAGACGGCCGCGCCCGGCACTGAGGTCGCGCTGGGCCTGACGCGCGACCCCGCCCTGGGCCCGCTCCTGGTCATCGGCGCCGGTGGCCTGCTCATAGAGATTTTGGCCGAACGAGCGGTGGTGCTTCCCCCGGTCACCCCCGCCCAGGCCCGCGTGGTCATCTCCCGCCTCCGCCTCGCCCGGATCCTGGCGGGCGCCCGCGGTCAGGCCGCCGCCGACCTCGACGCGATCGCGGACGCGATCACGGGCCTGTCGGCGCTCGCCTGCGACCTCGGCGACGTCCTGGACGCGCTGGACATCAACCCGCTGATCTGCGGCCCGAACGGAGCCGTGGCCGCCGACGTCCTCGCCGTCCCCCGTTTAGGCCCGGGCACCGCTACGATCGTCGCCATGGGTCACGGACGAGAGCGGTATCTGGCACGGGCGGCGTTGTTCGCCGCGGTCATCGGCACGGTCATCAGCCTGGCGGCCGGCTGCAGCAGTTCGTCGTCCAGCGGTACCAGCGCCCCGGCTACCTCGACCCACTCGGCCTCTGCCACCAGCCCGGCCAGCGCGGCCGGGTTCATCAGCATCACCGAGCCGTTCGACCCCGGCCACCCGGCGATGCTCAAGCCTGCCCCGGCCAACTGCGGCAGCCAGCCCTCGACGCTGACCATGGAGCAGTGCTACGACACCAAGACCGAGAACACCGACTTCGAGATCGACGCGGTGCAGCAGGCCAAGTACGCGGCCGCGTCGGCGGCGGGCAAGGCCGCGATCCTGGCCCAGGACAAGGCCTGGCTGGACGCCCGCGCGCCGGTGTGCACGGTGGCCTTCAACACCGGAGGAACCCTCGACGAGGTCGAGATCGCCTCCTGCCTGCTGGACGAGAGCACCTCCCGCCTGTGGGCCGTGAAGGGACTCACCCCGCCGGTGGACATGCTCAAGGGCACCGACAACTCCGACCCGGACTTCTTCTCCTGGTACACCACCCCGGAGGGCTCGCGCATCGCCGAACTCTCCACCCAGGGCGACCAGTCCGGCACCGGCTCGATCATCGCCTGGACCATCATCGGCGGCGCCGACGGGTTCATCATCAACCCCAAGCAGTTCTACTACGCCGACGGGTCGTTCACCGATTCCGGCACCATCGTGGGCCCCAACCCCACCTACCACAAGGTCGCGGCCGGCGTGGAGTACGTGTTCGACATCGACTACTCGCACCTGAACCAGGCGCCCACGGGCAACGCCAGCGCCGGTTTCGAGTACGTCCCCGGCACCCCGGTCGCCATCTGGAGCTAAAGCTTGGTCGCGCTGGAAGCCCCGCCCGTCCCGTTAACCACAAGATTCGCTCAAGATTTCGCTAATGATGCGATCCTACCCAATGATTGTGACGACCTAATCGAAAGAATGGTCTTGGCCAGGTCCCGCAACCGTTGGGTCAGTCCTGGGCGCTGTCTGGTCTTTGAGGCCGCGTTGATGGTGTTACGCGCTGCTGGGGTGGGGAGCGGAGGCTGGGGGCGTGCGGCATCCTGGCCCGCACGTGCGGGCAAGGTGTGCCCGGGCGGCGCCTTCCCGGCCGCCAGCCCGGGATTTCCGCGGAGGATCGGTGCCTGGCGGAAGAAAAGGAGTCGAATATGACGCCTAAATTTCCGTCTGGCACGGATCTTCCGTGATCTTCCGGGCGGCGGGCGGGGATCCCGGCCCCGCTCACCTCTCCTGCCCCTACCGCACCAGGAGGTACGACCCGGGCCATCGCTCGATAGCGGGCCGACGGTTCCCTGGAAACGGTTAGGTTGCCGCTTTCATTGCCTAACCGCATAAGAGGTCGTAGCGACCCCGCTGCTCGACCAGCCGCCGCGCGTTCCGCATGGCCAGCGCGATCACCGTCTCCATCGGGTTGATCCCGATGGGCCCGGGGAACACGCTGGCATCACTGACGAAAAGACCGCGCACGCCGTGGAAGGCCCCGAAGCTGTCGACCACGCCGCGCCGCGGGTCCTCGCTCATCCGTGCGGTGCCCATCAGGTGGATCGAGTAGAGCTCGAGCGAGTGCCGGGGGACCGGGCTGGCCAGCAGGCGGCGCAGGTCGCCGGGGTCGCGGACCACGGGCGCGCCGTTGAAGGGGAGCACGATCCGCCGTGCGCCCGCCGCGAACAGCGCCTCGGCGGTCAGTTCCACGCCGCGGACCACCCGGGCCGCGTCCCGTTCGGTGACCCGGTAGAAGACCTGCGTCCCCAGGCCGGGAAGGTTGCGGATCCGCCCGGTCCCGGTGTCCTCGATCAGCGGGCCGGCGGTCACGACCCGGTTGTAGTCCGCCATCAGCTCACCGAGCCCGCGGCCGTACCCGGGCATCACCCCGGCCAGCATCGAGGGCGTCAGATTCTGCGCGCTCATCATGATCCCGTCGGCCAGGAACTCCCGGATCTGGAAGGCCTGGTGGACGCCCTGCCAGCCGGTGACGTCGAAGTCGAAGAACCCGACCACGTTGGCGTTGGGGTGGAGCGACAGGTTGCGCCCGAGCTGGTTTGACCGCGACCGCAGGCCCGACCTCAGCAGCAGCGCGGGCGTCTCGAGCGCGCCCCCGGCCACGATCACCGCCCGGGCCCGGACGACCACCCGCGGCCCCCGGACCCCGCCGGGCCTGACCACGTAACCGGTGACGCCGGTCACGGTGCACCCGGTGCGGGTCACCTGGTCCACCCGGCAATCGGCGATGACCCGGGCGCCGAACGCCAGCGCCCGCGGCACGCTGGTCAGCGCCATCGAGCGCTTCGCGCCGGTCGGGCAGCCGTTGCTGCAGTTGCTCGTGCCCGCGCAGTGCAGCTGGTTGCGGCGGTTCGGGACGATGGCCCAGCCCTTCGCGTCGGCGCCGGCCTTCAGCAGCTGCGAGTTCCGCCCGATCGTCTCCGGGTCCTGGGTCCCGACCGAGTTCCGGGCCTCGAACCGGGCGAAGAAGGGTTCCATCTCGGCTTCGCTGATCTCCAGCACGCCGTCCTGTTTCGCCCAGCGCTCCAGGACCCCGGCCGGGGTCCGCCACGACATCCCCCCGTTGACCACCGTCGAGCCGCCGACGCACCGGCCCTCGGCGAACAGCACCGACGGCCGTCCGATCGTCGCCCCGCCGCCCCCGTCGCGGTACAGGGTGCGCAGGGCCCGCCCGGTCTCGGGCCGGAACGACTCGGTCGCGTGGTAGCCGCCCTCCTCGAGGACGACCACGTCGACCCCCGCCTCGGCCAGCTCGGCGGCCACGGTCGCGCCGCCCGCCCCCGACCCGACGATCACCACCCCGCATTCCAGGTTCAGGTCCCCGGTGACGTCGGCCTGCGTAGAAAGCCCCGCGCGAATGCTCACGGTCCCGTGCCCTCCCGCACCACGCCACTGTCGTCGCGCGCGGTGACCGCCGCCTCGCCCGCGCGGATCTCGGGCCCGTAGGACTCCAGGCGGCGCCTGGTCACGGCCGCGATGTAGGGGGCGGGGTGGTATCCGATCTCCCGCTGGACCGGGGGAAGCTCGTAGTAGCACATCACGACCAGGCTCTTGAGCCGCCGGACGAACTCGGCGGGGACCTTGCGGCTGGCGAGAACCGACCGGATGTACGCCTCCGCGGCCTGGTCGTCGAGCTGGGAGAACCGCCGCCCCCGCGACCTCCGGGACAGGCGCGCGGCCTGGTCGAGGACCACCATCGTGATGGTGAGGGCCTTCCGCGCCTCAGGCGCCAGGGCGGCCAGCATCAGCTCGAGCTCACCGAGCACCCGGTCCGTCCGGTGGTGCGCCGTCATCTCCGGCGGGCAGACGATCTCCGCGAAGCGCCGCGCCGAGCGCCGGGCCCTGGCGGGCAGGCGCGGAGCCGAACCCCCTGCAGTCATCAGGCCATTCTCGACCATCTAGCGCAGTAGCGCCGCCTGGATGGCATGCTTGTCGCCAGCGGTCGGCCCGGACGACCGCAGGACGCCCGGGGCGCCGGCCACCTCTTCGATGATGCCGGGCCAGTCGCCCCCCGGGTCGGCCCCTGGGTAAAGCTGGGTCAGGCCGACAGCTAGCCTGAGGTGACATGGGCTCATTCCCGTCGCCGCTTATCCACTCCGACCGGCTGGAGCTACGCGAGTACACCTCGGACGATCACGGCCTGGCCAGGGAAGTCGCCGCAGCGGGGGAGGGGGAAGCCCTCCCGCCCGGTGTCCCGACCGACCCTCAGCAGCTGGCGCAGTGGTTCGACCAGGGCATGCACCTAGGCGACCGCGACAGGTCGGTGCACCTGATGATGCTGGACCGCGCCAGCGGCAAGATCCTCGGCTCGATCGGCGTGTTTCACGCCGACTGGGAGGTCGGCTCGGCCGAGATCGGCTACGGGGTGCGCCGCTCTGCCCGCCGCCGGGGGTACGCGACCGAGGCGCTGGTCGCCGTGGCCAGGTGGATGCTGACCGAGGGCGGCATCCAGCGCGCCTGGCTGACCGCGAACACCGACAACCTGGCCTCCATCAGGGTCGCAGAGAAGGCCGGCTTCCACCGGGAGGGCACCCTGCGCCGCGCCGGAATTGAGGATGACGGCCTGCACGACCTGGCGCTCTTTTCTCTGCTGAACGACGAACTGACGTAGCAGGCCCGGGCGGGTCTTCCCCCCGCCTTGGTATACCGTGCCGGACATGGACTGGAAGATCGAACTCGTGGCGATACCCGTAACCGACGTGGACCGCGCCAAGTCGTTCTACGTCGACCAGGTCGGCTTCAACGCCGACCACGATTACCAG
>Ga0335074_10011103_pt1 | contig 12591 bp, 11 predicted proteins | sample Lox_Sample_23_FD_206715 | JGI IMG/M metagenome (GOLD analysis project Ga0335074, IMG submission 206715) | Soil microbial communities from Loxahatchee National Wildlife Refuge, Florida, United States - Lox_Sample_2.3 | ecosystem: Environmental > Terrestrial > Soil > Wetlands | place: USA...
GCCCAGGGTCTCGAGCTCGGCGAACTGCGCCGCATCGTTCGCATCTGCGATGGATCCCGGCCGCAGACCATCCCCGAGCGAGAAGCTCACGTCGTAGGTGCGGCAGATCGCGCAGATCTCCTCGAAGTGCTCGTAGAGAAAGCTCTCGCGATGATGGGCGAGACACCACTTGGCCATGATCGAGCCGCCTCGGGAGACGATACCGGTCACGCGCCGGGCCGTGAGCGGAACGTAGTGCAGGCGGACTCCGGCGTGGATCGTGAAGTAGTCAACGCCCTGCTCGGCCTGCTCGATGAGCGTGTCGCGGAAAACCTCCCAGCTCAGATCCTCGGCCACGCCGCCGACCTTCTCGAGCGCCTGATAGATCGGCACCGTGCCGATCGGCACCGGCGCGTTGCGCAGGATCCACTCCCGGATCGTGTGGATGTTCCGCCCGGTCGAGAGGTCCATGACCGTATCCGCGCCCCAGCGGATCGCCCACACCATCTTGTCCACTTCCTCCGCCATGGAGGAGGTCACGGCCGAGTTGCCGATGTTCGCATTGATCTTCACGAGGAAGTTGCGGCCGATGATCATCGGCTCGGATTCCGGATGATTGATGTTCGCCGGGATGATCGCGCGACCCGCGGCGACCTCGGCCCGCACGAACTCGGGCGTCACGAACTCCGGAATGCTCGCCCCCCAGGAGTTGCCGTCGCGCGCGAGCGCCTCTTGGCGGCGTTGCCGGCCGAGATTCTCGCGAATCGCGATGAATTCCATCTCGGGCGTGACCATTCCCGCTCGGGCGTAGGCGAGCTGGGTGACGGCACTGCCGTCGCGTCCCCGGTATGGTCGGCGCTGCAGCGCAAACTCCGGAGTGCTCGCCTTCGAGCCCGTCAGCATGCCGTTATCGACGGGCTGCACGGGACGACCGTCGTACGCTTCCACATCCGCCCGCGCCAGGATCCAGCTCTCGCGCATGCGCGCAAGCCCGCGCGTGATGTCGATCCGCACCGCCGGATCCGTGTACGGCCCCGATGAATCGTAGACGACGAGGGGCGGCTCCCCGGATGAGGGATGCAGTGCGATCTCCCGCATCGGCACACGCAGGTCTGCGTAGGCGCGGCCGGGCTGGTAGATCTTGCGTGAGGCCGGGAGCGACTTGGTCGCTACCTCGAGCGGAACGACGGCATTCATGGGATGAAGACCTCCACAACGGCAGCTCGCGCCGCCGCAAAAAAGATCCCGTCGTGCCGGTGGAGAAAGGAGGAAGGTGTTTGCCCGAGAGAGCCGGGAGGCCCGAGAGCACCGCCTTGCGAACTTTCCTACGCCAGCATTACCTGGATCAGGTTCCAAGGGTCGCCATGCCGCACCTGGTGCGCTCGATGGCCTCTCAGCCCCCTGCCGGGGCTCCCCCAGTCCAAATACTCAAGGCGGCCTCGAGGCCGCCTCGACCCGCGCAAAGTAGTACGACTCGGGCCGAGGGTCAATGGGCCGCCCGAACCGCCCGTACCGGCGCGAACGCCCGTCAATGCCCTCCCTCGAGCCCCTCGATGCAGGCCCACAGCAGCGCGCGCAGCCGCCTGCGCTCGCGCTGCGCGAGCCCCGCCAGCATCGACCCTTCCACGCGTTGGACGGCCGCATCGCACCTTGCGAGTGTCCGCTCTCCTTTGCCGGTGAGGCTGATCTCGACGATGCGACCGTGAAGCGCGTGCGGCCGCTGCGCGACGATGCCCGCCGCGGCCATCGCCGTGACGATCTCGTTCATGGCCTGTGGCGTGACGAACGAGCGCCGTGCGAGCTGCGCGTTGGAGAGCCGTCCCCGCGCATGCAGCACGGAGAGCGCGGTGTACTGCGCCACGGTCAGCCCGAAGCGGCGCGTCACCTCCGCCAGCCGCTGTCGCACGATCCGCTCCAGGCGACCGATCGCGTACGCGATGCGCGCTTGCGCCGGCCTTCGCCTGCCCACCTCGCCGGGCTTTCCTTTGGGTGCTCCGGGGACTATCATCGCCACAATATCAGGTGTCCTGACATGATGAGTCAAGACTGACCGAGGGTGAGCAGCATGTCGAATTACGCGAATCGCTGGCAGACGGTGCACGTCGAGGTTGCGGACGGGATCGCCTGGGTGATGCTCAATCGACCCGACAAGCGCAACTCGATGAATCCGACCCTGAACCGGGAGATGGCCGAGGTGCTCGCGACGCTCGAGCTCGATGCGGCGGCAAGCGTCCTCGTGCTCACCGGTGCCGGGGAATCCTGGAGCGCCGGAATGGACCTCAAGGAGTACTTCCGGGAGACGGATCAGGCTCCGGAGATCGTGCAGGAGAAGGTGCGGCGCGAAGCCTCGCAGTGGCAGTGGAAGCTGCTGCGCATGTACAGCAAGCCGACCATCGCGATGGTGAACGGCTGGTGCTTCGGGGGTGCGTTCTCCCCGCTCGTCGCCTGCGATCTCGCGATCGCCGCCGACGAGGCGGTCTTCGGTCTCTCGGAGATCAACTGGGGCATTCCGCCCGGAAATCTCGTGAGCAAGGCGCTCGCGGACACCGTCGGCCACCGCAGGGCGCTCTACTACATCATGACGGGGGAGACCTTCACGGGCCGTGAGGCTGCCGAGATGGGGCTCGTGAACAAGTGCGTGCCGCGGGCGAAGCTCAAGGAAGAGACATCGGCGCTTGCCAAGCTGCTGTTGCAGAAGAACCCCGTCGCGCTGCGCGCGGCCAAGAACGGGTTCAAGCGCTGCCGTGAGCTCACCTGGGAGCAGGCGGAGGACTACCTCTACGCGAAAGTGGACCAGGCGGTGTTTCGCGATCCGGAGAAGGGCCGTGCCGAGGGCTTGCGCCAGTTCCTCGACGCGAAGTCAATCAAGCCGGGACTGCAGACCTACAAGCGCTGACCGGGCGAGCCTCCCGAGCCGCACCGGCCCACCGCCATCGAGCTGGCACCCTGCTGCCGGACTCGGCCCCTACAGCATCTTCTCCCATAGCCGCCAGAACCGGGCCTTGAGCCGCTCGAGAATGCCCTCCTCGCGAACCCGCGCCCAGTCGATGCGATGTGCATGCTCCATGTCCCGCTCGAATCGTTGCCGCAGCTGGTCGGCGGTGGAGCTCCCGAGCATGACGGCATCGACCTCGTCGTTGAACAAGACGCTGCGTTGATCGAGGTTGGAAGACCCGACGAGCGACCAGACATCATCGACGACCATGGTCTTCGAGTGAACGATGCCGTCATCGCGCTCGTAGACCTTGATGCCCGCGCGCAGCAGTCCCGGATAGTAGGAGCGCTGGACCGGAACGATGAAGTTCATGTCGCTGTGGGAGGGCAGCAGAATCCGCACGTCGACACCGCGGCGCGCCGCGGCCTCGAGCGCGCGCAGCTCCTGATGCGTCGGGACGAAGTAGGCGGCGGTGATCCAGATGCTGCTCTGCGCGGTGCGCATCGCGGTGAGAACCGCAGCGTAGTAGCGGGTCGCGAGCTCCTGCGGGCTGCTGCCGAGGATGCGTACGATCTCCTTGCCCTGCGTCTCATCGCTCCCCGGCGCCTGCCCCGCACCGAGCGGGGGCCCTTGTTGCTCGCGCCAGTGCTCACGGAAGAGCTTGGTCAGCTCCTGCACGACGGGACCCCGAATCTCCACGTCGATGTCGTGCCAGACCTCGGTGTTGGGCGCCCGCTTGCGCAGGCCGAGACTCGGAGTGCTCTCATAGTCCGTGCTTAGATTCACGCCGCCGACGATCGCGACCGCGTCGTCGGCAACGAGGATCTTGCGATGATCGCGCATGTTCGGGGAGTAGTGGCCGTGCGCCTCGAGAGGATTGACGGGGTTGTACTTCACGAGCTGCACGCCCGCCGCTCGGAGACGGTCGATGAACGGCGCAGGCGTATCGAGCGAGCCCACGGCATCGTAGATGACACGCACCTGCACACCGGCATGGCTGCGCTCGACCAGCAGATCGCCGAGATCGCGGCCATCGCTCTCGACATCCTCGAAGATGTAATACTCGAGATCGAGAAAGTGCTGCGCGCCCGCGATCGCATCGAACATCGCCGGAAAGGTCTCGGCCCCGTCGCGCAGAACGCGCACGCTGTTGCCGGTGTAGAGCGGGCTTTCGGCGATGATCTGCTCCACTGCGAGATGGCGCTGCAGCGCATCGGCATTGGGCGCCTCGACGGCGACGCGGGCGAGGACTGCCCTCGACTGCCGGGCGCTGAGCGGGCCGTGGGCGCCATACACGCGAATCTGCTGGGTGCCCTGCGCCTCCTTGAGCAGCTGCGTCTCGTCGACGACCGGAATCTGGGCGCAGGCGCTCAGCGCGAGAGCGACTACCCCCATGCATGAGGCGGCACGAAGAGCCAATGCCGAGATCATGGCCAGCCGCTAACAAGCAGCGTTCCCGGTCGCATTATCTTCGAGAATACGCGAGAAATGCCCCGCGCCCATTGCCCATTGCCGCGCCGTACCCCACAGTCGGGAGGGGCCCACCGTCGCCATGCACCCTGCGCTGTCTCAATCGATCATCGCTCTCGCCGCCTTGAGCGTGCTCGCCGCCGCCGCGGCCGCCCTCAGCCGGCGGCGACGCCGGGCTTCCTCTGCCCTCGACCGACCGTGGCCCCTCGAGCCCGAGCGCACGCTGCTCAGCGAGACCGAGCTCGTGCTCTATCGGCGACTCGTGCAGGCGGCTCCCAAGCACATCGTGCTCTCGCAGGTACAGCTGCAGCAGATGGTGCGTCTCAGGGCGGGCGCAAGGGGAGCCCTCAGGAACCACTTCAATCAGCTCTCCGTCGATTTCGTGATCGTCCGGCCGGACACGAGCATCGTAGCGGCCATCGAGCTCGACGATGCGAGCCATTTCCGCGAGCCCCGCCGCAGAGCCGATGCGCGCAAGACCCATGCGCTGCGCTCCGCGGGCATCCCGCTCCTGCGGTGGAACGTGCGTCAGCTGCCCAGCGTGCGCGCCATTCAGGCTGCCCTCGTGGATCGGCTCGGCGAGGAGCGGCCGGCTTAGAAGCGCCCGCTCTGCAAGTCGTTGAACGCCTGCAACAGCTCCTCACGCGTATTCATGACGAAGGGACCGTACTTCGCGACGGGCTCGCGCAAGGGCTTGCCCGCAACGAGGATCGCGCGGGCGGTACCGCCCGCGGCGCCTTCGAGCTCCACTCGATCGCCTTCGCCGAGCACCGCGAGCTCGTGCGTGCCGAGGGTCTGCCCCGAGCCGCCACTCCCCACCTGCACCGAGCCTTCGAACACGTAGAGAAAGGCGGCGTAGCCCGTGGGAAGCGCCTGCGTGAATCGAGCCCCGGGAGCAAGCTCCACATCGAGGTAGAGGGGATCGGTTGCCGGCTGCACGATCGGGCCGCGCACCTCGCCCACCTCACCCGCGATGACCTTGACGCGAACTCCCGATCCGGGAGTGGCGACCGGAATGGTTTCCGGTCCGAACTCCTGGTACTCGGGCGGGGTCATCTTCGCCCGCGCGGGCAGGTTGATCCACAGCTGAAAGCCGCGCATGCGGCCTTCCTGCTGCTCGGGCATCTCCGAGTGCACGATGCCGCGACCGGCGGTCATCCACTGCACGCCGCCCGGAACGAGCACGCCTTCGTGCCCGTGGTTGTCGCGATGGCGCATCCGGCCATCGAGCATGTAAGTCACCGTCTCGAACCCGCGGTGCGGGTGCTCGGGAAAACCTGCGATGTAATCGTGCGGATTGTCCGTACCGAACTCATCGAGCAGCAGGAACGGGTCGAGATCGGGGAGCTGCGGCTGCCCGATGACCCGCGTGAGCTTGACGCCCGCGCCATCGGAGGTGGGCATGCCGCGCACCACGCGCGCCACCGGGCGCCCCGTACCGGCGGAGCCTGCGACCCGACCTGCTGAAGCTTTGACGTTCATTTCGATCTCCTACGCGGCGCGCGCCTCGGGCGCCGGAATGGCAGCGAGCGCCGCAGCCAGTCCTTTCTGGCGACTCTCGGGAGAAATCGCAAGACCTTCTGCGCGCACGAAAGTCACCTCGTTGATCCCGACGAAGGCGAACACGTGCCGCAGATAGCTCTCGGCGTACTCGCCCGCACTGCTCGGCGGGTAGACCCCGCCCCGCGATACCGCAACGATCACGCGCTTACCGCCCGCGAGCCCTTCGGCGCCAGAGGCCGTGTAGCGGAACGTCTTGCCGGCGACGAGCACTCGGTCGATCCAGGCCTTGAGCTGTGTCGGCACGGTGAAGTTGTACATCGGCGCGCCGATCACGATCACGTCGGCGGCGAGAAACTCTGCGAGGCGATGCGCATCGCGCTCCGCCTCGCTCCCATCCTCCCGCGCGAGCGAGCCGCCCGAAAGGTGCGGTACCGCATCGCTCGCCAGATCGACGTGCGTCACCTCGAGCTCGGGGAATGCCGCGCGCCAGCGCGAGACGATCTCTCGGGTGACGGCCCGGCTTGCGGAGCGGTCGCCGAGGATGCTCGAGTCGATGTGCAGAAGCTTCAACGGTGTCGTCATGGATCTCTCTCCCCAGTTGGGCGCTATCACTCTGGGAAGAAGCTTAATTACTGCAACAAAGATTGATAATATAGCCTTCCTAGAACATATTGTTCCGATAATGGTATCAATGGATGGCTGGACGTGCGTCATGCTTGGCGCGGGTCAATAGCGCCGCTCCTCCTTGTCATGCAGCCCCTCGAAGACTTCTACTACTTTGCCAAGGTGCTCGAGCACGGCAGCTATGCCCAGGCGAGCCGTGCCCTCGGGATTCCAAAGTCGCGCCTGTCGCGCCACGTGAGCGCCCTGGAGGCACGGCTCGGTGTCCGGCTCGTGCAGCGCTCGACGAGGCGCTTCGCCGTGACCGACGTGGGCCAGGATGTTTACCGCCACGCGCAGGCGATGCTCGCCGAAGCGGATGCCGCGGTCGAAGCCGTGGAGTTTGCGCGTGCCGAGCCCCGAGGCGTGATCAAGGTGAGCTGTCCCGTGGCTCTTGCGCAGACAGCGCTCGCCCACATCCTCCCTGAGTTTCTCGCACGCTACCCTCGGGTGCGGCTGCGCGTGCACGTGAGCAATCGCCGCGTGGACGTGCTCAACGAGGGTTTTGATGCCGCACTGCGCGTGCGCACGCGCCCGAGCGGCGAGGACGGGCTCATCATGCGCACCTTCCGCGAGGTCTGCGAGCTGCTCGTCGCGAGTCCCGCGTACCTCGAGCGCACCGGACGCCCCTCCGAGCCCCGCGAGCTCGCCGCGCGCGAGACACTCGGGTTCGAACCCGAGGCGGAGCGGCAGAGCTGGGAGCTCATCGGGCCACAAGGAGAGCCCGCGCGCGTCGAGGTGACCCCGCGCATCGTGTGCCACGACTTTACGGTGCTCAAGTCCGCGGTGGTCGCGCAGCTCGGCATCGCGCTGCTGCCCGAGAGCGTTGTGCGTTCCGAGCTGAGCTCAGGCACGCTCGAGCGCGTGCTGCCCGACTGGAACGTGCCGCAAGGCGTCTTTCACGTCGTGTTTCCAAGCCGGCGCGGCATGCTGCCGGCCGTGCGCGCCTTCATCGACTTTCTCGCAGAGCGGCTCCCTGCGGCGATCTGAGCCGGGCACGTGCTAGGCGGACGAGCGCTCCTCGGGGACGTTGTGAGGTGCCGCCGCAGTGGCAACCGCCGGCACCCAGCGTTCCGGCCGGGAGTCGTTCGCGTTGTACCTGAGGTCACCCAGCACTTGGTGGTCATCGCCGTGCAACGCCACGATTCGACGTGCAGGAAACCGGACTCTGATCCACTGCGCCATCTCCAGTCTCACCGACTGAGGCGCTGCCCGCCCGATGACGAATACGTCGAAGCACCTGCCGGGCTCCTCGAGCAGAGTCTTTGCAGCCTCGTTGCCGAGCGCGGAAGTGACCTGATAGCCGCTCTGCGCAAGCAGGGTCGATCGGCACGTGAGCAGCTCGAGCGAGTAGGCGATCTGCAGGACGCGCACCATCGGGTCGGGCCCCGCAGCGGTGAGCGCGGGCTCTCGGCGCCAGGTGTGGTAGCACTCTCGATGCATGGGCAATACGCCCCCGTCGGCCAGCTCAACTTCGTACTGGATCTGGCTCGAGACGATCGAGAGGCCACAGCAGCGGCATTTGGCCGCACCCTCCGCGACTCCTCCGTAGACTCGATGCGAGGCATCTCCCGGCGGGAGCTCTCTGCTCAGGATCCGGCTTCGAACGGTGCGTCGGACTTCTTCTGCGCTCTTGCCCATACGCCATCCTTCCAATCACCAGCAGCGCGACTGCTGTAATCAGGGGAAGCGTGTCTTCGACACTGCGACCGCGCGTGCGTTCCCGCGGCCGCATTGCAACAGTGGGCCGTTGTCCGTCTCGCGGTGTGTGAGGCAGCGCCTAGGCGGCGCGCGCCGGGGGGAGCTTCTCGATTCCGCCGAGATATCGTTGCAGCACGCGAGGGACACTCACCGCGCCGTCCTCTTGCTGGTAATTCTCGAGCACGGCGACCAGGGTGCGTCCCACGGCGAGCGCGGAGCCGTTGAGGGTGTGCACGAGCTCGGGCTTCCCGGTTGCGGGATTGCGCCAGCGCGCCTGCATGCGCCGCGCCTGGAAAGCCTCGCAGTTGCTGCACGAGGAGATCTCGCGGTAGCGCGCCTGCGAGGGCAGCCACGCCTCGATGTCGTAGGTTTTAGCGCTCTGAAAGCCGATGTCGCCGGCGCAGAGCGCGATCGTGCGGTAGGGGAGCTCGAGCCGTTTGAGGACCTGCTCCGCGTGCGCAGTGAGCTCCTCGAGCGCCGCATAGGAGTCCGCCGGACGCACGACGTGCACGAGCTCCACCTTGTCGAACTGATGGTTGCGGATCATGCCGCGCGTGTCCTTGCCCGCAGCGCCCGCCTCGGACCGGAAGCACGGGGAGTGGCAGACGAATTTGAGCGGCAGACCGTCTGCCGGCACGATCTGCTCGCGCACGAGATTCGTGACCGGAACCTCCGCGGTCGGGATGAGATAGAACTGCTCCGCGCCGCGCACCGCGAACAGGTCCTGCTCGAATTTCGGCAGTTGGCTGGTTCCCGTGAGCGCGGCGCTCTGCACGAGGTACGGCACGTAGACTTCGGTGTACCCGTGCTCCTGCGTGTGCAGATCGAGCATGAACTGCGCAAGCGCCCGGTGCAGGCGTGCCACCGCGCCTCGCATCACGACGAAGCGGGCTCCCGAGATGCGGGCCGCCGCTTCGAAGTCGAGCCCCCGCAGCTGCTCGCCGAGCGCGACGTGATCGCGCGGCTCGAAGCTGAAGCGCCGCGGCTCGCCCCAGCGGCGTATTTCGACGTTTGCCGATTCGTCACGGCCATCGGGCACCGAATCGCTGAGCAGATTCGGCAGCTCGAGCTGCCAGCGCTCGAGCTGCGCTTGGACACGGCCGAGGGACTCATCCACGTGCCCGAGACTGCCCGTGAGGGCCTCGCCGCGCGCGATGAGCGCGGAGGTATCCTCGCCGCGGCCCTTCGCGGCCCCCACGGCCTTGGCGTTGCTGTTGCGCTCGGCGCGCAGACGATCGGCCTCGATCTGCCAGCGCTTGCGCTCCTCCTCGAGCGCCTCGAGGCGCGCCACATCGAGCGTGAAACCGCGCCGCGCGAGATTGCGGGCCACCGCCTCGAGATCGGTACGGAGCAGCTTGGGATCGATCACGGCATCTCGCTCATGCGTTCAAGGGCCTTCACTCGATCGCGACCGCACGCCTTACAACCGCACATCAAGCGCCGGATGCGCCGGGGCTGCGGGCACGCAAGCGCGCCAGGGCTTCGGCAATCCGACTCTCCAGACCTCGCGGCGCCGGACGATAGTATCGCCGATCCGGGAGCTCATCCGGCAGGTAGCGCTCCCCGGCCGCGAAGGCCTCCGGCTCATCGTGCGCATAGCGATAGCCCCGCCCATACCCGAGGCTCTTCATCAGCCGGGTGGGTGCGTTCCGCAGGCGCAGCGGCACCTCGAGCGTTCCGAAGCGCTCCACGTCCTCCATCGCCTCGCCGAGTGCAACATAGACCGCATTGCTCTTCGGTGCGCACGCGAGATAGACGACCACCTCGGCGATGGCCAGCTCGCCCTCCGGGGTGCCCAGCCGGTCGTAGGCGTCCCAGGCATCGAGGGCGAGGGCCAGTGCCCTGGGATCGGCGAGCCCGATGTCCTCCATCGCCATCCGCAAGGCGCGCCTTGCGATGTAAAGCGGATCGCACCCACCGTCGAGCATCCGGGCAAGCCAGTAGAGCGCCCCATCGGGATCGGTTCCCCGCACCGCCTTGTGCAGCGCAGAGATCTGATCGTAGAACTGATCTCCCCCCTTGTCGAAGCGCCGCCGTCCGCCGGTTGCGACCTCCTGCGCGATGGCGAGAGTTAGCCGCTGCGCGTTCGGGCCGGAAGCAGCCTCGACCAGGGAGCCTGCGAGCTCGAGCATGTTGAGCGCCCGTCGCGCGTCGCCGTCGGCCGCGCGGGCGATCAGCTCGAGCGCTTCGGGCTCGGCCTCGAGATGCGCCTGTCCCAGGCCACGCGCTTCGTCCTGCAGCGCGCCCTTGAGCAACGCGAGCAGATCCTCGAGCTCGAGGGGCCTCAGGACGTAGACCCGCGCGCGCGAGAGCAACGGGCTCACCACCTCGAAGGAGGGATTCTCGGTCGTCGCGCCGATGAAGGTGAGCGTCCCATCTTCGAGGTAGGGGAGGAAGGTGTCCTGTTGCGCCTTGTTGAAGCGATGCACCTCATCGAGGAACAGCACGGTCGGACGGCCGTTGGAGCTGCGCGTGGCGCGTGCCCGATCAACTGCCGCGCGAATATCCTTCACGCCCGCCATCACGGCGGACAAGGCGATGAAATCCGCATCGACACGCTGTGCGATCAGCCGTGCGAGCGTCGTCTTGCCCGTGCCCGGCGGCCCCCACAGCACCATCGAGTGCAGCTGGCCACCCTCGATGGCTTCGCGCAGCGGCTTACCCGCTGCGAGGAGGTGGCGCTGGCCCACGAACTCGGCGAGCGTTCGCGGGCGCATCCGATCGGCGAGCGGATGGAGTCGGTCCTTGGCCTCCGCGCTCACTGCTCGGGCGTGCCGATCACATCGGCACCCGCAGGCGGGATGAAGCTCACCTCCGAAGTGGCGACGGCCACGTTGCGCTCGGAGCGCTCGAAATCGAGTGTCGCCGTCTGCCCGAGCTTGTCCTTCAGAATCATCCGCCTGAGCTCATTACCCGCGAATCCGAGCAAGGCTTCCGTGAAATCCGCATCGGACGCCTTCGGTGTCACCCGGACCCATTCGAGGCCGCTCGACGCGGCCGCGGCCTGGACATTGAACTCCCCGAGCGTGTTCGCTTCAGACAGAAGCAGCGCCGGCGTCGCCGAGAGCGCGGCCCCGGCAGGCTTGACGGTGACCTGCTGCAGGTCGCGGTCGTAGTACCAGAGATTGCGCCCGTCGTCGACCACGAGCTGCCCTGCTCCGCTCTCCCCTTTCGTGTGGATTTCCCAGCGAAATCTCCCCGGGCGCCGCACGATGAGGGTACCCGTGGACTCACTCACCGTGTGTCCATGCCCATCGGTCACGGTCTGCGAGAAGCTCGCCTGGAAGGAGCGCAGCCCCTCGAGGAAGCGGTCCAGGGGGTTCGCATCGGCGCGCACGCCGGCGCAGGCGGCGGCGAGTGCGAGCACGAGACACGCGGTACGGGATGCCGCAGGGCTCCTCATCAGTCAATCCGCGGGCGGCGGCGGCGCGAGCACCTCGCGCGCCCCATTGGACTGCAAGGGGCCGACGATCCCTGCGGCCTCCATGGACTCGAGGAGTCGGGCCGCGCGGTTGTAGCCGATCTTCAGCCGCCGCTGCACGTACGAGATCGAGGGCTTGCGCTCCACCGTGACGATCTTGACGGCCTCGTCGAAGAGCGCATCCTGCTCGCCCTCGATGCCGCTCGCCTCGCCCTCCTCGGGCTCCTCGCCGGGCAGCCCCGGGATCGGAACGCTCGGCCCGCTCAGCACCTCATCGACGTAGATCGGTGCGGAGTTGTCCTTCCTCAGCGCAACGACCACCCGGTGCACCTCCTGGTCCGAGACGAACGCGCCGTGTACGCGCGTCGGCATCGATGTCCCGGGCGGCAGGTAGAGCATGTCGCCGTGGCCGAGCAGGGTCTCCGCTCCCATCTGATCGAGAATGGTGCGCGAGTCCACCTTCGCGGAGACCTGGAAGGCGATGCGGCAGGGAATGTTCGCCTTGATGAGACCCGTGATCACATCGACGGAGGGCCGCTGGGTCGCGAGCACGAGGTGAATGCCGGAGGCGCGCGCCTTTTGCGCAAGCCGCGCGATGAGCTCCTCGACCTTCTTGCCAACGATCATCATGAGGTCGGCGAGCTCGTCGATGATCACGACGATGTAGGGCAGAGGCGCGAGGTCCGGAATCTGCGACTGGTCGATCGAGGGATCGTTGGCCGCCTGCTGGGTGAGGATCGGATCGCGGATCGGCTTGCCCGCATCGCTCGCCTCCGTCACGAGGCGGTTGAAGCCGACGAGATTGCGCACGCCGAGCGCGGCCATCAGCTGATAGCGCCGCTCCATCTCCCCCACGCACCAGCGCAGCGCGTTCGCCGCCTGCTTCATATCGGTGACGACCGGAGCGAGGAGCTGGGGAATG
>Ga0335074_10011105_pt1 | contig 12589 bp, 12 predicted proteins | sample Lox_Sample_23_FD_206715 | JGI IMG/M metagenome (GOLD analysis project Ga0335074, IMG submission 206715) | Soil microbial communities from Loxahatchee National Wildlife Refuge, Florida, United States - Lox_Sample_2.3 | ecosystem: Environmental > Terrestrial > Soil > Wetlands | place: USA...
AGGACAACTCCGACGGCTTCCGGATCCTGGTCCGGGACTCGAACCCGTCCTCGGGCTCCGGCACCTTCGCCAGCCTGATCAGCGACATCGCCAGCCAGGTCGAATACATACTCGGCGACGTGCTCAAAGACCGCGGCTACGACCCCAAGCTAGCCCCGCTCTACGCGCAGATGCTGGTCGGTATGGTCGCGTTCACCGGCCAGTGGTGGCTGGACGCGCGGAAGCCGGACCTGGAGGAGGTCGCCGCACACCTGGTCAACCTGGCCTGGAACGGGCTGGCCGACCTGGACCCGAAACCTGAACTATCCCCCGAGGCCAAGCGGCGGCTGCGCAAGGCCCCGTGACGCCCCCGGCCACGCAAGCCCGCTATCCCGGCCCGCCACCCCAGCCGCACCGAGCCCCCAGCCGGCCGCCCAGAGCCTGCGCGGCCGGCCGCTCCTCCCCGGAATCTTGACGTCAAGAGATAGACTGGCCGCCATGGGGCGACGACCCGGGGTTCTGCGGGACGAGGTGGACGAGCTGGTCGCGGGCTGGCGCACCGAGCGTCCCGATCTTGACGTCGAGCCGCTTCAGGTGCTCAGCCGGGTGTCCCGGCTGGCCAGGCACCTGGACCGGGCGCGAACGGCAGCGTTCGCCTCGCACGGTCTGCAGGCCTGGGAGTTCGACGTCCTGTCCGCCTTGCGCCGGCAGGGCCCGCCCTATCAGCTGAGTCCCGGCGCGCTGCTCCGCGCCACCCTGGTCACCTCGGGCACGATGACCAACCGGGTCGACCGCCTGGCCGCAGCCGGGCTGGTCAGCAGGCACCCCGATCCGCAGGACAAGCGCGGCGTCCTGGTGGCGCTGACCGCGCGGGGCCGGGCCGCGGTCGATGCGGCTCTCGAGGACCTGCTGAACCGCGAGCGGGAACTGCTGACCGGGCTGGATCGCACCCAGCGCCGTGAGCTCGCGGCCCTGCTGCGGATCCTGCTCATTCCGTTCGACGCCGCCCAGACGCCCGACACCGCATAGTCATAACACCAGCCAGAACGGCTAACCGCTCACCCCGCCACTGACCCGCCGTAGCGAGAACGCCACTGCGTGCCCTGCTGATCACTGCTGCGGGCCTCCGGGCGCCGGAGTGCTGTGATCACGCCGCCACCCAAGCCCCACTACCACCGCTGTCACCTGCCGCCACCGCAGCCGACGCCGAACTGATGGGCGGCGGCATTAAGCTGTGGCCCGGCGCCCGGAAAGGCCGACAGCGAAGGGAAACCGTGTGACGCAGAACCGGATACCGGATCGCGGAAGCGAGCCGCAGGGCTTCGACCCCAGCGTGGCCAATCCGGCGCGGGTGTGGAATTACTGGGTCGGCGGCAAGGATAACTTCGCCGCCGACCGGGAGGCAGCGGAGACGGTTCTGGAGCTGCTGCCCCACATGATGCTGCTCGCCCAGCTCACGCGGCGGTTCCTGATCGACAGCGTGCACCAGCTGGCCGCCGACTACGGCATCCGCCAGTTCCTGGACATCGGCACCGGCCTGCCCACGGCCGATAACACCCACGAGGTTGCGCAGCGGGTGGCACCGGAGTCCAAGATCGTCTACGTGGACAACGATCCGGTCGTGATCAGCCACGCTCATGCGCTGCTGGCCGGTACCCCGGAAGGGGTGACCGATTACCTCGACGCGGACCTGCGGGATCCGGCGAAGATCCTGGCCGAGGCGCCGCGCGTCCTGGACTTCAGCCAGCCAATCGGGGTCTTGCTGATTGGGGTTCTGCACTTCATCGCCGACTCTGATGATCCGTACGGGATCGTGGCGCAGCTGATGGATGCGGTATCGTCCGGCAGCTACCTGGTGATCGTGCACGGAGCCAGCGACATCCAGGCCGAGGCGGTCGCCGAGTCGAGCCGGCTATACAACCAGATGTCGTCGGTGCCGTACACGCCGCGCAGCCACGAGCAGGTGACCCGGTTCTTCGCCGGCCTTGACCTGGTTGATCCCGGCGTGGTGCCGATCGGCCATCGCCCACCGCCAGGCCAGCCTGATGCCAGCGTCGGCAGCGCCCCGGCCGACGGCGGCACCAGCTACTGCGGCATCGGCCGCAAGCCCTGAGCTCATCGAGTACGGATCAGCTGATCTTGGATACGTGAATGTGTGGGGCGGCGCGAGCCGGGACACCCGCAGCATGGTCAGCTGGGCTTGCAAACGTGAATGTGTGGGGCGGCGCGAGCCGGGACACCCGCAGCATGGTCAGCTGGGCTTGCAAACGTGAATGTGTGGGGCGGCGCGAGCCGGGACACCCGCGACGGCCGGCCGAAGGTCGGCCCGAGCGGATGTCACCCGGGGGGGTCTGGGGGGGTCGTCCCCCCGAGGAAACAGAGTCAGTCGGAGAGTTCCTCGGCCAGGCTGAGCCAGCGGTCCTCCAGGCCGGCCTTCTCATCCTGGACGGCCCGCAGCTGGGCACCGAGCTCGATCAGCTTGGCGTAGTCGCTGGCGTGCTCGGCCAGGGCCGCGGTCAGCTCGGCTTCCTGGCCAGACACCTTCTCGAGCTGGCGCTCCAGCCGCCCGAGCTCCTTCTGGGCGGCCCGCTGCCGCGCCGCCGCGCCCACGGCCGGGGCCGCGGACCTGGCGGTGGCACGGGGCGCCGCCGCCAGTTCCCGCGCCCGGCGCTCGAGATACTCCTCGACGCCGCCGGGCAGGTAGGCCAGGGCCCCATTGAGCAGCGCGACCACGTGGTCACTCACCCGTTCAAGGAAATACCGGTCGTGGCTGACCACGACCATCGAGCCGGGCCACCCGTCCAGCATGTCCTCGAGTTCGGTCAGCGTCTCGATGTCCAGGTCGTTGGTGGGCTCGTCGAGCAGCAGCACGTTCGGCTCATCCAGCAGCACCAGCATGAGCTGCAGCCGCCGCCGCTCGCCGCCGGATAGCTCGGCCACCGGGACCCACTGCCGTTCGCCGCGCAGGCCAAGCCGGTCGAGCAGCTGGCTGGCCGACATCTCGCGGCTGCCCAGCTGCACCGAGCCGCGCACCTGCTCGGCCGCCTCCAGAGCGCGGAGGCCGGGGTCGACCGCGGCCGGCTCCTGGGTCAGGTGACCGATCCGCACCGTCTTGCCCCGCACGACCTGGCCGCTGGCGACCATGGAGCCGGGCACGGTGCCGGCCAGCAACTGCAGCAGCGTGGTCTTGCCGCTGCCGTTCACGCCAACCATGCCCACCCGCTCACCGGGCCCGAGCTGCCAGGTCACGTGGTCAAGCAGCGGACGCTGGCCGACGAGCACCGAGACATCCTCGAGCTCGAGGACGGTTTTGCCGAGCCGCGCCGTGGCCAGCCTGGACAGCTCCACAGTGTCCCGCGGCGGGGGCTCGTCGGCGATCAGCGCGGTGGCCGCCTCGATCCGGAACTTCGGCTTGCTGGTCCGGGCGGGCGGGCCGCGCCGGAGCCAGGCCAGCTCCTTGCGCATGAGATTGCGACGCCGGGCGTCGGTGGCTTCGGCGATCCGGGCCCGCTCCGCCCGGGCCAGCACGTAGGCCGAGTAGCCGCCGTCGTAGGCGTACACGTGGCCGTCGGCGACCTCCCAGGTTCGCTCGGTCACGGCGTCAAGGAACCAGCGATCGTGGGTCACCACGACGTAAGCCCGCGCGTGGGCACGAAGGTAGCCAGCCAGCCACTGGACCGCGTCGATGTCGAGATGGTTGGTGGGCTCGTCCAGCAGCAGCAGGTCATGGGTCCGGAGCAGCAACGCGGCCAGCGCTACCCGGCGGCGCTCACCCCCCGACATCCGTTCTGCGGATGCGCCCGGGTCTATCCCGTGCAGCAGTGCCGCGATGACCGAGCGCCCGCGCGCGTCCGCCGCCCATTCGTGCTCCGGGACCGAGCCGAAAACAAGCTCCCGCACCGTTCCGGTCAGGTCCTCGGTCTGCGGCAGGTAGCCGAGGTCCAGGTCGCGGGTCCGGGTGGCCCGGCCGGAGTCCAGCCCGCCCTGGCCAGCCAGCGTCTCGAGCAGCGTGGTCTTGCCCACGCCGTTGCGGCCCACGACGCCGATCCGGTCTCCCGCCGCCACCCCCAGCGACACCCCGTCGAGCAGCACCCGGGGCCCGTAGGCCTTGGTGGCCGCCTCCAGCGTGACGAACGGCTGGACCGAGCTCATCCGGGTTCCGCGGCCATGACCGCGGCGCCACCGGCCGGGCCCCTGACCCTGACCACGCCGCGCCCGGCGCCCGCGCTGGTCAGTGACACCGCGAGTTCCTTGGCCCGGTCGGCATCCGCGGCGAGGAACGCGCACGTGGGGCCGGAACCTGAGACGATCGCGCCGAGCGCGCCGAGCTCCCGGCCTGCGGCCAGCGTCCGCCGCAGTTCCGGGCGCAGCGACACGGCCGCGGGCTGCAGGTCGTTGCTGAGCAGCGGTCCGACCGCGGCCGGGTCGCCCGAGCGCAGCGCGGCCATGAGCTCCATGCTCAGCGCGGGCTGCGGCGCCTCGGCCTCTTGCCTGGCCGTTCTGGTCCGCTGGCCCGGCCCGCTGGCCCGGGCCAGTTCGCCCTCGGCGCGGGCGGCGCGCGCGGCCCGGAGCCGGTCGCACGCCGCAAACACGTCCGGGGTGGACAGCGCACCGGCCGAGAACGCCAGCACCCAGTGGTAGGTCCCGGCCACGAGCGCGGCCGTGAGCTGCTCGCCGCGGCCCTGGCCGATGGCAGTCCCGCCCAGGAGCGCGAACGGGACGTCGCTGCCCACGGTGGCCGCTACCTCCCGAAGCTGCGCCTGGGTGAGCCCGGTCCGCCAGAGCTCGTTGCAGGCGACCAGAGTGGCCGCGGCATCCGCGCTGCCGCCCGCCAGGCCGGCCGCCACCGGAATCCGCTTGCGGATCTCGATCTGCACCGCCGACTTGCTCCGCCGCGTCAGGGCGACCGCGGCGAGAGCACGGGCCGCCCGCGCCGCCAGGTTGGCGCGCCCGGCGGGAACCGACGCCGCGCCTTCTCCGGTTACCCGCACGCTGGCCCGGTCGGCCGGCCGCACGGTCACCTCGTCGAACAGTGACACGGCGTGAAACACCGTGACCAGATCGTGATAGCCATCGCCGCGCGGGGGTCCCACAGAGAGCTGCAGGTTCACCTTCGCAGGAACCCGTACAGTCACAGGCGTCACGATCAGTCAATCGTACGCGGTCGGCGGGCCGCGCCGGGCCGGGGAACCGGCAGCATCTCCCGCGCGGCCAGCGCGATCCGCGCGAAGTCGGCGACGCCCAGCGACTCGCCGCGCGCCGAGGGATCGACCCCGGCGTTTCCGAGCACCTGCTCCGCCGCGGCCGCCGAGCCAGCCCACGGCGCCAGGGCGGCGCGCAGCGTCTTGCGCCGCTGCGCGAACGCGGCGTCCACGACCGCGAAGACCTCTTCGCGGGCCGCGCCGGGCGGCGGGTCCCGCCTGGCGAAGCAGACCAGGCTGGAGTCCACCATCGGGGTCGGCCAGAACACGGTCCGCGGTACCTGCCCCGCCTTCCTTACTTCGGCGAACCAGGCGAGCTTGACCGACGGAACGCCGTAGGTCCGGCTGCCCGGCGGGGCGGTCATCCGGTCGGCGACCTCCGCCTGCACCATGACCAGGCCACGGCGCAGCGGCGGCACCGTGGCCAGCAGGTGCAGCATGATCGGGACCGCCGAACTGTACGGGAGGTTGGCCGCCAGCACCGTCGGCGGCTCACCGGGCAGGTCACGCACCCGCGCGGCGTCGGCGGTCACCACCGTCAGGCGCCCGGCCTGGGACGGGGCGTGCGCGGCCACCGTGCGCGGCAGTTCCGCCGCGAGCGCGGGATCCAGTTCTACGGCGACCACCCGGCCCGCCGCTCCCAGCAGCGGCAGCGTGAGCGAGCCAAAACCCGGCCCGACCTCGAGCACGACGTCCGAGGCGTCGAGCGCCGCCAGCGCGGTGATCCGGCGCACCGTCCCGGCGTCGGTGACGAAGTTCTGCCCCAGCCGCTTGGACGGCCTGATGCCCAGCCGACCGGCGATCTGCCTGATCTCGGCCCCGCTGAGCAGCCGGGGCGGCTGCGTCGGCGCGCTGGCGCCCGGGGTCTCCTCCACGAGAGGCAACGCTAGTTACCTTCGCCCCTACGTGGTGACGCTGGTCGCCGGGCGAGCGGTGACCAGCATCGACCGGCCAGCCTCGGCCCCGGTGCCAAGCTGCGCGGCGTCCACGCTGCGGTCCACGACCCAGCCCGCCTCGCCGAGCAGTTCCAGGTGGGCCGTGACCGGCAGGATCGTCACCCACGGCTCCTCGGCGCTGCTGCGGCGCCTGGAGTTGGCGATCGCCGCCACCCGCGCCGAGTCCGCTCCCTCCCGGTGCGTGGCCAGGCTGGCGACGAGTTCGCTGCCCTCGGCCGCGCTGGCCCGCGCCGCGCTCAGCAGCCGCAGGCAGGCGGGCCGGCCGAGGTAAACCAGCAGGCCCTCGCACAGGAACAGGGTGGGCTGGCCAGCGGCATGGCCGCTGACCCGCAGGACGGCGGTCACGTCGTCGTGCCGGAAGTCGGCCGCGGCCAGGACCGGGCCGCCATCTCGCGCGGGCATCGCCCGCAGCCTGCGGGCCTTGTCCCGCTGCGTGGCGGGATGGTCGACTTCGAAGAACCGGACGCCCGGTGAGCGGAACCGCAGCGCGCGGTCATCGTAGCCAGCGCCCAGGATCACGACCTGCCGGATTCCGGCCGACAGCGCCGCGAGCACCCGTTCATCGAAGAACTGCGTGCGGGCGATCAGGCTGGCCCGCAGCCGGCCGGGTCCGGCCGGTCGCATGCCCCGGCAGAGCCGGCGCTGGGCGTCGGGGTCCCCGGCCGGCGTGTGCGGCCGGGTGAGCTGGGCCCTGGTCAGCGCCACCACCTGCCCCGTTCGCGAAGGACCAGGACCGGAGCGGAACAGCCGGGCCAGGAAGTTCATACGCCATAGCTTACGATAGACAGCCGATAGAAGATAAATCGCCCGTATTCGATACGTGCTAGCGTATTAGTTGTGGGCGACGAGGACCTGCTGAGGGCGGCGACGGCGGTGCGCCAGGGGACGATCAGGCTGGCCCGGCGGCTGCGGATCGAACGCCCTGAACGCAGCCGGACCGCGCTGGAGCTGGGCATCCTGGCCCTCCTGCACCGGCGCGGCCCGATGACGCCCGGCGCGCTCGCCGCCGCCGAGCGGCTGCAGCCGCAGTCACTGACCCGGACCCTGGCCAGCCTGGAGCGCCAGCGCCTGGCCGTCCGCCAGCCCGACGACCGTGATCGCCGGCGCTCGCTGCTGGCCATCACCGACGCCGGGCGGCAGGCGCTGGCCACCGACATGCGCGGACGGGACGCCTGGCTCGCGGCCGCCATGGCCCGCCAGCTCACCCGGGCCGAGCAGGAACTGCTGCGGTTCGCCGCCGACCTGCTGGACCGCCTGGCCGACGATCCCGCAAATTTCCATGATCCCGGAGGATTTTGGCCGTCATGTGGCAAAAATCCTCCGGGATCATGAAAGAGGGCCGAAGGCGCGCTCGCCGGCCGCCATCACGGCCGCGCACAGGTCGGCCACACCGACCTGCTTCACTTCGGCGATGGCGCGCAGCGTGTAGGCCACCATCGCGGGCGAGTTTGGCTTGCCGCGGTTCGGCACCGGGGTGAGGAACGGGGCATCGGTCTCGACCAGGATCAGCTCCAGCGGCGCCGCCACGGCCGCCTCCCGGAGCTGCCCCGCGCTGGAGAACGTCACGTTGCCGGCGAAGCTCATCAGGTACCCGGCTTCCGCGCACCGCTTGGCCATCGCGGCGTCACCGGAGAAGCAGTGGAAGATCACGCGCTCCGGCGGGCCGTCGGTGTCCAGGATCCGCAGCACGTCCTCGTGCGCCTCCCGGTCGTGGATGACCAGCGTCTTGCCGGTCTGCTTGGCGATGTCGATGTGCGCACGGAACCACTCCCGCTGCACCTCGGCCGGGGCCCAGTCGCGGTAGTAGTCCAGGCCGGTCTCGCCGATGGCCCGCACCCGCGGACGCTCAGCCAGCACGGCCAGCTCGGCCAGGACCGCGTCCCGTGCCGCCGCGGACCCGGCCGCCCGCGCGGTCTCGTTCGGGTGGATCGCCACCGCCGCGTACACGTCGGCGTGCTCGCCCGCGCAGTCGGCCGCCCACCGCGAGGTCGGCAGGTCGACCCCGATCGTGACCACCCGCGTGATCCCGGCGGCCCGCGCGCCGGCCAGCACCTCGGGCACCGGTCGCTCGATCAGGTCCAGGTGACAGTGGCTGTCCAGCGCCTCGGCCGGCAGCGGCTCCGGGGGCGGGGGGGCGGGCGGAGAGGCTGCCGTCACGCCTTCTCCAGCCGGGCCAGTTCCTCCTCGGCCAGGCCCGGGTCGAGCTTGGCGAACAGCGGCGTGGGCGGCTGCAGCGGGGTACCCGGCCGGATCGGCTCGGACTGCCACCGTGCCGCGCCCGGATAGTCGCCGGTGATCACCGGGTAGGCGGGGCCGTCGTCCTCGCTGACCTCGTCGATCCGCGGCATCGGCGACCAGACCCCGGACCCGCCGAGCATCTCGTACACCTTCTGCGAAGACCGCGGCAAGAACGGGGTCAGCAGGGTCTTCCCGTCGTCGACCAGCTGCAGCGCCACGTGCAGGATCGTGCGCATCCGCTCCGGGTCGGACTCGCGCAGCTTCCAGGGCGCCTGGTCGGACAGGTACTTGTTGGCCTCGGCCAGCGTGCGCATCGTCTCGTTGATCGCGGCCTTGAACCGCGACCGGGACAGATGATCACCGACATTCTTGAACGCTACGCGCGAGCGCTGGACAAGCTCCCGGTCCGCGTCGGTCAGCGCACCGGGTTCCGGGATCGCGCCGATGTTCCTGGCCGCGAACGACACGCTCCGGTTCACCAGGTTCCCCCAGTTCGCCAGGAGCTCGTCGTTGTTGCGCCGGATGAACTCGCTCCAGGTGAAGTCGGTGTCCTGGTTCTCCGGCCCGGCCACGGCCAGGTAGTAGCGCAGCGCGTCCACGTCGTAACGTTCAAGAAAATCGCGCACGTAGATCACGACTGAGCGGGAGGAGGAGAACTTACGGCCCTCCATCGTCAGGTACTCGCTGGCCACCACGTCGGTCGGCAGGTTCAGCGCGCCGAGCGCCCCGGGCGTACCGCCGCTGGCGCCCCGGCCGCTGTAGCCGAGCAGCATGGCCGGCCAGATCTCGGCGTGGAAGACGATGTTGTCCTTGCCCATGAAGTAGTAGGACTCGGCATCCGGCGACTGCCACCAGGCCCGCCAGGCGTCCGGGTCGCCGGACCGCCGGGCCCACTCGACCGAGGCGGACAGGTACCCGATCACGGCGTCGAACCAGACGTAGATCCGCTTGTCCGGGCGGTCCCGCCAGCCGTCGAGCGGGACCGGGACCCCCCAGTCGAGATCCCGGGTCACGGCGCGCGGCTTGAGGTCGTCGAGCAGGTTCAGTGAGAACTTGAGCACGTTGGGCCGCCACAGCCCGCTCTTGCTCTGCAGCCAGGTGCCGAGTGCCTCGGCGAACGCGGGCAGGTCGAGGAAGAAGTGCTCGGTCTCGACGAAGACCGGCGTCTCCCCGTTGATCTTCGACCGGGGGTTGATCAGGTCGGCCGGGTCGAGCTGGTTGCCGCAGTTGTCGCACTGGTCCCCGCGCGCGTTCTCGTACCCGCAGATCGGGCAGGTGCCCTCGATGTAACGGTCGGGCAGCGTCCGGCCGGTCGACGGCGAGATCGCGCCCATGGTCTTGCGCAGGAACAGGTAGCCGTTGTCGTACAGGCCCTTGAAGATCTCCTGCGTGACCGCGTAGTGGTTCCGCGTGGTGGTCCGGGTGAACAGGTCGTAGGACATGTCCAGGCCGACCAGGTCCTCGGCGATGACCCGGTTGTAACGGTCGGCCAGCTCCTTGGCGCTCACGCCGGCCGCGTCCGCCTGGACCTGGATCGGCGTGCCGTGCTCGTCGGTGCCGCTGACCATCAGCACCTGGCTGCCCATCATCCGCTGGTACCGGGCGAACATGTCGGCCGGCAGCCCGAACCCGGAGACGTGCCCGATGTGCCGGGGACCGTTGGCGTATGGCCAGGCTGGCGCGGTCAGTATGTGACGGCTGGACATGCGCTCAGGCTAGTGCACACGCTGAACCCGGCGTCGCATTCGGTCCACGGTAGGTAGCCGGGTCGCGCCGCCATGACTATTGCTGGGCGGCCCGGGCGGGAATCCGGACTGGCGTGGATGAACCTTCGCCCTGGCGACGGGGGCGCATGATGATCGCGGCCACGTGGTAGGTGCACGGGCCTGGGCCAGGGTTGGCGTAGCCGTGCCTGGTATCGGCGGCGAAGTAGACCGAGTCGCCGGCGGTCAGGTCGGCCTCGCGACTGCCGAGCCGCAGCCGCAGGGTACCGCTGTCCACGGCGACGAACTCGTGTGAGCCGGGCGCGTAGGCGGGAAACCAGCCGGCGTCGCACCCGGCGGGCAGCACGGTGCGGATCCACTCGAAGTTCACTCCGGCGACCACCGGCGTGAGGATGGTCCGCTGCCAGCCGCCGGGTTCGTCGATCACGTCCTGCTCGGCCGCGCGCCGCACGATCACTCCGCTGTCGGCGGCCGCGGCGATCAGCGCCGAAAGCGATATGCCCAGGCCGGAGGCGATGCGGTCGAGCACGGTCACGGTGGCCGCCTTCTGCCCGCGCTCCACCGCGGACAGCATGCTGACGCTCACCGACGATGTGCGGGCGAGATCTTGCAGCGTCATGCCGCGTTCCCCGCGCAGGTCCTGTATCCGCTTGCCGAGTCGGGACAGGTCCATTAACCTCCCTCTCTATAGAGCGATTATTTCTACTATAGCGGAATCGAGGCCGTGTGCAATCGCCAGACTCCGTCATCCGCCCGGCTGCCCCCGGTGACCTCGACGCCGTCGCCGCGATCTTCAGCCACTACGTCACCGGCAGCGTGAGCACCTTCGAGGTCACGCCACCAACCGCGGACGAGTGGCGCCGGACTCACGGCGATCTCGCCGCACGAGGCCTGCCGTTCCTGGTCTGCGAGTGCGCCGGCCAGGTGGCTGGTTACGCGTACGCGGCGCCGTGGCGGGCCAAGCCGGCCTACCGGCACACCGTGGAAAGCACCATCTACCTGGCCCCGGACCGCACCGGCCGGGGACTTGGCCGCCGCCTGCTGCGTGCCCTGCAGCAGCGGTGCGCGCTGGCCGGGGTGGAGCAGATGATCGCGGTCATCGCGGACACCGGCGATCCGGTGTCGACCGGGCTGCACCGCGCGTGCGGCTTCACCGACGCGGGCAGGCTGCGCAAGGTCGGCCGCAAGCACGGCCACGTCATCGACACGCTGCTGATGCAGCACGACCTGACCGCCCAGAGCGCCGCGTGACCGGGACCGCCGCAAATCACCGCGAACGGGCACCGTGGCGGACAACAGCGTCGTACACCGCACGCTTGCGCAGGCCGAGTTCCCTGGCCACCTCGGCGATCGCCGCCTTGCGCGGGGTTCCCCCCTGCTCGAGCGCGGCGACCTGGGCGGCCACCGCGGCCCCCGGCACGGGCGGCGACGGGGGTGCGGTCCCGGGGCCAGCCGCCTGAGCTGGTGGGCCGGCCCCAGCTTCGCCGCCGGCGACGGCTCGGCGTGCCCGCGCTGGTGACCCCGCCACCACGATGGTGATCTCGCCGAGCACCCCGCCGGCCGCCCATGCGGCCAGCTCGCCGAGTGAGCCCCGGCGGACCTCCTCATGCGTCTTGGTCAGCTCGCGGCACACCACGGCCGGCCGCTCCGGGCCGAGCGCCTCGGCCATGGCGGCCAGCGACGCGGCCAGCCTGCGCGGCGACTCGAAGAAGATCAGCGTTCTGGGTTCACCGGCCAGCTCGGCGAACCTGCGGGCTCGCTCGCCCGCCCGGCGCGGCGGGAACCCCTCGAAGCAGAACCGGTCGGACGGCAGCCCGGAGACGGCCAGCGCGGCGGTGACGGCCGATGGACCGGGCAGCACGGTGACCCGGATCCCCGCTGCTGCCGCGGCCGCGACCAGCCGGTAGCCGGGATCGCTGATGCCGGGCAGCCCGGCGTCGGTCACCAGCAGGACGTCGCGCCCGGCTTCCAGCTCAGCCAGGAGCCCGGGCACCCGGGCCGCCTCGACGCTGTCGAAGTACGAGACCAGGCTGCCGGTGAGCCGCACGCCGAGCGCGGTGGCCAGCCTGCGTACCCGCCGGGTGTCTTCCGCCGCCACGATCGCCGCCGTTCCCAGAGCGGCGGCGAGGCGCGGCGACGCATCCTCGGGCCGGCCAATCGGCGCGGCCGCCAGCGTGAGCGCCGCGGGAGCGCCGCCCGCGGGAGCGGCGCCCGCCGGAGCGCTACCTGCGGCGGTGGCGCCGCGGCCGGCGATTCGGTTGCTGGGTTCCCTGGCGCGTTCCATGTCGCGGCCAACGCTAGTGCGCCAGCCCCCCTACGATGGCAGTCGATGACGGCATATGAGACCAAGCCTGCGGCGGCCGAGCGGGCCAGCAAGGCGGCTGGCCTCGCCGACCGGCTGGCTCCGCCGATCCCGGGCAGTCCGGTCTGGGGCTGGGTGGGGCCGCTCCTGGTCACCGCGTTCGGCGCGTTCCTGCGCTTCTACCGGCTC
>Ga0335074_10011106_pt1 | contig 12589 bp, 12 predicted proteins | sample Lox_Sample_23_FD_206715 | JGI IMG/M metagenome (GOLD analysis project Ga0335074, IMG submission 206715) | Soil microbial communities from Loxahatchee National Wildlife Refuge, Florida, United States - Lox_Sample_2.3 | ecosystem: Environmental > Terrestrial > Soil > Wetlands | place: USA...
CCCGGCAGCGACCGTGAGCGTGCCCAACGCGAACATTCAAATGGACGTCTTGTGTCCCAACGGCAGTTCCTATACCCTCACCATTCCGCTCTCGGCGGAGACCTATTCGATCCCTGCCAACAACAACAGCTGGTTTCCATCAGCCAGTCAGAACAGCCCACTTGTCTATCAGGGCTCGGCGACGAACCCTGGCTGCAGCGGCGGGGGGCAGGGGAGAGCGACTCGAGCCTACTTCACCGCAGTGGGGCTACAGGACGGCTACGCTGGCGACGGCGCAGGACCTGGATTTATACTCAGCGACACTGCGGATCCTACCGATGTGAGGTTCCACGCCACCGTCAACAGCTCCGGAAGATGGAGTGAGGACACCGGAAGCTGGAGCCAGACGGTAACCGTAAACCCCTACCCGATCAATTACCCGTCCCCTCCCTTGCCGCAGCAATTTTAGCGAGAGAGCCAGGTGGGGCGGGTTCGCTATCCCGCCCCACACTTCTGTTTTGGGGCCTGTTAACAGGCCCTCGCATCGCGTCTGGAATCTTTCCATCAGGCCGCTCCAGTGAGCCGAAGGGTCCCCAAATTTGTTCCGCGTGACCACCATCCGGTGGCATGTCATTCAGAAGCGTCTGGACAGCCAGACGTCGCCGGCATTATGCTCGTTAATCGATATAGCGATCATCGATCATGCCGAAGCAAAAACTCGATCCACTGCCTGCCGCTGCTTTTCAGATTCTTCTGTCGCTCGCTGAAGAAGATCTCCACGGTTACGCCATCATGCGAGAGGTTGCCGACCAGACTGGCGGCCGCGTGCGCTTGGGCCCCGGCACCCTCTATAGTTCCATCCGATCCTTGTTGGAAGCCGGACTGATCGAGGAGCTCGACTCCCGCGAAGATCCTTCGATCAACGGCGAGCGCCGGCGCTACTACCGCCTCAGTCCAACGGGACGAGCACTTGCCAGCGCTGAAGCAGCCCGTCTCGCCGATCTTCTTCGTGTTGCCCGTGCCAAAAAAATTCTGGGAGGGGGATATGTCTGAGCGGCTATACAGATACCTGCTCTGTCTCTACCCGACAGACTTTCGTCGCGCTCATGGCGAAGACGCGCTGCAGCTGTTCCGTGACCGGCTTCGCGACGAAACAGGCTTCCTGCGCCGCATGCGTCTCTGGTTCGACATCTTTCTCGATCTCGCCATTTCGCTTCCGCGTCTGCATGCCCGGGCGCATCCTGCATTCGCCGCCGCATTCCCGGCGCGTTCCGCTGGCGCCCCGCTCTTCCTCATTCTCGAGGACGAACCCCTCCGCCCCGCCGCACTTGTATGCGGCTGCGCCATCACTCTCGCCGCGCTGGCCCTCATCGTGATACTGGCCAATCACCTTGGTCCGCTTCGCAACCTGAGTCCTCGCGCGGGCGACTCAGAAGTTCACCCCATTAACCCGCAAACTCCCGCGACAAACAGGGCAGGCACCCACCCCGCCTTGCCGCAACCCGCTGTCAACGCCGCGTCCGAGAGTTTCGCCTCAACCGGATCTGGTTTCAAATCTGGTTTCGCGCAATCCGCCAACTCCGCCGTTCCGGCAGGCATCACGTCGGTCGGGAGCTCCGCGCTCGATCCGGAACGCCAGCGTGTCCTCGATGCGGTCATCGCAAACCTGGACCAGCACTACTTTGATTCCGCCGTTGCCCATCGCGTGGCGGATGCCCTTGTCGCGCATCAACGCAGCGGCGCCGACGCTCTCGCCGCCAATGACAAGGATTTCGCCGCCCTGCTGACCACCCAGATGCGCGATGTGAGCCACGACATGCACCTGGAGGTTGTCTACAGCGCGACACCTCTTCCGAAACCATCACCGCAGGATTTTGCGAAGATGCTGGCTACTCTCCAGAAGGACAACTGCCTGTTCAGGAAGGTCGAGATACTTCCAGGTAACATCGGCTATCTGAAGCTAGATGCCTTTCTCGCGCCGTCCGATTGTGGTGCCATAGCAACCGCCGCGATGACCTCTTTGAATCACGTCAATGCCCTTATCTTCGATCTTCGCGACAACCGCGGGGGCACCTCAGAGATGGTCTCCCTTATCTCTTCGTACCTCTTCGACCATCCTGAGTACATGTTCGATCCCCGAAGAGTTCCTACACCCCAGTCCTGGACATCCTCCCCGGTTCCCGGCAGCCGACTCGCGAACAAGCCGGTCTTTATCCTTACCTCGTCCACCACCATCTCTGCCGCAGAGCAATTTACCTACGATCTGAAGATGTTGAAGCGCGCCACTGTTATCGGCGAAGTCACCGCCGGTGGCGCCCACGCCGGCGTCTTCCATCGCATCGACGATCACTTCGGCGTTGCGATCCCGGAAAACCGCGCCGTCAACCCCTATTCCCAAGCTGACTGGGAAGGGGTGGGAATCACACCGGACATCAAAGTACCTGCTGCGCTGGCCCTCAAAACCGCGCTGCAACAAGCCCGCGCCGAGCTCCAAAAGAATCCATCTTCACTGCAACATGATTCGCATTAGGGTAGCGAAATTCGATAAAGGTTCCGGTGGACCGTAGTGTTCACCCAGGCATAGTGCCTGGGGTCCTGGCCGGGCACCAGCTCTGCTCGCCCAAATGATTCCGCTCCCTGAACCACGCCGAAATCGTGGCCTGGACGAGCGCCAGATCGCCAATGTGCCCATCTTAGGTCGGATTAGCACCGCCAAGTCGGCTTGTCGGACATGACTTCCTCTCTGCTACCATGCCGCCATGAACAAACTCGCGCCATTCCTCTGGTTCAACGACAACGCTGAAGAAGCCGCCGAGTTCTACGTGGGCGTCTTCCCGCAGGCGCGCAAGCTCGACGAGCTGCGTTCCAAAGGCGTTGGTCCCTGGCCCGTGGGCAAGATTGCCACTATCACCATCGAGCTCGAAGGCCAGGAGATGGTCTTTCTCAACGGCGGCCCCTCGCACCAGCTCAACCCCGCCTTCTCGTTCTTCGTCCGCTGCGACTCCCAGAAGGAGATCGACAGCTACTGGGACAAGTTGATCGAAGGTGGAAAGCCCATGGCCTGCGGCTGGCTCACCGACCGCTTCGGCCTGTGCTGGCAGATCGTGCCACGCAATATCGGCGAATTGATCAGCCACCCCAAAGCCATGGAAGCCATGATGGGGATGGTCAAGATGGACCTGCCCGCGTTGGAAGCCGCCGCCCGCGAGAACTGAAAGTCTTATCTGGGCATTTCCAGTCAGAACTTTGCTGGTCTCAGACTGTCGCGGTGTGTCGGGTTGCGATTTCCGCCACTCAGCAGCCCACACTAGTCCCGGGAAGCGCGTTTACTTGGATCCATCCTGTTGTCTCAGCGCAAACCGTTCCCAATAAGTGCTTTGAAGCGCCAGTTGCGCGCCGGCGAGCCAGTTGTGTCGGGTCAGTCCGTTTGCTAGCTTGACATGCATGCCGCCGAATGCGCCCCAAGGCCTGACGAGGAAAGATCTGAGCAGGACCATAGAGACTCTTTACCGGTCTGAATCGGGCAGGATTCTGGCTACGCTGGTGAGCCTGCTCGGCGATCTTGATCTCGCCGAAGAGGCGATGCACGAGGCCTTCGCGGCCGCTTTGGACAGATGGCCTGAGGTCGGCATACCGGATAACCCACGCCCTTGGCTGATTTCAACCGCGCGCTTCAAGGCCGTTGACGGCATTCGCCGGCGGGCGCGCTTCGACGGGGCACAAAGAGATCTGCTTCTGCACATGGAAGCGCGTATCGACGAAGAGGCTCAGGAAGCGCCTCAGGAAGAGGAGATCGAAGACGATCGCCTCCGCCTCATCTTCACTTGCTGCCATCCCGCTCTGCCACCGGAGGGACAGGTTGCGCTCACACTGCGTGAAGTCTGCGGCCTGACAACCGAGGAAATTGCCCGGGCATTTCTTGTTGCACCGGCGACGCTTGCGCAGCGCATCGTTCGCGCGAAAGCCGTCATCCGCGATAAGGCGATTCCTTACCAGGTGCCCGTATCGCAGGAACTATCGGCAAGGTTGGGAGCCGCACTTCAGGTTGTGTACCTGGTCTTCAACGCGGGTTATTCAGCGGAGACAACAGGAGCCGAACTGAGCCGCGAAGCCATCCGTCTGGGCAGACTGCTCCTCGACCATCTTCCGGAACCGGAGGTGATGGGCCTGCTGGGGCTCATGCTACTGCAGGAATCGCGCCGCGCCGCCCGCAGTTCCGCGGACGGAGAGCTGATCCTGCTGGACCAGCAGGATCGCTCTTTATGGAATCGAGGCCAGATCGCCGAAGGCATCGCGCTCACCGAGAGCGCTCTTCGATCGCGCCGTTTCGGTGCCTACACCCTGCAGGCGGCCATTGCGGCAGTTCACGCCGAGGCCTCTTCGGCGGCATCCACGGACTGGCGCCAGATCACGCTGCTCTACGACCGGCTGATTCGTATTCAGCCTTCTCCGGTCGTCGAACTCAACCGCGCAGTTGCCGTCGCCATGTGCGAAGGGCCGGAGCAGGGTCTTCGTCTCATCGATGGCTTGCTGGCGCGCGAGGAACTCGCCAAATATCACCTCGCGCACTCCGCCCGTGCGGAGTTGTGTCGCAGGCTGGGACGGCTTCCGGAAGCTCGTGCTTCGTATGAGAAGGCGCTTGCCCTGGTTGGGCAGGATGCCCGGCAGGAGCCGGAGCGCCGTTTCCTCGCCGGGCGGCTGCGGGAAGTGAAATAAAAAGCTCCCTCTGCTGTCGATTTTCCCTGCGCCCGACGACTATAGGGTGACAATCCAGCGCGCAAGGTTACGCCGCTGGCCACCAACAAGAGGAGAGGTACATGAAATATATCTGTTTGGGATACTACCAGCCGGCAAAAGTCGCGGACATGACCGAAGACGAGCGAAACGCAATGTTCGACAAATGCTTTGAGTACGACGACCATCTTCGCGCCAACGGACACTGGGCTGGGGGAGAAGCTCTTCAGCCTTCTGAAACCGCGTTGACCGTGTATTGGAAGAACGGCAAGGTCGCGACGACCGACGGTCCCTACGCGGAGACCAAGGAACAGCTCGGCGGCATTCTCGTGCTTGAGGCACGGGACATGAATCATGCCATTCAGCTCATCTCGCAGCACCCGGCCGTGAAGTATGGATCGATATTCGAGGTACGTCCAGCTGGCGATATGAATGAAATCATTCAGGAGAGCGAGCAGCGACGGCGACAGGCCGTCACGCAATGAGGGCGGTCCCAGGGATGAGTACCGCAAGGTGCGCTCAAGCTATTCTGAACAACTTGGGAAGGAGATTTGCAGCATGGCGAAACTTGTCTACGCATTGAACCAGTCGCTGGATGGCTACGTCGACCACATGAAGTTGGGGCCGCCCGTGCCCGCGGCCTTCCGTCACTTCATCGAGCTGGTGCGCGGCCAGACGGGCCTCATATACGGTCGCCGCATGTACGAGGTAATGCGTTATTGGGACGAAGACCTTCCGGACTGGGACGCGGACGACCACGAGTTCGCGGAGGTGTGGCGGAGCCAACCGAAGTGGGTCGTGTCGCGCTCGCTCAAGTCAGTTGGCCCCCACGCCACGCTGGTCGCGGATGACGTTGAGGCGGTGATACGCAGGCTGAAGGCTGAGCTGGCCGGCGAGATTGACGTCGGCGGACCAGACCTGGCGCGAAGCATGACCGAGGCCGGTCTTATCGATGAGTATCGACTCTACCTCCGTCCCGTCGTGCTTGGGAGCGGCAAGCCCTTCTTCGCCAGCCCCCGGCCGCCGCTCCACTTGCTGGCCAGCGATCTAATCGCCGAGGACTTGATTCGATTGACGTACGTGCCTGCTTAATCGCGCGGCTCGCCCGACGGACTGCACCGACGCATTAGGTCCACTTCGGGTCGTGAGCCGAAATCCAAACTGAAACACTACCCGCTGCTGGCCACCACCAGGAGGAGAAGAACAATGAAATACATCTGTTTGGGATACTACGACCCGGCAAAACACGCCGCCATGACCGAGGACGAGCGGAACGCAATGTTCGACGAATGTTTTGAGTACGACGACCATTTGCGCGCCAACGGGCAGTTTGGTATTGGAGAAGCTCTTCAGCCCGCTGAAACCGCGTTGACCTTGTATTGGAAGAACGGCAAAGTCGTCACCACCGACGGTCCCTATGCGGAAACCAAGGAACAGCTGGGCGGCATTGGCGTGCTTGAGGCGCGGGACATGAATCATGCGATTCAGCTCATGTCGCAGCATCCAGCTGTGAAGTACGGGACGTTGTGGGAGATACGTCCAGTCGGCGATATGAGCGAAATAAAGAAGGCAAGTGAGCTGCGACGACGAAAGGTCGCCGCGCGATGAGGGCCGTTTTAAGGATTTGTACGGTGAAATGGGCTTCTCGTCAGCAATCCCCCAACTTCCGAGAACGGCGTTTCTCGTTACCAATCCGCCGTACGCCGAACAGGTGACTTTGCGGGCACTTCATAAAGTCTCCTCAAAGAGGTAATTTCTACTCATGTATCGAGCGATACACGTCATGGCCTTACTTTTGTCCTCTCTTCTGTTTGCGCAGGAGAAGCCCACAGGACCCCTCGCGGTCAACCCCTTCCCAAATTCAGACTTTACACTCCGCGACCAAGCCGCTAAACCACAGAAAGCCAGGATCGTGCTGGGCCCGATGGAAAGCGACGGCAAGGGAGGAACTAAAGGTTCCGTCGCGGTATATGGAAGCGCATCCATGATTCAGGCGCTAAGCCTCTCATTTAGCGGCGACGGAAAGACATTAGCAGTTGCAAGTACGCCCGGGCACGTGGACGTGTGGGACATTGAAAAGCGAACAAAGCTTTACTCATTAGACGGAGGCACCACGGTTGCACTGAGTCCGGATGGTCGCCTGCTTGCGAAGGATGGAAACGGAATCGAGATTTGCGACGCGGCAACGGGCAAGCTGATCAGGAGAATTCCGTGGTCCATCACAACCTCAATTCCAGGCGTTCAGCGAACGATCAAGAAGCTGGAGTTCAATGCTGCGGGAACCCAGCTCGAGGTCTCCTCAAACGGCGAAAATGATTTAGTTTTCGGTGTTTCTTCCGGCCAGTTGGTAGCCACTCTCACGAGCACACAGCAGGGAGAGTTTTCACGGGACGGGTCGGTCTTTGTTGGCGGCAATGGAAAACACTTGATTGCTTGGAGTACGAAGGATTGGACCAAGGTCAGTGACGTGCCGAACGGCCCCGATTACGTGACACAAATTGCTGCTTTTCCTGAGAAAGGTCTCGCGATTGTGGGAGGGCCGAACGGTGCGCGCCTTGTACGTATCAGTTCAGGGGAAGACGTTGCAAAGGTGGGATCGGGGTACACAAACTTTGCCGCGTTTAACCAGGACGGAACTTTGGTTTTTGTTTACGCGGGTGGCGGCTTCGGTGTTTGGAATACCAGTGGAAAACAATATTGCCACAAGGAGAGTCTTGGCAATGGCGCCGCCGCAATCAGTTCTGATGGTCGCTGGCTAGCTGCGGCAATGGTGGACGGTGGTAAAAACGTGGCAATCTGGAATCTCAAGAACCTGACAGGTGTTTGTGGTGCCTCGACTCCATGATGGCCTCTTAGCCGCTGCTTTTTTATCGGCCGCTGCTATGTCTCTGCACATTCTCTTTTCTCATTCGGCACGATCATCGTCCAACTCCACTGAGTGTTTAAATGTGGATGGTTATCGTTCCTGAAATGGTGTTTCCGGAAACTATGGGATTAGTCCCCTTAAGTCGGCTTACCGGAAGTGACATTTCTTGGGCGCGGTTTTAGTGAGTCGCAGGACGTGAGCGCATGAGTGTTCTGTGCCTTTTTAGAAACACAACGAGTGCTCGTCGCAGGTACACCGCCAGCAGCGGCATCACGATTGCAGCCACCACGCCCCAGACGACGAGCGCATGCCACTCCCATTGCCAGATGTCGTGAAGCAGCCGCAGTGGATGATGGCTCAGATGTGCAAGCTGCTTGCGGTCCATGGGCAGCTTGCGCGTGTGAAACAAATAGACACCGAGCTCAATGAATGGGATGAATAGCAGCAGATGCAGCGGCGTCACCACATGGACGCCGATCAGAGATACGAGCCTGCTTAGGCCAAAGACCCACGCCACAAGCACCACGAACAGCGTCGCCAGCCCTACTGACGGATTGATGCCGATCACCATCCCTAATGCCAGGCTCCACGCCAGGCGTCGCGGCGTGACCCCGCCACGAGCCGCACGCAGCAGCGGTCGAAGCACATGGCAGCGCAGCCACTCCCGGATGGATCCTGGCACCAGCACACTCACTTGGACGCCGCTCAAACCCACCGTGGTCAACGAAAAAGAACGCTATGTGCAGTCCGCACCGGCATGCGGGTCGACTACCGGGATTATGCGAAATCGCCGGAGCCAACCGAACTCTATTGCTCCTGACAACTCGGATTCTCGTCAACTACAGTTGCTGACGAGAAGCGCGTTCGCGGGAAGTAATCCTGAGAATTGCGCGTCATCGGTGCTCAGTAAGCGCTTTGACCTGTCATCATCGCTCAAGAGAATCCCTCTTCGCTCTTGCTGGATATCAGGCGTCCGGCATACAAGGTATGCCTGTACCTGATGAACTGGAACACCACTGGAGGATCGGGCGATGTGCATCGCAAGCGTGGGTCATGCGGTATTTGCGGTGACCATGATCGGCCTCGGAATCATGGGAATGATCCAAGGCAACTTCGCCCCGATATGGGACCCGGTACCCAGGGGCGTGCCCGCACGCGAGGTACTGGTCTATCTGTGCACCTTTATCTCCCTGGCAAGTGGCATTGGCCTGTTCTGGCAGCGCACAGCCGCTCTCGCTGCCCGCATGCTGCTCAGCTGTCTGCTCCTCTGGCTGCTGCTGTTCCGATTGCCTGGCTTATTCATCGCGCTCACCGTGGACGTTTACTGGTCCGCCTGCGAGACCGCGGTTATGCTGGCAGCGGCGTGGGTACTTTATGACTGGTTCGCCGCCGACTGGGACAGGCAGCGCCTCGGTTTCGCCACAGGCGGCAACGGTCTGCGCATAGCGAGGGTGCTCTACGGACTGGCCCTGATCCCCTTCGGCGTGGCCCATTTCACCTATCTCAAACATACCGCCGGGTTGGTGCCCCGATGGCTGCCATGGCACGTGTTCTGGGCGTATTTCACCGGATGCGCCTTTATCGCGGCGGGTGTAGCCGTGCCCATTGGTGTGTATGCACGTCTGGCAGCATCGCTCTCGGCGTTCGAGATCGGCATGTTCTTGCTGCTGGTGTGGGTGCCTATCGTGGCGGCAGGCTCCAAAGACGCCTTTCAATGGAGCGAGACCGTCGTCTCCTGGGCGCTGATGGCCGCCGCCTGGGTGGTGGCGGATTCCTACCGCGGCCTGCCATGGTTCGCCGTTGGAAAGCATCGGCGCTGACGCTGCGGGAAAATTGGGCTGGCGCCGACTGGCGACGGCGGTGACACATTCTCGGTGAAACATTCTCAAGGAGCGATAAGTCACCAATTTCACTCATCGAGACGGACTAGTGTCAGAAAGTCGGCTTCTGTCTATCTGAACACTTGCACTCGCTGTCGACTGGCCTGCCAAACCCTGCCCGTCAATTCCACCGCGCAACTGTCCTTGCAAATCCTTCATTTTGAAATCGAACTGAGCTGAAAAACTTGGCCGACCATTTCTGCCAACCCGATAAAATAGAAATAGAAGCTCAACAAGGCCCGCTCCGGCGGACCTTCTCAGTTCTCACGGAAGAACGCGTAACCTCTACTACAACAATCGGTTACAGATTACTTTAGTGAAATGAACCATTTACAGGCAGCTCTGTTCCTGCCGCCGATAAACCTTGAAACAAGAAACGGTTACAGGATTATCCAATGAAATGAATGAGTTGCAATCCACAATGGATAAAGCCTAGTGGAATGAATGAGTTCAGAACCATAGAAAAAACAGGGGGAGGGGGTGGCTTAACCTTTACCTCCTGCCGCCCTCAACCAGCCAGAATCCCAGCCCGGTCAGCAGCACCGCCCCAACCGCGAACTTGACCCCCACCGGCGCGCCCGAAGGCGAGAGAAACGCCTCCAGCAGCCCCGCCACCACCAGCAGCGGCACCGTCCCCGCCAGCAGCCGGATGGACTCCCGTGCTCCCAGCGCCAGCGAATCTCGCCGCGTCAACATGCCGGGGAAAAGCAGCCCCGCTCCCAGCCGCAGCCCGGCCCCCCCGGCAATAAAAATGCTCGGCAGCTCCAGCGCCCCATGCGCTGAGACGAAGCTGAAGAGGTCGAGCGCCATGTGTGCCCGCGCACACGCCGTGCTGATCACGCCCATCTGCAGACCGTTGTTGAACAGCAGGTAGATCGTCCCCAATGCTCCGACGATTCCGCCGGCGAACGTCACGAAGCACACGCCGATATTGTTGGTCAGGATCGCCGACGAAGCCTGCGGCTTCATGCTCAGCAGCGAATGGGTCCACATCTGGTGCCGGTCGATAGTCTGCAGCATCGCCGGCCCCAGAAAGAGCCGCATGAACTCCGGCCGGCTCAGCGTAAGCAGCGTGCCCAGCGCACACCCGGCCAGGAAGATCAGCAGGGAAGCAAGCACATACGGGAACAGCCGCCGGAACACCCGGGGATACTCCTCGACCATGAACCGCACCACTGACGCCAGTCCCGACTTCCGCCCCGAGTAGATGCGATTGTGCGCGCGGCTCAGCAGCTGGTTCAGGTATTCTTCGAGCGTGTGGGAGGCCCGATCCGAACGAACAGCCGACAGGTCGGCCGCCACCTGGCGGTACAGCAGCCCGAACTCCCGCAGCTCACCGCCGGACAGGGTGCCGATACCCGAACTTTCCACCTGGTGCGTCAGGGCATCCAGGCGGCTCCACGCGCCTTTGCGTTGGTCGATCCAGCGGTTAGAAATCATTGGACGGAAACCATAGACGGAATCCAGAATCATAAATGAACGATCTTCCCGACCAGCTGCTTCCCGACCAACTCAACATCGATACGCCCGAGCAGGTCTCCATTCGATTTCCGCTCGCCGGCATCGGCAGCCGCTTCCTGGCCATTCTCATCGACACCCTGCTGCAGACCGTTACCTACGCCTTCATCGTCCTGGTCTTCATCCTGATCATCTCCGCCGCGCCCAAGACGGGCCATACCGGCGAGCTGTCCCACACCGGCGAGAAGTGGCTCATCGCCGGGCTCATCCTCTTCCACTTCCTCATGTACTGGGGATACTTCGCCCTCTTCGAAGCCTTCTGGAATGGTCAAACCCCCGGCAAGAGGCTCTTCAGGATCCGCGTCATCCAGGACTCGGGCCGCCAGATCACCTTCTTCGAGTCGATGATCCGCAACCTGATCCGCATTGTCGACCTCCTCCCATCGTTCTACCTGGTAGGCATCATCGCCATGGCCTGCAACCGCCAGCACAAGCGCCTGGGAGACGTCGCTGCCGGTACCCTCGTCGTCCATGAGCGCCCCACCGAAGAACCCATCTGGGGTGGCACCGGTCCGCGAACCATCACCGCCGCCGCCTTTCAGCCCGCCGAAAGAGAACCAGATTTCCTCTCACAACACAATCTTGCCGTTGCGCTACCCGCTGACGCCATCGCAAGGCTCTCCGCCGAAGACCTCAACGTAATCGACCGGTTTTTCTCCCGCGCCCTCGACATGGATCTCACCACCCGCGCCCAGATCGCCGCACGCCTCGCCGCGCAGATGTGCGCCAAGATGAATGTCGAAGTCCCGAAGGATATCAATCCGGAAAGAGTGATCGAATCCATGGCTCAGCAGTTGCGAGCGCATGGCACCAGCCGCTGACGATTGCTATAGCCGCGCCCGCACCTCGCGGGCAATCTGTATCTCTTCCTGCGCGGGAACCACGCGTACCTGGACGCGGCTCCCGTCACTCGACAGCAAGGATTGGGAGGCGGCGTTGCGCTCAACATCGAGTTCTACTCCCAACAGCGCTAGCTTGGCGCAAACGTCGGAGCGTACCTGCGCGCTGTGCTCGCCGATACCTCCGGAAAAAGCGAGCATATCGATCCCGCCGAGCGACACCGCATATGCCGCGATCGTTTTCGCAATGGCAGTGCAGAAGATATCGATTGCCAGCGCGGCTTTCGCATCGCCGCCCCCGGCGGCCTTCTGCAGTTCCCGCATATCGTTGGAGCCGCCAAGCGCTTCCAGGCCCGACTGGTGATTCAACAGGTCCTCCAGTTCGTCTCCGCTCAGACCTTCCGTTCGCCGGATGTATAAGAGCACGCCCGGATCAAGGTCGCCTGTTCGCGTGCTCATCGGAATTCCGCCCGTGGGTGTCAGCCCCATACTCGTGTCCACCGATTTGCCGTCGCGCAGAGCAGCCAGGCTGGCTCCATTGCCCAGATGTGCAGCCACAGTGCGCGGCATAAGCGCCGGCCCGAGTTCATGCACGATCGACGCATACGATAAGCCGTGAAATCCATACCGCTGCACACCCTCCTGGAGGTACTTCGCCGGCAGCGGATAGTGATATGCCTTTTCCGGGAGTGTTTTGTGAAAGGCCGTGTCAAAACAGGCGAACTGCGCCAGGTGGGAATAGATTGTCTCGGTGTGGCGAATGAGCTCCAGTG
>Ga0335074_10011108_pt1 | contig 12588 bp, 8 predicted proteins | sample Lox_Sample_23_FD_206715 | JGI IMG/M metagenome (GOLD analysis project Ga0335074, IMG submission 206715) | Soil microbial communities from Loxahatchee National Wildlife Refuge, Florida, United States - Lox_Sample_2.3 | ecosystem: Environmental > Terrestrial > Soil > Wetlands | place: USA: Florida...
GCAACTTGCAAGTGAATGACAACGGCACCAGCTACGGCTACCACTCGGGGTCGAATGGATTCGAGCTGAAAGCGGGCTCGGAGCGGCATCAGCACATTGTCGGCTTCCAGAGCTCGGCGCCGGGCCAGACTCGCTTTGCACTGGTGGCCCTCGATCTGCCCCAGGACTCGGGTGGGAGCGGAAAGGCCGATTAGCGCGTTGGGCGGTGAACGGTGGACGGTGGACGGTAAATTGACGACCTTAGTGCCCCATCCAAGCCGCGCTTTTTGCGGCTTGGGTGGGAGAGCACTTTCGGGGCGCGGTCTGGGTTGTGGTCTCCCACTCATCCACGATAAAGCCGTGGATGAATGGGGCACGAACAGTGGTGGCTTGGGGACGATTCCCAAAGCAACATGCACGGGCCACCTGCCGTGTCAACACATGAACCGAAACCGCTCTGGAAGTGGGATGCATCGCCTACAATGCTCCAATCGGCATTCCACATCTATCCAATGGAGTCCAAACCATGCACTTCAAGTCTCTTCGCCTGGCTACCATCTGCGGCCTTGCAGCCGCGTCGCTGCTTCTCTTCGCCGCCGACAAGCCAAAGACCAAAGCCGCAGCGCCGGCAACGCCCGCGGTTGTCGACCCATACTCAGAAGTTCAGCCGGCCACTGAAACCCTCGATCTGGCCATGTATCAGCGGATTCGCGACGAGGGATTGAATCACTCGCACGTGATGGAGTTTGCCAGCGCCCTGGCTGACGGCATCGGTCCCCGGCTGACCGGCTCGCCAAATCTGGCGAAAGCCAACCAGTGGACCGTTGACACGCTGACCAAGATCGGCCTCGCCAATGCGCATCTCGAGGACTGGGGCGAGTTCGGCATGGGCTGGCAGCAGCTCAACACCTGGGCGCGCATGGTTGAGCCGGATACTGCTGTTCTGATTCTGCAGGCGACGCCCTGGTCTCCGTCCACTCCAGGGCCGGTCACGGGCGAGGTGGCCTTCGTCGATATCCAGACCGAAAAGGACTTTGACAAGTACAAGGGCAAGCTGGCCGGCAAGATTGTTCTGCTGGGCGCCATGCGGCCGGTACCACCGGTCGACAAGCCACTGTTTGAGCGCAACACCGAACAGACGCTCGAAGATGTGGCGGAGTTCCCGGTGAGCGAAGGTGCGCCCGGAGCGATGCCTCCGGAGATGCGGGCCCGGATGCAGGCGCGGCTCGAGAGATACAGGATGCTCGATCAGATTGCGCAGTTCTTCGCCGATGAGAAGGTGGCCGCGGTGATTGAGCCGAGCCGCGACGGCGCCAATGGCGGCGGTTCGGGCGGAACGTTCTTTGACGACAACGGTGCGACGCTGGGCCGTACGCCGTATCTGGCCGACAAGGCGGTGAAGGTTCCCGTTGCCGTGGCCGCAATCGAGAGCTACGGACGGCTTTACCGGCTCACGGAGGCACATGTGCCGGTCGAGGTCGAGATCGACGTTGAGACCAAGGTCACCGGCGAACACGAGCACGGCTTCGACACGATTGCCGAGATCCCCGGCACCGATCCTAATTTGAAGGACCAGGTAGTGATGCTGGGCGGGCACCTGGATAGCTGGATCGCCGGCACTGGCGCCACCGACAACGGCGCCGGGACCGTGGTGGCGATGGAGGCCGTGCGCATTCTTGAGGCGCTGGGCGTGAAGCCGCGCCGCACGATTCGCATTGCTTTGTGGACCGGCGAAGAGCAAGGGCTGTTTGGCTCACGCGGTTATTGCGCCATGCATTTTGGTTCAGCCAAGCTGTCGACTGCTCCCGACCAGGCGCAACTGCCCGAGTTCATGCGCCGCCCTTCAGGGCCGCTGGAGGTGAAGCCCGAGCAGAAACTGATCAGCGTTTACTTCAACGTGGATAACGGCTCGGGAAAGATTCGCGGCATCTACACACAGGGCAACGCGGCGATCGCGCCCATCTTTGAACAATGGATGGCTCCGCTCAAAGATCTCGACGTTACCACTATCACCGAGCGCAACACCGGCGGCACCGATCACCTGAGCTTCGACGCGGTCGGCATTCCGGGATTCCAGTTCATCCAGGACAATCTGGATTACGAGTCGCGCAGCCACCACTCGAACGAGGACGTGTATGAGCGGCTGCAGCCGGCCGATCTGAAGCAGATTGCGACGGTGGAGGCGATCTTTGTGTACAACGCCGCCATGCGCGACCAGATGATGCCGCGCAAACCGCTGCCCGAAGCCTATCTCGACCAGAAGCGGAACGCGCCGATCGAGGGGATCTTCCCGGGAGCGGCTGCGCCGGAGGCGCTGAAGTAGTAGGGCAGCGAGTCAGCGAGTCAGGGGTGGCGTGACGGAACGGAGTGTGGTGGTTTCCCACCCTTCCCGCACAAAATGCGGGAAGGGTGGGGCAACCTCAGAGCGCTGGGGCGAACGGTGAAAAGCTAAAGGAGCGCTCCGAATTCGAATTATTTGCCCCCTCCGCGTCCCCCAAGAATCTTAACCACCAATAAACTCCAGACGGCGGCGCAAACAAGCGCAACTCCCGCGAACACATCGACAGGCCATGCCTCCTTGCCTCCATTCGCAGCGTCGAGTTGGAGCAGGCACCATGCACAGACCAGAACCGGCACCAGAGATACCGAAACGATCCAAGGTAGACTTCCCGGCGCCTTTCTCACGTTGGAGTTATTCACCTCACCACTTGCCTGGGGCAACCCCGCTCGGCTGCGAACTTTGGCGACTTGGATGAGGTACGTACTCGCCAAAACGAACGCAAGGCCGACGGCGCGAATGGCGAAATCATGAGATCCGATAAAAATGAAGACTCCTCCCAACACGAGGAGAATGACAGCCAAAGCAAACGAGCCACGCTGTCTATTCGATGCATTCTGAAGTGTGATCGTCAAGGTCCTTCTTCTGCCTCGGTTTGCCACTGGCCGGCTCAATCAGGTACAGGAATGGAAGCCTTGACAGGGTAATTTGGGAACCTGATCGAAATCGCTTTGATTGCAGCGTCAGCCTGTTTTTCGGAGATGAGCGGAAGAACGCATTTGCCGCGGCCGGCACACAATACATAGAGGCCGGTGGGTCCAACGTGTTTTTCCCATAAGTCAGGATGAAACCAATAAAGGCTCTCAATAGTGCCGAGTACGGTCTCCGTCGGATTCCAGAGATAGACGGACGTAACCAGTCGGTCTGGGAGCACTCGCAGCACGCTCTCGTGGCCCCAGGCCCAGCGAATGATCAAGAGCATCGCCAATCCGCCTGCGCCCACAATCATCACGGGCCTCTGCCAAAACCATCCAATCGCCATCAGTGCGGGCGCAGCTGCTGGCGCAAGAATGCGCTCAATCCAACCGGCATGGCGCACGTACCGAATTCGCAGTTCGTAGGGTAGCTGTTCGATATTGAATTCAATCGATCCCAGGGGGCTCATTCGATCGAATTGCTCCTGAATGGTCCGGTTGAGTGGGGGCGTCCACCGTTGGTGCCTGCGACAAAAGCTCGAAACGACCCTCGCAAAAAAACTATTGGGATACTAATGTCGGCCAATTTCGTCAGCGGTGATCGGGAATACACCCATCGTGTTGGAAGCCACGAGCACAATTCGGCCGCCCAGTGATCGGTCGAGAGTGGCTTGGGTGCGGCAGCGGTTTCCCACTCTTCCCGCACAGAAAGCGGGAGGGATGGGGGCTCCTCGTCGGTGGCGGATCGCAAAGAAACCAAAAGGCCGCTGCTGGCGAAGAAATCACTCCAGCTGTTTTCTTCATTTCTAAGGAAAACAGTCGCTTTTACTTAACTAATATCTTGGAATACGACCAAAAACCTGTGGAAGATAAGGAGAAAACGCCGTGACACCGGTCACAGCGGATGTCCTTTTCTGGGGGGAGGATATAGCGGGCCTGGAGGGGTATTTGGATGCTCTTCAGGAGGCGTGGTTTGTGAAGGTTAGCGACGGCTGGAATACGGATCCGCGGCGCCCGGCGGACGCGATTCGAGATTTCAAGATGTCATGGCGTGAGGAGTTTCGCGGCAAGCTGATGAGCGCGGACGAGGCGCTCCGGGCCGTTCAGTCAGGCAATCGGGTTTGGATCCAATCCGGTTGCGGCACTCCCTCGGTTCTAGTGGATGCGCTGGTCGGGCGCGCTCCCGAAGTTCGCGACGTTGAAATCATCCACATGAAGACCCTGGGCGCGGCAGACTACACGCGGCCCGAGTACAAGGGTCACTTCCGCCATCGCGGATTGTTCCTTGGCGACAACGTGCGCGAGGCAGTATGCGACGGGCGGGCGGACTACACTCCCATTTTTCTGAGCGAGATTGAGAGCCTGTTTGAGACCGGCGCGCTGCCGCTCGACGTGGTGCTGATGCAGGTGTCTCCGCCGGACGCGCACGGGTTCGTGAGCCTGGGCACGACGGTGGATTGCACACTGACCCTGGTGCGCTACGCGAAGACCGTGATTGCCGAAGTGAACCGGCAGATGCCGCGCACGCACGGCGAAACCAACGTGCACGTGAGCCACATTTCCGCATTTGTTGAGAGTGACCGGCCGCTGCTGGAACTGGAGGCCGAGCCGCTGACTGAAACGCATATGCGCGTGGGCCGCAATGTAGCGGGGTTGATTCCCGATGGCGCCACACTGCAGACCGGAATCGGCGGCATTGCTGAAGCCGTTCTGCATTGCCTGGGCGACAAGCGCGACCTGGGCATTCACACCGAGCTGGTTCCCGATGGCGTGGTCGATCTGATGGAAGCGGGCGTGATCAACGGCGAACGCAAGACGCTGCATCGTGGCAAGGCCGTGGTGGCGTTTGTGCTGGGCTCGCAGAAGCTGTTCGATTTCATCCGCGAGAATCCGAGCTTCGAGTTCCGGCCCATCAGTTATACCAACGATCCGTTTGTGGTGGCGCAGAACGACCGCATGGTGGCCATCAACGGCGCGTTGCAGGTGGATATTACCGGGCAGGTATGCGCCGATTCGATTGGCACGCGGCCTTACAGCGGATTCGGCGGGCAGATCGACTTTATTCGCGGCGCGGCGCGGTCGAAGGGCGGCGTGCCGATTATTGCGCTGCCGTCGACGGCGCGGCGCGGCACGGTCTCGCGCATTGTGCCCACGCTCGAGCCGGGGGCGGGAGTGGTAACCTCGCGCGCCGACGTTCACTTCGTGGTGACGGAGCACGGAATCGCGTATCTGCATGGCAAAACGCTGCGCGAGCGGGCCGAGGCGCTGATCGCGATTGCCGCTCCGGAGTTCAGGCAGGAGTTGGAGGATTTTGCTGTGCGCGCGCATTATCTTCAGCGCGCGGGAGCGTTGGTGAGTGTGTGATTGGGGGCCAAAGTGACACCCCACCCCAGCGACGAGAACTAAAACGTCGCAGGGTGGGGGCCGGAATGAGAACCAGCGGAGCTAATCCGACCCCACTCAAGCGGAGCTTGAATGGAGGCCCCCGGGGGAGTTCGGTGGGAAGGGAATTGGAATGGCGGAAACGACCGACAAGACGGCAAAGCGCGATCGTGGTCTGATCGCGATGGACGAGCAGGAGTGCAAGGGCTGCGGGCTGTGCATTGAGGCCTGCCCTCCGCACGTCATCGGCATGAGCGACAAGTTCAACCACTACGGCTATCGCACGGCGTTTTACAAAGGCGCGGGATGCACCGGCTGCGGAGTCTGCTTCATGGTTTGCCCGGAGCCGGGCGCAATCACGGTTTATGTGCTCGACAACGCGAGCGCGGGCCGGCAGCAGTCAACTGCGTCGACGCCGGCAGCAGCATCGGCGGCATGAGGGGAGCGACGGAATGCGCAGGCAATTGATGAAGGGCAACGAGGCAGTAGTCAAGAGCGCGATTCTAGCCGGCTGCCGCGCGTTCTACGGGTATCCCATTACGCCGGCCAGCGAGATTACCGAGGCTGCCGCGCTGTATATGCCGCAAACGGGCGGCGTCTATGTGCAGGCTGAGAGCGAGGTTGCGGCCATCAACATGCTCTACGGCGGCGCCGCGGCGGGCGTGCGCGCCATGACGGCCTCAAGCGGCCCCGGCATCAGCCTGATGCAGGAAGGCATCAGCTACATGGCCGGGGCGGAGCTGCCTTGCGTGATTGCCGACATTACCCGCGGCGGACCGGGCCTGGGCAACATCGGCCCCGAGCAGGGCGACTATCACCAGGTAGTGAAAGGCGGCGGCCACGGCAACTACCGCACCATTGTTCTTGCGCCGAGTTCGGTGCAGGAGATGGCCGACCTTACGGCGCTGGCGTTCGAATTGGCCGATCGTTATCGCAACCCGGTGGTGCTGCTGGCCGACGGGTTTATCGGCCAGATGATGGAGCCGGTGGAGTTCCCCGAGCATCCGGTTGCGCCGAAACTGCCCGAGTGGGCGGTGGCGGGAACGGCAGCCACGCGCCCCAACCTGGTCAGCTCGATGCATCTTGACTTCGACGATCTCGAGACCCTCAATCGCAAGCTCCAGGCCAAGTACGAGCTGGCCGAGAACAGCGAAGCGCGGGCCGAGGAGTGGTTCACCGGCGATGCAGAGATTGTGCTGGTGGGCTATGGAATCATGGGCCGCATTTTGAAGGCAGTGGTGGCGGAAGCGCGGGCCGCCGGCCTCAAGGTGGGGCTGCTGCGGCCCATCACGCTGTATCCATTTCCGTCGGCGCACCTCCAGCGTCTCTCGTCCGGCGCGCGCCTGTTCATCGTGGTTGAAATGAGCAACGGCCAGATGGTGGAAGACGTCCGCCTGGCGCTGAACGGGGCAAGTCCGGTGGAGTTCCTGGGCCGCATGGGAGGCAACGTGCCGTCGCATGATGAGGTCTTCGCATTCGTCGAGCAACAGGCGCAGCGTTACGCCGAAGAGGAGCGTGTGGCAAATGTCTAACGAGCTGATTTTGGACTACAAGGTCTCGCATGGCCGCGCCAAGGCCTTCTACGAGCGCTATGAGCGCAAGGAGGACCTGAAACACGCCACCCACTATTGCCCCGGCTGCGGGCACGGCACGGTGCACAAGATGCTGGCCGCCGCGATCGACGAACTGGGCATCCAGGACCGGACGATTCTGGTTGGGCCGGTTGGCTGCTCGGTTTTTACTTTTCATTATTTCGATGTGGGTAATGTGCAGGCCGCCCACGGCCGCGCGCCCGCGGTGGCGACGGCCATGAAGCGCAGCCGGCCCGACGGCGTGGTGATCGCTTACCAGGGTGACGGCGATCTCTCGGCCATTGGCTCGGCCGAGATTCTGCATGCGGCCAATCGCGGCGAAAACATCAGCGTGATCTTTGTGAACAACGCCATCTACTCGATGACCGGAGGACAATGCGCGCCGACTACGCTGATCGGCCAGAAGAGCACGACGACGCCGAAGGGCCGCAATTCCGCGACGGAAGGTTATCCGCTGCATGTGAGCGAATTGCTCTCGGCGCTCGAGGGGCCGGTTTACATTGAGCGCGTTGGCCTGGGCGACAACCGCCAGATCGCCAGGGCCGCGCGCGCCATTCGCCACGCTGTCGAGAACCAGGTAAACGGACTCGGTTTCTCATTGATCGAAGTTCTGTCGCCATGCCCGACGATCTGGAAGATGGACCCGGTCGAGTCGCAGAAGTGGGTGCGCGACGTGATGGAGAAGACCTATCCGCTGGGCGTTTTCTGCGACCGGACAAAAGAACGTGGGCCGCAGGCGCTGGATCGCGAACCAGGAGCGGTTGCCGAGCCCGCGCCGCCGCTTGAAGAACTGGGGCGGATTCTGGGCGTGCACGAGGAAGAACAGCAACAAGCCGACGGCTGCTGCGAGGGCAGCTCCTTTGATTCTCGCACTGTGGACGTACAGGTGCGCATAGCCGGCTTTGGCGGGCAGGGAGTGCTATTGCTGGGCGAGGTGCTGGCTGAAGCAGGCCTGGATGCCGGCCTTGAGGTTTCGTGGCTGCCGTCGTACGGGCCGGAGATGCGGTCCGGCACTTCAAATTGCTGCGTTCGACTGTCGAACGAGCCCATTGACTCGCCGCTGGTAGCGCGGCCCCACGTGCTGGTGGCCATGAATGAACCTTCGCTGCGCAAATTCGATCAAAACGTACGGTCCGGCGGCTGGGTGCTTTACAACGGCAATGATTTTCCTGAGGATTGCCGGCGCAAAGACGTGCAGGTTCTGGCCCGGCCGTTCCTCGAAGAGGCAGACGGACTCGGCGATCCGCGCGCCTGCAACATGGTGATGCTGGGCGCACTGCTTGAAACGGCGCATGTGTTGCCGCAGGCCAGCGTGGATGCGGCGCTGCGCAGACTGGTGAAGAGCGCGCGCTGGGTTGAGCTCGATTTGAGAGCGATCGCCCGCGGACGCGAGCTAATGAGAATGGCCCTCAAGGAGACCTTGGTGGAGGTGTGAGATGAAGCCAGGCATGAATCCTGACATGATCGTCTATTTCGGCGGCAGATACGTGCCGCTGGCCGAAGCGCGCGTCGGCATCCTGACCCACGCGCTGAACTACGGAACCGGGGTCTTTGAAGGGATTCGTGCCCACTGGGACGAGGAATCCAGCGAGCTTTACGTTTTCCGTCCACTGGAGCACTACGACCGTTGGAAGCAGAATTGCGGCATCCTGCGCATCGACGTCGGTCTCTCGGCCGAAGAGCTATGTTTCATCACGGCTGAGCTGATGCGCCGCAATCACTTCAAGACCGATCTCTACGTGCGCCCGCTGGCATACAAGTCTGCCGAACGCATCGGCGTTTGCCCCGACGATGAGAATGCTTTCGCCATTGTGGCGCTGCCCTTCGGCGAATATCTGCACAGCGAAGACGGACTGCACGCCGGGGTGAGCTCGTGGCGGCGGATTGAAGACGCGGCCATCCCGGTGCGCGCCAAGATCTGCGGCGCTTATGCCAACAGCGCGCTGGCCTCCGATGACGTCCGCCGGGCCGGCTTCGACGAAGCCATTCTGCTGAACGAAGCCGGGCATGTGACCGAAGGCGCCACATGCAATCTGTTCATGGTGCGCAACGGGGTTCTCATCACTCCGCCGGTGACTGAGAACGTGCTCGAGGGGATCACGCGCTCGACCATTCTTGAGCTCGCCCACAAGGAACTTGGGCTTCCGGTTCTGGAGCGGCCCATCGATCGCAGTGAACTTTACATTGCCGACGAGCTCTTTCTTTCGGGCACAGCGGTGGGGCTGGCGCCGGTGGTTCGCGTGGATCATCGCCGGGTGAAGGACGGCGCGGTCGGCGCCTGGACGCGGCTTTTGCAGACCTTGTACTCCGAGATTGTGCGCGGCCGGCGCGCGGAGTACAGGAAATGGGTTCTTCCGGTTTACGGAACGCTCCAGGAATCGGCGATGCACGCGATTCATCTGGAGCACACAAGTGTTGCCTGAGCGGATGGCAGTGCGTATGGAGCAAAATCAGAGCCCTTTCAGGGACCGCGTGGATTGCACGAGGCGCCGTTTTCTTAAGCAAGGCGGCGCGCGGCGGCATCAACCTGCTCTACTGCGACTCTGATTTTGTCTTTACGCCGGTTTGTTCCGGCAAGGAGGAAAAAACGCATGTTGACAACAGCAAGCAAGGGCAACGCCTACGACGTTGCCATGGAGAACTTCGAAACCGCGGCTGACGCCATGCAGCTCGACAACAATACGCGCGAGATGATCAAGTATCCCGAGCGCGTGCTTTCGGTGTCGGTGCCGGTGCGCATGGATGATGGCAGGATTCACCGTTTCCAAGGCTATCGCGTGCAGCACTCGACGGCGCGCGGGCCGGCCAAGGGCGGCATCCGCTACCATCCGCAGGTGACTCTCGACGAGGTAAAGGCTCTGGCCACCTGGATGACGTGGAAGTGCGCCGTAGTGAACATTCCGTTCGGCGGCGGCAAGGGCGGCGTAACCTGCGATCCGAAGCACATGTCGCCAGGCGAGCTGGAGCGGATGACGCGGCGCTACACCAGCGCGATTCTGCCGCTCATCGGGCCGGACCAGGATATTCCGGCGCCTGACGTTTACACCAATTCGCAAACCATGGCCTGGATCATGGATACCTACAGCATGACCAAGGGGTATTCGGTCTCCGGTGTGGTGACCGGCAAGCCCATCAGCCTGGGCGGATCGCTGGGCCGCAATGAAGCCACCGGCCGCGGCGTCTTCTACACCATCGAGTGCGCCTGCGACTTCAAGGGCATCCCGCTCAAGGGCGCTACGGTGGCCGTGCAGGGCTTTGGCAACGCCGGCTCGATCACGGCGCAGTTGCTCTACGATGCCGGAGCAAAGATCATCGCCGTGAGCGATTCCGCAGGCTGTGTCTTCAGCCGCGATGGGCTCAACATTCCCGAACTCATCCAAATGAAGACGCTCTGCGGCCACGTGGAGGGATTCCCTGACAGCGAACCAATCCACGCTGAGGACCTGCTGGCGCTCAACTGCGACATCCTGGTTCCGGCAGCTCTCGAGAACATGGTCCACGGCGATAATGCCCGCAATGTGCGGGCCCGCATCATTGCCGAGGCAGCCAACGGGCCGCTTACTCCCGAAGCCGACAGGATTCTTGAGGCCAAGGGCGCATTCATCATTCCCGACATCCTGTGCAACGCCGGTGGAGTCACTGTTTCCTACTTTGAATGGGTGCAGGATGAGCAGCACCTCTTCTGGGAAGCGCAGGATATCTATCAGCGGCTTGAGCGAGTGATGAAGACTGCGTTCCGCGATGTGCTCAAGATCCAACAGGAGAAGAAAGTGCCGATGCGCATCGCCGCCAATATGCTAGGCATCGGCCGCGTGGCCGAGGCTGTGCAGATTAGGGGAATCTACCCGTAGACGGCGCTAAGCTCCGATTGCCAGGCACTCACCGTGCCTCGCCCTTTCCGCAGCTCGATCGCGGAAAGGACGGGGCAAGCGCGGGGCATGTATTTCTGTGCCCCGCGGCGGACTGCACAATTAATTCAATATCTCTTCCAATCCCCCCGTGTAAAATCCCATCTGTGATTGCTGTCCGGTTTCGGCGGATTGATCTGTCCGCACCTTCCCCTGCTCGCATCTCATCATGCCGAGGTTCAAAATGCGCCTGAAAGTGTCTGCTCTGTTCTCGACAGCTATTGCCGCCGTGCCATTGGTTCTGCCCGCACAGAGCACTTCATCGTTTGTCGACCTGCCTTCGAGCAAGCAACTCATCGGCAAGGCGCCCGGGGATCCGCAACGGCTCAACAGCCTTCCTGTCTCCATGGCCATCTCTCCCGATGGCCGGTACGTGGTGACCGTCAATGACGGCTACGGAACTTTCGAGTCGCGGTACGAGCAGTCCCTCGCGGTCTTCGACACGCGGGACGGCACGGTTGCCGATTTTCCTGACGCGCGTACCGGCCGCCGCGCCAACCAGACTCTTTACTCCGGCCTCGCGTTCAGCCTGGATGGCAGCAAAGTTTACGCGAGCGTAGCGTCGCTCACCGATCCTGAAGGCAAGCAGAAAGATTCAACCGGCAGCGGAATCGTGGTGTACAGCTTCGCAGAGGGCAAAATCGCGCCCGAAGGCCTCATCCGCATCCCCATGGAGCAGCTTGCGCCGGGGAAAACGACGCGCCTGCCGGCAGGCATCGATGGCGGCATGGGCACTCCTTATCCCGCGGCAATTGCGGTCTTCAAGCAGGGCGGACGCGAAAAGCTTCTTGTGGCCGATAACCTGTCGGACTTTGCAGTGGTTATCGACACAGCCGACGGGGCCATCGAAAAGCGCTTCGACCTGTCGGAGAGCAACGCGGTTCCGTCGACCTATCCTATTGCGGTGGCCGTGTCAAAAGACGAAAAACGCGGCTTTGTGGCGCTGTGGAATGCATCGGAGATTGCTGAACTCGATCTGACGAGCGGCATGGTTGGGCGCAAGCTGGAATTGCTGAAGCCGGCCGATCCCGTTGCTCCGGGCACGCATCCCTGCGCATTTGCGTTTTCGCCCGACGGCAACACGCTGTACGTCGCGCTTGCCAATCGCGATGCGGTCGCCGCGGTGAATATCGCCGGCGGGCAATTCGACGTGAAGGGATACTTCGACGCGCGGCTGCCGCATCAGAGCTACTTTGGCGCCGAGCCGGTGGCTGTAGCCGTGAACGCATCCGGCGCGCGGCTCTACGCAGCCAACATGGGCAGTGACGCGGTTGCCGTTTTCGACACGCGCAAGCTGACACCCAGGCTGGCCACAAACACCATGGTTGAGCCCGATGGATTCGCACCTACAGAATGGATGCCGATCTCGATGGCCTTCGACGCGTTGCCTCAGGGAAACAAGCTCATTATCGCGACTGACAAAGGCAAGGGCACCGGCCCCAACAACTATCCGCAGCGGCAGGTTGATAACGCTGCCAATCAGCGCAAGAGCGGCAGCACTTATATCGGCACCCTGCTGTACGGATCTCTGGCTTCGCTCGATGAGACCGAGATCGAAAACAACCTGCCCCAGTGGACGGCCGAGGTGCTCGATTCGAATCGCATGATCGCCGGACAGACAAAGATCAAATTTGCCGATGGCAGCGCCACTCGCATTAAGCACGTCATCTACATCATCAAGGAGAATCGCACCTACGATCAGATTCTCGGCGACCTCAGCCAGAAGGGAAAACAGGTGGGCAACGGCGACCCGA
>Ga0335074_10011109_pt1 | contig 12588 bp, 11 predicted proteins | sample Lox_Sample_23_FD_206715 | JGI IMG/M metagenome (GOLD analysis project Ga0335074, IMG submission 206715) | Soil microbial communities from Loxahatchee National Wildlife Refuge, Florida, United States - Lox_Sample_2.3 | ecosystem: Environmental > Terrestrial > Soil > Wetlands | place: USA...
GGGCTTTGGGCTGGATGCGCATGATGGGGGCAGAGTCGGTCGAGTACCACAGCGCCACGGTGCTCGAACGGGGCGATGACCACCACGGTTTGTCACTGGAGTACTACGCGTCGAGAGGCGAGACTCCGCTTGTTTGGGGCGGCGCGGGCAGGGCGGGGCTGGGCTTGGACGGGCCCGTAACGCCGGAAAGCTACGAGGCGGTCTTCGGGGTTGGCGGCGCCAAGGACCCTTGCACCGGAGAACGGATTGGTGCGGACGCGCCGGCCCGGCATGGAGGTCGTGATCTCGGCCCACAAAAGCGTGGCCGAGCTCGGGGTTATCGGCCAGGCAGAGGCAATGCACCAGATCATGGACGCGGAACGAGACGCGACTCTCGCCTACCTGGACCGGGTGACCCGCGAAATGGGCGGTCGGCGGGGGGAAGCGAGCAAGGCCACGCCGACCGGCGGGCTCATCTACGCTCACACCCGCCACGCCACCTCCAGGGCCGGCGACCCCTGCCCGCACGACCATATTTTGCTTGCAAATCTTTTGGAAATGAAGGACGAGCAGGGCGGCTGGAAGGCAGCGGACACGGCCCTTTGGCGCGAGCACCTGCACGCCGCCACCATGACCGGCCGCCTCGCAGCAGCCCGCGTCGGCGTCGAGCTCGGATACGCGATCGAGGCCGACGCGGGGCCTTCGGGGCGCCTCGGGCACTGGAGGATCGCCGGGGTCCCAGACCAAGTAATGGAGGTGCATTCGAAGCGAGCGGCCGAGATCGAAGCCGAGTGCCGACGCCGTGGTGACAACTCTTACCGTGCCCGTGGGGTTGCCGCCAGGCAGACGCGGAAGGCCAAACGCCACGAGCCAGAGGGCCAGCTCCTTGAGCGCTGGAGGGCGGAATTGTCAGACGCCGGCTGGCCCGTGAAGCGCATCGAAGCCTCCGTAGAAGCTGCACGCCGCAATACGGAGCTGCCTGCTCGGTTGACCATCACCGACGCCAGGAGACTTGTTGCAGAAGTGCTCGCGCCCGACGGTGACCTCGCCCGGCGCAAGGTCTTCTCCCGCCGGCACCTGGTCGTCGCCTTGGCACCTCATCTCTACGGACAGGCCCCGGGAGTGCTCGACCGCATGGTCGATAGAGTCCTCGCCGACCCCGAGGTCGTGCCCCTTGTCGGGGTCGCCGCCGCACGCGAGACCGCGCATTCTCTTGCCTCGGTGCTCGCCCGGGAGGAGGCGATCGCCGAGTCGCTCGGGCGCCAATTGGCCCGTGACGACGGCCCCGCCGTGCCCCGAGAAGTTGTCAAGGCGTCCATCGCCAGCATCGAGGAAGAGCTCGGGGCGCCCCTCTGGGACGAGCAACGAGAGGCCGCCGTCGGCATCTGTACATCGGGTCGCGGGGCCGAGATCGTGGTCGGGGTCGCGGGCGCCGGCAAGACGACGATGCTACGCGCTGGTGCGGAAGCGTTCGAGCGTTGCGGCTTCCAAGTCATCGGCACCGCCACTTCCGGGCAGGCCGCTCGCAACCTTGCCGTCGAGGCCGAGATTGACGACTCACGCACCCTCGCGAGCCTCATCTGGCGCCTCGACCATGGCCAGCTCTGCCTCAGCGAGAAGACCGCTATCTTGCTCGATGAAGTTGGCATGACCGACGACATCGACCTCGCCCGCCTCGCTGCCTACGTGGAGCTTGCCGGGGCCAAGCTGGTCCTGACCGGGGACCACCATCAGCTCGGCTCGGCGGGCCCAGGAGGCGCTCTTGGCGCTCTTGTTGCCCGGCACGCAGCGGCTGTCCACCACCTCTCCGAGAACCGCCGCCAGCGCGACCCAGCCGAGCGAAAAGCGCTCGATGAGCTCCGCGATGGCGACGCGGCCGAGGGGCCGGTGCCGCGACGGTCGTCCCAACGGCCTGGGCGCTGGTGGTCGTGGTCCTAGTGACCGTCGCAGTCATCGCTGCGCTCGTCGTCGTGCCAGTTGGCCTCGAGGTGCGACATCCAGTTGCGGATGCGCTGCGGTCAGGAGAACCATGAAACCACGCTCGTCACCACAGATGGCGCCACGAACTTGCACTTCGGTGGGCGCTCGTTGACCGGAGGGAGCGACACGCACGGCCATTATCTACCGGACGGTTAGTTGTCCCTCGGGACGTGAGACCGGTCTAGGCCACCGCCGGAGCAGATCTCTGCCGATTATCGCTGTTGGCGTTACAGGTCTCGAATGGCCGTAAACCCGGGCAGTATATAGGTGGGACAAGAGCGCGCGGGGCGTGAGACGGGGTGGGCCGGGTAGTTCGGGTCGGGTTCGGCCGTCCGTGGGTGGGACGAGCCCTTGCGCCCGCCGTCCGGGGCCCGCGAGGTCATCATAACTGACAGAGTAAGTTATAATGGGGACGTGTCACGAAAGACCCCCCCGGGACGGGTGCACGACGTTGCCCGTGCCGCCTGTGACGCCTTCATCGCAAAGGGCTACCGCAGGACGTTGATGACCGACGTGGGCGAGCGGCTCGAGCTCAGCCACGCGCTCTTGTACCAGTACGTCGAGGGCAAGGAGGCGCTGCTCGAGCTGGCAGCCCGCTACGCCATGGACCAAGACGCCGACCTGGGCGCCCTGGTCCCTCTGCCTACCCCGCCGGAGGGGCGCCTCCTCGAACTGATCAGGGGCTGGTTGGCGGCCCGGGCGACCTTCCCCAAGCTCCGCGGCGCGCTGGAACGGGGACCTGGCGGGGACGCCGCAGCGGAGCTGGCCGGGGTCGTCGACGAGCTCTACGACTTCGTAGAGCGGAACCGGCTGCTGCTCTTGCTGGTCGAGAGCCTGGCTAACGACTACCCCGGGCTCACCGAGGGGTCTGTCAACGACCGCAAGCGCTCGTTCAAAGGGCTGGTGGCTGCCTTCCTCGCCAGCCGCGCCGAGGCCGGGGCGTTGCGCCCGCTCGCCGACCCCGAGGTTGCGGCCCATTTCCTGGTCGAGTCGGTCGCCTGGTTCGCCCAGCACCGAAAGCGCGACCCCGACGCCGCCCTCATCGACGACCAGCGGGCCCGGTCTTCGCTACGTGACCTGCTGCTGGCGGCGTTCCTCCCCGCCGCGACGGCTGCCGGGAGGGGAGGTTGAGCATGGGTGCGGTGATAGCCATGGTGGGCCTCGGGAACGGCGGGGGGCCGACGAGCATCGAGACCATCGCCGTCGTGGTGGGCATCATGGCCTACTCGATCGGCCGCCAGATCGCAGGCGAGCCGTTGCGCATCAAGCGACTGGTCGGGTTGCCGGGCGTCCTCACCGCGATCGGCATCGTCGACGTCGCCAGCACCCAAGGCCGAGCGGCGACGGGTACTGACGTCGTCCTGATCGCGGCGGGCTGCACCGTCAACGCGGTCATAGGGGTCGGCCAGGGCCGGCTGATGAGGCTCGGTTCCCGGGACGGCTACCTCTGGGCACAGATGCCCAAGTCGGTGCTGTGGTGGTGGGGCGCCAAGGTGGCGAGCGGTTTTGTCCTAGACGGGATCGGCCACGCGCTCGGCGCCGGGCTCGCCACCACTTCCGCGGTCATGCTGCTCAGGCTCGGGGTCAACCGGCTGGCACAAGCAGCGGTCGTCGCGCCCCGTGCGCTTGCCACTGGTACCCCCTTCGCCCCGGAGCCGACGAAGGGCAACAGCAGGGCCAGTGGCCGGGATGACCGTTTGCCCTCGGCCAAGGAGGGCATCCTGGCAACGGTCCGCGACGTGACCTCGACCGTCTTCGATGACGGAGGCCGGGATATGCGCACCTACTGGGCTTCTTCTGGGCAGCGGAGCACCCGCCCGGCCCAGGACGACCCCGCCGGGCCAAAGACCGACCCGTCGACCACGCTCAGCTGGCCCTCGACGCGCCCGGCAAGCCCCCCGCCCCGCCTCGGGCGACAACTCGCGCAGGTGCTCCTCCGCGAGCTCGACCACCGCGTCAACGACGAATAGCCCAAGGAGGCGGACCTTGACCCTCACTTCACCGCTTCCAGGAACGAGGCGGCCCATGGCCAGCACAGCCCGCTGGTGCTTCCGTCGCCGCTGGCTCGTCCTGGCCGGCTGGCTCCTCACGCTGGTCCTTTTCACCGCTCTCAGCCAGGCCGTAGGCATCACCTACGCCACCACGTTCAACATCCCCAACAGCCCCTCTACCCGTGCCCAGTCCATGCTCCAGCACGACTTCCCGGCCGCGTCAGGTGACTCCGACCAGATCGTGCTCGAGGCGAAGACCGCGCCCGTCACGTCTCCGCCGGTGCGCTCGGCGGTCGAAGCGATGCTTGCCAAGGTGGGGAGGCTCCCCCGCGTCGTCAGCGTGACGAGCCCCTACGGCCCCCACGGCGCCAGGCAGGTGAGCCGCGACGGGAAGGTCGCCTTCGCTACCGTCAATTTCGACGCCCAAGCCCAGGACCTCCCGAGCGGCGCGGTCGAAGCTGTCGTCCGTACCGCCCAGGCCGCGGAGGGGCCTGACCTGAAGGTGGCCCTCACCGGCCAGGCGATCGAGGACAGCGAGCCCAGCAGTTCCTCCAACAGCACCGCCCTCGGGGTGGTCCTCGCCCTCATCGTGCTCGGCCTGGCGTTCGGCGCCCTGTTCGCCGCCCTCACCCCGATGGTGACCGCGCTCGTCGCTATAGGCACCGGCTACGACATGACCAGCCTGCTCAGCCACGTTATGAGCGTCGTCAGCTTCGCCCCGGTCCTCGGCATCCTGATCGGCCTCGGCGTCGGGGTCGACTACGCCCTGTTCATCGTCACCCGTCACCGCGCTGGGTTGCGGGCCGGGCGGAGCACCGAGGAAGCTGCGGTGAACGCTGCCAACACATCTGGGCGGGCAGTGTTCTTCGCCGGCCTCACGGTGTCTGTGGCGCTGCTCGGGCAGTTCGCGATCGGGGAGTCGTTCCTCGACGGCGCCGCGGTGGCGGCGACGATCACTGTCCTCCTGACCATGCTGGTCTCGCTCACCCTGCTGCCGGCCCTGCTCGGCTTCCTCGGCCCCAAGGTGCTGAGCCGGAGACAACGCCGGCGGATGAGCGAAGCTGGCCCTAGGGCCGAGGCGGTCACCTCGGGTTTCTGGTACCGGTGGTCGCGTTCTGTCGAGCGCCAGAGCGCGCCGCGGGCCGTGGCCGGCCTGCTCGTGGTGGTCGTCGTTGCACTCCCGGTCCTCTCCCTCCGCCTAGGTATTGACGATGCCGGCACCGACGCGGCGTCGTCAACGACCCACCAGGCCTACGACATGCTGGCCGAGGGTTTCGGCCCAGGGTTCAACGGGCCGTTCGAGCTCGTGTCGAGGCTCGACGGGGGGGCGGGGGAGGCCGCCTTCTCCCGGGTCGTCGAAGCAGTGTCGCACCAAAGAGGGGTCGTAGCCGCTACCGCTCCGCAGGTGAGCCCGGCCGGCACCGCCGCGGTCGCGCTCGTATACCCGAGCACCGCCCCCCAGGCGTCACAGACGGCCCAGCTTCTCGACCGTCTCCGCAGAGAGGTGGTGCCTAAGGCCGAGGCCACCAGCGGCCTGGACGTCCTGATCGGAGGGGTCACCGCCACCGAAGTCGACTTCTCGGCCGCCCTCACGCACAAGCTGCCCTTGTTCATAGCAGTCGTCGTGGTCCTCGCGTTCTTGTTACTGATGGTCGTGTTCCGGAGCCTGGTGGTCCCGGTCATGGCCTCGGTCATGAACCTGCTCTCGGTAGGGGCCGCGCTCGGGGTGACGAACGCCGTGTTCTCGTGGGGCTGGGGCTCGTCGTTCCTCGGGGGCTGGGGCACGGCACCGGTCGAGGTGTTCCTGCCGGTGCTCGTCTTCTCCGTCCTTTTCGGGCTGTCCATGGACTACGAGGTCTTCCTCGTGAGCCGCATGCACGAGGAGTGGCTCCGCACCGGTGACAACCGCGTTGCGGTCACTACCGGCCAGGCCGTGACCGGCCGGGTGATCACCGCCGCGGCCAGCATCATGGTCCTCGTTTTCCTGTCCTTCGTCCTCGACGACGACATCATCATCCAACAGTTCGGGATAGGCCTTGCTGCGGCGGTCGTCGTCGATGCCTTCGTCGTGCGTACCGTGGTCGTGCCGGCGCTTATGCACCTTTGCGGGCCCGCCAATTGGTGGCTCCCCGGCTGGCTCGACAACCGGCTACCAACCCTGCACATCGAAAGCCGACCAGGCACCGCAGTCAGTAGCAGGGACCGTACGTTGTCCGCGGTTGGGCATCGTGACCCAGGCCGGTGAGCGTGGGTGTAACCGGGCGTACAAACGCCTGTCGACGATCAGGCGTCAGCGGGCCAGAACCCCCGGTTCTGCACAGCGCACAAAAGGCTGGACCTTGAACGAAAAGCCGATCAGAGCGACGGATCTTGCCGCTGACAAGCACCTCTGTCGGGCGGCCGCGACTGGACCAGATCACGCGCCCAGATCCCCGGGGTGAGGAAGCGCGTTCGGGTGCGGTAGCCCAGCGTCGGTGCGCGACATCGCCGAGTATGGTCGGCTGCTAAGAGGAGGCACTTTCACAGCGAAGCACTCCGTATGCCCATTTATGCCGAAAAGGCAATCGGTGAACCCCGAACGTGCTCGCCGGTCGCCGCTTGTGGGACAGACGTCACCAACCTCATCAAAAACCCCGTTGTCCGGGGACCTTCCAGGGTTCGTCATCGAGTGTCCGACTTGAAAGGTGTGGGTCTAACTGTTAGATTGACTCTAGCCGTTATAGGAGGACGGGGTGCAGCAGGAAGTACTTCTGGCCATGGTCGCGAAAGAGCCCTCGTACGGCTACCAGCTGCGGGCGCGCCTGGACCGGGCGCTCGGCCCTCTCGGCGAGGAGCTCAACGCCGGCCATATCTATGTCGCCCTTGGCCGCCTGGAGAGGGCTGGCCTGGTCAGCTCCGAGCGCTCGCCCGGGCCGGCGGAATGGCCCGAGCGCAAGCTTTACTCGCTCACCGCTGCGGGCCAGGAGCGGGTCAACGCCTGGTTGGGCGAGGTGGGATGGCCCAAGGCCGACCTGGCCGAGTTCCACCTGAAGCTGGTCGCGGCGGCGGCCGCCGGTCTGGCCGACCCGGTCGGCCTCGTCGACGCTCAGCGGCGCGAGCTGCTGCGCCGGCTCCGAGACGCACAGCGGGCAGCCATGGAGGAGGCTGACCATTCCGACGCCGCCTTGTTGCTCGAAGGGATAGTGCTCCGCCTCCAGGCTGACCTGCGCTGGCTGGAGGCCTGCGAACGCGCATGGACGGGCCGGAGGAGGGAGCCATGAAGGAGGGGGACGCGGCACTCCTGCGCGCCCGGTCGCTGCGCAAGAACTATGGCGACGGCGAAGGGCTGGTGCGGGCGGTGGACGAAGTCGACCTGGACGTCGCGCCTGGCGAGGTCCTGGTCGTGATGGGGCCGAGCGGTTGTGGCAAGTCGACCCTCCTCCACCTGCTCGGTGGCCTCGACAGGCCGACAACGGGCAAAGTCTGGCTGAACGGTCGGCGGACGGACCAACTTTCTGAGCGGGCCTTGGCGCATGTGCGCAGGACTGAGGTCGGCTTCGTCTTCCAGGCGTTCCACCTGATGGAGGAGCTCACCGCCCAGGAGAACGTAGAGCTCCCCACGCTGCTGGCTGGGCGCCCGCCTCGCCGGGCGAGACGCCGCGCGGTCGAGCTGCTCGAAATGGTCGGGCTCACCGACCGGGCCGGCCATCTCCCGTCGGCGCTCTCCGGTGGCCAGCGCCAGCGCGTCGCCATCGCACGGGCGCTCGCCAACGAGCCCTCGGTGGTCCTGGCCGACGAACCGACCGGTAACCTAGACAGCGCCGCCACGTTGGAGGTGCTCCGGCTCTTCGAGAGCCTGCACGGCGCCGGCCTGACCTTCGTCATCGTCACCCACGACGAGCGGGTGGCGGCAACCGCTGACCGGCTCATCGCGATGCGTGACGGTGCCTTCGTCGATGAGACGAGGCTGGTCGGCGGCACGAAGGGCAACCTGGCCGACCTCGCGGGGCTGGGAGCCTGACCGGTATGGGCAGGCTCGTGCTCGTCTGGCGCCTTGCCACCCGGGACCTGCGCGCAAGACGTGCACAGTCGGCATTGACGCTCGTGGTCATCGCCGCCGCGAGCGCCACCTTGGCGCTGGGGTTCGCACTGAGCGGCGTGACGAGCCACCCGTACGCGCAGACCCGCGCCGCGACCTCAGGGCCCGACGTCGTGGCCCAGTCGTCGCCGCCCACGCCGGGCGGTAGGGCAGTCGTCGCTCCACCCGCGGGCATGATCGCACTGGAACGCGCCCCTGGCGTCATCGGCTACGGCGGGCCGTACCCGGTAGCTACGCCGTCCCTTGTCGCAGGAGGCCACAGCGTCCCCTCTGGAACGGGGGGCTTCGTCGTGGAGGGGCGCGAACAGGGCCGAGCATCGGTCGACCAACCGAGGCTCGTGCAGGGGACCTGGGTACGCCCCGGCGCCGTCGTGGTCGAGGCCACTTACGCCGCCGAGCTCGGGGTCAGGACCGGCGACCCGATGAGCTTGGACGGCCGGGCCTTCCGAGTGTGCGGCCTCGCCATCAGCGCTGGGTGGCCGTCGGTGAACGCCCCGGGCATCCTTTGGCTCACCGAGGCCGACACCCGGGCGCTGGCTACCCCTGCATACCCGCTCTCTTACCTACTGGACCTGAAACTGTCTGACCCCGCCGGGGCGACCGCGTTCGCCGACGCCCACAGTACGGACAGCCTCTCCCTGGGGTCGTGGCAGCAGATCGCCGGCAACGACGCCAGGGGGGCCCAGCTCGAGCAGGAAGCGCTCGTGATCGGGAGCTGGCTGCTCTGCATGCTGGCGATCGCCTGCGTGGCGGTGGTGGTCGCAGGCCGGACGGCCGAGCAGGCACGAAGGAGCGGCCTGCTGAAGGCCGTGGGTGGCACGCCGCGGCTGGTCGCCGCCATCCTGCTGACCGAGCACCTGCTCATCGCCTTGATGGCGGCAGTGGTCGGCCTAGCTGCTGGCTGGCTGGTCGCGCCTCTGCTCAGCAAGCCAGACGACGGTCTCATGGGCAGCCCCGGCGCACCGGCGCTCACCGGCGTCACGGCGGCGGTGGTGGTGGCCGTTGCGGTGGTAGTGGCGGTGCTCGCCACGCTCCGCCCGGCGCTCCGTGCGGCGCGGACCAGCACGGTCGCCGCCCTGGCCGATGCCGCCCGGCCGCCGCGGCGCCGGGCCTTGATGGTCTCGCTGTCGAGTTGGCTGCCCTCCCCATTGCTGCTCGGTGTCCGGCTCCTGGCGCGCCGGCCACGACGTCTCCTGCTCGGTGCCGCCAGCGTCGCGGTTACCGACGGCGCGGTCGTCGCGGTGCTGGCGTTCGGGCGCCGCAACTCGGAGAGCGGCGTGCCCGGAGGGCTCGTCAACCCCGTGGTCACGGCCGTCTCGAGGGTCCTTGTGGTCGTCACCGTGGTGCTGGTCGTACTGGCGGCCGTGAACGCGGTCTTCATGGCCTGGACCACGGTGCTCGAGGCGAGGCGTTCCTGCGCGATCGCGCACGCGCTTGGCGCCACCCGGGAGCAGACCACGGTCGGCCTCGCAGTCGCACAGCTCGTCCCGGCAACCGTCGGTGCAGTGCTCGGTATCCCTGCCGGGATCGGCTTCTACAGCCTTGCCAAGCATGGGGGCACGGTAGTGGTGCCACCCGCGCCCGAGCTGCTCGCCACCTTCGTCGCGACGTTGTTGGTCATAGCCGTGCTCACTGCTACCGCTGCCCGCGCCGGCGCGCGTCAACCCCTCGCCGAGGTGCTCCAGTCGGAGGTCGCTTGACAGGTTGATGGCCGCGCAGCTGCGGAGGTCACTGTGCTGGCCGGTTGCGCGACTCCCGCTGCGGCAACCCCACCCCGGGGCCGAGCAAACTTTCGACGGCCCAGGCCTTGGGGTGTGCGTGGCCGATCGAGGACAGTTGCCTAGCGTCCAACAGCGGTCTGCCTGATTACGCGGCACGGGGTGACCACTGACCGCGGTTGCTCCTTGGTCGGCACCGGGCTCCTGGGGACCGCTAGCGTCCACACGTCTCTAAGAAGTGCGGGTCGGTCTGGGATCTGGCTGGTTCAGCACCGCTCTGTGTCGGTCAAGGGGCCCACCTCCCGGCTCTCCAGAGGGCGAAGGGAAACGCAACGAGCAGAAGCAGCCCAAGAGCAAGGGCAAGATGGACTACCCATGCTCCGGCGAGGGTGGGCCCACCCCACGAGCTCTGCAGATCCCCGGCATCGAAGACTGGGTAGAAGATGCCGCTGTGCAAGAGGAAGAACCAGGCCACGCCGGTCACTACGTAGGCCGCGACGGGGGCCCCGGCCGTGAGGGCGCGCAGCCGGGTCGCACTGCGGTCGGCCCCCAGGCCGCCAGCGGCCCACGCGGCGATACGGACCGGGAGCACGAACGGCACGACGATGGAACTGACCGCGAGCCGGCGCATCGCTTCGGTCAATCCGGATCCGCGAGGCCATGCCGGGCAGGTAGGTATTCCGACCCCGACGGAACTAGCCACATGCTGATGCGCCTCCGGTGCTGAGCGCGCTCAATGAGCAGAGCCGGGCGTGCGGGTAGTACGCCCCCATGGCCCGGGCGGCTGCTGGTGCGCTCAGCGTCTGGACGATGTTTTGTGGCGCAAAAGGGAACGACGGGTTGGCGAGCGTGTACCGCATCGCCAGGAGGTAAAGCGGCGCCGCCGGCTGGGCCCGCGAAAGTGGCAGGAAGGTCACGCCGGGCGCTCGCTCGATGCTGGCTCGTTGTGCCTCCGTGCCGATCACGTAGGTGTATGTCCCACCTACGCTCAACTTCGTTGCGTCGTCGGCCCGACAACCGAGGTCTGTGTGCCCGTCGGGCAGGTGGTTGACGACGACGGGATCGGTGCCCTCCCCGATATTGACGCACATGGACCAATAGCGGACCTGCTCGCGCGCGCTGGGCCAGATCGATGGGTGTGCGCCAGGCGGTGAGGTGGGCGCCTTCCCGGTGACCACGATCACCTGTGAGGCGGTCGGAGGTGTCGTGTAGGCGAGCAGGTAAGCGGTCCCAGGATTGGGGAAGTAGGTCCGGAAAGCGGCGCGGAAGAACTGGAGCGGGCCGGGGACGCCGGTGCGTCTGGCCGTTGCTTGAGTCGTCGTGGTGTGGCGAACGGGTGGTGGGATCGCTGTGGTGTGCGAGGTGCAGGCCTGGAGCTGCTGGGTCGATCCTCGGTTCTCGACCGTGATGTGCGGCAATGCGATGTGGGATGCGTCTCTGCTCGCAGGGAGGTAGACCCGGTATTCGAGGTAGCCCACACCCGAGTTGACGCCCGCCGGGGCGAGCGGCAGGACGTTGACCTGGCCAGGTGATACCTGCATGCGAAGCTTCAGCGTGAAGTGCCCGCCTGGGGCCGCGACCCGACGCCAGGGGTTCGCGCTGCCTCGGTCCGGCGCGATCTGGAAATCGGACAGCGACGACGCCACTCCGTTGGACGTAAACGGAAGTTCGCTGCTCGAGTATACGGTGAAAGATGCAAAGCGAGCATCGGGGTAGATACCCGACACGACGACCTGGGTGCCCTGGTGGATGGCGAAGGATTGCCCCCAGTACCACGCCGCAGTATCAGGCAGACCGCTGTTGGCCGTCAGGTAGCTGTCCTCGACTGGCCATGCGCACGCAGGCGCCTGGCTCCGCGAACTCTGCGCCGTCCAGAGCGGCGATGCGGAAGCGGACGGCCGACAACTGACGGGCACTGTCATTCCCAGAGCGGCAGCTGCTATCAGCGTCAGGGGGCGGAGACGGGACTTCTTTAGGGGCATACTCGACTTCCTTTCTGTCGTCAGCCGTTGGCCGACGCGGATGGCGCGTGATGTCATGGGCCTGGTCCCGCGGTCTGTGCTAGTTCGGCGGGAGGGGGCCTCCTGACGATGGCGGCTCGCTAACGGTTCCCCGAACCTGGGCGACCTCCTCAGGCGACGCCTCCCGGAGGGTGGGCCAGCCCATCCCGCTGGTGCCGCAGAGGAACTGGCGCTCCTCGCCGTCCTTCAAGGACATTCGCAGCTCCTCGGACCTGCGCAGCCCCACGAACCGCATGTACAGGCGGTGCTCCCCGGGCCCCACCTCGAAGACCCTCACCTGCTCCTTCCCGATCTTGCCCACGGGGTGGTCGTCGAGGACCACCGTGTAGTCCGATCGAGGCTTAAACAGGCGGAACAGCAGGCCGGTAGGCAGCAGTGTCGCCGGCGACGCCTTCCAGGGTTGCTTCGGCCTAAAGATCCTGACTGCTGACATTGGCGTCCTTTCTCGAAATGATGAGCACTAGCACCCGATTGAGGGCGCTTGTCCGGCTACTCGCGGCACCGGCGGCGGTCATCGACGGCTGCCGGTTACGAGCCGTTCGCGATCGAACATCGAAGCGACGACGCGCCAGGCGAGCAGGTCGAACGCCAGCAGTGCTGCGGCAAGGCCGATGGCAAGTGCGGTCGACTCGGAGATCACGTTCAGCGACATCAAGGCGACGATGACCAGTGGCGGGACGCTACCGAGCACGCTCAGCTGCTGTGCGACGCGCACGTCCGTGGACCGGGTAGAGACCGCGATCCCGACCCAGATCGCCCACCCGGCCAACAGCGGCGTGAACAGCAACTGGACCAGCACGTGCGGTCCTGTGAAGATCGCC
>Ga0335074_10011110_pt1 | contig 12588 bp, 13 predicted proteins | sample Lox_Sample_23_FD_206715 | JGI IMG/M metagenome (GOLD analysis project Ga0335074, IMG submission 206715) | Soil microbial communities from Loxahatchee National Wildlife Refuge, Florida, United States - Lox_Sample_2.3 | ecosystem: Environmental > Terrestrial > Soil > Wetlands | place: USA...
TTTTTCAGCATAGCTCAGGTATAATCCGACGAACGTTCCGATCGGCGAGTCGAGTTCTCGGAAGAAACACGTTCGTGCTTGGCCAAGGGCGCGTCTTGTCGCCGTATTAACGCATAGGCGGCATTCTCGCCGGGCGCGGTCCGGAAACCACGGGAGCGGGCCGCGTCGTGTGAGCCTCTTGACGAAGGGGAGAACTGGATGTCTCGAGTTCAGTTGGCGATGTCGCTGATCTCCGCGCTGGTGTTCGGCGCGGCGGCGCAGGCTCAGACCGCGCAACCGGTCATGCCCGGCCAAATCTTCCGATCCGGACTGTCGTACCACGTTCGGGCCTGTTCGGGTCCGATTATCGCCGGCCAGGCCCAGTGCCACGCCCACTTGGTGACCGACCGCGTCGGCCATCCGCTGCGGGTCATGCCCGTGGCGGGACGTCTGTCGCGCAACGCCGCGCCCGCCGTGTCGGGCGGCCCCTACACGCCGGCCGAGCTGCGCGCCGCCTACAACATCACCGCGGTCGGCTCCGGCGCCACCGTGGCCATCGTTGACGCCTACGGATATCCCAACGCCGCCTCCGACCTGGCGAATTTCCGGTCGGAGTTCGGCCTGGGCTCCTGCACCACCAGCAATGGCTGCCTGCGCATCGTCAACGAGACGGGCGGCACGAAGCTTCCCGCGTCCAACGCCGGCTGGGACGAGGAGCAGGCGCTCGATCTCGACATGGTCAGCACCATGTGCCCCGACTGCAAGATCCTGCTGGTCGAGGCCAACTCGTCCAGCTACGGCGACTTGGCGACGGCGGTGAACGAGGCCGCGGCCCTGGGCGCACACTCCATTGGCAACAGCTACGGCGGCGGCGAGAGCGGCTCCCAGTCCTACGAGAGCGCGTACAACCACTCCGGCGTCGCGGTGACCGCGAGCGCCGGCGACAGCGGCTACGGCGTCGAGTTCCCGGCGTCCTCGCCGCACGTGACGGCCGTCGGCGGCACCAGCCTGGTGTGGACCGGCTCGAGCCGGACCGAGTACGTCTGGTCGGGCACCGGCAGCGGCTGCAGCGCCGTCTACGGCGAGCCGACCTGGCAGGCGCCGGGCAATCCCGGCATGGGCAACAACACCATGTGCCTGAAGCGGATGGTCAACGACGTCTCGGCCGTGGCCGACCCCGACACGGGTGTTATCGTCTACATGAACATCCGGCCCTACCAGCCCGGCTTCTACATCTTCGGCGGCACCAGCGCGTCGGCCCAGATCATCAGCGGCATCTATGGCGCACAGGATTCGGGCGTGAACTACGGGAGCAACCCCTACGCTGCGCTCTCGGCGATCAACAACGTGACGTCCGGCAGCAACGGCTCCTGCTCGGTCCCCTACTTCTGCAACGGCGAAGTCGGATACAACGGTCCGACCGGGCTAGGTACGCCGAACGGCTCGTCGGGGTTCTAGCCTCGCCCTTTCCTTGGCAAAGTGTCGCGAGTCGCGCCAAAGGCCCTCCCCGGGCGGCCCGACTCGGCGCCTTCTAGCGCGGTCATGCCATCGCTCGCACGCTGGGCCGCAACCTTCTGCTTTTGTCTCGGCGCCTCGCTGGCGGCGTCCGCCAGCGCCGACATCACCCTGCCCTCCCCGCAGCCCTCGACGTTGACCGCCGTCACCGCGGCGGTATCAGGGGGCGGCCAGACGGTGGCGCTGCTCAATTTCACGCCCGTCGCGCCGCGGTTCCAGATCGTGGGCAACGACACGGATCACCCGTCGATCGCGCTGGCGCTGTCCACTCGCGGCCCTGTAGCGCCCACGCCGTCGAGCCACGGCTTGCTGCGCCAAATCGACTACGAGCAGGACGGCTCGGTTCTGGTGCTGCACCTGAGCGTCGGCGGCCGCACCCACATCGAGGCGACGCCGGTCGGGGCCACCGTCATCAGCCTCGCCCTGTCGCCCGCGGGGGCGACGGAGGCGGTCGCCGCGGCGCCGCCCGCCGCGCTGCCGAAAGCCGAGGATCGGCCGCCGGGCGACGACGGGTTCGAGATCGTCTTGCTCCGCTACGCCGACGTCAGCGAGGTCGTGGGCCTGCTCACCGACGGCCAGACGGTGAAGTCGAACGACGCCTTCACGCCCCAGGAGCCGGCGTTCGGCTCGGCCGGCATCAACGGCTCGAACTACACGCCGCCGCCGCAGAACACCCAGGCGTCGAGCGATCCGCTGGCGCAGTCGGTGGACGACGCCATCGCCATCGACCGGAGGCTGAACGCCATCATCCTGAAGGGCAGTCCCGAGCGCATCGCCCGCCTCAAGGAGAAGATCGCCGAGATCGACGTGCCGGTGGAGAGCGTGCTGCTCGAGACGGTGTTCGTGGAACTCGATGAAACGGGCGCGAAGGACGTCGGCCTCGATTTCAACAACACCAGCAACCAGATCGGCGTCGCCACCTTCCAGACCGGCGCCTTCATCCCGTCCGGCCAAACCAGCACCAAGCCCTTGACCAGCGTGGCGCTGCAGGCGGCCATTTACGCACAGGTGGAGGCGGGGCATGGCCGCATCGTCTCCAAGCCGCAGATCTCGGCGCAGAGCGGCGGCGCCGCGAAGATCATCACCGGCGACGCGCTGCCGATCCTGACCTCGATCGCCCTCTCCGGCGTCAACGCGGTGTCGCAGCAGGTGCAGTACGTGAACGTCGGCGTGACCTTGCAGATCGCGCCCCGGGTCAGCGACGACGGCTTCGTGACCAGCCATGTGTTCTGCGTCGTCTCGTCGGTGACCGGGACCTCCCAGGGCTATCCCACCATCAGCCAGCGCGAGGCGGAGACCTCGGCCAGCGTGCACGACGGCGACACCTTCGTGATCGGCGGCCTGACCCAGGACAGCGACATCGAAAGCACCACCAAGGTGCCGGGCCTGGGCGCGCTGCCGGGCCTGGGCGAGATCTTCAACTACCGCAGCTACACGAAATCCAAGACCGAACTCTACATCGTGGTGACGCCTCACGTCGTGCGCCACGGGGCGCCGACCACGCCCGCCGCCGCGGCCGCGGCCGCGGCGAACTGACCCCCGCAACCCGCTCCGAGGCGGCGCAGGCCTTGAGGTCGCCATGGCCTCGGGGCACAAGGCCGCCATGAAGCTTCCACGTCAGCGTTGGACCTCGCTGCTGGGCGTCCTGGCGGTGCTGTCGGCCAGCGGCTGCGCCACCGCCGAGCGCGTCAGCGCGGCCGGCGACGTCCATGCGCTGCTCGTGGCGATCCGCGACGACGACCGCGCCGCCTTCGACGCCCATGTCGACCGCAGCGCCCTCGAACAGCAGTTGGAAAGTCGGATCCTCGAGCGAACGCAGGGCCCGAACCAGAGCGAGACGACCCGCAGCGTCGGCGCCGCCCTGGCCGGTCCGCTGGCGCGGCTCGCCGGCGAAGCGCTGTTGCGCCCGGACGTGTTCCGCAAGGTGGCGGAGTACTACGGTTATAAGCCGGACACGCCGATCCCGGGCGAGTTCGTGATCGCCAGCGCGTTGCGGCCTCTCGGCGATGGCCGCGTCTGCGCGGCCAAGCGCCACGGCGGTCCGTGCCTCATCACCTTCGCCGACGAACAGGGCGTGTGGCGGCTGGTCAGTTTCGACGGCGACGTCGGTTTGCTTCGGTTGCGGTAGGGTCTCATGCGGTTGCGGTCGCTCATTGGTGTTCTCTTCGTCCTCGCGCTCGTCACCCCCGCCGCGGCGAAAGTACGCATCTTCTCCTACGATCCGGCCAACTCCCTGACGCGCCGGGTCGCCGGCGATCTCACCTTCGAGTTCAACCAGCGGCTCATCTTCACCACCGTCCTGCGCATCCATTCGACGGAAGGGGAGGCGAGCGCGGACTTGAAGCCGGTCGACGAGCATGTGCTGGGTCACGGCGGCCTCAATCGCCTGATCGGGTCGCACGCGCAGGAACGCGACCTCTACGCGGTGAAGACGGACGCACAGGGCGCCGAGTTGATCCACGCCTTCTGTCCGGGCTCGACCCAGGCCTGGCTCGCGTTCAGTCGCATGGTCGAATCGCGGCCGCTGCGCATCCAGGTCATCGGAGACGACCCGAAAGGCGGTCCGACCCGACTCTGCACGACCCTCGAGTTCACCTTCCACGGCGAGTGGGCGCCGCCCCCTGGACCTGGCGTCTCCCAGAGCCAGATGCTGGTTCCGCACTTCCCGTACTGACGTACGCGAAACCGCGTCGGCTACCGGCGAAGCGCCGCCGCGTCGCGCGCCAACCGCTCGATTCGCGCGAAGTCGCCGGCCGCGATGGCGTCGGCCGGCGCGACCCAGGAACCGCCTACGCAGAGCACGTTTGGCAAGGCGAGATAGGCGGACGCGCTCGCCGCATCGATGCCGCCGGTGGGGTTGAAGCGCACCGAGGCGAACGGCCCGGCAAACGCCCTCAGCGCCCCGACCCCGCCGGATGACGACGCCGGGAAGAACTTGCAGACCTGGAAGCCAGCCTCCATCGCCGCCATCAACTCGCTGGCCGTTGCGATGGCCGGCAGGTAGGGCAGCGCCTGATCGCGCGCGGCGGCCAGAAGCGCGGGCGTTGCGCCCGGCGAGACGGCGAACCTGGCGCCCGCGGCCGCCGCCGCCTCGAGGTCCTGGGCGCTCAGCACGGTGCCGACGCCCGGCAACGCCTCCGGGACCTCGCTGGCGATGATCCGCACCGCCTCCAGCGCCCGCGGCGTTCGCAGCGTCACCTCGATGGCGCGCAGCCCGCCGGCCGCCAGGGCGCGCGCCAGTGGCGCGGCCTTGGCCATGTCGTCGATGGTGACCACCGGCATGACGGGCGCCGCGCCCAAAATCTCTTCGATCCGCATCCGCGCCTTATGGCGAAGCGGCGCGTCCCGGGAAAGCTCCTTACGGGCGCTGGCTCTTGGGCAGCGCTGCCACTTGTTCGGGCGTGAGCTTCTGCACATCCGTCACCGGACAGCGCTCGCGGCCGACGCCGAGCTCGCGATCGATCACGTCGACGGCCGGGTTCGTGCCTTCGCAGATGTCGCTCATGCCGTGTGTCGCCAGACCGACATGGTGCACCCAACCGATCTCCATGCAGTTGCCGAACAGGCTCAGTTTGTAGATCTGGCTTACGCCCACGCGCACGTAGAGCGTCTTGTCGTCGGGCGCGTTGAAGCCATTGACGTCGCGGACCCAGAAGCAGGATGGCGCGGGCTTGGCGGCGGGCTTTGCCGGCGCGGGTTGGCCGCCGGCGGAGGCGGCGAGGGCCAGCGTCGCGGCGAGGGCGAGACTGACCGGGGCGAGAACCTTCATGAGCACGATAACTCCAACCTGGTGACCACTGTCCCTCGTATCCCCGGGGTGGATTCTACAACGGGTCGCGGGCCGCCACCAAGCCGGCTTTGCGACGGGCGCGTTCGGCGAAGCGGCCAGGATCGACCAGCCGCGAAAGGGCGCGCGGCAGGGGCGAGGGAACGTCCAGAATCCGGGCCGCGACATGCTCCGCAAGGAGGGGCGCGAGCGTAAAGCCTCGGGCGCCGAAGCCGCCATGCACGAACAGGCCAGGTGCGGCCTCGCCCGCCAGCGGCAGCCGGTCCGGCGTCGTCGCGCGCACCGAGGCGCGGCCTTGAAGCGGACCGGCGCTCACGCGGGCGGCGAGGGCGGGAAGCCGGCGCGCCAGCGCGGCCAGAGTTCGGGCGTCGTCCTCGGCCCGCCACGCGTCATCGGCGTCGTCTCGGTCGTGGGTCGCGCCGAAGATCAGGCCGCCCCCGGCGTTGGGTGCGACATAGGCCCCCCAAGCCGCCGCGGCGGCCGCGCCCTCGGCCGTCCAGGTCAGCTGCCCGCGCACCGGCTGGATTGGCGCCGCCGGCCACAGCTGGGCGAGGCGGTGGCCTGACGCCAGGCACACCACCTCCGCCTCGCCCCGCACCAGGCCGGCCGAGTCGAGCAACCGCCAGCCGCCGCGGGCTCGCTCCAGCGCCGCCACATCGCACGGCTCGACGTCGCGCAGCCAAGCCGCCAGCGCGGCTTCTGGCGCAATGACCAGCGCGTCGGTCAGGCTCAGCCCAGGCGGCGATGGCTCGCCCAGAACGGCGCCGACCGCCTCGGCGCTCGCCACCACCAGCGCTCCAGGCTCGAAGAGATCGCTGCCGGCGATCCTGGCGAAGCGGGCCGCGTCGCGAGGCCCCGCCTCGAGTTGCCAGACACCGCGCGCCACCACCGCGCCGCCCAAGGTCGTGTAGAGGCGCACCGCCGTCGCGAACGCCTGCACATGGAGCTGGGCCGGCGCCCCGAGACCCGCGTCCAGCCGCGGAGTGACCAACGCCGCCGGATTGCCCGATGCTCCGGCGCCGGCGCCGCGTCCCTCGTAAACGCGGGGCTCGACCCCGAGCACGCGGAACGCACGGGCCAGCGCCGCGCCGGCGATCCCGGCGCCGACGATCGCCACCGACGGCGCGCGTTCCGGCGGCGCGAGATCCGGCCGTGGCCCGCCCGGGAGCCGCGCTTCCAGCCGGTGCCGTTTGCCCGCGAATCCCGGCTGTCGCATCACTTCGAATCCCGCCGCGGCAAGTCCGCGCCGCACGTCGCCGGCGACAGTGTAGGTGGCGGCGCGGGCGCCTGGGGCGGAGCGTTCGGCGACCGACCGCATCAGCGACGGCGACCACATGTCCGGGTTCTTCGCCGGGGCGAAGCCATCGAGGAACCAGGCGTCGGCGCGGCCATCCCAGGCGTCCAGGGCCGCGGCCGCATCCATCACCGCCACGTCGAGGCAAGCGTCGAACTCCGGCAGTTCGACGCGGTGAAATCCGGCGCGACGGCCCGGCCAGCGGGCGAGCAAGGGCGCGGCCAGGGGCGCGAGGTCGGGCCAGACCGCCAGCGCCCGCTCCGCTTCCTCGGCGGTCAGCGGCTCGGCTTCAACAGAGAAGATGGAGAGGCGAGCCGCTGGCGGCTTTGCGCGGCGCCAGAGCTCGAGCATGGCGACTATGTTGAGGCCGGTCCCGAAGCCCAGCTCGGCCACGGTGAAGCGGCGGCGGTTGGCCCAACGCTCCGGCAGCCCGCAACCAGCCAGAAACACCACCCGGGCCTCCGCCAGGCCGCCTTCGCGGGAGAAATAAACGTCGCCGAAGCGGCGCGAGCGCGGCGGGCCATCGTCATCGAAGATCGCTGGGCGCTCGTCCATGGCGAGGACCTATAGCCCAAAGCAAAAGGGCCGCCCGAGCGGGGCGGCCCTTCCGGTCTTGGCGCGGTTGCGCTCGAAACTTATTGGCCGTTGGAGGCCGGCGCCGACATTGGTGCGGTCGCCGAGGCGTCGTTGGAGGCGGCGTTCGCGGCCATGGCCGTGTTCGACTCAGTGTTCGTCGAGGCCATCGCGGCGTTGGCGTCGGAACCCGCCGCGGTGTTTTCGGCGGTGTTCGCAGCGCCCTTGTTGCAAGCGGCGACGGACACGGCAGCGATGGCGGCGCCAACGATCAGGATGGAGCGAAGCGTTCCGGAGGTCATTGTTCCTGGTCCCAAGTGGAAAGAGGTTGCAGCGCCAGTCGCGACGCTGGGGCGCAATATGACGAGTTCGCGATCCAAGGCAAGAGCGAGTTCACGGCCGCGTGATCACTTTTCGCGCGCCGGCGGCTCGCGGGGCGCGACTTACGGCTCGTTGGGGATGGCGCCCAGCGCTTCTTCGAGCTCGAGGAAGCTGGGTTGGGCGGCCGACGGCACGTTGCCCCGGCCGATCTCGACCGAGATCTGGGCGGCGTTGCCGTGCAGGTGCGCCACCAGAACCGCCTGGATGATCCTGTAGAAGCTGGCTTCTTCCTCGACCACCGCCTTCATCCGCGACGCCATTGGGCCGACCAGGCCATAGGCCAGGAACACCCCGAGGAAGGTGCCGACCAGCGCCCCGCCGATCATCGCACCCAGAACCGCGGGCGGCTCGGTGATCGAGCCCATGGTCTTGATGACGCCGAGCACCGCCGCGACGATGCCGAGGGCCGGCAGGCCGTCGGCGGTGGTCTGCAGGGCGGCGGACGGGGCGACGGCCTCGTGGTGATGCTTTTCGAGCTGCTTTTCCATCGCGTCCTCGACCTGGTGCGGATCCTCCAGGTTCATGGTCATCATCCGCAGCGTGTCGCAGATGAAGTCGACGGCGAAGTGGTCCTTCATGATGTTGGGGTAGCGCGAGAAGATAGTGCTCTCGCCGGGCCGTTCGATATGGCTCTCCAGCGCGATCACGCCCTTCGACTTCATCGTCTTGGTGAGCAGGAACAGCAGGCTGAGCAGGTCGCGATAGTCGCCCGCTTTCCACTTCGGCCCGCCGAACACCTTGGAGAAGCCGCCGCCGGTCGCCTTGATCACGTCCATGGAGTTGGAGATCAGGAAGGCCGCGACGCCCGCGCCGGCGATGCACATCATCTCATGCGGCAGCGCCTCGATGATCACCGCCATGTTGCCGCCGGAGATCAGGAAGCTGCCGAACACCAGCGCGAACAGCAACACGATGCCAATGATCGGGAACATGCGGCTGTTCGGAGACCCCAAGGCGCCGGCGGTGACGCTCGGAAATCAGCATCGTCGTTAATGATTAATCGCTCGTGTGCGGCGATGCATGCGGGCCGCCGGAGCTAGGTGACGCCGCCCTTCGTCGCGGCCTTCAGACGGGCGACCAACGCTGGCGTCAGATAGCCGTCCGGCGGCAGCTGCTGGTCGCGCTGCCAGGCGCGGAGGGCCTGCCGGGTGGCCAGGCCGATGAAGCCGTCCGGCGAACTGGGATTGTACCCCAGCCGCGCGAGCGCCGCCTGCGACGCCATCCGGTCCTCCAGCGAGAGCGGAACCTCCTTCGGCCACGGCGTCGCCAGCGCCGATCGGCCGCCGAGCGCGTCGGCCAGAAGGCCGACGCTGAGCGCATAGGCCAGGGAGTTGTTGTAGGTTCGGATAACGAAATGGTTGGGGAAGATGAGGAACGCCGGCCCCGACGCGCCAGCGGGCAGAATGAGCTGCGCCTCGGCCGTCGCGTCCTCTGGCGACCAGGGGCGCCCGTCGGCTCGGGAGACGCCCTTGTCCGCCCACCAGGGGGGCGGCTGCTTCGGCCCCTCGCTGAGACCGACATCGAAGTTGCGCGCCAGCAGCACCTCCCGCGCCCACGTCTGGCCGCGCCGCCAGCCTGCCTTCAAGAGCAGGTTGGCCGCCGACGCCAGCGCGTCGGCGCTGGAGTTCCAGATGTCGGGTTTGCCGGTCCCGCTGGCGCTGACCGCCGTGGTCAGGAAAGTCGAGGGCTCCATCTGGGTCTGGCCCATGGCGCCGGCCCAGGAGCCCTTCAGCTGGCCTCGCGCGGCCGCGCCGGAGCCGACGATCTTGATGCACGCTTCGAGCTCCGTCTCGGCCCACTCCTTCCGGCGCGGATCCTCGGCCGCCATCGTCGCCAGGGAGCGGACCACGTCCATGTCGCCCTGGTACGAGCCGAAGCTCGACTCCATCGCCCAGATCGCCGTGAGCACGTCCGCCGGAACGCCGTAGGTCTCGACGATGCGGGCGAAGTCGGCGACGCCGTCGCGCTTGGCCCGACCGAGGCTGACGACGCCCGGCGTCACGTTGCGCGCCACATAGTCGCTGATCGGCCGGGAGAACTCCGGCTGCGAGGCGTTGCGAACGAGGACGCGGGGATCCGGCGCCAGGCCGGTAAGGGTTTGGGCGAGCACCGTCGTCGACCAGCCTTGCGCGAGCTCGCGGGCATAGACGCCGTTGAGCCAGGCGAGGAAGGCCGGATCGCCGACCCCGCCGAGCAGATCGGATGGCTGCAGCGGCGGCGGCGGGGCCGGAACCGCGACGGGAGGCGCTTCGGCCACGCCGCGGGAGGCGAGACTCGCGGCGGCGAGCGCTAGGAAGATTCGGCGATGCATGAGCGCGAGGCTAATGGCCAGCCTCGCGAGCGGCCAATGAAATCCCGGAGAGTGAGCCTGTTGCGGTCGCACCATCGCGAGCAGGGCGAGGGGATCCGGGTCGACAAGCTGTTTGGTCGGCTCGCGGCGGGCCCTGCCGATGTCACCCCGGACGAACCGGAAGGACTCCGTCGCCCTGCCCGCTCGATGTGGTCGCGTTGACGCCGCGGGCTTGGCCGCCTACCCTGCCTCGCATCGATCTCAGCCCGGAAAGGAGGGTTACGCGATGACTGTGCTTGATCACGCCACCTTCCGTGGCGCCTTGAGGTCGCGCGGCTAGAACGCCCCGTCCTTCTCGGCGCCGAAGCAGCAAACGCCGAACTCGAGGACCTTCCTTGATCCAATCCTACGGCTGGAGCGATGCGCTCCAGCAAGCCTTCGCCCGCTTCGCGGCGGAGGGCCTCCTTCCCGGGCGCGTCGTCGTCCAGCAGCGCGGGCTCTATGGGCTCGTGACCGACGCGGGCGAACTCGCCGCCCAGATCTCCGGCCGCCTCGCCCACGAGGCCGAGAGCGGCGGCTATCCGGCCGTCGGCGACTGGGTCGCCGCCGCCGCCCGGCCGGCGGAACACGCGGCGACCATCCACGCCGTGCTGCCGCGCCGCACCGCCTTCGTGCGCAAGGCCGCCTTCACCACCGCGACCGAGCAGGTGGTGGCGTCCAATGTCGACGTGGCGCTTCTCGTCGCCTCGATGAACGCCGACCTGAACGCCCGACGCCTGGAACGCTACCTCGCCGCCGCCTGGCAGAGCGGCGCGAGGCCCGTGGTAGTGTTGACCAAGTGCGATCTCGCCGAGGACGCCGAGGCCGAAATCGCGGAAGCCGAGGCGGTGGCCTTCGGCGCACCGGTGCTGGCGGTGTCGGCGCTCACCGGCGAGGGGCTGGACGCGCTCGCCGAGCACCTGCGGCCGGCCGAGACGGCGGTGCTGGTGGGCTCATCCGGCGTCGGCAAGTCGAGCCTGGTCAATGCGCTGGCCGGCGAGGAGTTGATGGCGACCGCCGCCATTCGCGAAGCCGATGCGCATGGGCGGCACACCACGACGCACCGCGAGCTGATCCGCCTGCCCTCCGGCGCGCTGATCCTCGACACCCCTGGGATGCGCGAGCTTGGCCTGATCGACGCCGGCGACGGGCTCTCGGCGACCTTCGAGGATATCGAAGCGCTGGCGGAAACCTGCCGGTTCGCCGACTGCGGCCACGGGAACGAGCCGGGCTGCGCGGTGCGCGAGGCGATCGAGAACGAGCGTCTCGATCCGGGCCGGTGGAAGAGCTTCCAGAAGCTGCAGCGCGAGTTGGCGCACCAGGAGCGCAAGGAAGATCGCGTCGCCCGCGAGGCCTACCGCCGCCACTGGATCGGGGTCCACAAGGCGGCGCGGGCGCATGTGAAGTCGAAGCGAGGAGAGTGGTGATGCTGACCCTGCTTCCCGCCACCGACGCCCACTACGCTTGGATGCTTGGCGAAGGCGACGCGCCCGACGGCCTGCGCCTGCCCCCCGGGGGCATCGATGCGCCCCCCATCCTGCGCTGGCTGAGGCGCACGCTGCCGAAGCTGGGCGGCGGCGGAATGTGGCTGATGGTCGCCGACGGCGAGGTGGTTGGAACCTGCGGCTACAAATGGCCGCCGACTTCGCGCGGCGTCGTTGAGGTCGGCTACGGTGTCGCACCCTCTCGCCGCCAACGCGGCTACGCGCGAGAGGCTTCGGGGCTGATCATTGCCGCGGCGCGTGACGACCCTCGGGTGAGCGCTCTGATCGCAGAGACCGCGGTCGGCAACCTCGCCTCGCAGGGCGTGCTAGCCGCCAACGGCTTCTTCAAGACCGGCCGCGGTCATGACGACGAAGAGGGCGAGATGATCCGCTGGCGGCTGGAGCTGACCGACTGAGCCTCTCAGACCACCGTCCCGGCGGGGTTGCTCGCACAGCGGCTGGACGCCCTCTACGAGACGTCCGAAGGCCACATGGTCTGCACCAACGAGTGGGACCGGCGGCCAGCGCCGCGGTTCCACCTGATGCAGACCGCCGATGGCCCGTTGATCCGCTTCCGGAGGGATGTGCCGGCTGACCTGGCGCGCCGGACTAAAGACATCGCCGCCTCCTTGACCTGGGCGCCAGACGTCCAAGGGCCGCCGGCCGGGCTGGATCGCCTGGTAGAGGCGTGGGCGGCGCAGGCCCCCGTGCGGGCCGTATGGTCCGGCCCAGCGTTCGCAATGCTGCATCCCGCTCGGCGGCTCGGGCCGACGCTCGAAATCAACGCCGACAACGTCGGTCTGCTGCGCGGCTCCTTCGACGATTGGCTGGATGACGCGCCACACCGCCGCCCCTTCATCGCAGTGGCGCACGACGCAAAAGCCGTTTCGATTTGCGCCAGCGTCCGGATGTCACCTGCTGTGCACTGCGCCGGGGTCGAGACACATCCCGACCATCGTCAACGCGGCCACGCACTGGTCGCCGTATCGGCCTGGGCGCATGCGGTGCAGGCGCTGGGCGCGACGCCATTCTACAGCACGTCGTGGGAGAACGCCGGGTCGCGCCGGGTGGCCGCGCGGCTGGGGTTCCAGATGGTGGCGAGCGATCTGCACATCGACTGATAAGGGCCTAGGCTGGGGCGGCAGCAGGGAGCGACCAATGCCCTGGGATAAACGCCTCACCTCGACCGCCTTCGCCGGCCTCTGCGCCGCCGATGGCGAGTTTTGCCTGGCCGCACGACATTGGA
>Ga0335074_10011111_pt1 | contig 12587 bp, 9 predicted proteins | sample Lox_Sample_23_FD_206715 | JGI IMG/M metagenome (GOLD analysis project Ga0335074, IMG submission 206715) | Soil microbial communities from Loxahatchee National Wildlife Refuge, Florida, United States - Lox_Sample_2.3 | ecosystem: Environmental > Terrestrial > Soil > Wetlands | place: USA: Florida...
GGTATGCACCTACACAACGATCGGGTAGTACTAGCGCAGCCTACGATTCAGGAGCCGGCGCAATCTGCCTATTAGCCTTGAGCTCAGGTCCCGGTGATTACCAGCTGCCCGGCAAGTCGTCGCCGTACCAGGCGCTGATGATCTGATGCGCGATGGACACCGGTGGCGGGAGCCGGATCTCCTCCGCAGCGATCGCGGCGGCGAGCTCGTCCCGGCTGTACCAGTTCGCCTCGGCGATCTCGTCCTCGTCCACGTGGATGTCCGTCGTGTCCGCCGCCGCCCGGAAGCCGAGCATCAGGCTCTGCGGCATCGGCCACGGCTGGCTGCCGAGATAGGTCACCGCGCTCACGCTGATGCCGGTCTCCTCTCCGACCTCGCGCGCGACCGCCTGCTCGGCTGATTCGCCCGCCTCCACGAATCCGGCGAGGATCGACACGCGGTGCTCTGGCCAGAGGGCGTTGCGCGCCAGCAGCGCCCGGTCAGCGGAGTCGGTGACCAGCACGATCATGGCCGGGTCGACGCGCGGGAAGTGCTCGCTGCCGTCGACCGGGCACTTCCGAGCGTGGCCCGAGTTGATCGGGTCCGTCTCCGCGCCGCAGCGAGGGCAGTGCGTGAAGGTTTCGTGCCAGTTCGCCAGTGCTACCGCGTGGGTGAGCAGACCCGCGTCCCGGTCCGACAGCAGCGGTCCGGCCTCACGAAGGTAAGCCGGCCGCAGCCCCAGGTCAGGCTCGGGCGGCAGCGGGCCAGCCACGCCGAAGTACACGACGCCGTCAGCGGCGACGCCCAGCAGGAAGCGCACGCCGTCCGGTGCCTGCGTCGGCGTGACGAAACCGAGGTGCGGCTGCCCGCCGTCGAGCGCGCACAGCGCCTGACCGTGCTCGACGACGACAACCCTGGTAGCCGGGTCGGCCCACGCGGCGGCCAGCCAGTCCGTGTCCGCGCGCAGATACGCCGATCGGTCCACGTCACCGCGCGCCAGCACCAGGCCGGTCAGCGCCGGTCCGGTGAGCTGCAGGGCGCCGCCGCGGGGCGGCTCAATCCGGTCCGGTGTGCTCGGGGCGGCGCTCACCGTCCGGCCGTCAGCTGGGCCGCCTCGGCGGCCAGTTCGTCCCACAGGTACGCGGCCGCCTCGGCCCCCTTGAGCAGCAGTGACATATCGACCCGCTCGTTCGGTGCGTGAATCCTGTCCGCGTCAAGTCCGACTGCCACGAAGACGAGCGGCGCGCCGAGGATCTCGGCCAGGTCAGCCTCCGGCCCGCTGCCGCCCTCCCGGGTGAACAGGACCTGCTGGCCGAATGCGCGCTCCATCGCGCGCAAACCCGCCTGCACCGCCGGTGAGTCCACCGGCGCAAAGCACGGCCGGACGCCGTGTCCGTCGGAGACCACAGTCGCCTCGATCCCTGGCGGCGTGTTGTCCGCCACGTACTGCCGCAGGCCGGCAATGACGTCCGCAGGTTCCTGGCTGGCGACCAGCCGGAAGGACAGCTTGGCGTGCGCTGCCGCGGGCACGATGGTCTTGCCGCCCGCACCTGTGTGGCCGCCCCACATGCCGTTCACCTCAGCGGTTGGCCGCGTCCAGATGCGCTCGAGAGTGCCGAAACCCGCCTCGCCGGCGGTAGCCCCGCTGTTGCCTGCTTCGGCCAGCCAGGCCTTCTCGTCGAACGGCAGCTTCCCGATAAGGTCCCGCTCAGCCTGCGACAGCGGCAGCACGTTGTCGTAGAAGCCCGGTACGGTGACGCGGCCGGTGTCGTCGTGAAGCCCGGACAGCAGGTCCGCCAGGGCATGGAGCGGGTTCGGTACCGCGCCGCCGAACGAGCCCGAGTGCAGGTCGCGTTCGGCACCCCTCAGGCTGATCTCCGCGTCCACCACACCGCGCATGCCCACGCACATGGAGGGAACGTCGGCAGCCCACATCGTCGTGTCCGACACCACGACGACGTCGCAGGCTAGCCGGTCCCGGCGGGCGCGGAGCAGATCGGCGAAGTGCGGCGAGCCGGACTCCTCCTCGCCCTCGATGAGCAGCTTGAGCGTTACTGGCGGAGCGCCCGCGCCGGAGGCCGCCAGCCAGGCGCGGAGGCCGAGCGCGTGGAACAGCACCTGCCCCTTGTCGTCCGAGGCACCCCGGCCGAGGAGCAGCCCGTCGCGCTGCACCGGCTCGAACGGCGGGCTGTCCCACGCCTCCAGCGGCTCGGCCGGCTGCACGTCGTGGTGACCGTAGACCAGGACCACAGGTGCCGCGGGGTCGCTAGCGGGCCACTCCGCGTAAACGGCCGGGAGCCCCGCCGAACCAGAATCGCCGGTCGGCCATACCTCTGCCACGGTGAACCCCGTTTCTAGCAGGAAGGCTCTGAGCCAGTCCGCGGATCGCGCTACGTCCTCCCGGCGCTCGGGGTCGGCGGAGACCGACGGGATGCGCAGCCAGTCGCTCAGCGAGTCGAAGAAACCGGCCGCGTGCTCGTCGATGTACTGGCGGACATCCATAGCTGCTCCCTCGCAGATTCCGGTGGTGACGCGAGTCATGATGGGCGGGTAGTCACGATCGTAGTGGCGGGCGCGCAGGCCCTGGCAGCCCGCTGGTTAGCATGGCCAGCCGGGACACCAACGGCACAGGAGGGCGGGATGAGCGACTGGACGGCCGCTGCTGTGCGCGCCGCTGCCGCGGACTGGGTGTGGGTGCCGCCCGATGCTCAGCAGGTCGTCACCAGCGAATATCAGCTCATCGCCTACCCTGCGCACTTCCAGCAGCCAACCCAGGTGGCCTGGTCGGTTTCCGCGCGGCCGGCCGCCGAGCTGATCCCCGAGATACTCGCGCAGGTGCGCGCCTGGGGCCGTGACCGTGTCTACTGGTGGGTCCGTCCGGACACACAGCCCGCAGATACCGAGGCGCAGCTGGTGACCCTCGCCGGTGATCCGGCTGAAGTTGTCCTGGTGCTCGCCTACGACATGACCGATGGCCTGCCGAACCTGAGCCTGGACACAGAGCTGCGAACGGAGCTTGTGCGCGACGAGCGCACCCTCCGCGCTAGTCACCTCGTGTCAGCGGAGGTCTGGGAGGACGACCGCGAGCGCACCCCGGCGGCAGTCGAGGAAGAGCTGGCCGGGCTGCGGGAGGCACTGGCGGCCGGGGCCGAGTTTCGCTTCGTCGTCTTCATCGACGACGTGCCCGCCGCGAGCGGCGGCTGCGGGATCGTGGGGCCGGTGGCGCGCCTGTGGGGCGCCGGAACGCGGCCAGGGCTCCGCGGGCGCGGCGCGTACCGGGCGCTGCTAGCCGCCCGCATGCAGCTAGCCGGGGAGATGGGCGCGACGCTGGCGCTGGTGAAGGGCCGCGTCGAGACCTCGGGGCCGATCCTGCTGAGGGCCGGGTTCACCCTTCACGGCGAGGAACGCGCGTACTGCGTGCCAGCGCGCTGACGGCCGCACCAGGAACCGGGTCGCACGAGGAGAAGGAGGACAGAAGTGCTGGTCGCGTTCTCAGTAACGCCGCTCGGAGTCGGTGAGGACGTAGCGGATTACGTCGCCGACGCAGTCCGGGTCGTCCGCGCGAGCGGGCTGCCGAACCGGACTGATGCGATGTTCACCACCATCGAGGGCGAATGGGACGAGGTCATGGCCGTCGTCAGGGAAGCCTGCGAGGCGGTAGCGGCACGGGCGCCGCGTGTCAGCGTGAGCCTCAAGGCCGACATCCGGCCGGGAGTCACCGGAGCGCTGGACGGCAAGATGGCATCGCTGGAGCGCCACCTCGCTCACGATTGACGGCTAGATCGGGTTCTCCGGGTGGTGGAAGTCCCATTCCTGGAGCGCGGCCACGGCCAGCCAGTCCAGGCCCTGGCCAACCTCGGCCTCGATGCCATGCGCGAGTGCTGCCATCGCGGCGGCGGCCGCATACCCGTCGACCTCGTCAGACTGCTGGTTCTGCCCTTCGAACGCGTGCACCAGCATTTCCTTGGCAGCGGTCGCCCGCGCCGGTCCGTGCTCGTAGGAATTCGCAAGGTGCGAGATGGCCCGCCGCACCACGCGCTCAGCGATGCCATCGCTCAGGGCAACTCGTCGTTCCGACACTGGCGTGCCTTCCTCTCGTCAAGGACGGGATCTTACCCACTGTCGGCCACTGATTGGCCGGTAGCCGCGGCTCGCGCCTGGTCAGCCCAGGTTCGCCGCGGCCCAGCGGTCAAGCCCGAGCCCGACGAGGTCGGCGTTTCCGCTGACCTCGCGTCCGTCCGGGCCCGCCAGCACATCCTCAAGCCCGACCCTGGTCGCCAGCCCGAGCCTGCCCGCGTGGGTGATCAGCGGCCAGCAGCTGTCGTCCGCACCGTGCAGCAGGACCGGTGCGTCGGCTCCGCCGGAGCTTAGCTGCGCGACGATCTCGTCGGCGCGCGGCGCCGCTTCTGCTGCGCTGACCCCGGAGATCTCGACCATTATGCGCAGCCAGCCGGGCCGCGAGCCGTCCGCCGGCGCGGTGCCGGTCAGGGCGATTGCGTCTGCCACCGACCACACTCCGGCTTCGGCACCGATCTCGAGGCCAGCGAGGAGAGTGACCAGATCCTGCCAGCCCGCCTCGCTCAGGTTGACTGAAGCGAAATCCGGCCGCTCCTGCGGGCTGAGCTGACGCCAGGCCGCCACCTGCTGGTGCCGAGTAGCTGCGTCGTCCGCCGCCCACAGCCCTGTCGTCACGCCGACTGGCGTACCCGGGCAGGCTGCGCGCACGGCCGCGACCGCGGCACCTACGTCTGCCGCTACTAGCGATTCGCGGCCGTTGGCGGCACGCGGGTGCAGGTGAACAGCCTCGGCGCCAGCCCCGACGGCCCCGGCTGCCGCAGCCGCCAGCTGCGGCGGCGTCACCGGCACAGCGGGATGGTCCGCAGGCGTGCGGCGGCCGTTCAGGCACGCCTTGATGCGGCTGATGCGATCTGGCATGGTCATGGTGCTCACTCTTACATGGACGGGAATAACCGGCACCTGAGGCCGCCACCAGCCCGGCCTCACCGGCCGGCCGGCGCCGCTGACCCGGCTGACGCGTCGGGTCCGGCCAGGTCGAGGTCCTCGATCAGAGCCGCCAGTCCCTCGCCGTCGAGCAAGTCCGCTGGCCGGACGGTCACATCGTCACGCACGTAGTAGAACGCGGCGCGCACCTGAGCCAGCGCCACGCCGGCGAGCGCCGCCCAGGCCAGCCGGTAGGCGGCCAGCTGCACCGCCACCGCGCGTTTCTCGGCCGCCAGGGCAGGCTGCCTGCCGGTCTTCCAGTCGACGACGTCATAGCCGCCGCCCGGCCCGTCGGCGAAGACCGCGTCGATGCGACCCCGGAGAAGCCGGTCGCCGATCTTGGTCTCGAACGGCACCTCCACCTCGGCTGGCCAGCGGCTCCCCCAGGAGCCAGCCTCGAAGGCAGCCTTGAGCTCGGCCAGCTCCGGGTCTCCGGCCTGCGCGGCCGCGTCGTCCGCTGCACCGGGCAGTTCGTCAGCGTCGATGAGCTGCGCCTGGCCGAATCTGGACTCAAGCCAGGAATGAAACGTGGTACCGCGGGCCGCCTGTTTCACGGGCCTGCGCGGCATCGGGCGCCGGACCTGCTGTGCCAGCTCACCCGGATCGCGCGCCATCGTCACGAGCGCCGACACCGGGAGCTGACGGGGCAGGCCGACAAGCACTTCGGGTCCGCCATGGCGGCGTTCACGTTCGGCGAGCAGCAGATCGGCATCACGCGCCCACGCGGCCACAAGGTCCGCGTACCGATCCGGTACCTCAGGCTCGCTGGCCGCTGATCTCCCGGCAGCGCCCCGGTGCAGCTCACGCCCGGCGGCGTCCACCAGTGCTCCGGCGGCGCGCACTGCGTCGTAGCGCTCACCTGCGAGGGCCGCGGCAGGCCAAATCGCGGTCGGCGGATCCGCTAGCGCCGGATTGACGGCGTCCGCATCCGGTTCAGGCTGCCAGTGGGTGACCTCCCCGGCGCCGGCTTCGCACGCTGCCTGGATCTCGGCGAGGAACGGCGAGGGACCGAGCCGCGACATTCCGTCCGACCACCAGTAGCCCGAGCAGCCCAGGAAGAAGGCGGCCCTGGTCGCCGCGACGTAGCCAAGCCGCCGCTCCTCCGCGAGGTCGCGCGCCGTGCACGCATCGGTGAACTCGGCCAACTCGGCCGTGCTGAGGCCGCCGAGGGAAGGCAGGTCGGCCGCGTCGCCGCGGAGGGCGAACGGCAGCAGCCGTGCGTTCTCGGTCCACCGCGTCGTCACCCGCGGTTTGGCCGGAAAGACGTGCCGCTGCGGACCCTCGGCCAGGCCCGGCACGAAGACGGCCGACCATTGCAAGCCCTTGGCCGCATGGACCGTCGCCAGCTTCACCGAGTCCGTTTCGCCCACCTGCCCGGCTTCGAGGCCGAATTCCTCGGACTCGGCGGCGGCCAGGTAGGCGAGGAACGCGCCGAGCGTCGGCTCCTGCGCATCGCCCGCGAACGCCGCGGCAGCGTCGGCGAAGGCATCCAGGTCAGCCCGCGCGGCAGCCGGATCCGCACCGGGCCGGGACGCCACCTCGATGTCCAGGCCCAGAGTGCGCTCCACCTCGGTGACCAGTTCCGCCAGCGGCCGGGCAACGTGCGCGCGCAGCGTCCTGAGTTCGGCAGCGAGCGCCGTCAGCCGGGCATATCCGGCGGCCGAGAACGCAGCCGGACTGCCGAGGTCCTCGAGAGCCTCGATCAGGCTGCCGGTGTCCCTGGTCAGGTCGTTGACCGCGCCTGTCATCAGCTCGCTGTCTCGCTCTGCTGCCGCATTCGCTGGCACAGGACTCGCTGGCACAGGAGGCTCCGACACCGAAGCCGCCGGGGGCGGCAGTTCCCGCAGACCGGGCGCACTCGCGAGTGTGCGGGCCCGCCGTCCGAGGGCAACGAGGTCAGCCGGGCCAATCCGCCAGCGGGGCGAGGTCAGCAGCCGCGCCAGCGCCCCGGCGGCAGTAGGGTCGTGCATCACTTGCAGCGTGGCCACGATGTCGGCGACTTCCGGTACAGTGAGCAGCCCCCCGAGGCCGACGACCTCGACCGGGATGTCGCGGGCCTCAAGCGCCGCGCGCAGGGCCGCAAACTGCGATCGTTTCCTGCAGAGCACGGCGATGTCACTGGGCCTGACCTTCGCGGGGTTGCCGTCTGGCCATGGCCTGCCATCCGGGGCAATTCCCGGCTCGAGATCCAGCACTGCGGCTACCTGATCCGCCACCCATGCGGCCTCGTCCAGCACGGACTCCAGCAGCGCACACCGCACCAGGCCCCGCTCAGCCCGGCCTGCTGGAGCCGCGAGGAGGGGGACGTCCGGCGCAGCCGCTCGCAGATCCTGCTGGATGGCGCCCGCCGCAATCAGGACGTTCCCGGTGTTCCGGAAGCTTGTCGACAGCACGCGCACAGGCGCGGGCTCGCCGTCAGCGGCCCGGAAGTCAGTCCGGAACCTGCGGAGGTTTCCGGCGCTCGCGCCCCGCCAGCCATAGATGGACTGACAGGGGTCTCCGACTGCAGTCACCGGATGCCCGCCGCGGAACAGTGACGACAGCAGCACAAGCTGAGCGTGCGAGGTGTCCTGATACTCGTCGAGCAGAACGACCTGATAGCGACTGCGCTCGGCCAGGCCGACGACCGGGTGGCCGGACGCGATCCGGGCGGCGAGCGCCATCTGATCGCCGTAGTCGAGAACCTCCCGCGCAGCCTTGGCATCGGCATACGCGGCAACCAGCGGCAGCAGCTGCTCGCGGGTCCGCTGCGTCTTCAGCACGTCGGTCACGGCTTTGGGGACGCGGCCGCTGAGCCGGGCGTGACATTCCGCGAGCCAGCGTCCGGTCTCAAGAACGTCCGCGGCGCTGCGCAGGTGCTCGGACATCTCGCCGGCGAGCGTGAGCATCGCCGCCGTGACCGTCGCTGGCGTCCAGTCGAGGGCGTCGACCGGTCCGTCGTATACGGCGACAACCCGGGCGGCGATCTGCCACGACACGGCCGGGGTGATGAGCCGCATGGTCGGCTCGAGGCCCTCGCGCAGCGCGTGGTCGGCCACCAGCCGGCCGGCGTAAGAGTGATAGGTCGCGATGGCCGGCTCGCCCGCCAGCAGGTCGTCGGCACCGACCGCTGATGGTGCCGCCCCGGCCAGCCCGCTGCTGGCCACGCCCGGCCTCCCGATGACCTGACCGATGGACAGCCCGGCGCGTCGCAGGCCGGTCAGCCGGGTCCGGACGCGGTCAGCTAGCTCAGCGGCGGCCTTCCGGGTGAACGTCAGGCCGAGGACTCGCTCGGGACGCACGAACTCGTTCGCCACCAGCCAGACCAGCCGCGCCGCCATGGTCTCGCTCTTGCCGGAGCCGGCACCGGCGATGACGGCGAGCGGGCCCAGCGGGGCACCGATGACGGCAGCTTGCTCGGCGGTCGGCTCACGGGCGCCGACCAGCCTCGCCAGCTGCGCCGGGCTGTACCGGACGCGGGGCGTCATGGAGTCACCTGCCCGCCGCGCTCGTCCACGGGGCAGCTGGCCGCCACCGGGCACACACGGCAGCCCGGATTCGCCGTCGCCCGGAACACCGGTCCGGCCATTCCGGCCGCGACGGTTTCGACGAGATTGGCAGCCCATTGCGGGTCGGAGTCGGCCCGGAGGGGCTGCTGAGCCTGAACGCGGACACTAGCCTTGAGGGCAGCCTTGCCCACCTGGATGAGCTCGGCGCCGCCAGGCTCCGACAGTCCGAACTGCTCGAAGGCCCCGAGCAGCACCGCCAGCTGATAGACGCCGAGCTGCGGATGGCGCTCCAGCTCCGTCTCCGAGGGCCTGCTCGTCCCGGTCTTGAGATCCACGACGATGGCCGCGCCGTCCTCGTCTCGCTCGAGCCGGTCGACCTGCCCGGTAATGGTGATGTCGCCCATGCTGACGCGAAGCTGCTGCTCGACAGCGATCAGCTCGCGCGGGTTGCTGCGATGCCAGTCGAGGAATCGCTTCACCATAGCCTCGGCCTGCGCACGCTGCCGGTCGCTGTACCACGCGCTGTCGAAATCCAGATGCTGCCACAGTTCGTCGACTCGCTTGGCGACGTCGCCGTCGTCAGCGCCCTCCGCGGCCAGCGCGGCCGCTGCGTGGATGATCGTGCCAAGGCCCTGAGCAGTTCCTGGCGACCGGACGCCGACGGCCGCCTCCAGTAGCCAGCGGAGGCCGCACCGGGTGAAGGTCTCGACTCGCGATGGCGAGACCTGAATCTTGCCGGGCAGCAGCTGTCCCGCCGCCGTCATCTCGGTGAGGGCGTACCACTGCCGAGGGCTCGCTCCCCGGACGCCGGCAGCAGCAAGCCGGGCAAGCTGCTGCGCGGCAGCCTGCCGCGCGCCGGCTGGGAGCGACACGTCCGCGGCGGAGCGCCGAAGCTCGGCCGTGAGCGAGGGAAGCGAGAGCCACCGCCTGCCGGCGCCCGCGACGTGCTCGATCTCGATCGCGTCGCCCGCCAGCTCGGCAAGGAACCGGGACGGCCGTTCCTCGCCGTCCTCCGCACCGACGGCAGTCACGACCAGCTCGCGCCGGGCGCGCGTGACGGCGACGTAGAACAGCCGGCGTTCCTCGGCAAGCAGCCGGGAGGCCGCTGCCGCTGCCTCGGCGCCGGCCGGCCCGTTCTGCTCCCGCCCGGCGACAATCTCGACGAGCTCGTCCATGCCCAGCAGCGATCCCCGCTGGCGCAGATCGGGCCACGTGCCTTCCTGCACGCCGGCAACGACGACGAGGTCCCACTCGAGGCCCTTGGCGCGGTGCGCCGTCAGGACTGAGACGGCGTCCGTGCGTGGCGCGCGCTGGGCCAGCGTGTCGCCGGCGATCTCCTGGCCGGTCAGGCTGTCGAGAAATAGCCGCGTCGAGCCCTGGGGCAGCCGGGCCGTGAACCGGGCGGCGGCGTCGAAGAGCGCGACGACAGCATCCAGGTCGGCGTCAGCGACCGCACCCCTCGGGCCACCGCTGGCGCTCGCCGCCTGCCACTGGCCGGCGAGGCCGGAAGCCTCCCAGACTGCCCACAGAACCTCGTGCGGCGTGCCGTCCTGCGCCGCGACCTTGGCGGCCTCCAGGAGCATGCCGACTTTGCGTGCGGACTCCACCTCTGTCCCCGGTGCGCGGTCGCCTGACCCGTCGTCCTCTGCAATGGCGTCGTCCGGCAGGCCGGCCGGCACGAGCTCGCGTGGGTCGCGCAGCGCACTGGCGAGCGGCTCAGCTGCTGGAGGCTGTCCCGCGGCGCGCGCCGCAGCCTGAAGGATGCGCCGCAGGCGCCGCAGACCGAGCGCATCGGTGCCGCCCAGCGGGCCGGTCAGCAGCTCGGCTGCCACCTGCTCGTCCAGTGACTCAGGCCGCACCGCACATCCGATCAGCCGCAGCAGCGGCCGTGTGCCGGGCTCGAACGTGAGCGGAAGCTCGTCGCCGGCGACATTCACCGGCACGCCTGCGGAACTCAGTGCCCGCTGTAGCAGCGGCGCCTGGCGAACCGCCGACCGCACGAGAACGGCCATCTGGGTCCACTCAATGCCGTCGATCAGGTGCGCGCGGCGCAGCGTATCCGCAATGAGCGCCGCCTCTTGCGCTGTGCTGGCGGCAGTGATGATCTGAACCCGGCCTGATGCGAGATCCTCCGGTACTGTCAGCTGGCGGTGGGCGCGGCTCGCGGCGGCGTCTAGCTGACCAAGCGCCACCGGCAGGCGGGCGGCGACCCGTCGTGACGCGTCCAGGACCGTCGAGCCGCTCCGGCGGCTGGTACGCAGTGCTGCCACGCCGGCGGGCCGTCCGTCGGGCCACCGGAACCGGTCCGCGAACCTGCGGATGGCGTCAACGTCGGCGCCGCGGAAGGCGTAGATCGACTGATCGGGGTCGCCGACTGCGATGAGCTCGCGACCATCGCCCGCCAGCTGGACGAGGAGCTCCTCCTGCGCGGGATCGGTGTCCTGGTACTCATCGACGAGCACGACGTCGTAAGCGCCACGCTCACGAGCGCGGACGGCGCTCCTGCGCAGCAGCGCGCCGGCCATCCTGACGATTTCCGCGTAGTCGTAGGCGGGAACGGGCGCCAGGTCGAAGCGCGCGGCGTAGGCGTCAAGGAAGCGGCCGGCCGCCACCCAGTCGTCCCGGTCGTGCAGTCGCCCCAGCGCCGCCAGTCCGGTGCCGTCGAGCCCGCGCTCAGCGGCGCGCAGCAGGAAGTCGCGCAGCTCGGCAGCAAACCCCTGAGTGCCGATGGCGGGCCGAAGCCGCTCCGGCCAGCCCTGCGCGCCGTCGGTCGCCTCGCCGCGCAGCAGCCGCCGGACCTCCAGCAGTTGCTCCGGGCCCGGCAGGAGCAGTGGCGGCGGTTCTCCGGCCAGTGCGTACTCACGGCGCACGAGCGCATAGGCGTAGCTGTGGAAGGTCAGCGCAAGTGGCTCGCGCACCGTGCGGTCGAGCCGCAGCGTAATCCGCTCGCGCAGTTCCGCGGCGGCCTTGCGGCTGAAAGTAAGCACCAGAATCCGGCCCGGGTCGACGCCTCGCCTCGACACGCGGTCGGCTACTGCCTCGACAATGGTCGTCGTCTTGCCGGTGCCTGGGCCCGCGAGCACGAGCAGCGGGCCACCCGCGTGCTCGACCACCCGGCGCTGTGCGTCATCGAGGCGCGGGATGCTCGCGTCCGGCCCGGGGAGCCGGACGAGGCGGTAGGCAGGCGATGTCGTGTCCATCTCGCCTTGCATTCCAGCAGACACCGCCGACAGTCAGTGGCACAAACACGGCGCGAGGCCGTCTAGCTGCGCCTGCGCGCGTGTCTCATGTCGATGCGAGGCGGTCCGCCGCCTGGCGCCCGGCGCAGCGGCGTCTTCTCCGCCTCGTAGCAAGCGAGCGCAGCCCGCTCGTGTCCGGCGAGGAGCGTACCGTCCGCATGCACCACTCGCCACCACGCGACTCCGCCGCCCCACAGCGCCATGACCCGGCCGACCTGCCGCGGTCCGCCCTCCCCGAGGTACTCGGCAACGTCCCCGTAGGACATCACCGTTCCGGGCACAATCGAGTCGACGACGTCGAGCACCCGGCTGGCAAAGCCGTCCGGGCCAGGTTGCCCGCTCGTCACGAGATACCTGCGCCGCGGCCGCCGCGGGGGCGGCTGGCCGCATGACGGGCGGGCGGCTCCCGGCCGGCCGGCAAGCCAGCCGACATGGCATCGCGCGCCGCCAGCAGCCGGCTGGTCGCCAGGGCCACCACGGCAAGAGCGGCGACGCCCAGAATGCAGTACCAGATGAGCGCGCCCGGACCCCGGGGTGCGACCGGGGGCGCCGGGATGGCGGACGGGCCGCCGCCGAAATGCCCGGCAGCCGGCATTCCGGCCGGAGGCGCGGGCTCGCGCGCGATCCGGCCGGCCGCGGTCAGAGCTGCATACGCGTTCACGACGCCGAAACCGATCTGATCGTCGTAGCCGCTGGGTGGCCGCGTGCTGGAGCTCGTGCTGCTCGTGATGGCGGAGATGACCTGTGGATCAGTGAGCCCCGGGTAGCGTGACTTGATGAGCGCCACGACGCCGGCTGTGAGCGCGCAGGCGGGACTCGTGCCGCTGACGTACCAGTACTGTCCGTCTCTGCCCTCGGCAGGAACCTTGTAGCCGGGTGC
>Ga0335074_10011112_pt1 | contig 12587 bp, 14 predicted proteins | sample Lox_Sample_23_FD_206715 | JGI IMG/M metagenome (GOLD analysis project Ga0335074, IMG submission 206715) | Soil microbial communities from Loxahatchee National Wildlife Refuge, Florida, United States - Lox_Sample_2.3 | ecosystem: Environmental > Terrestrial > Soil > Wetlands | place: USA...
TTCTACGGTGACTGAACCACTAGAGGTATGTTGCATAGCGTTGGCTGTGATATTAGCTAGGGCTTGCCGCACACGCCTTTGATCGCCATGCACAAGTTGAGGTATGCCAGGATGTTCAATAACTTCATACCTAATGCCTTTCCGTTTGGCATCACCCTTGAAGATATCTGTTGCTTCTTTGATTGTGGCTGGTAAATCAAAGACCTCATTTTTAATTAAATCCAGACCCTCTTCCGTCTTGGTGAGATCCAGAAGATCATTGATGACATAAATAAGTGACTTAGAGGCGGAGTGAGATTTAGCCAGGTTTTCTCGAGTCTCCTGATCCAATGCACCCTCTAGAGCAATTTCTAAATAGTTAATAATGGCATTCAAAGGAGTTCGTACTTCGTGAGCTGAGTTCGCCAGTAGTAGCCGTGTAAGCTGGCTGCTTTGAAGCGCCGCCTCTTTCTGACGCCAGACCTCAATGAACTTTCCATATACGAGGCAAAGTACAGCAGCAGTTTCGACCTGTTCCTCTGTCCACTCTCGACATTTACCGACAACTATCTCCGTCCAAATCTTAAAACTCTTCCTCGGTTCAAGGTAGCCTTCTGTCCCCTCTTTGGTAAAATTTTCGTATGGATTTCCAGCCCATTTGACCTCCTTGGTTTGACCCTTACGAAAGAAAACAATAAAATCGCTGCCGCCAACAGATAAAGGTACGAGAAGTAAGCCTGCAATTATGTTAAACCCTGGCGGGTATCGTAAGTCTGGAAAGTCCTCCCTAATGTCCTGAGACGTGATAACAGAAGTTATATTTCGCAAGCGCAAATACTCTAGCATTGCTAGTGCCTCTTGTGTATCCTCAAGTCTTCCCAAAATCTTTGTTTCGCCATGAATAGATAGCAAACCGAAGTCCGCATCAAAGAGTTTCAATAAATCATCCGATGAGGCAATAATATATCCAGACGGATTGGTCTCAGTCGGTACCGTATTGATGAACTTGCGGGCTTGAAGTCGGGATGCGTAAGATAACCTCTCAATATTCCTCGAAGCTGTGTCTCCAATAAGACGACACATCTTCCGAATAGGGAATGAAACCCTCATGCCCTTCGATCCATATGAATGGCATGAAATCAAGCCCCATAGCTCGTTGAACGCATTGATTGAGATGGACATTGAAGATCGAACAGCCATATTTGCGAGATACTTGATATGTATCGGAGACATTGCTCGTAGATATGAATGTGTAAGATCCAGCGGAGTCTCAAGATCTTCAACAGTACGACCAACTAATCGGGCAGTAACTAAATCTCGATCGTATAGCAAGCGGACTTTGTTTATCTTATATAGCTCGCGAGCTTGCTTTGGTATATCTGATGCCGGGAAATTCAGACCATAGTAGAGATCCTTCGTGGCCCGCGGATCAACTAATTCTGTTACAACACGTCCATTGAATGAGGAATCGAATTGGTATATCATGACGCGGTGGAATCCTGTCAATTCCTTCACCACACCAACTAAAATTTTCAGGAAACTGTCCAGATTTGGTGCAGACGACAACTGCTCCTGAACTTGGGACATGATATTGAATACCTCCATTGCCGCAACTTCACCTTTCCTCTTACGCGCACTACGCAGTATCCGAAGAGGCTTGCTCCTGTTTTGAGTACTCATTGCAAACTCTTCTTCTGTAGGGTGACTATGGAGAGTATCTTCCGGTGAATCGGATCTCTCATTATTAGGAGGCACAAGCGGATGTATTTTATCATCATCCAGTTCGAATTCGCAAATGATAGTCTCGGGATTGGCTGGGTTTATGTGCATAGCACACCACAACTTAATACTTTTCCTCTTTTTGTTCCGTAGAGAGAGGGTAAATACTTCCGGTCCATTGATGGCAGGATCCATGTCCTCATCTCGAATAAAGTCTATGTGATCGAGTAGGTTGTCTGTTTGCTCTTCAGATAGAATGTCGGTAAAACTTTTCAGCTTGAACAACTCGTCAGGGCTATATCCTATAATTCGATGCGAATTCTCGCTGACTATTCGAACTATCAGTTGTCCCTCATCATTTTCTTGCAAGGCAACGAGGAGTCCAAATCCCTGCACCGCTCCAGGAGTATGTATAGGTTCATCTTCGCAGCGTTGTAATGTCTCCCCACCGCGACCTGTAATCACAGCGTGGCCTTCCTTAGTAACGATATGCTTAAACCTTGCTGTTATGAGGGGTCCAGCGCCGTCCTCTGGAATTTGACTTTCTCGACTTTCTCCCGAGATAGACTTTGTAGATGATAAACCATGTACAGAGCTCGTCCCCTGGGTTGAGGTGCCTCCTTGGATACTGTTAGACTCGCCAGATTTCTCCAAGGGGACATCACTAAAAAGATTTATAAGACTGCCACCGCCATATAACAGCTCCGCTGCACTTTGATCAGCTCGCGATGTTCGCCGATCTCTCCGAGCGTCAACAGAAGGCTTCCGATTTTGCTTCTCCCCAGTCACTGTTTCTGAGGTATCAGTTGATTTTAGCGGCAGCTTCGAAGTACCGAGCGACTCTGGGCCACTGGCAACCGGTTGGATCCGTGCACCTTGGGGTGGAGATGCTGATACGGTAGCATTTAATGACAGGGCCTCGGGAACTACTAAGTCTGGAAATGCCTCATGTTCTCCTGACGCGTGCGCCGGTGGTACGAAAGGCGTCTGAGTCGGATCGACCGAGACAACTGACCGAATTGGGAATACCCTATCTTGTGGCCCAGGGCTTGCATGACCGAGCTGTCTCTCTGAGCTAGCAGACCAAGGTGACATGACATCTGGAGTATGTCCTGAACTAGAGGGCCAGTGAACATCGAATCCCCATAGCTGAGATCGTCCGCTTGTTGTTGAAGGTGAGGTTGGCGTATCTTCCGAGGTGGATGTACGCCGTGACGGATGAGACGAGTCTCCAGTCTTGTCTACGAGCCTGCTGACCGATGTTTCGCCCTCCATCTTCCCGGAACTTGACAACATCACGAAGACATTATACCCATACCAAATGAGGTACTTCGAATATTGATCCTTCTCAATTGACCCGCCGGCTACATCCAAACACCTCCTTAACCAGAGCCGTCACTGCTTGCCGTCGCTATATTAATATAACCGGATTTTGTCTGCCGAAGAGACTCTTCGTCTTATATTCGCGTCGCTGATTCAGGGTAGGATTGACGCTATATAGTCTTCGTCTAAGTAGACGAGGGGTCGAAACAGCAGGTCGGCGTAGGAGCCTTCTCTTCAAGGTTCTTTAGATAGGGGAATGGCGTGCAATTCATTAGAGGCCTGTAGGAAATATATATCGTTGTGGGTAGTGGTGGAATTGGATGTGAGCTGTTCCGTGAAGGCAGTCTATCATGACCAAATGAACAGATGTAGTAAGATGACAGAGCGCAGCAGGCCGTGTCAATGTGAGTCTTCGAATTTCTCAACTCCCGACCGTAGATGATGGGCTTAGAAGGGTCCCTTGCGGTTGTCCGTTTAAGTTCTCTGGATCTCTCGACTTTGAATCGCGGCGAAGAGCATGGTTCAGGACATGGGAAAGTAGATAGGTTTTCGCTAAAGCATATGGCAAAGTTGGCGTTACTCGCAATCCGTGATTCTTCAAATGAGACCGCGGGAAAGTCAAGTGGTAGTCGTTGAACTCTTCTAACCGCAGCTCGTTCTTGGCCGCGTTAGTCAAGGTAAGAGCACAACTTAAGTCCGGTATTTAACAGCTGCCTAGAAAAGAAACAAGAGGGAGGAAGTTGAGTAAAAGTAGGAAGTCAAGCAGGATCACAAATACATGTAAAGACGCACGACATTCTTATTCAAATGTCATCCAGGGTCTTCGTCAATGTCGGCACATCCAATCAAGGACATTCGTCTCTTTTATTTCTTCGTTTGGCTTCGGTAATCGGCCAAGATGATCCTGGACCATTAAAACAATAGAGGCAGTGCATATGCATTATACCTTTTCTAATCCGGTTTCTGCGGTTCTTTTCTGTAGAAAAACTTGACAATTGTTCCGTATTATAGCAAGTACGACTGTGCATTCTTATTCTTTCATCCTGTCGAATTTCCTTCACGATGAGAACGACAATGGTAGCGTACAGAACCTTAGCCCTATAACACAAACACTTTATTTATGTTCGCTTCTCACAGAATACGAGTACAAAATACTGTTTTCCTCCTCTCCCAGGATGAGTACCATCCAGGACTCCAAAACGGGTTCCGTTCGGAGAAGCCCTCCGCTGTTCCTCCAAAACAGCATCATTGTCAACCTGCATCATATATTCTCTTTACATCTAGAAAGTGCTAGATTTAGGACTTCTCTTTCAGTCTGATCCGTCAGGGTATTCATACAAGTAAATTTTCGATTCAACAGAAAAATGAGATGGCAATAGATGATCTACAGTATGCATAATGTGTCATCACTTTAACTTTTAGCAAAACGGCGCCTACGTCATTGTGGCTTGTCAAACCCTGCCACGCACGTGAGGAAATAAGGATAAGGATCTCTTACGTACCGTACCTTTTGTACATTGCTCAAAGGCTGTGAGAAGCCATTAATCAGTGCTATGTATGACAACATTATGACTCCTCCTAAATACTGATGCAGGCGCATATCTCCATTTCAATCCGTCGCTTGCCATTCCATCATCTCTTGCAGGTAGGAAGGAATTACGATGTTCAAATTCTTCACATCAGGTGGGTGCAGTGACCCTGTAAGACATATCAATAAGCGTCTTATTCCTGGGTCTCGTTTTCATTACCGGAGCGACAGGAAGTATTGCTAGTCAACGTCCGGGAGTCTATTCAGTGCATTACACAAGCACTTGGCATACTCTGAAAGTTGCACCTGAGAGAGGATGGTATTCTTGGCTAGTCGCCCCAAGCGCAAGTACAACTTTGATAAATCAAGAAAGATGGTTCTGCTCAGGAGCACGATTTCACGTTTACTATATGTACCGAAGAAGTGTAATATTCGTAGATTTTGAGGCTATCTCAGGATAGCTTGGAACAGCTGTCCACTCTGACCATAAACATGGCTGATACTCTTATGGACACTTCATAGGGCATGTGGGCGTTCCGCATCTCTCAAACTATTTCGAAAACATAGGATCGCTTCATCTGTAATATGTTTCATCCCAAGTCACTTAATGGAAAGCTTTCTCAAAAAACAGGGATGATCGTAGGATCGTAGTGTGGAGATTTCATATTATGGATATACATAAGACGGTGGAACTTAGATGACTGAGACACATGAGCAGAATGTGGTCAAGAAATGCGTGGAATTGGCTACTACAAAACTGACGAGCAGGAAACCACTTGGTTGGCGGGCTCTCATGTGCCAAGTTCGGGAACATACAGTGAAGGGTTCGAAGAGATGGGATTTTGATATAGGGAGTATCCATCAATCGAGCAGGATTCGCGAGAACCGCTCAAGAATGACAACCACAGACATATCTATGATGCATCACTACTCAAGCTCTTACTTTCTCCCATCCATGCCCGGTATAGAGCCGATCGACCGGGTAATCACCTAGTCAAAGCAAAAGAGGTGAAATAAAACTTTGGGTTAGCAGAAGATATAACATGAATTCGACGTTGAGATCGATGATATTAGAGACAATACAGTCGCAAATTGTTGTAGTTCCTGCGCAAAGATTTGTATCAGGTGTCGGAAATCACAATCATGATTTAGAATTCACTAGTCAGTGATACCTACCTTGTCAGAAGTCTGCGTCCATTTGCAACTCTTCACCTTCAACAACATCTTCTGCATGCGAAATAGCCGTAAAGCAATCTACAATGCTCAGCCTACCTAGGGTCACTTCAATTGTCATCTCAACCCGAAGTTCTCCTACTCATTGTCGTATTGCCAGTATCAAACTTCCTGGTTGACTGCGTCGTAGTGATCTCGGCAGCGCTGCTGCTCGTGAAGCTTAAAGATTTCCATCAACACGTCAGAAACCCGAGAAACCATTAAACATTAACGGGCATCAACAGCCAACTTCAATACTGAGCATGATTTCGTGATATAGCAGGCTGTCGAGCTTCCACCGAGAGTGCCTGTGGTGTACCTCAGGCATTTCTGCATTAAGTTATTGGGGTTGACTTCCCCTCGGCCCATCGGAGATAAACATCCTCACGTCATGGAGGGGCTCTATCCTCTCTTTATTTCATTACGTTTCGTCACTGGATTTTCCTCTCTCTTTAATTTCATGAACTCATTTCACGCCCCTCAAAGACTATTTAGGCCGCAAAAATCTTCGACTTAACTTTTTCTCTAATTGGGGTGAGAAAGTATTCCAACATTTCCAGATCGATGTGGGGTAATGATCTAATGATTTGGGGGCTTTTTCAGCTAGGAGAGCATACGCAAACATGGCTACGGATACCAATACCTACAAATTCAATCATTCCATGTGAGTTATATTACTTTCAGTATTGCGTTGCATGCTAATCTTTGTTCAGGATCCGAGTAAAGGATCCCAAGGAGTCTGGTGAGCATAACTGGTCCAGCAGACTTCTAAAGCCTTGCCAATTGACGGTTGCTGGGCAGTGAAATTTTATGAATTCCTTGGAATGAAGATGAGTAAGGCTTCTCTCTATATGGCAAAGCAAGCATTAATCTAACTCAAAGTCTAGTCAGGAAGATTGAACAACCTGAAGCAAAATTCGACCTATACTTTATGGGCTATGACTCTCCCAAATCTTTGTCCCATGGCAATCACTTCAGCAATCGCGAAGGCCTCATCGAGCTTACTCACAATTATGGAACCGAATCTGACCCGAACTATAAAGTCACCACAGGGAACTCTGAACCATTCAGAGGATTTGGACATACCTGTATTAGTGTCGACAATTTACAAGCAGCTTGTCAGCGCATCGAGGATGCAGGCTACAAGTTTCAGAAGAAGTTGACAGATGGCAGGATGAAGCATATTGCCTTTGTGCTGGATCCAGACGGATATTGGGTTGAGATCATTGGCCAGCACCCCCTCGAAAAATCAGAGGGTATCAAGACAACAGATACTCAAACATATCGCATGGTATGTCAATTGGCTATGGTGATATAGTTGTGATTGCTAACTTGAGCCAGAACCATACCATGATTCGTGTTAAGGACCATGAGAAGTCACTGAAATTCTACCAAGAAGTCATGGGGATGACGTTAATGCGCACATCGGAGAACGAAGCTGCCAAATTCAATCTCTATTTCCTTGGCTACCCCGGCGGTAAAGAAGTTCCAGAGACAACAGCCAATGGCGTCAACCCAGTGGCAGATCGTGAAGGGCTGTTAGAATTAACCTGGAACTATGGAACCGAGAAGGATGAGAACTTCAAGTATCATAACGGCAATGATGAACCACAAGGATTTGGACATATCTGTAAGAGTTTTTATACATCTTACTTGTGATCTTCCTTACTTATTGTACTCCAGGCGTCTCGGTTGATGATCTTAACGCAGCATGCAAGCGTTTTGATGATATGAACGTCAAGTGGAAAAAGAGGCTTACGGAGGGTCGTATGAAGGGCGTTGCATTCATCTTTGATCCCGATAACTATTGGGTCGAGGTCATCCAAAATGACAACTTAAAGCATCGGTCTGAAATTTGATCATAGCAGATACGAATGGACACAGTGAGATGGATACAAAGCAGTGGCTGAAAGGAAACTCTGAAAAGCCAAATGTTGTAGCATAGCATTACAGTAAGACCATTGAGACTAGATTTGGTTTTTTTGTGTATAAACTAAACTAGCTTCAATCCGTAATGCGTTTGCAATTCTTTCCTCGCTTGCCTTTCTAATGATTAGCGCTCAGTCACAGACCTTCAGAATACATATGCTAGCTTGATCAATAGGTCTAGTAGATATGACCCGATTCCTCAAGCTTTCGAGATGCTTTGGAGTACTGGTCCAATAGAGCCTTCCCATAATCCCCTCTATTTGGGAGCCTATTCACCGTATGAATGTGGCACCTGGCCGGACTCGTATTGGTCAAGAATACTACCATAAAAGATCAGTCAATGCTCTTGAATGGAACATTCAAATACAATGAATCCAAAACACAAGATTTTAAATCTAGATCAAGTCAAGGTTACTCACTGCCACAGTGGAAATCCAGCTCCATAAAAGCAACTGGACTGTGTATCCGGTAGTAGAAGGGATCTTCTTCCCCAAAGGTGCCGATCCAGGCAAAGTAGGTGGATGAGAGGTGCTTCTCGAAGAGCGCGAGCCGATGCTGCAGGACGGGGGCTGGGTAGTAGGCGTTGAAGGCGAGAAAGAGGGAGACTATCTGCTCGCGTTGCTGGTCGGAGAAAAGTGATACAGGACAACCTTCTGTATTTTGGGGGCATAACTTAGCCATTTAAATCTCTTCCAAGGCATTTGACAAATTGACTTACCATATGGTACAATCCTATTGTCTTGTCTTGCTCCGCCCAGGTGCCTCTCATCAAAAGGATTCCACCCATCTTTCGGTAGTCTCGTCCCATCTACACTTTTGTTTAATGTCGCCTTTTCTTGCAATTCGGCCGGAAGACTCTGCATGAGTCTCAAGCTCAATATCTCTTCCTCCTTAAAAAGCCTCAACCCAGCATGTGGGCCTTCATCAATCCGATCGGGTTCCGCTCCCATGAAGGTTGGTCCGACGACCATTCTCTTGCCAAAGAACACAACTGCTAGACAGAGATGATGGCCGAAGAACGTGTAACCCCAAGGTGTGGTGACGGATGGGGTAGAGAAGAGCCGGAAATTGTAGGAGTGCTCATTGAGAACTTTGGGGCCGTTGACTAGATGACCCAGGAAGCCGTTTGTGAGACAGCAGCCGAGGACTTTCTTATAGCCTTTCGGAGAGAAAGAGGCTTTCAAAATAGCATGGATGGCTGTTTGGACTGCTTCTGTGCACTCGTCTAGACGAAGGCCTCCTATTACATAGAATATAAGTATAGGCTCATATTGTTATATTGCTAATGACCCACCTGGATTTACATATAATTCTGGATTTGACCAGAGTCTGAAATCATCGTCCTCAACTCCCCCACAATTGACCTGCGTCTTGGCTTCTTCGGACAGCATGTTTAACAAAGCTTCGACTTTTTCCACCACCTCTTCTGTTGGCGCGCCTTCATCCTCAGCATAGTTGTAGATTCCTTCCTGGACCTTCCCATCTACCGTAAAGCCTTTGTACGGTTTCTCCAGGTGCTTCTTTTCAAGACGATTTATCAACCAAGCAGTGGCTGCAATTTGTCGCCGTGATTCACACCAGCTGAGAGCATCATGATTTGCTATTCCTGCTATTCTCGGGTGATCGGGATCAGGTATTATCTCACGGAAAGGGACGGCGGCGCCAGAAGAAGGCTTAGATGGGTCGGTGGAGTGGCTGGTGCCGGACGTTGAGGGAGCTGCCACTGCCATAGTGACTTGATATTATACCAGTCAAATCAAAAACTCTAGCTATACGTTACAAGAGTATGATAATGAAACTTCCTATATAAATCAGGCATACGCTACATGTATACATACCTATTGAGGCAGATGTGGGGCGGGATGTGGGGAGCTTTCTCTGACGCAGGTACCGCATGTGCGGAATTCTAGCCGGTTATGATTTTACCCAGTCTGCGGCACCTTGAATGATCGCTCATACACCTGAGACAATATACTGAATTTCCATATCCCTATGTACCATTGCAACTTTCCGTAGTCAGGATCTTATTTCATGTGATTGCTTTTGGAAACGCCTTCCCATGCCCCACCCACGAACCCACGCCAGCAAATACCGTCCGTTTCCACCTCAGCTGCCAACGCCATATATGCCATACAATTTCGAAAGCTTCTTTATCATAATATCTTAACCTTCATCCACTCGCTTGTCCCTACTCCCAGATTCAGCCCATTACGTGCCCACCATTTCCTAACCTCATCCTCACCCTCTCCACCAGGGCTTCCAACACTGTCCTCCAACGCTTCTTCAATATCACAAGTCTTATACTCCACTCTCAACCTAGCTCCACTACTGCCTTCCATTTCTTGCCCGCCCGTACCCAATGTCTGGTTCTTCCACCACTCCAAGACGCGGACGAAACCGTTCTTCGTGGGGCCGACCAGAACTTGGTTGTCGAAGCTCATGGCGAACTTCTCACCTTTCAGCTCCTTCCAAGTTTCCAGGACGTTGACATGGCCGTAGGCGGATGCAATCTTGGCAACTGATTGAGAGTGTGAATACGGTATTCCGGATGCGTCCCACCAGCGAATTGTAGCGGCTTGGCCATTTTGTGCAGCTGCTATGATGGATTTGCCAACTTTGAGGCGGATGGGCAAGCTTTCAGGAGCAGGGATGTTCTCTGAAGATGTTGTGGCCTCAGAAGTGGATAGGGAATTGAGACCGATCGCATCTGTAGAGTTTTGCCGATAGCAGTGAGATGTGCTACCATGTTTGGAGGTATAGTCTGATTCGATATAGTAGTCCCCTTGATGCATTGATGCTTGTTTCCACCACTCGAGGACTAGTATGTGGCCTTTAGAACTGGCTTGTTCCAGAGCAGCTTCACTGTATTTCATAGGAAGTCCAGATTTCCGCCACCAATCTAGGACATGTACAAAACCAGACTTGGACGCACCATCAACAGCCTCGACAGTGTAATCTTTCTTAAGGAAAGAAGGACTTGTTCGCCACCATTCAAGGATCTCGGTACGACCATAGACGGCCGATGCTTTCGTGGGAAGGAGTTTGGAACCAAAAGACGTCCAGAAGACATCTTTGAAGTTGGTCTCCAAATGACTGAGCATATCAGTGAGACAGAACTTGATAATGAGCTTGACGCAAAGACTAGATAGATATCGCATATTCGCTGGAGCAGTACAAAGCTTCTGAATGACATCTGCTGCTGGCTTGGTCAGGATTGTCCATTCAAGGTCACGCATATATGTATGCAGCTCATCCTTCTTTTTGAGGGAATGAGACTTCCAGTCGGCTGGTATTGGCAGATTTGTATAGACTCCCAGTGCTTTTGAGACCTCCCAGTCACCAACATATTGAAAGATGAGGGTCCAAATCTCTGGTGGAAGAACTGTGTCAGTCTTCAGATTTCGCTTCGAGTCTGCTGCACCCGAAGTTGCAATGTCGACATCGTGGCCGATAGTCATCAGTTCTACCTGATTTTTGATCACTTCAACGACCTCTGAAAAGCCATCCCAGGTAACGTGGCACTGAGACGGTAATTTATCATCGAATTGCCAGAGGATTGGTGTCATTACTCGAATCCAATTCCACTTTCTTCGAATCTTACCCAGTTGTTTCTTTGTCATCGGATTCTCCCACATCAACGTCGTCATTCCAGGTACCAATATTATCTTCTTTGATACATCCCATCCTCGGAGCACCTCAAGTAACAGATTACCTGTCATACCGTGGAGCATTCTAGCGATGGTATCTGCATCAATCGGCGCCAATACCAAAAGATCAGCCCATTCGCATAGATGGTACGCTGTCTTGACGTAGATACTTTTTTGATCCCTCTCCTCCAGAGTATCGCTCTTTGTGACCTCCAAGGACTTGTTCTCGTAAGCAAGTGTTGTGTGTCGTAGCCTCGATGTAACATGATCGCAGATAGCTCGAGTTTCGATCTTAGGATGATTGGAAAACCTGACGATAAGTGATTCAGCCTTGGCAATGTCTCTCTGGCAGTTTGCTGAAATAAGAACCCGCAATATCTGATGTTCTGGCTTCATGTCTGGCACCGATAATGAGGAGGATGTTCTGTAATCGCGAAAGAGAGGAGGGAAGGTCGGTTGAGGACGTATGGGAGTTGAAGTTGTTGACGCTGGTAGCGATCCTGCATCGGACAAGCCTGCTGGATCTGCCATCATGGCAGCCCAAGGCGATAGGATGCTCGGGTTGTAGTTATATGTCGACCCAAGAAGCGGTCTTATCACTGGCGTGGGTGCACGACTTTGAATGGTGAGAGGTCATTTGCTAGTGGAGGCGAAGACGGATGGGTTGAGCACATGACAACTTAAAACACGGGATCTAGGTGGCATTCGTTCGTAAATCCACACAGGAGTCCTTCATCACTCGATGCATGAATTTTGCTGTTTGCGCGAAAATTACGGACATGCACTTTTTATCTCGACGTCAATCCGGGTCGACAGGGATGTCGCAGACGAGGGGAACCAAAAATGGGGTAAAGTTTGGCACCGTCCACTCTTATGAAAATATTTGACTATCAAATGACGGGAATACTAAAGAAAGGTGCACTTTGCTATGGACTGGAGGATTTATGATAGAGGAACGTCAAAGACGATATATGGGTAGAGGGTATCATTCCATCATCAACGTCGAAAATCACATGTTTTGTCGAACTACTTCGTTCAAAGAATCAAATGTGCTGTTAAAGGAGGAACACTTCCAACACCACGTAACATTCCGTTGTGAAAACACGTATCATATTATTATTATTATTATTAATCTTACACCGTTTGAGCTTAAGGCTATGCGGGTCTCCTATAAAGGTCTTAAACTAGGGGAAACCTTACTATTTACATAGTAGGATAAAAAACCCTAAGCTGCTTGTCTCCGTACGAAG
>Ga0335074_10011113_pt1 | contig 12586 bp, 16 predicted proteins | sample Lox_Sample_23_FD_206715 | JGI IMG/M metagenome (GOLD analysis project Ga0335074, IMG submission 206715) | Soil microbial communities from Loxahatchee National Wildlife Refuge, Florida, United States - Lox_Sample_2.3 | ecosystem: Environmental > Terrestrial > Soil > Wetlands | place: USA...
GGCGATCGCGGCCTACTACAAGTCCCACACCTCGCAATTCGGGACGCCCGCGACCCGCAACATCCGGATCGTGCGCACCAGCAGCGAGAGCCAGGCGGCGGCAGCGAAGGCGGCACTGCAGTCGGGGCAAAGCTGGACCGTGGTGGCAAAGAAGTACTCGATCGACACGGCGACCAAGAACAACGGTGGCCTGCTCACCGATGTCACCAACGGCGAGGAGGAGCAGGCGCTCAACAAGGTGGCCTTCTCGTCGCCGCTCAACAAGCTGGAGGGACCGGTGCACGGAACCTTCGGCTGGTACGTCGTCCAGGTCGTCAAGATCGTCAATGGCACGCAGCAGTCGCTGACCTCGGCCACCACGCTGATCAAGCAGCTCCTGAGCAGCGATGACCAGACGGCCGCAGAGACGAAGGTCGACGCCGTGGTCAAGAAGGCCTTCGGCAAGCAGACGCTCTGCCGGGCGCAGTACGCGATGGCCGATTGCCACGGGTACAAGGCACCCAAGGCCGTGAGCACCACGCCGACCGCGACCTCCACCGGCGCGGCAACGACTGGCGCGGCGACGACTGGCGCGGCGACGACTTCCTCGGGCTCGTGACGAGTTCGAAGAAGTCCAAGAAGTGACGCGCCCCGGCGCGTGAACTCCGCCGACGGCTCCGATATCCCGGCCGCGCTCGCGCGCCTCGACGCCATCACGCGCCGGCTGCGGCGCGAGTGCCCGTGGGACCGTGAGCAGGACGAGCGGACGATCGTTCCGCACACCGTGGAGGAGGCTTACGAGCTGGCCGACGCTGCGCACCGCCGCGACGACGCCAAGCTGCTCGATGAGCTCGGTGACGTGCTGTTCCAGGTCCACTTCCTGTCCCTGCTCCTGGAGGAGCGCGGCGCGGGGGACCTGGCCGAGGTGGCCACCCACACCACCGAGAAGCTGATCCGCCGCCACCCGCACGTCTTTGGGGAGACCGAGGTGGCCGACGCGGGCGAGGTGCTGCGCAACTGGGATGCGATCAAATCGACCGAGGCGGGGCGAGAACCGGGCGTGTTCGGCGAGGTCCCGGAGAACCTGCCCGCGCCGCTCTACGCCCGCAAGGTGCAGCGGCGAGCCGCCTCGAGCGGGTTCGACTTCGAGAGTGTCGAGGCACCGCTTCAGTCGGTGCTGGACGAGCTCGAGGAGCTGCGATCCGCGACCAGCCCCGACGAGCGCTTCCACGAGCTGGGCGACGTCCTGTTCGCGGCGGTCAACGTGGCGCGCAAACTGAAGGTCGATCCCGAGCTCGCCCTGCGCGCGGCGGCGGACCGGTTCCGTGACCGCGTGCAGGCGGGGGTCGAGCTCGCCGCATCGGAGGGCCGGAACTGGAACGATCTCGACCCCGACGACCAGCTCGCCTTCTATGCGCGGGCCCGCCTGAAACCTGGAGGAGCCTCATGAGCCAGATCGAACATGTGCACGCCCGCCAGATCCTCGACAGCCGGGGCAACCCGACCGTCGAAGTCGAGCTCGGCCTGCGCTCGGGCGCGTGGGGGCGTGCGGCAGTCCCGTCGGGGGCCTCGACCGGGGAATTTGAGGCCACCGAGCTGCGCGATGGCGGCCCGCGATGGATGGGCAAGGGGGTGTCCAAAGCGGTCGAGAACGTCAACGGTGAGATCTCGACCGCGATCCGTGGACTCGACGCCGGGGCGCAGGCGGCGCTGGACCGCACCCTGATCACCCTCGACGGCACCCCCAACAAATCGCGTCTGGGCGCCAACGCCCTGCTGGCAGTGTCGCTGGCCGCGGCTCACGCCGCCGCCGCCGAGGAGCGTCAGCCCTTGTGGCGCTACCTGGGCGGCGAGTCGGCGCACCTGATGCCGGTGCCGATGATGAACGTGCTGAACGGCGGCGCCCACGCCGACAACCGGGTCGACTTCCAGGAGTTCATGATCGTGCCCGTTGGCGCCCCCACGTTCTCCGAAGCGCTGCGGATGGGGTCCGAGGTCTTCCACAACTTGAAGAAGACGCTGCACGAGCGGGGCCTGGGCACGGCCGTGGGTGATGAGGGCGGGTTCGCGCCCGACCTCGAGTCCAACGAGGCGGCGCTCGAGCTGCTGATGGCGGGAATCCGCGCCGCTGGGTACACGCCGGGCGAGCAGGTGGCGGTGGCGCTCGACCCGGCTACGTCCGAGTTCTACCAGGACGGGGCGTACCGGCTCGAGCACGAGGGGAGGACCCTGAGTGCCGACGAGCTCACCGGAGTGTGGGCCGACCTGGCGGCGCGTTACCCGATCGTCTCGATCGAGGACGGGATGGCCGAGGAGGACTGGACCGGCTGGAGCACGCTGACGCAGCGGCTCGGGGAGCAGGTCCAGCTCGTCGGGGATGACCTGTTCGTGACCAATACGACTCGCCTCAAGCGCGGGATCGACTCAGGCGTGGCCAACTCGATCCTGATCAAGGTCAACCAGATCGGAACCTTGACGGAAACGCTGTCGGCGATACGGATGGCGCGTGAGGCGGGCTACACCGCGGTCATGTCGCACCGTTCGGGTGAGACCGAGGACGTGACCATCGCCGATCTCGCCGTGGCCACCGGGTGCGGGCAGATCAAGACCGGAGCGCCGTCTCGGACCGATCGCGTGGCCAAGTACAACCAGCTGCTGCGGATCGAAGAGGTGCTCGGTTCCGAGGCGGAGTACCCGGGGCGCGGCGCCTTCCGGTCGTGAACGCGGGACGGGCGCCCGCAACGACTACCCGTTCGCGGGTGAACGAGTCCGTGCACCGCTGTTTGCAGGAGGAAACTGCCGTCCGGCGGCGAAGGGAACCTTCACGGGATGCCGCCCGCCCGCTCCGCCACCTACGCTGCTCGTGGTTCCCGCCCCGCGGGGGCGACGGTCCCGACCACCCGGCCACGACCGCGCGGCGTCACGATGCGCCTGCCGCTGTCCCGCGTTCGTTGGGACCGCAAGCTCCGGACGGCGATGCTGTTCGTGCTGATGCTGGTGGGGTGGATCGGAGTGCACGGAATATTGACCCTGCTGGCCACCCACGCCGAGGCCGAACAGCAGTTGAACCTGGTCGGGTCGCTGGCGCGCGCGAACCGGGCGCTGGAGGCTCAGGAGCGCCAACTCAGCCAACCGGCGACGATCGTGCGCGATGCACGGGCGCTCGGGATGGTTCGCTCCAACGAGCAGGCCTACGTGATCACCGGGCTCCCGAGCGGTCACTGACCTCGCAGTGCCACTCCCGCGGCGTCCGGCTCCCCCGCGGTGGGATCGGCCACGAGGGCGTCTGACTTGCCGGTGAGCTTCGAGGAAATGCTGGCCCTCTGGGAGGAGGGGGCACGGCGGCTCGCCGCCGCCGATCCCGCCGAGCGTCCGGCGCTCGAGCGGGTGGTGGATGCGCTGGTACTGGAGCTCCGCCACCGCCTGGGCGGCTCGTTCACGACCGACGAGCTCGTTCGGCTGTACCTGGTGCAGGGAACCGATTGGTGCTTCGACGTGGCCGTCCGAGCTGCGCCTCAGAGCCCGGCGGCCTGGGATCTGGCCACGGTGACCGGAGCGGCGTTCACCCGCTACGTGCGGATGGCGAGCGATTTCGGAGGGGGGCGGCGGAGGCTGGCCGACGACGAGCCCTGATCGGCGGGACCGGGTCAGTCCTCGGTGTCCTCGCTCTCCTCGACCCCGGCGCGCCGGATCACGATCTGCTCCTCCTCGATCGTGACCTCGATCGGCCGGTGCCCGGCCCAGTATTCGGCGTAGACCGGGTCGTCCTGCACTGCGGGGTCGAGCCAGAGGCCGTACCCCTCGTCACCGTGGTCGAAGGTCGCCTCGAGCGGGGTTCCAGGCTTGCGCTTGGCGCGGCTGCTGGTACGTCCGCCGCGCCGGCTGCGGCGGCGCTTTGGCTTCTCCTCGTCCTCCTCGGCTTCGGCTTCCTCCTCGGCTATGGCGGCGGCGGCATCTAGCTCGGCGGCGATCAGTGCGTCGTCCTCGGCTCGGAGGTCGATCTCGTCGTCGTAGTCAGTGGTTGGTATGGGGGCGTCGGGATCGGCGTCCGGAGCGAGCCCCTGCTCACGCTTGAAAGCCTGAATCTGTTGAACGGTGACCTCGAGCTGATGGGCGATCCACGCGTCTGTGCGACCCTGCCGCACCCAGGCGCGAATCCGGTTGAGCTCGGGCCGCAAGGATCTTCTTGGCATCGCTGGCAGACTATTACAGGCCGCCGCGGGAACGTGTCCAAGTTCGCACCGGATTCCGGGGTTGTCAGAGGACCGAGGCGACCGCTATGCTGCCTTCTCGGGTGGGCGCCGGCTGTATCCAAGCCGGGTTTCCCGTGGAACCTCAGACGAGCAGGGAGGCAAGGCATGCTTGTACTTACGCGGAAGTCGAATCAGAGCATCATGATCGGAGACGACATTGAGGTCTCGGTGCTCGCGATCATGGGGGAGAAGGTGCGGATCGGAATCCAGGCGCCGCGCGATATCCCGGTGTTCCGCAAGGAGGTCTACCTCGAGATCCAGGACGAGCGCGTGGCGAGCGCCAAGGGCGTCCGGGAAGAGGTCGACGCCGCGCTGCGGAATCTGGGCGACCGGCAGCACTAACCCTCACGACACTGCCGGGTGGCGTCCCCTCTGGGGCGGCGTCAGCTCAGGAGCAGATACAGCGTCGCGAACATCGCGGCCGTGACGGTGAGCGCCGTCGCGACGAGGGAAAAGACGAGCACGTAGAAGCGCATCGAACGGCGCTTCGTCTCGCGCGCGCGGGTGCGCTGGCGCGTGCGCACGTGGACATGGCGCCGCAACCTCTCGGCCCGCCGCTGCTCCATTTCCGCCTCGTGCAGGAACTCCCGCTCGAACTGCGCAAGGCTCTGGCGCATCTTCATCGCCACGCAGGCAGCCTACCAACGGCGGAGTTATGGAGTGTCGAGGCTTGAACCGCTTAGCCTCGATCCACCGCGGATCGAGGCTTAGCCGACGCGCTGACCCTCGTAGACCCGCACGAAGTGGAGGTAATTGTCGGCGACGATCGACGCCGCCTGCTCCCGGGTGAGCGACTGATCGAGGAAGCCCTTCAGGGCGTCCCACCAGATCGAGCGGCCGATGGCGAAGCCGATGAAGCCGTCAACCGGGGAGGCGGCCTCGAGCCACTGCTCGACCTGCTCCGTCGCTGCGCCGCGTCCGAGCAGCACGCACTTGACATTGCTGCGGGCCGGCCCGGTGCGGCTCTGCTCGGCCAGCATCTGGGCGTCCGCCTGCTCGTCGACGCCCTCGATCTTCCAGATGTCGACCTCGACCCCGTAGTTCTGGATCTGCTCGATGGCCCGCCGCATGAGCTCGGGTCGCAGCTCGGTGTCGTAGCGAGCCTCGTCGCCGTCGACTGACGCGAGCTGATCCTTGGTGGCCGGCACGAGCAGCTCGAACAGGAACTTCCGCTCGGCTGAGTGCAGCCAGTCGGCCAGGCGCTTCAGCCGCCCGAGCTGACGCTCGTTCATGTCAACGTCCGGATCGTCCGGGTTGAGGCGGACGAGCACCTTGGAGAAGTCCGGGTCGAACTTCTCGATGTGGGCGGCGAAGTCCTCGCCGTACTCGAAGTCAAACTCGTTCTGCCCCGATTTCTCGACCGGCATGGCCAGCTTCAGGCCCTCCTCCTTGGCCCGGCTGGGGATGTCCGAGCCGAACTGCTCGTCGACCAGCACACCGGTAGCGTCGGCCTGGGCGCCACGCTGCACCGCGTCGAGCATTCCCTCGAAGATGACTCGCTTGGCGTCGGAGATCGCCGCGGTCTGCTCGGCGTTGACCTCGCCTTCGATACCGAACATCTTCTTCTGGAAGGAGCCGCGGTGATCGAACGCGAGTATGTACAGCTTGCCGTCATAACCGAGGGACATTCGACCCATCCTTTGCCGGTTGCAGGTGACCGTCAACGAGTTTAAGCGCCTGCGTCTCCAATAGGCTGCCCCCTCGTGGAGCACAACTTCACCGGCCCGGCGTACACGATCGGGATCGAAGAGGAGCTGATGATCCTCGATGCCGAAAGCCTGGAGCTGGTCAACGCAATCGAGTCGATGCTGGAGCCGGCGCCGGCGGGGGAGATCAAGCCCGAGCTGATGGAGTCGGTGCTCGAGGTCTCGACCGACCCGTGCCGCAACACAGCCGAGGTCGGTGTCCAGCTGCGCGCGCTGCGCCGCCAGGTCCAGCAGACGGCAGCCGACAAGGGCATGGCGATCGGCTCCGCCGGAACGCACCCCTTCGCCATGTGGGAGGACCAGCGCATCGTGGCCCGGCCCCGCTACCGGGACCTTATTTCCGCGCTTCGATTCGTTGCTCGGCAGGAATTGATCTTCGGCATGCACGTCCACATCGGCATCGACGACCCGGAGAAGGCGATCCACGTCTCCAACGGCATGCTCGTGCACATGCCGGTCCTGTTGGGGCTGTCGGCCAACTCCCCGTTTTGGCGCGCCGATCCCACGGGCCTGGCCTCGACGCGGACCCCGATCTTCCGCGCGTTCCCGCGGGTCGGGATCCCCCCGCACTACAACGACTGGCAGGACTACGAACGCCGGATCGAGTTCATGGTCCGGGCCGGAGTCATCGAGAACTACACCTACCTTTGGCACGACGTGCGTCCCCACCCCGACCTCGGGACCGTCGAGATCCGGGTGATGGACTCCCAGACGCGGGTCGAGCACACACTGGGGCTGGCCGCGCTCGTCCAGGGCCTGGTCAAGGAGCTGTGCGAGCACTTCGACGCGGGATTACCCCTGTCGGCCTACCCATACGAGATGCTCGACGAGAACAAGTGGCTGGCCGCTCGCCACGGCCTCGAAGGGGAGATCGTCGATCTCCCCAAGGCCCACCGCGTGCCCACCCGGGCGCTGGCCAAACGCCTGCTGAACCGGATGCGCGAGCACTGCAAGGACCTGGGCTCGGAGGGCGACCTGGAGGCGGTCGAGGACCTGATCGCCCGGGGCAACGGCGCCTCTCGTCAGGTCGTGGTCTACGAGGCCAACCACGACCTGCGCGAGGTGATGGCCGAGATCGTGGCCGCCACCGCGGTCTAGCCCCGGCTCGCGGCGCTCCGGGCGCGGCGCTAGCGGGACTCTGGGGGGATGCCGGACGCAGGCTGTCCAGACAGCCCGCAAATCACCCCCAGCCCCGCTCTACAATCGACATGTGAGCGGCGGTCCGGACCTTTTTGTGATCTGTAAGAGCTGCGGGTCCGAGGTCAGCCCGTACATCACCGAATGCCCGTACTGCGGCAACCGGCTGCGCAAACGGGCCCCCAAGCTCGACCGCGCCGGCCGCGCCGGCGAGCGATCCGGTCGGCGCACGCCGTCTCCGACGCTCCCGCGCCTGCGGCGTGGGGAGATCCCCGGCATTCGGCATGACTCGCACCCGTACGCGACGATCCTGCTCGTCGCCCTCGGTCTGATCGGCGCGCTGCTGTGGCGTACGGGGCTGGTGCCGCTCGGCGACCTGGTCGCGCAGGGGCACCCGCAAGGGCACTGGTGGCGGCTGTTCACCGCCCCCTTCACCTACGACAACACCGGTTACGCCTTCGTCGCCCTCGCCGTGACCGCGATCTACGGGACGCTGATCGAGCGCCGCCACGGGCCGGTGGCGGTCATCGCCCTGTTCCTGCTGGGCGGCGTCGCCGGGACGGCGATAACCGGCGAGCTTCGCTCGCAGTTCGTGCTGGGCGGCAATGGCGCCGCGCTGGCTCTGTTGGCCGCCTGGGCCATGCAGGACCTCCTGACCCTCCGGGATCGGCGCGAGATCGACGGCGACTTGCTGGGGACGGCCGTGCTCGCCGCCGTCGTCGCCCTGATGCCGCTCGCCACCCCCGAGGCTTCCTGGATCTCGGACGGAGTTGGCCTCCTCGGCGGCCTGCTCGTCGGCTATCCCCTGGCTCGCATCCATCCCGGCTGACGCCCTCATCGGCTGACGTGCCCGATCCCGACGCCCAGCTGGACGAGGCGATCGCCGCGATCAGCGACCCCGAGCGCCTGCGCGCCGCTCTTGACCTGGTGGCGCGGGCCGCCCCCGGACTGCAGCGCGTCCTGACGGCGGCGCTGGCCGACGGCGGGTGGTTCGACACCGCTCACAATGCTGCGGTGCGCGAGGCCGTCTCCTCCGATGAGGTGGACGAGCGGGTGCGGGCGGTCCGCACCCTGACGGCCGAGGAGACGCGTCTGAGCATGCTCGTCGGGGTAGCCGTCGGTTTCGAGCTCGCCCGCGAGCTAGGGTCCCGAGTTGAGTCCCAGGCTCATGGCCCGGCAGCCACCGACCCCCACGAGGAGGACTAAGACGACATGGAGATCCAGTTCCTAGGTCACGCCGCGTTCACCCTGTCCGACGGCGATACGACCGTGCTGATCGACCCCTTCCTGACCGGAAACCCGAAGGCGGCGATCGGTGCCGAAGACGTCAATGCAACGACCATCCTGCTCACCCACGGACACGGCGACCACATCGGCGACACGGTGGACATCGCCAAGCGGACGGGCGCGCCCGTGGTGGCGATCGTGGAGATCGCTCACGAGCTTGGCGAGGAGGGAGTCGACGTCAGGGACCCCAACCTCGGAGGGACGGTCAAGTTCGACTGGGGCTGGGTCAAGCTCGTCCCCGCCTGGCACACCTCGACCACTCCAAAGGGCACGGTCAACACGCCCGCCGGCTTGGTCATCAACTTCAAGGACACGATCGTGTACCACCTGGGGGACACGTGCCTATTCTCCGACCTGCAGCTGGTCGGCAAGCGCACGCCGATCGACGTGGCGCTCATGTGCATCGGCGGCCACTACACAATGGACCGCACCGACGCCGTCGAGGCCGCCGAGCTGGTCGGCGCCAAAGCGGTGATCCCCTGCCACTACAACACCTTCCCGCCGATCGAGACCGACGCCGAGGCCTTCAAGTCCGACGTGGAGTCGGCCACCGGCTCCGACGTGGTGGTCCTCGAACCGGGGCAGACGCACACCACGTGAACGGCTCCTCACGCCGCGGCCGAGCGGGGGCGGCCGCCGGGTGCGCAGCCGAGATGCACGGCGGCGAGAGGCTGAGGATGCCGCTCGTCACCGACCGCCACCTGTGGCTGGAGCGGCTGTGCGCCCAGACAGACGGTGACGTGGCCCACGTGGGCTGCGCTGACAGCCCGTACACGGCCGAGCTGCTGCGCTCGGGGGATCTGCTGCATGCGCGGCTCGTGCGGTTAGCCCGCGTGACGGGGTTCGATGTCGACGCAGCCGCGCTCGAGCTGATCCGACACACGCTTGCAGACGAGCGCCTGGTGCTGGCCGACCTGAGCGATCACGTCCCGGAGCAGGATCGCCGGCGGTATGCGCTCGTCGTGGCCGGCGAGGTGCTGGAGCACGTGCCGGACGGCGACGCCTTCCTGCGTGGCTGCCGGGAGCTCCTGGCCCCGGGTGGGCGTCTCTGCGTGACGGTGCCCAACGCGTGTTGCCCCAAGATCGGGTTGCGCGCGCTGCTCGGGCGAGAGTCCGTCCACCCCGACCACCGCGTGTACTACGGTCCTCGCACGCTTACCCGGACGCTCGATGCAGCCGGCTTGGAGACCGCCTGGATGGCCTCGTGCTTCCCGCCGGGTTCCTCAGCCGCGGGCAGGGAAATCGTCAACCCGCTCCTGCGGGGCATCCACCGTGTGACTCAGGGTCCCGTGGGCGACGGCCTGATCGCGATCGCCAGCGCGCGATCGAACGCCTCCTCCATCGCGTCGTAGTTGAAGGCGGCCACCGCCTGATGAGCGGCGCGGCCGAGGCGGGCGCGCAGGTCGCCGTCGTCGAGCAGCCGCTCGATCGCCACGCTGAGCGCCGGCGCGTCGCCGGATGCCACGACCAGACCGGTGAGGCCGAGACGGACGAGCCCTCCGGCCACGGCTCCGACGTCATCGGTGGCGATGATCGGGCGGGCCTGGTGCATGGCCTCGTTGCAGACGAGCCCCCACGGTTCGACAAAGCGGCGAGTGGCGACCGAGGGAAGGACGACGAAGGCACTCGAGGCATAGGCGACGGGCAGCTGCTCGCGCGGCAGCGGCTCGATCAGATGAGTCCGCTCGGTCGCGGCGGACCGCCGAGCCAGAGGTCCCTCGCCGATCAGCACCAGACGGGCCTGCTTGGCCTTCCCAGGCTCGACCTGCTCCCAGGCCCGGAGCAGTACGTCGACGCCCTTCTCGGGCACCAGCCGGCCGACGTAGAGAACCAAAGGAACGTCCAACGGCAGGCCGTGGCGCGCGCGGAACTCGGCGATCTCCTCGGGTTCCACGGTGCGGCCGAACAGGTCGGCCTCGACCGCCTGCGGGGCCACGAACACGTCGACGTCGCGCTCGCGGATCCCCCGCACGAAGAAGCGCACGTGCTCACCGTAGGCCACGACAGCGTCGGCGCGCCGGTAGATGCGGCGGGTCATGGGTCGGGCCAGCGAGTGCTTGAAGGAGTGCGGCTCGTTCCACACCGAAGCCCACAGGACGAAGCCGCGGCGGTGCCGCCTCGCCCCGAGGTAGGCGGCGGGGAGGATCGTGCCGCCGGCGTAGGGGGCGATGACCGCGTCGTATTGGCGCCCGAGCGCGTAGGCCCCGCGCGCGCCGCCGGTGAGGTGGCGCGCGGGAAATGGTGCGGCTCTCGCCTGCGCTTCGAGGTCGCCGGCGATCCAGGAGGGGACGTAGCGCTGGCCGCCGCCGTACAGAATCACCTCTACGCCGTGCTCGCGGGCCAGGCGCTCGAAGAGAGGGATGCGATATCCGGCCAGGTACGGAGTGAGGAGCGCCACTGGCATCGCAGGGAGGCACGTTGCCAGAATCGGCGGCCGAGAGACATGCGCGTCCTGCTCCTCCACAACCGCTACCGCTCCCAGGGCGGTGAGGAGCGGGCGGTGACCGAGATGGCGGCGCTGCTCGAGCGCCGGGGGCACGGCGTGCGAGTGCTCGAGCGCTCCAGTGCGGCTCTGGACCACCGGCGCGCGGCCCGCGGACTCCTGACCGGCGGGCTGAATCCCGACGAAGTCGCCGACGCCGTGCGTGAGCACGGGGCCGAGATCGTCCACGCTCACAACCTGCATCCGCTGTTCGGGTGGCGGGCGCTGGCCGCGGCCCGCGCGGCCGGCGCCCGCACTGTCCTGCAGCTGCACAACTTCCGCCTGTTCTGCTCGATCGGCGTCTCCTTCCGGCACGGGCGCCCGTGTTACTCATGCCGCGGGCGCAACACGCTGCCCGGCGTCGCGCACCGCTGCCGGGGCGGGATTGTCGAGTCCGCTGTGTACGCGGCCGGCTTGCACCGTCAACAGCCGGAGCTGCTCGCGCAGGCTGACGCGATCGTCGTCCTCAGCCGCGCGCACGGGGGACGGCTGCACGAGCTGGGGGTCCCGCCGGCCAAGACGACGGTTGTGCCCAACTTCATCGCCGCGTCCGGCTGGGCCCAGGAGACGCGGGCGGGGGAGGGCGGCTACGCGCTGGTGGCGGGACGGCTGGTGGAGGAGAAGGGCTTCGATACGGCGGTGCGGGCTGCCCGCGCGGCGGGAGTGCCGCTGGTCGTGGCCGGAACCGGCCCGGACGAACCGCGGCTGCGCGAGCTGGCCGCCGGCGCAGACGTGCGCTTCGTGGGGTGGGTGAGCGCCGAGGAGCTGGCCCGGCTGCGCGCGGGCGCCGCGCTCAGCCTGGCCCCGTCACGATGCGAGGAGGCGTGCCCGTACTCGGTCCTCGACGCTCTGGCGGCCGGCCTTCCGACGCTCGTCAGCGATCTGGGCGGACTGCCGGAGCTGGTCGCGCGCAACGCCGTGCTGCCGGTCGGCGACGTCGGTGCCTGGGCGGCGGCGACCGGCGCTCTGTGGCGGGACAGCCAAGGCCGCCGGAGCCACGGCGAGGCGGCCCTGATCGAGGCGCGGTACAGGTTCGGAGAGGCGCGGGCCTACGCGGATCTGATGGCGGTCTACGGCTGCGAGCCGTAGCCGCGCTGGAACCAGATCGAGCGGTCCTTCCAGTCGTGCACCATCAGCGCCCCGCCGGTCGCGGCCAGGGCCAGCAGCGAGGGGCGCTTTACTGGCTGTGCCTGCTCGCGGGCCAGGGGACCGGTCATGAGCCCGGCGCAGGCCAGGGCGGCGACGACGCTACCCCCGGCGCCGTGGTGACAGCGCTGACCGAGGATCCACAGGCCGGCGACGCAGTGAGTCGTACTCGACGATGCGTGGGATCGGATGTGGGGCGCTCATGCTCATGTCGGTTACTCCTCATCACCACTCCCAATATCGGCGTCTTCGGCGCCTCGGATTAGTCCCGCGCTGCGCGGGTCAGCCGATGCGGGAACCCGGCGCCGCGTCGGCGTCGGGGCGCAACAGCACGACCCCGAGCTGGTCGTCGAGCGCGCCGAGGACGAGAACCTCGGACATGAACGGCCCGATCTGTCGCGGGGGGAAGTTGACGACGGCGACGACCAGCGTGCCAACGAGCGACTCGCGGGGGTAGTGGGCGATTTGCGCGGAGGAGCGCTTGATCCCGACCTCGGGGCCGAAGTCGATCGTGAGCTTCCACGCCGGCACCCGGGCCTCCGGGAAGTCGTCGACCGCGGTCACGCGGCCGACGCGCATGTCGACCTGCTGGAAGT
>Ga0335074_10011114_pt1 | contig 12586 bp, 8 predicted proteins | sample Lox_Sample_23_FD_206715 | JGI IMG/M metagenome (GOLD analysis project Ga0335074, IMG submission 206715) | Soil microbial communities from Loxahatchee National Wildlife Refuge, Florida, United States - Lox_Sample_2.3 | ecosystem: Environmental > Terrestrial > Soil > Wetlands | place: USA: Florida...
TATGAGCAAATGTGTGGTAAAAAGGGAGTTTTAACATCTGGCGATAAGCCGCTTCCGCCAGGCGACGCTCGGAAAATCCCAGGCTCGCGCACCACAGCCCGGCCAGACCTTCCAGATACATCTTGCTGTCTTCGCCGCGCACGAAAACACCATCGCCCCCGGTGATCACCAGCGGGCCTTCGGACTCGTGGAGCTTCAGATTCGTATAGGGATGAATTGTGGTCGCGATGTCGCGGGTAGCGGAGTTGGTTTTTGCCATAATGTGCTTTCAATCAGCCTATCATAACCTTGCGCAAAGTAGAATAAGGTTGTGCGAAATTGCTAAGCGGCCACCGCAACCGCTCTGGTTTTCCGCAGATGGCGCCAACGTTTTCGCAGCACCCGATTCCAGTACATCAAGAGCCCCGTGACCGCGAGCAGCGGGATGGCGAGGCCGACAATGGCCCAGACGATCTTCACGCCCAGTCCCCAGTACGTCCCGAAGTGCAGCGGCACCTGCAACCAGATGATCCAATCGCCGAGAGTTTGGTTCACGCCATACCGCCAAGTGGAGATGTACGCGCCGTTATAGGGATTGAAGTACACCGTGTCGACGTATTCGTAGCCAGGCGTATCGCGGCGACGCATGAGAATCGCGAGCGGCGCCCGCCGGCTATAGGGAAACGCTACGCCGCCCAGTTCCGTTCCAGGATCGATCTTCGAGGCCTGCCGCACAAGCGACCGGATATCGGGCTCGGGAGCATCGTCATCCGGCGCCACGCTAACCGCAGGGGGACGAGCTGTAATCACGGGCGACAATGCATTCACGAACTGGAAGACCTGCCGCGGCCAGCCGAAATAAACTCCGCTGATGGCCCAAAAGGTCGCGATCAGGATGGTCCAGAACCCGACGGCGACGTGCAGATCGAAATTGATGCGCCGCCAGCCGCGTTCGAAATCCACCTTCAACGCGCGGCGCCAGTTACGAATGCCAGGCCACCAGACAACCATTCCGGTGATGTTGAGCAAGACGAGAAAGGCCGCGCCTACGCCATTCAGGATTCGCCCGTTGTGATGAATCATCAGGCTCTCGTGCAGTTCCTGCACCACGCCGAGCCAATTCCTGCGGCGCGGAAACACGCCCAGAACCTTACCATCCTGCGGCCCGCACGCAACTTTGACGCGGCCCCGGCCTTCCAGAATCGCAACGAACGTGGCCTCTTCATCGGAAGGGGTGTCCACGGACACGATGCGGCTGTGGGGATAGGCGGCCTTCAGGTTTGCGATCACCGCCGCGATATCGGCAACCGGCTTATGCTTCCCGAACTCCTGCCATGGCTTCAGTCCGCACACACGTTCGAGTTCGGGGCGAAACACGAGGATCGATCCGGTAACGCCGATCAGAATCATATACAGCGTCAGGATGATCCCGATCCAAAGATGCACCTGGAAATTTAGGCGGCGCAACCAGACTTGCTGAGGCCGTTGGATGTATCGCCGCAGCAGGTTCACGAAGCACCACTAATAGCGCGAGTAGAATTGTTTGGAATGAACGGAGCGGCCGGCCTGGACCGCGTCGGTCTCGCTGGTGAGGGTTTTGCCGTCCGGCGAGATGATGAGCTTACCGGAACTAGCGGGCCGATTCGCTCCTTTCATCGTCAGCGTGTACTGCATGGGACCGCTGGGCTTGATTTCAACAGTGCCGATCTTATCGCCGTTCGCGTTCTTTACGTCCCCCTCGCTGCCATCGAGTTTCACGCTGTAACTCATGCTGACGAAGTACACGTTGTTGATCGGAACGGAGAATGCGAAGGCCAGCTTATCGCCGGTCTGCGTGATCCGCAGGGTAAGCGGTTCGCCTTTGGTTTGGGAGCCGTTGACTTCCTGGCGTTCCAGGCGCCAGGTTCCAACCAAGGGGTCTGAAGCGGCAAAAACGGCCGGGACCAGAACGATCGCGGCCGTAAGGAGAACGAGTTTTTGTTTCACTCGGGTCTATTATCCGTCACTTGTCCCGGCCCGTGTGTACAGGCCGGGGACGAAGCGATCAGCGTGAGCTTAGAACGTCAAGCGACCGGTCAACTGGATGATTCTCGGTCCGGCGCTGTCCTGACCAACGCCTTGCAGGGACGTGATCTGGCCGAAGGCGGGCTCACCGAGCGTCAGGCTTGCAGGAGGAGCATAGTTGGCGTGGTTGAACACGTTAGATACCTGCATCCCGACTTCAACCCGAGCCCGTTCCCTGATGGTAAAGCGTTTGAGCAACGAGAGCGATACGACCTGGGTGCCAGGTCCAACGATGGATCCCGCCGTTTCGTCACCAAATCGGCCGATCGCAGTCCCGTTCTGGCAAGCATTTGCGCAGGGATCAACGAAGGCGGCTGGATTGATCCATTGGTTGATGGATTGGCCGGCATAAGGATTCACTCCAGGAACGGTATCCGCCCGGCCGCCGAGTCCATACAGATTGCCAAAGATGTTGTACCCGGTGCCGGAAGGATCGCTCAATACGGACGTGGACATAAACGGCCCGCTTTGGAAGAGCAAGGAACCGCTCAACTGCCAACCTCCAACCACGCGATCCAATACGGCGTTGCTGTTCAGAAGAGTCTGGCCTTTTCCAAACGGCAGGTCATAGAGGAACGTAGCCAGAAAGCGGTTACGGCGGGCGTAGGGCACATTGCCGTAGTCGAGACCGGGATGGTAGGGATCGGACAGTGTCGCTCCCAGCTCGTTGGCATAACTTGCGGTAGAAGAGATGGGCGCACCCTCCACGTTCGATAGATCGCGCGTGTAAGTGTAGCTAACCTCGAATTGGACATTCGCAGCACGCTTCTTCACGTCGATGGTGCCGGCGTTGTAGTTTGAAAAACCGAGGGTGTCCGTCGTGGCGATATAGGACAGCAGCGGAAAGGGAATCGAAGCCTGGGTGCTTGCAGCATTAAAACCAGCGGTGTTCACAGGAGGCTGATTCTGATTGGTTGCGGTCGGGATGTTATAGCCATGGTTCCCATCATAGGAAACCCGCAGCCCAACACCTTTACCCAGATCTTGCTCCAGGGTAAGATTCCACTCCTCAACGATGGGATCTTTGAAATGAGGGTCAACAGCGAGATCGAAAAACTGAGTGCCCGGTTGAGCGATGTTTGAAGGGAAAGAATAGGGCATCGAGTAGATGGGCAACCCGTTGCTCCCGAATGACTGAGCGAAGTTCCCGACATCGCTTGCGCCCACGGACCATCCGTCGATTGCGTTGCCGCTCAGAAGCGATTCGATGAATCGACCGTATCCGCCGCGCAGGACGGTCTTATTGTTATCGAAAACACGCCAGGCAAAACCGACGCGGGGCGCGAAATCGAGATGCGAAGCTTCGCGCAAGGCTGGGCCAATGCCGGCCTGTGACGCGAGGATTATGGGCGTCGGTGCGATGGACTCCCGAAATCCCGGGTTGATATTTTGCTGCAGGTCAGCTTGGTTCTCGACGATTACTGCTCCTGTGTTCTGGCCGTTCACGATGTTTTTGTAATACGGGTCGAAGTTCACCATGTCGTTGTCCAGATCGTGGAACCCGGGATGATACTCCCAGCGCAGACCGTAGTTGAGGGTGAGCGTCTGCGATAACTTATAGTCATCTTGGGCGTAGAGCGCAAAGGCATTGGCCCGCGAGTCCGTGTTCGGGTTGATAACGTTGGCGATTGTGGTCAGGTCAGGATAGCCGAGCAGCATCGAGGCGAGCGGAACGGCGAGGCCAGGCCCGAGAAGGCTACTCATCACTGAGCCATTGAATTGATACTGACCCATGCGGTAATCATTGAAAACTTCTGTGTTGAGACTGGCGAGATAACGATAGTCGATGCCAAATTTGAATGTGTGCTTGGTTTTAGTCCAGGTGAGGCTGTCGGTAACCTGGTAGGTGCCTTCCTGCGGATTTAAATCGTTGGACTGAGCCTGATAGCCCATGTAGCCCGCGAGGATCACGGTCGGGGCGTCATAACCTGGAGGAATCGGCCCCGGCAGAGCTCCTGGACCGCTGGTGAGACCCAGGGCGTCCGCGGCTTGCTGAGATGTGACGGAATCGGTAGCGTTGCGCCGAACAACACTAAACCCGCCGCGCAACTCGTTCACCAGGGACGGAGAAATCACCCAGTTGTAAGCAGTCGCCAAGGAATTATATATTTGTGGCGTCGAGACGCTTCCGAGCGCCGGCGTGCTGGGGTTGCTGGGATAGAAGCCCTGCTGCTGCGGGATTTCGATGCGGCGGTTCTTGTAGCTCCATCGCACAAAGATGAAGTGCTTGGGGCCAAAGCTCTGATCCATGCGCAGGTCAGCCTGAGCGCTGTTGATGGGAATTGCGTACACGCCCAGATAGTTATTCGAAAATGCTCCCGGAGGGCCATAGTTGGGCAGCGGGTAAAGGAGATTCAACAGCTTCTGTGTGTAGGGATTCAACTGGCTGGCGGGAATGATGTTGCCTGGATACCCATTGAGCTCGACACCGTCGCCCCCGAGGCTGGGATTCAGGTAAGCCGACAGATCACCGTTCCGCATGGCTTGTGTGGGCACGCTGTTGATATAAGTTTCAGTGCGAGGTAAGCGGAGCACTTCGAAGTCGCCGAAAAAGAACGTTTTGTTCTTGCCGTTATAGATTTTCGGCAAAATGACTGGCCCGCCCAAGTAAATGCCGAAGTCGTTCAGCTTGTCTTCGGTTACCACATGGCTGAAGGTGTCAGCAGCATTGAAGTCGGTGTTCTGAACGTTCTCGTACACGCCTCCATGAAGGTCATTGGTGCCGGACTTGGAAATGGTGGTTACATCGGCAACGCCTCCGAACTCGGCCGGGTTCAGGTTTTCGCTGATCCGGATTTCTTCAATTGAGTCGAAGGACGGAAACATTTCAGCCAGCGCGCCGAGCGAACCCGGTCCGACGGAGCTGATGCCGTCAATGCTGAAGGAGAGCTGCGAAGGGCCGGCGCCGGCGACCTCGATATTACCGCTGTTATCCGTCTGCACGCCGGGCTGCGTGGTCAACGTGGAGAAAGCGCTGGTGGAACCGGACGAGCGAGTACCAATGGCTACCGGCAGGTTGGTTAATTCCAGGCTCCCTTTGGTTTCCGCAATGTTCGAGGTGTCGGTCTGCACAACAGACACGGCTTCCACGTTTACAGTGGTCGCCTGGGACGCGACCTTCAAATTGATGTCGAGACGTGCTGTCTGGCGCGCAGTGATTGCAAATGGCTGGACTTCCGTGGTTTCAAATCCAGCCGCGGTCACCCCGAGGGTGTAATTCCCTATGTCTACGTTGACGAATTCATAGGATCCATCCGGCTTGGTGGTGGCCGTGCGAGCGGCGTTGGTTCCCGTATTGGTAAGGGTCACGGTAGCCATGGGGACGAAGCTCCCCGACGGATCTTTCACCGTGCCGAGGACGGTTCCGAAGGTTGACTGCGCGGAGGCCGCGGGACCAAGCGCCACAATGCAGGAAATCGCCAGGCACAATTGAATCGCGGCACGGCTCCAACGCCGGCCTGAAGGTATAGAGGAATCCCGGTAGGTTCGGGAACTTGCAGAGAACATCAGATCTCTCCTTGTGAATTTCGCGAGCAGTCCAGCCCATTTCTTAGGCGGACAAGTAAGAAGCCCAACAGCTTTTAAGAGAAAATCCCATCAAAGTTTTCGATGGGTCTTATGCCGAGCATATTCGGCCGCTCGTCGGAGAGCATGAACCTCAGTCGTACGGAGACCGCCGCGCCGTCCCCAGCCGGAAAATCGAACCGGATCAAGCGGGTCACTCAACAGAATGCATTGATACTGCAACCAGTTGAGTGAAGATTCCAACTTTCAAAATTGAGGCCCTCGCTACTACCGGTGCCCCCTGATATTAAGCAAAAAACCAACTTGGGTTAGATGAAATTTGGAGGTTAGTATAACGAACCGATGAAGTGGTGTCAAGGGAGGAAACCTTGTGCAAATCGAACCGTGTGAGGGAACCTTGCGAGAGTTGCGCAAAGTTTCGCTGGACCCCCTGCGGCTATCCGGGCTATACTGCAAACCAGGGGAAACTCACATGTCGATCCGTCCAATCGCTTTACTTGCTCTGGCAGTTACCCCCGTTTTCGCTCAGAGCTGGAACCCTCGCTTGGCCGAGCATTACATGGACGCACGCCAGAAGGCATGGGACGCCTGGCCGATGGCTCTGCATTCGGGCGTGGCGTGTGTATCCTGCCATACCGGGTTGACGTATCTCATCGCTCGTCCCGCCTTGCGTCAAACGCTCAGTGAGAGTACCGGGCCTACCCTCTATGAGCGCGTACTCGTGGACAGCATGCGGGCTACCGTAATCCGGACGGACGCCAAGGATCTTTTTGCTGGCCTGAAAGGGCCAATCGTCGATCAGGTGTACGGCGCGCAAGTGGTGCTGTCATCGCTGGTGCTCGCCATGGACGACGCCAAGCATGGGAAGCTGAGTCCGGAAGGCGAGAAGGCTTTCGAGCGGATGTGGTCGATCCAAGTGAAGTCGGGTACGAATGTGGGCGGCTTCCAATGGTCGGATTTCGATCTCGATCCCTGGGAAACGAAAGACGCCGCTTATTACGGCGCGTCGCTCGCGGCTTTGGCCACCGGTTTGGCGCCCGCGGATTATCAGGCACGTCCGGATGTCCAGGAAAATATTGCCGCATTGCGAACCTATCTGCGAGCGGGATTGAAGACGGAATCACTGCATAACCGGATGTTCCTGCTGTGGGCCTCGTCGAAGTTGCACGGGCTGTTAACGCCGGCGGACCAACAGGCGATCCTGGACGAGTTGTGGCGCAAGCAAGAGGCCGATGGTGGCTGGACCCTCCAGTCCTTCGGCCAATGGAAAAAGCGTCCAGCAGCAGCTCCGGCGGTGGGTTCGAACACCTACGTAACCGCACTGGCCGCTTACGCCGTGGAACAGGCGGGGGTGAAGCGGTCGCAGGCGGGCCTGGGGAAGGCGCTGGCCTGGCTCAGCACGCATCAAGACCCTCAATCCGGCTCCTGGATCTGCGATTCCATGAACCATGTCCATTCGGCTTACGGCCCGATCCCCGAGAAGTTCATGACCGACGCCGCCACCGGGTACGCGACGGCAGCTTTGCTGGGCGCGGGCGACGTTGGGATTCAGAGCACGGCTTCCAATTCCAGACCGCGCAACTGATAACGGAAGGTCGCGTGCTTGGCCAGCGCGGCTGTGCACCACTGAATCCCGCGATCCGTGGCCTCTAATTCGGATTTCCAGAAAGCGCCCGTGCCGCCGGATACATAGAACTGGCGGCAAAATGCGAGATGGCGGCGAAACCCGGCGGTCAACCGGGCTTCGTAATGCGCCAGCAATTCGTCAATCGATTCGCCGGCGGCCACCGCGCGAATTATCGCTGACGCGAGAATCGCTTCCCGGATCGCGTGCGCCGTTCCGTCGCCGCAGATGGGATCGAATGCCATCGCCGCGGTTCCGCAGGCCAGCCAGCCGGGTGCGCCCAGCGGCAATGCGATGCGTGGATAGGCCGGGAATGCGCCTCGCGCTGGGCCGCACTGGTCGATCTCCGCGGCAACCATGCGGCTCCGGCCCAGCAAGTTTTCAGCAGGCGCCCCGACCGCAAGCAGCCAATTCGGCGTAAGGAACAGCCAACCGTCATCGAGCGATTCGATCCAGCATCCCGCCGGATGGGCGCTGTCCTTCAGCTTCACCGGCACTGCGGACGCAATGCGCGATCCGAAGCTGTGTTCAGTGATCGGGTCCGGTAAAGGGCGCGCGGCATAAACCGTCCAAGGCAGATCCTGCGCGGCTCCCGAAGCAAGCGGCGGACGCATCGCATCGAGCAGCATCTCCTCGGAAACGATCACCGCTGAGTGTTCGAGGTCAACCGGTTTGGCGCTCGGTCCCCAAACGACCACGCGCCTGGTGATGCGCGGCGCATCGGCCAGCATTTGTGGCCGTTCGAAAATATCGCGGACCAGCGCGAGGGCTTGATCGCCCAGCAGGATCACCGGCAAACGCGGACGATCCACGGGCTGTAGATCGACTTGAAACCCGGCTTTGCCCAGAAGGTAGGCGCAGCAATAAGCCGCTACGCCATCCCCTCGAATGATCACGGATTACGGGAGGTCGACGATACCCGCGTAGGTCACGTCGTTATTCAGATCCCAGGTTTTCTCGTACTTCAACGTCGCGGCGTCGTAGACTTCAATATCGTAGCCTGCGCCGTAGATGTAGAGCTTTTTGCCGTCAGTAGAGATGCCGAGCGTGAAGCGCGTGCGGCACGGGACCTCCGCGGTCTTTGCGATCCTGTCGCTGGACATATTGATGGCCCAGAACTCGCAGCGCTTGTTGCCGTTCTTACCATTCGCGACGACGGTGTACGCCCACTTCCTGTCCGGCGTCACCTCGATGCCAGCCATATTGGCGGCAGCAGGACCAATGGGAGTGAAATCCATGTGCCGCGTCGTCAGATCGAACCGCCCCAAGCCGAACACCATATTGTGCACGATGGGATCGGACCAAACAAACATCCCCACGTGCTGGCCCGGAGAATTGAAGAGATCGAGGTCGCTGCCAAAGTGCACGTTCTCCATGCCTGGAGCATCCGGCCGCGCCAGATCGATATGATCGATCACCTTGAAATCCGAGGCCTGCAGGATCGTGATCTTCTCGCCGAACTGATACAGGTACTTGCCATCCGGAGAAATTTCGATCCAGCCGACTCCGTAATCGCCCTGGTTCTGTGCTTCTTCGCTCTTGGGTATATCCACGAGCTTGACGATTTTCTGTTGCTGCAGATCGATGAGCGTGTATTTCGGTTTGGAGACTTCGAAGTGCTCGGGGAACTTGGTGATCTCCTGCGTCACCGCGTAGAAGTACTTGCCGCCGGGACCCGCGGCGCCGTTGTACAGCCGGTACTGCTTAGTGGCCGTGTTCAGTTCAAAGTGATTGATCACCTTGCGCGTTGCGACATCAATCACCTCGATGCCGTTGTGATCGATCGTTGTCACATAGATCAGCTTGTGATCGGGCGAGAGCCGGATCGACATGGGAGTGCCGGTCTCGAGTGGAATCGTATCGACGATCTTCTGCTGTGCCTCGTCAAAAACGAGAACCTTCGCCGGATAGGCGGGCAGGTAGAGAGTACCTGCGAATGCAAAAGGAGCCAGTGCCGCGCAACACGCGGCCAGAAGTGTCAGTTTTCGAATAGCCATTGGTTTATGGAAACACCAGATCGAGATTTCGCCAGTCCTTCGTTGCGCTAGCGCACTTGGCCGTCCAGTCCGGCGCATTATTCAAATGATCGGGAACCTGCGACGGCCAGTAGCAACTGACAAAGCAGTCGTAGATATCGCGCTCGACAGGCTGGCAAAGTCCCGCCGTACCGCCGGCCGCATCCACTTCCCAGCCGGGTGTGAACATCAGCGCACAGCCCATTGGGACGTGCGGACGTTGCGATGCGCTGGACGGGTCCTGCATCGCTACCACGTCCTCGGTTTGCGAGGCGACGAAATTGTCGATGCGCGCCGCTTTCTTATTGAGGGGTCGCATGTGTCTCATGATGCTGCTTTCCTTTCGGCAAACTGCTGCAAAAACTCCGGATTCTTGGCCGCGATCGCGCCGTAGATTCGGAGGCACGTATCCGTCCAGTCCCGGATCCAATCGCAATAGTGGAGATTGGGATGGCCCGTATCTCCGTAGCGTACGAATGCTTCGTGATGGCAGCCACCAGCGCACAGGGGGCGCGCCCAGCACGTATGGCAATCGTATTTGGAATCGATGTGGCCGCGGCGCAGAAAATCGGCTTGCTTCGCGCGGTCGATGCCCGTGGCGATGTTGCCGAGCGCATGCGCGTCGGAATCCACGAAGCGGTGGCAGGGCGCGATATCTCCGGACGGTCCCACGCCCAACAAACCCAGGCCCGCGCCGCAGGGATGCGATTTGTTCACACCCTGCACCAGTTCGGCCAGCGTGTCGCTGACGTTCGAGAAACCGTGCGATTCGCCGCGCAAAGCGTGTTCGAGATATTCATCGGCCAATGCATGGAATTGATCGAGCACGTGGTCCATGCCCTGATTGCCGATAGCGTAGAGTTGATTGGGCGACGTGGTTACGGGAGCGAATCCGACTTCGTGAAATCCCAAGTCCTGCTTTAGATGGCGGAAGATCTTGATCACGTCGGACACGCCCGCGGTCAGCGTAACGCGCGCCGTGATCGGCCGTGTACGGTGATTCTCAATCAGCGCCCGCACCTTCGGCTCGATGATGTCGTAGCTGCCTTTTCCGTTCGCGAAGACGCGCAGATGATCGTGCATCTCCTTCGGCCCGTCCATACTCACCGTGACCCCGATGCGGTTCTCGGAAAGAAACTGAATAATGGTCGGCGTCAGCAGCGTGGCATTAGTGGTGAGGCTGAAATCGATGTGACGGCCCTCTTCGGCCGCCCGTTCAGTCGCGTACGCCACCACCTGCTTCAACAGCGGGAAATTCATCAGCGTTTCGCCGCCGAAAAAGGTGATGTGGATCGCGCGCCGGTCGCCCGATTGCTCCAGCAGAAAATTCACCGACGCTTTGGCCGTCTCCAGATCCATGAACTTCGGCTTGCCGTCCGGAGTTGCCACCTTGTCGGCGCCGAACTCGTAACAGTACTGGCACGACAAATTGCACTGGTTCGTCAGATTCATCACCAGTGACTGAATCGGAAACACGTCGGGCAGCGGATGCGGCCTATCGGGAACCGAATCGGGCGCGAGGATCACATTGGAGTGAAACATCTCGTCGATCAGTTCCTCGGCGTCTTCCACACCGAGGCCGCCGGCAGCCAGTTCGCCGACCAATTGCTCGTGCGGCAATTCGCCCGCTTTCAGGCAATCGATCAACTTCTCGACCGCATCGTCTACGGCGAAAATCGCACCAGCCGGAACCAGGTAGAGGAAATGAGCCCCTTCGGCATCGAAGCGGTGAAACTCGCCGAGCCGGTAAGCGCGCGTGCCGGCTTCGGTGGCGGTCATTGTCCGACCTCCGGCTGATCCCACTTGATGTAGGTCGGAACAGTCACCACCAGATACGATTTGCCAACCAGCGGCTTGCCGTCGTCGCCTTTTTCGTCTTTGGCCGCGGCCACAACCCAAACATCGCCGTAATTATTCCGGCTAAATTTGCGCTGCGGATTGGGGCCGTCGGAAGCGGGCGTGAACAATCCGGTGTTGCTCAAAGATCCCACGAACTCTTTGTCGTCGTCGCCTTTTTCGTCTTTGGCCGTGGCCACAACCCAAACATCGCCGTAATTATTCCGGCTAAATTTGCGCTGCGGATTGGGGCCGTCGGAAGCGGGCGTGAACAATCCGGTGTTGCTCAAAGATCCCACGAACTCTTTGTCGTCGTCGCCGTAGACCGAATAGAACTCTTGCACCGACCAATTCACGTCGATCGGCCCGAGTTCCACATCGTCGGCAGTGTGCGGCTTTCCGTCCGCGCCGCGCTGGTAAGCGATCGCATCGAACTGCTGATAGCCTTTGGGATGCACATCGCTCCCGAGATGAGCCAGCGCCGAATCCGGCGTGACTTTGATGTAATCGATGCGATCGTAAACGGCAATTGCGTTTTGCAAAACCGAACGCCGGAAGACAACGTCACGCTTACCGGAGACGGCATCGGAGGCGACGTCCACTTCCGCGATGATCTCCTTGGGCGTGTGCGAAACGATCCGCTTCACCGTCACCCCAACTCCGAAATCGAGGTCCGAAGCTTCAATCTGCGACGGCAGATTTTCGCCCATCAACTTTACGCGCGTGCCCTGCGATCCGGTCTTGAGCAGCGTCCGGTCCACTTCAGTCAGCGTCGGATCGGCCGATGCCCGCCGCATGTTCACGTCGTAGCCGAACTCCTGATATTCGCCCCAGAACCAGCGGCCCTCCGCCGTATTTTGATCGGGCGACACCCACATCACTTCGCGTACTGCGCTTCCCAAATCGTTGGGAGCGGCGTCGGCCGCGGGCTTGCCAACCGACCGGCCGCGCCAGGCATAGCCGGCATAAACGATGCTGTGGCCGGTGCGGGTGAGTGTAGATCCATCCCGCAACGAGGTCAGCTTCACGCTGGTGTTGAACTCGTCGTCGGTGCCGGCGGCGGGCGTAATTTCCATGTCGCCATAAAAACGGCCCCGGCCAGGAACGGATGCGGTGACGATCCAACGTCCGGCCAGCTTCGGCGCGCGCATGCGTGCCCGCCATGCGGCCCACTCCGGCGTATCGAGCGGAGCAACTTTGCTCAGATAGGCCAGCGCGATGTCCACCGGCAGAGGCGCGCCCGGATCCAGATGATGATGGCCTTCATCGAACCCACCGGCATTGATTCCCAACCGGAACGCTTCGTCGGCCTGAGGATAGAGCGCGATATGCAAATTCGCCAGGTATCTCCAATCCTGCGGCGTACGGCGCCAGGAAAGCGGGCGGGCCAGCGCATGACAGTTCGCACACGCGCCGCGCACGTTGTCGTTCGGGATATTGGTTTCGTCTTGGATCCGCCGCTCATTGTAGTACATGATCGGCTTCGCCTCTTCGGGGGCCAATCCATGATCGGTGGCCAAATACTTCAAAATCGATCGAGCTT
>Ga0335074_10011115_pt1 | contig 12586 bp, 8 predicted proteins | sample Lox_Sample_23_FD_206715 | JGI IMG/M metagenome (GOLD analysis project Ga0335074, IMG submission 206715) | Soil microbial communities from Loxahatchee National Wildlife Refuge, Florida, United States - Lox_Sample_2.3 | ecosystem: Environmental > Terrestrial > Soil > Wetlands | place: USA: Florida...
GGCCCGTCGAGCAACGCCGTTCGGGCAGGGATGCCGTTCGGGCCGGGATCCCGTTCGGGCGGGGGATGCCGTTCGGGCCGGGATCCCGTTCGGGCCGGGATCCCGTTCGGGCGGGAGATGTCGTTCGGGCGGGGATGCCGTTCGAGCTGCCGGTGCTGGGCGGTGCGTCAGGCGGACCTGTCCTCAAGGTCAAGTAGGAAGCGCTTGCGGTCCAGGCCGCCGCCGTAGCCGGTCAAGCTGCCGTCGGATCCAATCACCCGATGGCATGGGATCACGATCGCGACCGGGTTGCGGCCGTTGGCAAGCCCGACGGCGCGGACGGCGGCCGGCTTGCCGATCTTGTCTGCGAGCTGGGCGTAGGACCATGTCTGGCCGTACGGAATCGACTGCAGCGCCGTCCAGACGCTTCGCTGAAAGTCGGTGCCGGCCGGCGCGATCGGCAGATCGAACGATGTCAGCTCACCGGCGAAGTAGGCCGCAAGCTGCTGCACCGCTGCCGCGAATGGCTCGGCACTCGGATCACCCACCGCGCCGAGGCTGTCATCGACGGGCCGGTGCTGCTGCGCATCCATGTACAGCGCAACGAGCTTGCCGCCCTCGGCCACGATGGTGAGCGGACCGATCGGGCTGGGCTGGACAATGTGCGTTCGGATAGCTGAGCTGTTCATCGCTGCTCCTTAGGCAGAGTGCACAGGTGGGATGGGCGGCATCTCGCTGGTCACCGGGTCGGTGCCGGCGGTGTCCGGGTTCGTGAGACCTGGAGCGGGGATTGGAGCGCGGCCCGTGTTCTGATCGCCGCGGATGGGTTAGTGCGACGGGTCACGGCGGCGTAAGCGCTGCTTGTGGAGTGCCGGCGCCAATGACGGTGACAGTGGCGGTGACCGTGCCAGGGCCAGTGTCAGTGCCGGGGCCAGCGTCAGTGCCGGGGCCAGCGTCGGTGCCGTGGCCAGTGTCAGTGCCGGCTGGCAGCTTGTTGATGTCGTGCTGGCCGGTGGCCCAGAGGTACTGGACCGCGTAGGAACGCCATGGGCGCCACGCCGCCGCCCGTGCGGTGAGGCCAGCTGCGGCATCCGGCATGCCCGCCTCCCGCGCGGCCGCCCGAACGCCGAGGTCGCTAGCGGGAAAAGCGTCCGGGTCGCCAAGCGCACGCATTGCAATGGTCTCGACGGTCCACGGACCGACACCCGGCACGCTGGCGAGCCGAGCCCTCGCCTCGTGCCAGTCCGCGCCGACGGTCAGGTCGACCCGCCCGGTCGCGAGCGCGTCCGCCATAGCCGCGAACGACTGACGCCGCGACCGCGGCATCGCGAGGTGCTCCGGGTCCGCTTCGGCTAGCACGCCCACGGCCGGGAAGAGCCGGCTGAGTCCGCCAGCTGGATCTGTGACCGGTTCGCCGTAAATCGCCGCCAGCCGGCCCGCGTGCGTCCGCGCTGCCGCCGTCGAGATCTGCTGACCAAGCACGGCACGCAGCGCGAACTCTGCCGCATCCGGCGTACGCGGAATCCTGCGGCCGGGAGCTTTACGAACGAGGGGGGCCAGGGCCTCGTCGGCCGACAGCACGTCCCCGACTGCTACCGGATCGGCATCCAGGTCCAGCATTCGGCGGCACCGGCTGATTGCGCTGGCCAGATCGCGCAGGTCGGCCAGCCACAGCTGGCAGCCGACGTGATCCGGGGTCGGCCGCAGTGCCACGATGCCGTGGCCGTGCGGCAGCCGCAGCGTCCGCCGGTAGGCGCCAGCCCGCCATTCCTCGACGCCGGGAACTGCCGTCGCTGCGAGGTGACCGAACAGGCTGTCCGGGTGAAGCGGCGCACGGAACGGCAGCCGCAGCGTGAGTGCTGTCAGCGCGTGTGCTGCCGCGGTCTGAGCTGTCGCGCTGCGTCCCTGTGTCCCGCTGCGTCCCTGTGTCCCGCTGCGTCCCTGTGTCCCGCTGCGGGACGGAGTGTCGCTCGTGGCGGCGCTCCGGCCGCGACCGGCTCGATCCCGGAGCTCGCTGGGGGACAGGGCGAACACTTCCCGGACGGTGTCGTTGAACGTCCTGATGCTGGCAAACCCTGCTGCGAACGCCACGTCGCCCATCGGCAAGGTGGTCGTCTCAATCAGCAGCCTCGCGGTCTGCGCGCGCTGAGCCCGCGCCAGCGCCAGCGGCCCCGCACCGAGCTCGGCGAGCACCAGGCGCTCCACCTGGCGCACGCTGTAGCCGAGGCGGCTCGCAAGGGCGGGCACGCCACCGTGGTCCATCACGCCGTCGGCGATAAGTCGCATCGCCCTGGCCACCACGTCGGCGCGAGCATCCCACTCTGGCGAGCCGGGGCTCGCGTCGGGCCGGCAGCGCTTGCACGCTCGGAAGCCGGCCTGCTGCGCTGCGGCGGCGCTAGGGTAGAACTGCATGTGGCTCGGCAGCGGCGGCACTACCGGGCAGCTCGGTCGGCAGTAGATGCGGGTCGTCACCACCGCGGTGAAGAACCAGCCGTCGAACCTGGCGTCCTTCGACTGGACCGCGCGGGTGCAGCGCTCCCGGTCGAGGTGAATGCGATCGTCGGTCATGACACAAGCATCCGCTATGGCACTGACAATTCACTAGCAAGATTGCGACGCGGACGTCACCCGACTCCAGCTAGCGAGGATGTCGTCGCAAATTCGCTAGTCAGAAATAGGCTCACAGACGCCAAGGCCGCACATATCCAGCGCCGCCCCCGCACCACGGATCACGTCGCGTTCATATCAGGCTGCGCGGCAAGCACTGGGCGCTGGTTCCTGGCGCAGAAACTCGCCGGCCCTGACGCCGGGCGCCGCGTAGAAGATGCGATCGGCGGCAATGCCGAGGACTATGTCCTGAGTTGGCCGGGGCAGCCTGATGGACGCGAGCACCAAGCCACTGACAGGGTCAGCGCAGTAGTTACGCTGCCGACCGCCATTTGCCTGAGTAATCCAGAGTAGCCCGCTCGCGATGTGCGCGCTGATGCCGTTAGTTCCCGGCACGCAGGTCGCGGTGAGCCTGCCTTCCTCGCAGGTGCTTCCCTCAGCGCGCAGCGAGGCAGCATCGAGCCGCTGGACGTAGCCCATCATCCCGGTCGCCTCCGATATCCAGACGGCGGAACCGGCAGGTCCGGCGACTGTCGGAGCGGCCACTCCCTCAACCCGGTGCGAGGCGAGGAGCCTCCCGGTGGAGGGGTCGCGTCGCTGGACCGTGCCACGACCCCCGACGTCGGCCGCACCGACGATCAGCACGGTCCCGGCTGCGTTGGCCGACACATCTGAGCTCGCCGCTTCGGGCAGGACGATCGATGCGGTGATCGCGCCGGTCCGGAGCGACACCCGCAGCAGCCGGTCCCCGCCGGCAGCCCACAGCCAGCCGGCCGCGACGACTAGTATCTGCGCGGCCCAGGGGTACTCCCCGCCGATACCGACGCGCTGCCGCCTGGACACCCGGAGCGTGCCCGGATTCAGTCTGAGGAGCGTCTCGGTCGCCGCCGTCGAGCTGGACTCGGCGACGGCCCACAGCGATCCGCGGGCCTCGAGTACCTGGTGAATAGATCCGGTGAAGAGCTGGCTCGCCTCGATCCTGCCGGTCATGGCATCGACGCGGGCGAGCTCCGACCGCACCGCAGGACGTCCGGGCGGTGATACTTGCCAGGTCACGAACAGCGAACCATGCGTCACCGTTACTCGCGGATACAGCAGCGAGTGCCGGAACACGTTGGTCACGGCAGGTGGAGCTGAGGCGGTCGGCTGCGGGCTGACGGTTGTCTGCGGACTGACGGTCGCCTGCGGGCTGACGGTCGCAGGCGATTCCGTCGCCGGAGAGGCGCTCGCGGGAGATGTGGCGGAGGCGGTGAGCGACGGCCCGGAACCGGGCCGCGCAGTGCCGGGTGACGCAGTGCCGGGTGACGCACTGCCACAGCCGGCTAGAACGGCCGCGCAGAGCAAGCCGGCGCACGAGCCCGCCGCCCATGCGGTCCGAGAATGCCGCGTCATACCTACTGAGACGCCGCACGCGCGCGTTCGTTGTGATTCGCAGCGACGCGCAAGTGTCAATCTATTTTCGCATCCGGCAAAGTTGCGCGGCGCGCAAGTTCCGCCTATAGTGACTCGGTGACCACGCTTGACCAGCATGTTTCCAGCAACCCGGGGGAGGCCCACTGCCCTCCGGGCCTGCGGGAGCGCAAGAAGATCGCTACCCGGCAGGCGCTCGGGCTGGCGGCTATGCGGCTGGCGATCGAGCGCGGCCTGGACAACGTCCTGGTCGAGGACATCGCGGAGGCGGCCGGGGTCTCCACCCGCACCTTCAACAACTACTTCGCCAGCAAGTACGAGGCGATCTGCGCGCTCGGGTTCGACCGGGCCATGCGGGTGGGCGCCGCGCTGCGCGAGCGCCCGGCGGACGAGCCGCTGTGGGACGCCATCGTCGCGGCGGTCATGTCCGAGTACGGCACCGCTGACCGGATTCCGGACGAGCAGTGGATCGCCGGAATCCGCCTGGTGACCAGCACGCCTGCGCTGCGCGGCGAGTACCTCAAGGTCCAGGCGATGACCCAGTACTCACTGGCCGAGGCGATCGCGATCAGGATCGGCGCCGGTCCGGCGCGGAACATGTTCCCGCGGATGCTGGCGGCGGCTGTGACCGCAGCTGTCCAGACCGCGATGGATCGATGGCTACACTCCGACCCGCCGACCGCGCTGGCCCCGGTGATCAGGCGCAGCCTGCAGCAGCTCGCGGACGGCATGACGGAGGTCTTTCCGGCTGCGCCGCCACCACATCCGCCGCGCTCGGCCGGAGCCGCGGCCTGAGACTTGCCCCGTTTCCCCCCTATCTCTTTATCGATAAAGCGAGCCCTCGGAGAACGTTGCGTGCTGATCCGCCTCCTGCGCACTTACCTGCGCCCGTACCGCAGACCGCTGGCACTGATGCTGCTGCTGCAGCTCGCGCAGACCCTGGCGACGCTGTACCTGCCCACGCTGAACGCCGACATCATCGACAACGGCGTCATCGGTGATCACACCCACTACATCGTGCGGACCGGCGGGTTCATGCTGGCGATAACGCTGGCGCAGATCGTCTGCAACATCGCCGCCGTGTACCTGGGCGCGAAGGTGGCGATGGCGCTCGGCCGGGACGTGCGGCACGGGATCTTCAGCAAGGTGCTGCAGTTCTCCGACCGCGAGGTCAACCATCTCGGCACCCCGTCGCTCATCACCCGGAGCACCAACGACGTCCAGCAGGTGCAGATGCTGGCCATCCTGACGTTCACGCTGCTGGTGTCCGCGCCGATCATGTGCGTCGGCGGCATCATCCTGGCGCTGAACCAGGACGTGCGGCTGTCGTCGCTGATCGTCGTCGCGGTGCCCCTGCTTGGCGTGGTCGTGACGCTGATCATCTCCCGGATGCGGCCGCTGTTCCGGCAGATGCAGGAGCGCCTGGACAACATCAACCGGGTGCTCCGCGAGCAGATCACCGGCGTCCGGGTCGTGCGGGCGTTCGTGCGAGATCCGCACGAGCGCGACAGGTTCGGCGAGGCGAGCACGGAGCTGTTCGACGTTTCGCTCGGCGCGGGCAAGCTGATGGCCCTGATGTTCCCGTCCGTCATGCTGGTGCTCAACCTGTCCACCACCGCGGTCGTCTGGTTCGGCGGGCACCTGATCGCCGACGGCAGCATGAAGATCGGCGCGCTGACCGCGTTCATCACCTACCTGGCTCAGATTCTCACCTCGGTGATGATGGCGACGTTCATGTTCATGCTCGTGCCGCGCGCCGAGGTGAGCTCCGAGCGGATCATGGAGGTGCTGGACACTGAGCTGTCCCTCGCACCGCCAGCCGCGCCCCGGCCGGCCGGGTCGGCCGCGCTGGCCGGCCAGCTTGAGCTGCGCGACGTGGAGTTCCGCTATCCGGGCGCCGAGCAGCCGGTGCTGTCCGGCGTCAGCTTCGCCGCCCGGCCCGGCCAGACGACCGCGATCATCGGGGGTACCGGCAGCGGCAAGACGACCCTGGTCAACCTCATCCCGAGGCTTATTGACGTAACGGCCGGCGCGGTGCTGGTCGGCGGAGTCGATGTGCGGGAGCTCGACCCGGCGGCCCTGTCGGACGCGATCGGACTGGTGCCGCAGAAGCCGTACCTGTTCTCCGGCACGGTGGCGAGCAACCTGCGGTACGGCAACCAGCAGGCGACCGACGAGGATCTGTGGCGGGCGCTGGAGATCGCGCAGGGCCGCGACTTCGTGGCGCAGATGCCGGACGGGCTGAACTCCCGGATCGCACAGGGCGGCACGAACGTGTCCGGCGGACAGCGCCAGCGGCTGGCGATCGCCAGGGCGCTCGTGCACCAGCCGCAGATCTACGTTTTCGACGACTCGTTCTCCGCGCTCGACTACGCCACTGACGCGCGGCTGCGCGCCGCGCTCGCGACCCAGGTGACTGGCGCCACCATGATCATCGTGGCGCAGCGGGTGAGCACCATCAGGCACGCCGATCAGATCCTGGTGCTGGATGCCGGCCAGATCGTCGCCGCCGGGATGCACCGTGAGCTGATGGAGACCAGCGAGACCTACCGGGAGATCGTGTTCTCCCAGCTGACGGAGCAGGAGGCGGCGGCGTGACCGGGGGATCAGACGTGGCGAGGCCAGGCGACGCGGGCCAGGATGCCGCCGGACCGGCGGGTACTGCGGGCGCTAACGGGGCGCTGGCCGCCACCGGATCGGGCGTGAACGGCAGCACCGGTGCGAACGGCACCGCGGGCGCCAACGGGTCCGGTGGCGCGAGCGGGTCCGCGGGCGCGAACGGAACAGCTGGCGTCGCGGGAGCAATCGGAGCCGCTGAGGAGCGGGCGGTGCCGAAGCGCGGCCCCGGCCCGGCAACGGGGATGGGCCCCGGGCGCGGGCCCGGCAGCTTCATGGGCGGGATGTCGACCGAGAAGGCGCTGGACTTCAAGGGGTCGAGCGGCCGGCTGCTCCGGATGCTGACGCCGTACCGCCTCCTGGCTGGCTGCGCGCTCGCCTTCGCGGTGTCCAGCGTCACCCTGGCTGTGCTCGGCCCGCGCATGCTGGGCGAGGCGATCAACGTTGTCTTCGACGGCTTCGTCGGGCACCACGGCACCGACTTCCACCACGTCGCGCAGATCCTCGCGGTGGTGCTGGCGCTGAACATCGGCAGCGCCATCTGCGCGCTGTTCCAGGCCCGGCTGACCGCGACGATGGTTCAGAGCGCGGTGTTCCGGCTGCGCGGCGAGGTGCAGGCCAAGCTCTCCCGGCTGCCGCTGAGCTACTTCGACCGGCAGCCGCGGGGGGAGATCCTCAGCCGCGTCACCAACGACATCGACAACCTGCAGCAGTCGATGCAGCAGACGCTGAGCCAGCTCGTGACCTCGATCCTGACGATCATCGGCGTGCTCACGCTGATGTTCGTGATCTCGTGGGAGCTGGCGCTGATCGCGCTGGTCACTGTGCCCGCCTCGGCGGTGGCCATGCGGAAGATCGCGAAGCGGGCCCAGCCGCAGTTCATCAACCAGTGGAAGTTCACCGGCCGGCTCAACGGTCAGATCGAGGAGATGTACACCGGGCACGCGCTGGTGGCCGCGTTCGGCCAGCGGGAAACTGCGCTGCAGACCTTCACCGAGCAGAACGAGGCCCTGTACGACGCCAGCTACCGGGCGCAGTTCATCTCCGGGACGATCCAGCCGGTCATGATGTTCGTGTCCAACCTCAACTACGTCCTGGTGGCCGTCGTCGGCGGACTGCTGATGGCGGCTGGCACGCTGACGCTCGGCGCAGTGACGGCGTTCATCCAGTACTCGCGGCAGTTCAGTCAGCCGCTGACGCAGGTGGCCAGCATGGCCAACATGCTCCAGTCCGGCGTGGCCTCGGCGGAGCGCGTCTTCGCGCTGCTGGACGCCGCGGAGATGGATGCGGATCCGGCCGAGCCCGCCCGTCCGGCCGGTGTCGTTCGCGGTCGCGTTGAGTTCCAGGACGTGTGCTTCCGGTACGCGCCCGACCAGCCACTGATCGAGCACGTTTCCCTCACGGTTGAGCCGGGGCAGACGGTCGCCATTGTCGGCCCGACCGGAGCGGGGAAAACCACCCTGGTGAACCTGCTCATGCGGTTCTACGAGATCGACTCGGGCCGGATCCTGCTGGACGGCGTCGACACCGCCACGATGAGCCGCGCCGAGCTGCGCGGCCTGACCGGCATGGTGCTGCAGGACGCCTGGCTGTTCGGCGGCACGATCGAGGAGAACATTGCCTACGGCTCGGTCGGCGCGACGCACGAGCAGGTGGTCGAGGCGGCGAGGGCCACGTATGTGGACCGGTTCGTCCGCACCCTCCAGGACGGTTACACCACCGTGCTGGACGATGACGGCACCAACGTCAGCGCGGGCGAGCGGCAGCTGATCACGATCGCCCGGGCGTTCCTGGCCAGGCCAGCCGTGCTGATTCTGGACGAGGCCACCAGCTCGGTGGATACCAGGACCGAGGTCCTGATCCAGCACGCGATGGCCTCGCTGCGCGAGGGCCGGACAAGTTTCGTGATCGCGCACCGGCTGTCCACGATCCGCGACGCCGACGTCATCCTCGTGATGGAAGACGGCCAGATCGTGGAACAGGGCACGCACGACGAGCTGCTGGCTGTCGGCGGCGCCTACGCGCGGCTGTACCAGGCCCAGTTCGCGCAGGCGATGGCTGAGGTCGCCTAACCCGTCAGGCCCGCCGGGGTCAGGACCGGCCCGGCTGGGCCTCGACCGCCCAGGTGGGCCGCCCAGGTAGGCCTGGCCGCCCAGCTGGGCCTGACCGGCCGCGGAGCCGGTCAGGCCTACCCGACCGGGCCTAGCCTGCCGGTCCGGTGCCGACGTCCTGCACGATCACGCCGCCGCGAGTGACGACGGTTCGCACGTAGTCGCTGTCGCTGCCCGAGCTGCCGCCGCCCGTCACCTGACTCGTGATCGTTCCTGTCGTGTCGCCGTCCTCGACCGGCACCGTGCTGCCGTTCTCCTCTAGCGAGCCGTAGCCGATGATGCTCTCGGACAGGACGGCCTGGTACCGGCCGACAAGCCAGCCTTCGGCCGAGGCGAGGTCGGTGAGCTGCTGATTCACCGAGGCGGGCAGGAGGAAGTCCGAGCCGGTGGAGTTCTGCAGGTACCCGTTGGGCGCGTCGATGGTCCAGCTTGACTTGTCCTGGCTCGCGTACGACAGGCCGGCGCCGGACACGGTGTCCGCGGACGTCTGCGTCTCCTCGGCATGGACCCACTGGTAGCAGGGCCCGGAACAGGACGGATCGATGCTGGTCTGGTCGTCGCCGAACTGCAGGGACTGCGTGATCGTGTCCGTCCAGGTGCGACCGCCCTGCGCTACCTGACCGGAGATCTCGTAGCTCGTGGCCGCGTCCTCGGTGCTCGCGGGATTCTGCGCCGAGCCGAGCGCGTCCACCGTGGTGACCTTCGATGTGGTCGGGAACGACAGCGTGTCGGTGCCGATCGCCCCGGACGTCGCGCCGCCGCCGGCCGTGATCAGCAGGCTGCCGCCTGCCAGCCAGTAGCCGGCGTTGTTGACGACGGTGAGGCTGATGGTATGAGTCCCGCCCAGCTCTCCCGCGAACGGTGACAGGTCCAGCCGGTAGGACGGGATGTCCATCGTGTGGACGCCGGTCAGCGGCCGCCAGATCAGCGGATTGACTCCGCCGGTGTAGACGTACGGGTACGGCCAGACGACGCCGGCCGGCTTGCCGTCGATCGATACTTCGATCTCGCGGAACGCGGGTACCTCCGCCCACCAGAACTCGTCGTCAATCTGGCCGACCGCATACAGGTCGAGAGTCGCCGTGGTGACGTTGGCCGGCAATGTCACCGTGGCGGTAAGGGTCTGACCGGTATTGATCGTGTTGAGCGTGTTGCTCGCGCCCGCCGGCAGGATCGGCACTACCTGAGTCGGCACCTCAGGCCGCTGGGCCGGTGCCGCGGGACCGTCCTCGTTGACGGCGTCCCCGGCGAGCGCGGGAGAGTCAGGTGTGGCGGACCTGGCCGGCCTGAAGCCGCCGCCAGCCGGATAGAAGAGCAGCTTCACCGTGATCGTCGGGATGCCCGTGTCGGTGCTGCTCAGGTAATTGTCGACGTAGGTGGAGAAGGTACGGCTGCCGGTGAGTATCGGCAGGTAGCCGGTGACGTCTTTCTGCACGTGCCAGGTGATGCCAGCCGGCGTCGGCTCCGGGGTGACGCCGAGGAAGATCTCGGAAGCGCCGTCGAAGATCTCGCACAGCCGGTCGTACTGAACGCCGGTCTCGGTGCCTGTCACGTCAAGCACCACCTTCGCCCAGTTGCCCCGGGGCAGCGTCACCGTGGAGGTGGCGGGCGGCGGCCCGTTGCCGAACGCGGCGTCGCTGACGACCGTGACCGTCACGGGCCTGGTCGGCGGAACCGCGACCGGCGGATCGAGCGTGATCGGGTTGGCGGTTGTCGCGAATTCGGAGTTGCCGGCTGCCTGTCCAGATCGCTGGGCGTGTCCGGTGGCGGCCCCGTGCGCGACGGCCCCGTGCGCGACGGCCCCCTGCGCCGCCGCGGCCGGTGGCGCCACCCGGCGCGGATGTGCCGCGGCGCCAGCTGACGTGGCGCCAGCTGACGCGACGGCAGTAACGGCGCCTCCTAAGCTTGCGACCATAAGTGCGGCGACGACGAGAACGAACCAGCGGGGGAGTTGCCAGGTGCGACCGCGCATTGTTCCTCCAGAATGTGTAGACGCGCGCATAGCGTGGGCTTTTGGATAGAACGCGGCAATTAATCGGCTCGCTCGGGGCGTGAGGAGCGGATTGCTGCCCCTCTTGTGGCAGTAATCCGTGAGTCACGCCCCACCAAGGCGCCGCGACCGGCGCGGGCAGCATCGCCGGCCTGCGGATGGAGCCGGAGCGCCTGGCCGGTGTCCGCGGCCGCGAGGAGCGCCAGCAGCAGGAACGCGACCGTGTAGGCCGTCTTGCCGGTCGCGGCGCCGGGCAGCACCCGGCCGAGCGGACCGCCGAGGCGCAGCGCCACGGCGGCCGCGGCGATCGACAGTCCGGAGGCGAGCTGGGTCGTGGTCGCAGCCAGCGTGTTGGCATCGCGCATCTGGTCAGGCTCGATCTCGGCCAGCCCGACCGTGTTGTAGACAGTCAGCGCGGCCGACCGGGCAATGCCGCTGATCAGCGCCAGGACGGCGATGACCGGCAGGGGAGTGGTCTTGGTGATCAGCGCAAGGCCCGCCATTGTCAGCGCCATGCACCCGGTGGAGGCAACGAGCAGTGACCGGAAGCCGAACCTGTTGATCAGCGGCGTGGTGGCCGGCTTGATCCCGACGTTGCCGACGAAGATGAAGGCCGTCACCGCGCCTGACTTAACCGGGCTCCAGCCGAACTGGGTCTGGAACAGCAGCGGCAGCAGGAACGGCCCGGCTCCGACGACGAACCAGTACAGGAACCCCCCGGTCTGCGAGATCCGGAAGGTGGGCACCCGCAGCGTCCGCAGATTGAGCAGCGGGTGCGCGGTATGGGTCAGGTGCCAGCCAGCTCCGGCCAGCAGCGCGGCCGACACCACGGCGAACGCGGTCGTCTCGGCCGGCGGCGGCGCCGGGCGTGACAGCAGGCTCGCCGCGTAAGTGAGGCCGCCGAGGCCGAAGCAGGTCAGCAGCACGCCCGCCCAGTCGAGCGGCGGCGGCTTGACGGCGGCAGTGTTCGCGATCAGCCGCCAGGCTACGGCGAAGGCGACCACGCCGAGCGGGGCGTTGATGAGAAACAGCCAGTGCCAGGACGCGTACGTGGTGATCAGGCCGCCTGCGAGCGGCGCGATCACCGGGGCGATCAGGCCTGGCCAGACCACATAGGACATGATGCGGACGAGGTCGCTCTTGGCCACGGCCGAGACCACCATGGTCCGGCCGACCGGGACCATCATCGCGCCGCCGGCACCTTGCAGCACCCGCATGGCGACGAGCTCGCCCAGGCTGACGCTCGTGGCACAGGCCACCGAGGCAAGGGTGAACAGCGCGATCGCGGACAGGAAGATGACCCGGTTGCCGAACCGGCGGGTGAGCCAGCCGCTGAGGGGAATCAGCACCGCCAGCGTCAGCAGGTACGCGGTGATGACGAGGCCGACCTGAGCCGGCGGGACATGCAGCGAACGGCCGATCCGCGGGCTGGCGGTAGTCACGATCGTGCCGTCGAGCATCTCCATGAAGAAGCACCCGGCGACGAGCAGAGCGATGTTGCGCTGACGCCTTTCAATCACTACGTCGATTATGCCTTGCCCGCCGGGCCGGCCGCTCGCCACGTATGATCGCCATTGTCCGAATGCGCGGCAGCGCTAGTGGTTCAGATCACATTGACAAGCAGAACGGGCGAGCGCGAATGACCGCAGAGCGCGCAGCCTTTGACACCTCGGCCGCGCATCACGCACGCATCGCCGATTATCTGCTCGGCGGCCGTGACAACTTCGCCGGCAACGCTCGCAGCAGGCTGACTGTCAGGACGCTCGTGCCAGGCGGGTGCGACCCGGCCAGCGGACAAGCTGGTTGTCAGCGAATGACATCGGTGTAACTCACCGGGGCCGGCGGGCGGCACTGGGGCTGGCGGCCCCGTTCC
>Ga0335074_10011116_pt1 | contig 12585 bp, 11 predicted proteins | sample Lox_Sample_23_FD_206715 | JGI IMG/M metagenome (GOLD analysis project Ga0335074, IMG submission 206715) | Soil microbial communities from Loxahatchee National Wildlife Refuge, Florida, United States - Lox_Sample_2.3 | ecosystem: Environmental > Terrestrial > Soil > Wetlands | place: USA...
CCCTGACGGGCGATCCGGGCGGCGGCTGTCTTCGCCTCGGCGGGGCTGGCCACTCCGAGGGCCACCGCGTAGACGCTGGACTGGATCGCCTCGTGGGCAACGCCCACGCCGTCCCGGAACGCGCCGGTCGCGGGGTCGTAGAGCTTCGCCCGCATCGCGGCCTGGATCCGCGCGGCGGTCGCGGCGTCGGCACGCGCGCCAGCGTGGTCGCCGACGACGGCGGCGATCTGCGCCATCGCGGCGTAGGCGGCGTAGCCGAAGGCGTTGACGACGGTGTTCTGGGGTGAGAAGACGAAGCCGTCGCGCTCGCTGGCCGGCCAGTCGACGAGCTGTTCGGGGACGCCGGGGACCGGGTTCGCGCCGCCGAACGGGCTGACCGGCATGTCGATGAGGCCGTCGGGTGCCAGGTACTGGGTCGGCAGCATCTGCTCGAGCATCGAGTACAGGGAGGTCAGAACGGCGGGGTCCCCGGTCTGCCAGTACTGGGCGAGCGCGGCGACCGGGGCCAGTTCCTGGAATTCCGCGATCGGGGTGCTGTCTCCCAGGGCCATGTCCGTCAGCACGTACTGCAGCGAGTACTGGGCGAGGGCGCTGTCCCCGTCAACCATCGCCTGGGCGCGCTGGTGGATGTAGTCGTCGCCCTCGTAGTCGCCGGAACGCTCGCGGGTCGGGGAGTCCAGGTACAGGTTGAGGTTGAGCGCCTCGATCGTGTTCTTGCTGAACTGCCAGACCTCGTTAAGCGCCGCGCTGCTCGTAGTCACCGCGGACAGGGACGGCTGGTCGGGGTAGACGAGGGCCAGCGCGGCGGTGTTGGCGGTGGTCAGCGGCTGCGGCGCGCCGGTCACCTCCACGTAGCGGAAGACCCGGTATCCCCAGTACTGGAGGGTCTGCTTCCCGGCGCGCAGCGTCCACGTGTCGTCGTAGACGTCGCCCGTGCTCAGCTGGTACCTGACCGTGTCCGGGCCGGACAGCACCTCGCCGCTGAGGATCTGGACCCTGTCGCCAGCGGTGCCGTTCAGGGTGAGCCGCAGCCCGCCGACCTGGGTGACGCCGAAGTCGAGGAGGTAGCGCCCGGGGCCGAGCGTGGTGATCTTCACCGGTTTGTGCGCCGCCAGCGTCACGTTCGCGGCGGGGTCGGGGGTCAGACCGGCGATGGTCGGCTGGACGGCGGCCGAACGCCAGCCCCCGGCGGCGGTCGCCTGGTACTCCGGGGTGTCGAAGCCGAACGGATAGTGCTCGGCGTCGAGGTTCTCGACGGGCGCGGCATAGTAGCCGGGGCTGATGCTGCCCGCCGCCGGGTAAACGGCACCGCCGTCCATGCCCTCCCACTTCGGCCCGGTCCCCCACACCTGGCGCGTCCCGTCCTTGTACTGGACGACGAGCTCAAGCTGGAAGCGCCGGTCGGACGTGGTATAGGCGAGCGCGCCGAACGTGTTGTTCCCGCCCCGCAGCGCGCTTGTCACGTCCCAGGCCGAGTACTCGGTGTCGGTGACGGGGTCCGGCGGGCGGACCGGGCCGACGCCGAGCACCTTGCCGTTGAGCGACAGCCGGAACACGTACTGGCGGGCGGGCTCGGTGGAGGTACCGGTCGCGTAGACGGTGGCGGCGAGAATCGGCTTGTGATCGATCCAGGTGGTGCCGCGCAGGAACGCCCACCCGCTGTCCTGGCCACCCGGTGGGTTGCGGGACCAGATCGCCACGGTGTCCCAGGTGGAGCCGAGCGCGGTGCCGAACTGCGACGGCGTGGCCCACTGGCTGGTGCGGCCCTGCGCGTCGATGGCGCGCACCGTCCACCAGTAGCGGGTTCCCTGGCTCAGGGCCGGGCCCGTGTACGTCGCGTCCGGCGAGGCACCGGTCACCGTGCCCGTGTCCCACAGCGCCTGGCGCGCCGAGTCAAGCCCCTGAGGACTGGCGGCAACCCGTAGCTCGTAGCCGCGCTGCGTCTCTCCCGCCAGCGCGTCGCCTGTCGCCCAGGAGAACCAGATGCCCTGCCCGGCCGGTACGGCCAGCGGCTCGCCGACCAGGTTGACCTCAAGCTGACCGGGCTTGTCGGGGCCGCCGCCGCCGAGCGGCGGCGGCACGATCAGCACGCAGGCGAACAGTACGGCGAGCACGCACACGCCCGTCGCCAGCCACCGCCGCCAGTGCGCCCGCATATCGTAACGTTTCCGCTGTTTCCAGTAATGTCCGGGTTTTAACAGGCCAGAAGCGTAGAACCTGGCCGCAACCGCACGCAGTCGACGTCGCAAAACGTCGTGTTCTGTTTAGCGTCTGTACGGTACCAGTCAGGCGAAGCGGTCAATCTGTCGCGGGGCCGGCTGCGGGGGCAGCGGTCTGCGGGCGCGGTGGCCGCGGCAGGCGAAGCGGTCCGGCGGCAGGCGAAGCGGGCACGGCGGCAGGACCTCACCCGGCCTGCAGCAGGTCCTCGAGCAGCGGACGGTAGCGGTCGAAGCCCGGCACGTCCGCCCCCGGGTCCTTGGCGGTCTCATCCCAGCGGCGGACGGCGATCGCGTCGGCGTGATAAGGGGCCGATGCGAAGGCGGCGGCCTCGGTGGCGGTCATCGGGCCGCCCTGGAGCGACAGCGTGTAGACGGACGCCGGGGACAGCAGCCCGAAGTAGGCCGGCTCGGTCGCGCACAGGTAGCGCTTGGCGGCCACGTGCAGCCGGACCGGTTCGGTGACAGCCGGCGGGAACCAGCGGGCCAGCCAGGCCGCGCCGCGCTCGCCGTGGTCGTTGTCGGAACCGGCCATCAGTTCCCTGCCGCTCAGTTCCGCCTCGTCGGCCTGGGAGTCGGCGCCGCGCAGGTGGCCGACGTCGTGCAGCAGCGCGGCGGCGACGAGGGCCGGCGGCGCGCCCGCGGCCGCGGCCAGCGCACCGGCCTGCAGCAGGTGCTGCGCGATGGTGACCGGTTCACCTAGGTAGTCGCCCGCTCCCGCGGAAGCGAACAGCGCGGCCAGCCGGCCGGCCGGCGAGATAAACGCAGACATTCGCACGCCCTTTCTTATCCTGATCCGCCCGGCACTCATGTTCTTATCCTGATCCGCCCGGCACTCATGCTGGCCCGGCACTCACAGGCCAACCTGTGCTCATCCGGTAGGGACAGGGCACCGCGACTTGCCAGGGACCGGCACTTAGCGGGCAGGGGTACTCGTCCGGCCCCGCGCTTGCCCGGCGGGCGGCCGCTACGTGCCGACGGCGAACGGAACCGGTCGGAGGCACCGCGGCAGGCGGCGCGGTCGCGCCCCGCCGGGAGCAGACGGCGGCCGGCCGCGGACCGTGACCCGCGTCAGTCCTGGCCGGAACGAGACGCGACGAGGCGCGACGCGTCCCGGCCAGGTGCGGTGATCGGGCCGTCGTCAGTCCTCGTGGTGGGCGACGAGCACCGGCACAGGAGGCAGGTTCACCTGGACGGCGGTGCCGGGCGTCATCGGCAGGGCAGCGGCCGAGGAAACGTCGACCGCCACCTCGGTGTCGCCGGACAGCCGCACCGCGACACGGGTCACCGCGCCGAGGAACGTCAGCCCGGTGACGATGCCGTTGCCGCCGTCGGCCGGGGCGACGGTGAGGTTCTCCGGGCGCACGAGAGCGTCGACCGGGCCGGAGTCCGGCCCGCCCTCCTGGACCGGCACAGTGACCCCGAGCACCGTGATGCTCCTTCCCTCGTCACCGAGTTCGCCCGGCAGCCTGTTCATCGTGCCGACGAACTCGGCGACGAACGCGGTCGCCGGCCGGGCGTACAGCTCGGCAGGCTGTGCTATTTGCTCGAGCTTGCCGGCCCGCATGACGCCGACCCGGTCCGCCATGGACAGCGCCTCCTCCTGGTCGTGGGTGACGAACAGGGTGGTGGTGCCGAGGCGCTGCTGCAGGTTGCGGATCTGCTCGCGGAGCTGGAGCCGGACCTTGGCGTCGAGGGCGGACAGCGGCTCGTCGAGCAGCAGCACGCGGGGCTCGACCGCCAGGGCACGGGCCAGGGCGACGCGCTGCTGCTGGCCGCCGGACAACTGGTGCGGGAACTGCCCGGCCTGCGGGGCCAGGCCGACCATTTCAAGCAGTTCGGCGGCGCGTTTGCGCCGGTCCGCGCCGCCGACCTTGCGCATCCGCAGCCCGAACGCCACGTTGTCGAGCGCGCTCATATTCGGGAACAGGGAGTAGGACTGGAACACCATGCCCATGTCCCGCCGGGAGGCCGGGACGCCGGACACGTCCCTGCCGTCGATCAGCACCTCGCCGGAGTCGGCGAACTCGAACCCGGCGACGATCCGCAGCGCGGTCGTCTTGCCGCAGCCGGACGGGCCGAGCAGAGCGACGAGCTCGCCGGGCGCGATGTCCAGGGACATCTCGTCAAGCGCGCGGGTCGCGCCGAACGTGCGGGTGAGGCTGCGCAGCGACACGCTGGTGCCACCGCGGGTGCCGCCCGCGGCGCCGGCCCCGGCGGTGCCCGCGGCGGCCTTGGCCGTCGTGGTCTCGTTGGCGGTCATCAGTTTCCTATCGTCTCGCGGGGGGCCACGGTGAACAGCGTCACCTCGGCGCCGCCGGTGCGGCGCGACTGGCGGGTGGCGATAACCGTGATCAGCATCAGGAAGAGCCAGGTCACGACCAGGGCGAAGATCGAGGCCGCGACGGAGATGTTCGCGTTCAGCTGGTCGAACAGCACGATCCACACCGGGAACGTCTCCTTCAGGGCCAGGCTGGCCATGGTGAACTCGCCGAGGACCATCGCGACGATCAAGATGGTCGCCGAGAGCACCGCGGTGCGCAGGTTCGGCAGCAGGACGCGCCACAAGGTGGTGAACATGCCGCCGCCGAGCGAGTTGGACGCCTCGGTGAGCGTCTTGACGTCGATCGCCCGCAGGCCCGCGTCGAGGGCGCGGTAGGCGAACGGCATCGCCAGGATCACGTACTCAAGGCCGAGCATCCACACAGACGCCCGCAGGGACAGCGGCATCACCTGCAGCACGCCGATGATGAGCACGACCGGCGGGATGACGATCGGCAGGATCGTGACGCTCTCAAGCAGCCGACGCATGCCGGGCATCCGCAAGTGCACGTAGACCGTGGTCGGAATCATCAGCACCATGCTGATGAGCCAGGTCACCGCGGCCAGCCGGATTGACAGCCACAGCGACGGGACGAACCCGGGCGAGGTGAACACCGTCCCGAAGGCCTTCAGCCCGGCGAACCGCAGCGCCGCGTACAGCGGGAGCAGGAAGTAGAGTCCGGCGATGAGCAGGATCACCCACCGCCACACCGGCGCCCGCCCGCGCCGCCGCGCCCGGGCAGCGGCCGGGGCCGGGGCCGGGGCCGGGGTGCGCTCTGTCGTTACCGCAGCCATTTGGACGACCTCCGCTGGAACAGCACATAGCAGGTCATGAGGATGGCGATGATGACCACCATGCCGAAGGACAGCGCGTAGCCCACGTTCTCCTGCCCGGCGATCACGTTTCCGTTGAGGAACGACCCGATCTGGATCGAGGTCAGCGGGATCGTGCCGGCGGTCAGCGCCTCCGCGGTGGCATAGGCGGCGAGCGCCGAGCCGAACAGCAGCATCACGCAGGACATGAACGACGGCAGCAGCACCGGGCCGCCGACGTAGCGCCAGTACTGCCAGGACCGGGCCCCCAGGTTCTCCGCCGCCTCCCGCCACGCGGGGCGAAGCCCCTCCAGGGCGGGCAGCATGATCAGGATCATCAGCGGGATCTGGAAGTACATGTAGACGAGCGCGACGCCCGAGATCGTGTACAGGCTGAAGCCCCAGCCGTAGATGTTGACCCCGATGTCGTTCAGCCAGCCGGTGACCAGGGCGCTCGACCCGAACGAGGCGATGAACAGGAACGCGAGCGGCACGCCGCCGAAGTTCGCGAACACGCCGGACGCGGTGATCACCACCTGGCGCAGCCAGGCGGCGCCGCGGCCGCGCGCGGTGAAGATCGCGTAAGCGATCAGCAGACCGAAGACGCCGGGGATGACAGAGGCGATCAGGGACAGGATCAGGGACTGCTCGAAACCGTGGAGGTAGGAGCCGTGCGTCGCAATGTCCAGGTTGGACCAGGTGAAGGCGTTCGTCTTCGGGTCCACGAACGCGTACTTGATGATGGCGACCATCGGGACGATCAGGAAAATCAGCACGTAGGCGACGAACGGGACGAGGCCCGCGTAGCGGGCCAGGGCGCGCGCCTGATTGGACCTGGGGCGCAGCAAAGGCGGGAAGCGGCGAGCCCCGGGGTCCGTGTGGGACCCCGGGGCCGTGACCGTGTCGGTCATGTCAGCCATGTCAGCCGGAGACTGACGGCCACAGCTGGGAGACGACGGTGCCTGCCGCGGTCTGCTGCGCGATAGTCGGCAGCGTCAGGGTGCCGCTGCCCGGCACGGTCGGCAGAGCGGCGGCGGCGGCGGTGTTGATCGTGCCCGCCTGGGTCATGGCCACCTGCTCGATCGGACGGGTCGAGCCCTCAAGGAAAAGGTTCTGGCCCGTGGTCGAGTACAGGTACTCCTCCCACAGCCGGGCCGCGGCCGGGTCGGGCGCGGTGGCGCTGATCGCCTGGTCGTAGTAGCCGGCGTACACGCCGTCCGACGGGATGACGATCTTGAAGTTCTTGTCGACCGGCTGGACCTCGGAGGCCAGCAGGTAGTCCCACCAGATCAGGATCGGGGTCTGGCCGGACTGCACGGTCGCCGGGGTGCCCTCGACCGGCACGAAGTTGCCTGCCGCCTTGAGGTCCTTGAAGTAGGTGACGCCGGGCGCGATGTTGCTGAACGAGCCGCCGTTGGCCAGGGCCGCCGCGTAGACCGCCGCGAACGCCGAGCCGGTCTGGGTCGGGTTGCCGTCGATCGCGACGTCGTTCTTGTAGGGGCCGGTGAGCAGCGACTTGAACGTGGTCGGCGGGTTCTTGATCTTGGTCGTGTCGTAGCCGATGGCCACGTAGCCGCCGTAGTCGGCGTAGTAGGCGCCGTTCGAATCCTTGGCTGCGGCCGGGATGTCGTTCCAGGTCGCGACCTCGTAATCTGCCCAGTACCCGTCCGCCTGGCCGGTGGCGGCGAAGGAGCCGCCGACGTCAACGACGTCCGGGGCGCTGCTCTGGCCCTTGAGCTGCTTGACGGCGTTCAGCTCATCCTGGCTCGAGCCCTCGGGGTTCGCGTCGGTGATCTTGATCCCGTACTTAGCCGTGAAGTCCTTCATGATGGTGCCGTAGTTGGCCCAGTTGGAAGGCAGCGTGATGACGTTGAGCTTGCCTTCCTTCTCGGCCGCCGCAACCAGGGCGCTCATGCCGCCGCAGGAGGCGGCGGAGGTGCAGGTGGCCCAGTTCGTGGCGGCGGCGGAGCTTGTGCTGCTCGCCGTGGAGCCGCTCGCCGCGGCGGTGCTGCTCGAGCTGCTACTGCTGCTGCAGCCGGCAGCCAGCAGGATCGACCCGACCGCGGCGGCAGTCGCCACGATCGCCTTTGATGCGCGCAAAGTGAAACCCTCCCCATGCCGCCCCCAGGGGATTTACGAGGGGGCAAGCGTTGGCATCTTGGCTAGACAAGTCGGTATCTTGACGAACCACGGTGAACGGAAAGTTGCCATCCTGTAAATCACGGGCGTCCGTCTCGTCGCGATTTGTCATGACGAACCGGCCGGCCAGATGCCAGGCGCCAAAAGGTGGCGCCGCGTCACGGAGAATGACCGCACCGTCTGGCGGGCCGCGTCTGACGGCACCCCCCAGGGATCCAGAGGAACGGACGCGGCTGACACATCGCAGGGAACCGGCTTAAGGATGCGTGCGAGGCCGCAGGGAACCAGCGCACGGCTGGGGTGCGCCCGCAGTGCTCCGCGCAAAGAAACGGGAAAAGCCGCGGGGCCGCCGGCTGCGGCCCCCCAACCGCTTGCCGGCGGCCCACGTGGTGCCACCGCCCGACGCCTGCGAACCTTCCCTTGCCCCGCGACCGCGCCGACCCCTGCGCAACTTGCGGCGGCGGGACAAGTAAGGCTGACGTCATCCTCCCCGGCGACCGCGCCCTCCTCGCCGCCGCCGGGGAAGCTCTTCAGAAACCAGAGTCAGAGGGTCATACAGAACGGATGCGGCTGACCCTGCCCCGCGTCCCGTTCTCGCTAGCCTCGCCGCGCGCGGTCCTGGCCCGGTTGCGTAGCTGCCGCTGCTCGCGGTCGCGGCGCACCTGCAACTGCCGCTCATCCTCGGCCGTTCCGCCCCAGACCCCGTGCATCTGGTGTGTCGCCAGCGCGTACTGCAGGCACTGGCGGCGCACCCGGCACCCGGCGCAGACCGCCTTCGCCCGGGCTATCTCACCGACGCCCGGTCCCTGGGCGGCGACCGGAAAGAACAGTTCCGGATCCATCCCCCGGCAGGCAGCCAATTGCCACCAGTCACGTCGCTCCTCGTCGGGCGCGGCGCGCTGGCCTGGCAGCTGGGTAACAACCATGCGCAGACCCCCGAATCACTCCTGTCCTAGGGTCGCTGGTGACTCTCTGTCGCGCATCGGTAACACTACCTACACCACTTACCTATATGATGATCTTGCCTTCGGGCCGGCCGACCGTACGGCTATGTGCCGACAAAGCCTCATAAGACCGTCGTGCGGGCCGCCAGTCCGGCCGATGAGCGGCCATGGCATACGGATACGTAATGGTCACTCTCCGTACTCTGCCACGGCCGCTGCTCCAGCCGCGATGAACCGCCCGCGACCGTGCCTGCTACCGGATTCCACGGGTCAGCAGGCGAACAGCCGACCGGCGTTGTGGTGGCAGACCGCTTGCAGCCAGTGATCGCCGAGGCCAGTTCGCTCCAGGGCTTCGAGTGCGTCCGCGTAGGAGTACGGGATGTTGGGGAAGTCGGTGCCGAGGAGCACGCGGTCGCCGAGGTCGCGCAGCCGGGGCAGTTCCGCCCGGGGGAACGGGGCACCCGCGTTCTCGATAAACGGGGTAAACGCCATCGTCGTGTCGAGCAGGACGCCGTCGCGGCGCTCGGCGAGGTCAAGGAACTCCGTGTACTCCGGCATGCCCAGGTGCGCCACCACCAGGCGCAGCCGGGGGTGGCGGGTCAGCAGCACGCCGACCGGGCCGGGCCCGGTGTACCGGCCGGCCACCGGCCCCGAGCCGCAGTGCGTGACCACGGGGACGCCCGCCTCGGCCAGCAGGCCCCACGCCTCGTCGAGCAGCCGGTCGTTCGGGTCGAAATCCCCGACCTGGAGATGGCACTTGAAGACCCGGGCTCCCTGGCCGAGGGCGCGGCGCACGTCGGCGGCGGCGGACGGCTCGGCGAAGAAGGTCGCGGTGTGCAGGCAGTCCGGAGTGCGGGCCGCGAATTCCGCCGCCCAGTCGTTGAGCGAGCGGGCCATCCCCGGCTTGTGCGGGTAGAGCATGGCCGTGAACGTGCCGACGCCGAACGACCGCAGCGCCGCCACCCGCGCCTGCTCGTCCTGACGGTAGACGATCGGCCATGGCCTGCCGATCAGCGGGCCGGCCGCGTCGAAGTACGCCCGCACCGCGGCGAGCAGCCGCTCAGGCATGAAGTGAGTGTGCACGTCGATCAGGCCGGGCAGGCCGGTCCGCTCAAGGAACGCCCGCGCCCTTGCGGCATCGGTCCCCGCGACGGCGGCACCGGCGGCAGTCATGTCCTGGGTCACGCCGGGTCCGGCGTCGACGTGGGCCGGATCCCGGCGCACGGGCCGTCTACTGCCCCAAGGGCGAGCCGCTCGTTGCTGTTCTGCGCGGCACCGGCGGCCGTTATGTCCTGGCTCATGCCGGGTCCGCTGTCGCCGTCGGCCCGGTCGCGGCGGGCAAGCTGGCCGGTGCCCCAGCGGCCGGCCGCTTGTTGCTGTTATCCGAGGCGATGCCTTCCTCGCTGGCCGACATGGAGCGCTTCTTGCTGTTATCCTCTAGGAAGATCCGTGCGCAGAGCGAACCTCGGGAGGCCGCATCGTTGAGGATCGCGAGGTCGGCGGTGAACCGCCATGCCGTGTACTGGGTCATCGACCGATCGGGCTGCGGGACGTCCGGGACTCCGGAGACGATCGTCGCCTCGTAGTCGGCCAGGCAGAGCATGTAGCCGTCCCTGTCGGCAGCCTTCTCGCCGATCCGCCGGCCCACCGCGAGGTCGACCCCGAGCTTGACCCGCCCGGCCCGGGCGGCCGCGGTTCGCTCGTCCTCGCCGTCAAGCCGGGTGATGGCGGGCAGCCCCCAGGCCCCCGCGAGCTGATCGGCCGGGTCGTCCGGCCGCCGGACGACGAGGAACTCCCCGCAGTCGCCCGTCCCCCGGTCCGCGGCCCGCCGTCGGACGACGACCGCAACCGAGCGCTTCACAGGTTTCATCGCCTCCATCATCCCACCTCCCACGGAACCGACGTCCCGGGGCGCGCTTCTTGCTGTTATCACGACGAAGGTCCATGCACAGGAACGCGCGGACCTCCCGGGTGCTGCCCAGGCCAAATGCTTGCGTGAGGTGCCTGATCGCGGCGGCGGGGCGCCGCCGGCTCCGGCGAGGGCAACGGCACCGGTAATGCGCCGGATCTCAGGCGCCCGCCGCCGGGTAGCCAGCACTGACGGGTTTCCTCCTAAGAGAGTCCCGCCTTGTCGAGGGCGTTCTGCAGGGAGCCGATGTAGCCCTGGGAGGTGTACGTCGCGCCGGAGACCGCGTCGATGTGCCCGTTGCCCGCGGCGAGGGTCTCCTGGTTGAGCTCGGGGATCGCGAAGGAGTTGATCTGCATGTCGCGCGGGGTGTTCTCCGGGTACTCAAGGACGCTGACCGCGGTGATCTTGCCGCCCTTGAGGGTGATCTGGACCTGGACCGGTCCGTAGATCGTCGGCCAGGCGGCGCCGGTCACAGTCTTCGCGCCGCCCGCCGCGCCGCTCTTCCCGGGCGCCGGGGCAGCGGTCGCCGTCGCGCCGCCGTTCGCGGTTCCTTGGCTTGCTGCGGGCGTGGCGTTTGCGCCTGTGGCGCCGGTTCCGGGGGTGGGGCTGCCGAAATCGGCGGCGGAGGTTCCCGGCGCAGCGGACTGGGTGTGCGACTTGAAGGACAGCAGGAGGACCAGCCCGGCGGCCGTAGTGACGATCGCGAGGATGACGCGGCGCATGGGGTGCCTTTCGCGGGTGAGCGGCGGACTGGTCAGAACTCGAACGACTCGCGGTGGATCTGCCGGCGCCGCACGCCGGCGTCGAGCAGTTCGCGGCGGACAGCGGCGGTCAGCCCGGGCGGACCGCACAGGTAGACGTCGTGGTCGATCAGGCCGGGGACGCGCCGGGTCAGCTCACCGCCGGACAGCGGGTTCCCGTCGAGCTCGGCCCGGGTTCCCGCGACGAACCAGACTTTCGCCTGGCGGGACTCGGCAAGCTGCTCAAGCTCGCGGCGGAACACCGCGTCGCGCATGCTGCTCACCCGGTAGATCAGGGTGAGGTCGCCTGCTGCGGCGGGCAACGACTCGAGCAGCGCCCGCAGCGGGGTGATGCCGACGCCGCCCGCGATAAGCAGCACCTTCCGGCGGCGGCGCGCCGCCCCGGTGAGCGCGCCGTAGGGACCCTCCGCGAAAATGCGGGTGCCCGGCCTCAGCCCGGTCAGCGCGCCGCTGTGGTCGCCTGTCGCCTTGACGGTGATGCGCAGCCGGTCGCGGCGGGGTGGCGCGGACAGCGAGTACGGCGTCGAGGTCCACCACAGGCCGCGGGCCAGGAAGCGCCAGCGGAAGAACTGCCCGGACTCGGCGCGAAGCTCCTCCAGATGGCGCCCGCTGATCAAGATGGACACCACGTCGGGTGCCTCCGGCGTGACGTCCGCCACCCGCAGCCGGTGCCGGAGCGCCTGCCGCACCGGGGTGACGAACCGGTACCAGACGACGGCCGCGGCCACGCCGATGTACAGGGCGGACCAGGCGACCCGCGCGGCGGTGTTCGTCATGAACTCCGCGCCGTCGGCGAACTGGTGGCTGAACGCGAGCGCGGCCGCGAGGTAGGTGTAGAAGTGCAGGTAGTACCAGGTCTCGTAGCGCATCTTGGGCCGCACGGCGCGGGCCGAGACGATCCCGGTCAGCACGAGGAGCAGGCCGCCGGCCGTCGCGAGCAGCACGTCAGGGTAGCTGTCGAGCAGCGTCCACGCCTGGTGTGTGACCGTCGTGTGCGCGGTGAGCGCGTATCCCCAGGTGATCAGCAGCGCGTGCGCCACGACGAGGCCGACCGTATAGCGTCCGCCCGTCGAGTGCCACCGGGCGAGGCGGTCAGCGCCGACGCCCCGCTCCAGCGCCGGGATGCGCGCCATGAGCGCGATGAGGACGGCGAGACTGTAGCCGGCCTCCAGCCCGGTGATCCGGCCCGCGTTGGTCAGCCAGTCACCGAAGCCGTGCAGCGACGGGGTCCCGTGCCACCACAGCCAGACCGTCGCGGCCGCCCCAGTGCCGATCACGGCCAGGACCGCGCCCGGCCGCGCCTGCGCCGGCAAGCCGGCGGCGAAGCGGCCGACGCCCGCGGACGGCTCAGGCGGGTCGCGCCGCTCGGTAACCGTGGTCATGGCGCTCACCCCCTTGTCGCGCGGGATGGCCCGGCCGCTACCTTTAGCATGAACCACGTTATGCCGCGCTGACCTGAGCCCCCGCTGCAAACCCCTTCG
>Ga0335074_10011117_pt1 | contig 12585 bp, 14 predicted proteins | sample Lox_Sample_23_FD_206715 | JGI IMG/M metagenome (GOLD analysis project Ga0335074, IMG submission 206715) | Soil microbial communities from Loxahatchee National Wildlife Refuge, Florida, United States - Lox_Sample_2.3 | ecosystem: Environmental > Terrestrial > Soil > Wetlands | place: USA...
TTGGGCTTGCCGTACGATTCCGAAGAAGCTTACGGTTGGTGCGCTGCGATAAATGCGCTGATGACTGGCGCAGCGTACCGCACCTCGGCGGAAATGGCACAACAGCTCGGCGCGTTTGCCCGCTTCGACGCGAATCGCGAGCCCATGCTGCGCGTGATTCGCAATCATCGGAATGCTGCCTACGATGGTAGCCTCGGCGAATACGAAGGCCTCACAGTTAAGCCCGTGACCTATGCGCCCACGCTTTTCACGCAAGAGACGTGGGCACTCGCGCGCAAAACATGGGATGATGCGCTCTCGATCGGCGAAGTCGCAGGTTTTCGGAACGCGCAGACCGTGGTGATTGCTCCAACGGGTTGCCTCGTCGGCAATTCAATGGTCATTACCGATCGCGGGCTTACGCGCCTCAATCGTCTTGGAAATATCGATGGCGAGAAGTGGCAAGACGTTGACTTCCGCGTGCTAACCGATGACGGTTATCAAAAGGCTACGAAGTTCTTTGTAAACGGCGTCGAGCACACGCGTCGCATCGTAACGAAGAGCGGCTACGTCATCCAAGGCACCCCCACGCATCGCATTAAGGTCGTCGATGCCGAAACCGGTGATCTGCAGTGGAAGCGTATGGCTGATGTCACGTCGGAGGACATCGTAGCGCTCTCAATGGGCAAGCTCATCGGCGCGCCGAAAACGGTAACCCTGCCCGATATTGGCGAAGAATACTGGACCGGCGATTATACGACGCGCGTACCGCGAACGATGACTGCGGATCTGGCCGAATTCATCGGCTATTTCATGGGCGATGGCTCCTTCCACAGCAAAGGCCTACGGTTCTGTGTGACCCGTGGGGACACGGATGTCACGGATCGTCTTTGCGCGCTATCAAAATCACTCTTCAACCTCGACGCCGCAGTCGCCGAAAAGGTAGGCTACACGGAAGTTGCGATTCACTCGGTGCCGTTGACGCTATGGTGGGAAGCCTGCGGCTTTAAGAAACTGGCACCAAGCGAAGGACACAGCGGGAAGGGCTATGTGCCGCAGATTCCTGATGCGCTGCTCGCGACAAACGATCCAAAGATCTACGGCGCGTTCGTGCGGGGTCTTTATGAAGCCGACGGCACCGTAACCAGCGGGGTCCCCTGCTGGACGACCGCATGCCGTGAATTCGCCGACGAAGTCAAGACACTGCTCCTGCTTCTCGGCGTCCCGACATCGACAAATACCAACATCTCCGGTTGGGGTCAGTCGGAGACCTATTGCACGCGCGTACGAAATATTTCCTACACCAAGGCCTTCATGAGTATCGCGGGGTTCATCAGCGAGCGTAAGGCGTCGGCCGTTCGATACAATGACTCGTGGCAAGGACGCAAGCTCGACAACGTCTACATCGGCGAACGCACCTTCCGCGCTCTCGTTTCAGCAGGTAGCGTTTCGAAAGCTATTCTTTACAACTCGAACAAACGCTATCGCGGCGCCATTTCGCGTCAGCTGGCGACGCAGATCGCCCAGCAGACGGGAAATGAGGAGTTGGCATGTACGCTCGACTTCTACTACGATCATGTGGAGAAAAATGAAGACGGTGGCGAGCAGCTCACCTACGATCTCTCCGTTCCGGCAAATGTCACGTACATCGCTAACGGCTTCATCTCACACAACACGATCGGGCTGGTGATGGACTGCGATACGACGGGTATCGAGCCCGACTTCGCATTGGTTAAGTTCAAGAAGCTTGCTGGCGGTGGCTACTTTAAGATTGTTAATCAATCGGTTGACGCAGCATTGCACAAGCTCGGCTATAGTGAAGAGCAAATCGCGGCGATCGAAACTTACGCTAAGGGCACCGGGACGCTGTCCGAAGCACCACATGTCAATCGCGCGACGCTCAAGGCCAAGGGCTTCGATGACGATGCGATTGCGCGCTTGGAGGAATCTCTACCTGGGGCGTTCGAGCTCCCGTTCGTCTTCAACAAGTTCGTGCTGGGCGAAGAGTTTTGCAAAGACAAACTTGGCCTAACGAGCGAGCAGCTCAATGACTGGAATTTCTCGCTGCTGCGTGACGGCCTCGGATTTAGCACGCAGCAGATCGAGGAGGCTTCGGCGCACATCTGTGGGCGCATGACGCTCGAGGGCGCGCCTTACCTCAAAGACGAGCATCTGCCGGTCTTCGACTGCGCGACCCCGTGCGGTAGGTACGGGACACGCTATATTCGCCCGTTAGCGCACATCGAGATGATGGCTGCCTCCCAACCTTTCGTCAGTGGCGGAATCTCGAAAACTGTTAATGTTCCACAAACTGCATCGATCGCCGAAGTCAAAGAGGCGTACCGCTACAGCTGGGAGCGGATGATCAAAGCGGTCGCGCTCTATCGCGACGGCTCGAAGCTCTCGCAGCCGCTTGCGGCGAGTTTCGATCTGGGCGGCGACGCGTCGATCGACGAAGAGATCACGCCGGCGCAGCCGTTCCAGCAGCCCCTGCAAGTAGCCGAGAAGATCGTCTACCGCTACATCGCCAAGCGCCGCAGCATGCCGCCGCGCCGCAGCGGCTACACGCAGAAAGCGGTCATCGGCGGCCATAAAGTCTACTTGCGCACCGGCGAGTACGAGAACGGGCAGCTCGGCGAGATCTTCATCGACATGCACAAGGAAGGCGCCGCGTTCCGATCGCTGATGAACAACTTCGCGATCGCCGTTAGCCTCGGCTTACAGCACGGCGTGCCGCTGGAAGAGTACGTGGAGGCGTTCACCTTCACGCGCTTCGAGCCCAACGGTCCGGTGGTCGGGCACCAGAACATCAAGATGGCCACCTCGCTGCTCGACTACATCTTCCGCGAGCTCGCAGTGAGCTACCTCGGCCGATACGATCTCGCGCACGTGCAGCCGTCGATGGAGATGGATGCGATGGGCGTGGGAGCCGAGGAAGAGTATCTCGCCGAGGAAGCCGGTCCGACGAACGTACGTCCCGCCGGCGTCGCCGAGCAATTCCATCCGGTCTCGACGCACCTGCGTCCCGGCAAGGACGAAGGCGAGAACATCGGCGGTGCCGGCATGACCGTCCCGACGATGCACGATACGCCGAAGCCCTTGCCGCACGCTGCGACGGCAACTGCAATGATGTCGAAAGTCGAAGCGGTCAACGCGTCAAAGGCGAAAGGCTACACCGGCAACGCCTGCGGCGAGTGCGGCCAACTCACGATGGTGCGCAACGGCGCATGCGAAAAGTGCGACAACTGCGGAGCGACGTCAGGATGTAGTTAAAAAGACCCGCGTGCTTAGTCGAACGTTACACGCTTAAGTCGACACAATGCAATAACGGGCTGCGACATCGTCGTCGCCCGTTATTCTTTGCGTGACTATATCTTAATATGCGTCATGACCTTCGTAACAGGCGGTATACTGTTATTTTGGGAGAGACGCACCTAAAGAGTTTGGATGAAAGGAGAACCGAATTGGGGAAAATTATCGTCAGCGAAAACGTCACACTAGACGGAGTCATCCAGGACCCAGCCGGCGCAGAGGGTTTCGGGCGCGGTGGTTGGGTTGGTCGCGTCGGCGATCGAGGTCGGGAAGAAGCGGCTAAGATCTTGTTCGATGAGGCGCTTGCCGCCGAGGCGCAGTTGTTCGGTCGCCGCACCTACGAATTCTTAGCCGCGCGGTGGCCATCCCGGACCGGCGGATTGGCGGACAGGTTAAACGCGATGCCCAAATACGTCGTGTCCTCAACCCTGGAGAATCCCGACTGGAACAATACGAGGGTTTTGAAAGGCGCTGTTGTGAATGCGATATCAAAGCTGAAGCAACAGCATGACGGCGAAATCACTGTCGCGGGCAGCATCCGGCTCGTGCGCACGCTGATCGAGCACGATTTGGTCGATGAGCTGCGCTTGATGATCTACCCGGTCGTGCTTGGAGATGGCCAACGTCTCTTCGGCGAGAGCGACAAGAAACCGATGCGCCTTATCATCGCACGGACCGTGGATAACGATCTTGTATACCTTGTTTACCGGGCCGTCCAAGCCACATAGCTCCCTGTCGTTGGACCGTTTTGCCTGGCCGGGTGTCAAGACGATGCCATAGGAATATGTACCATTTGGAATAGGTGCACCTTACCAGTACAAGCTTGGGAGTTCTATCTGAGGCAACATGCTTGAGTTGGCACAATGCAAAACGCGCTCCGACACCGTCGGGGCGCGTTTGCTTATTTCTCCGGCGCAGCAAGTGCGTGTTATACTAAGGCTCCCAACTTGGGGAGAGGAAGTATGCAAACTCGCACACTCGGAAAAGATCTCAAGGTTTCGGCGCTAGGGCTCGGTTGTATGGGGATGACCGGTGCGTACGGGCCGCCTGCGGACAAACAAGCGATGGTGGCGCTCATACACGCAGCCGTGGAGCGCGGTGTAACGCTATTCGACACTGCTGAGGCATACGGCCCCTTCCTCAACGAGGAGCTGGTAGGCGAAGCGCTTGCCCCGTTCCGCAAACAGGTCGTTATTGCAACAAAGTTCGGTTTCGATATCACGCCCACGGGCGAGCGCACGGGAGGCGTCAACAGCCGCCCCGACCACATTCGGGCAGTCGCTGATGCATCGCTCAAACGCTTGAAGACCGACACGATCGACATATTTCTACCAACACCGCGTCGACCCGGACGTTCCAATCGAGGATGTCGCCGGTACCGTAAAGGACCTCATCGCCGCGGGCAAGGTAAAGCACTTCGGACTCTCTGAAGCGTCTGCTCAAACAATCCGACGCGCCCACGCCGTCCAGCCGGTTACGGCAGTGCAAAGTGAGTACTCGCTCTTCTATCGCGGCCCGGAACACGAGATACTGCCAACGCTCGAAGAGCTCGGAATCGGTTTTGTTCCGTTCAGTCCACTTGGCGCAGGTTTCCTTACGGGCAAGGTCGATCAGACAACCACTTTTGACAAGACGGATTTCAGATCGATTGTACCGCGGTTCTCCGCCGAGGCGATTGCGGCGAACATGGCGTTGGTCGAACTTGTGCGCGACGTTGCGCACCGCAAAGGTGCTACACCGGCGCAAATTGCGCTCGCATGGCTACTTGCCCAGAAACCATGGATCGTCCCAATTCCTGGAACGACAAAGCTCAACCGTTTGGAAGAGAACCTTGGCGCGCTTGATGTAACGCTAACTCCAGCGGACCTGCGCGAGATCGAGGAACGTTCTTCTCACATCGAAATAGAGGGAGCCCGTTTGCCGGAGGCGGCCCTGCGTCTAACCAACGGCTGATTTGCGCCCACCGAAGTGGGCACGGGAATACACTCTGGTTGAAAAGACGGTTAACGCCAGCGATCGCTGGGCGCGAGGACGTAGTTCTTCCAGACATAGCCCCAGGGCAGCACCAAAGGGACGATCACAACGCCAAGGAAGATTGAAATAAAGTTGTCGGCGAGGACGGGATCGACGCTGCGTGCGAGGTACGGCGGCAGGTAGGCGGCGAGAACCCAGATGAGCTTCCACGCAAACTCGAACATCAGCAGCGGCATCATGCGAACCGGGTAACGAATGCCGAGCAGCGCAAGTAGCGTCAGCGCTCCGAAGAAGCTCGCTCCGACGCCGTGCCAAAAATCCCACGGGTTCGTATGGTGCAAGATCGCCGGCCACGTCTTGAGCCCTTGTCCCACGCCTACGAGCGCGTAGCTCAGTCGCAGCACGTACAGCCGGTACAGCGGCAGCTCCGGTTGCGCAACACTCATGGCTTCCCCATGCCGGCATCGTATTCGAGGCGCTGCCGAATGAGTCCGTCGTTGAGCTAGACGGTCCGGGACGCGAATTTCCGGTTGATGGGCACTAAAGCACCAGGATTGACGCGCTAGCCGTAGCAGCTTTCTAGGCATCGACTCCCAGATCTAAAGCTCAATCCTCCCGGAGGACGCTTAGGTGCATTGGTATGTAGATGTTCTCAAGAAATACGCGGTCTTTTCGGGCCGCGCCGGCCGGAGCGAATTTTGGTGGTACACGCTCATCAACGCGATCATCGGTAGCGCTTTAGCGTGGATCGGCGGCCTCGCCACCGGAAGCGGTCCGGGACCGCTTGCGTTCCTGTTCTATATTTACGTCGTGGCTACGATGCTGCCATACCTCGGCGTTACGGTCCGCAGACTACACGACACCGACCGCAGCGGTTGGTGGATACTGATAGATTTGTTCCCTCTTGTCGGCTGGATCGTGCTCATTGTTTTCTATATCCTCGAGGGCACGCCGGGCGAAAACCAATACGGACCACCACCAAGCCGGCTCGCCGCGGCGTCGAACTAAGGTTGCCAAAGTTCGATCTTGTTGCCCTCCGGATCTAAAACCCAGGCGAACGTTCCGTACTCTGACTCGTTCACTTGCGCGAGGACTTCGCAGCCCTCGGCCTTGAGCGCAGCGATCAGGCCGTGTAGATCGTCGACGCGGTAGTTGACCATAAACGCAGCGCCCGGGTGGTCATGCCGCTGGCGGGCTTCCCTTCCGAATCGGTCCGAGGAAAGGCGGTCCCGCCCCATTCCTGGACGTCAATTCCTAAGTGGTGCCTTCGGCAGCGCCGGCCTTTGTCACATGGGCGCAATGGGCTAAAACCGCTCCTTCTTCATTTTTGGGATAAGCGCTGGTAGCAAGAGCGGCGCTACACTCCAAGTATGAAGTGGATACATGCTACGACGATGCTCGTGCTTGTCTCTGCGGTAGCAATGCTGCCCGGATATGCTCAAGGAACGAGCGCGCCGCAGGGCTCCGTTACCGCAATCGATATCGCGCTCGAGCCCGATGCGGCGATGCTGCAACACGCATCCGCTCTGAACGCGCGCCTGCGAGGGTCCTTTCCGAAAGGTTACTCGCTCGATGCGACCCATCGTCCGCACGTCACGATGTTGCAACGCTATGTGCGCACCGTGGATCTGCCCAACGTCTACGCGGCGGTCGCTAAGATCATGACCGCAAACCACCCCGCCAGCTGGAAGTTGCAAGCGTTCAAAATCGATCACGCGGTCTGGAGTGGCCTCGCCGTCACGGTTATCCTTGCCAAACCTCCGCAGAACGTCCTTGCCGCGCAACAGCAGCTCATCGACGCGATCGCGCCGTATACGGTCGACTCCGCAACCGCAGCAGCGTTCGTGACGACACCTGCGGAACCAGACATCAACGCGTCCACGATCGCATACGTGACGGACTTCGTTCCGAAATCGACCGGCAAGAACTACATTGCGCACGTCACCTGCGGCGTTGCCTCCGTAGCGTTCGTAAAACAGCTGGAAGCCGAGCCGTTTACGCCGTTCACGTTTTCGCCCGTCGCTGTATCCGTGTATCAGCTTGGAAACTTCGGTACCGCCCGCAAGAAGCTCAAGGAGTGGACGCTTACACCATGATTGACAACCTCATCGCGATCGACATCGCAATCGAGCCGGACGCAACGATGGTGCAGCGGTCTTTAGCCGATAACGCCGCGCTGCGCAAAAACTTCCCACAAGGCTACACCTTAGACGACACGCACCACGCGCATGTGTCAATGTTGCAGCGCTTCGTCCGAGAAACGGACCTCGAGAAGGTGTACGCTGCGATCGCCGGTGCGGTGGCGACGGAAAACCCGTCCACATGGAAGCTCAAGGCTTTTAAGTACTACTACATTCCCGCCGGTCCGATCGGCCTGGCCGGCATCGTCGTTGAAGCTACGGACGACCTGTTGCGGCTTCAGCAGAAGCTTATCGACGCGGTCGCGCCGTTCTCTGTCGCAACCGCGACGGCGGACGCATTCTTCAAACTTCCATCTGAGCCCCCGCTACACGAGGTACCGGCGTTGGTCCAATACGTTGGAGCGTTTGTTCCGGAACATTCGGGCAAGAACTTCATGCCGCACGTCACGGTGGGCGTCGGTTTAAAGAGCTACCTCGACGAGATGCTCGCCGCACCGTTTGCGGCCTTCACGTTCTCTCCGGCGGGCGCTTCAGTCTACCAACTCGGCGACTTCGGCACCGCCCGAAAGAACCTCAAGGCGCTTGCATTCCATGGCTGATCCGCTCCCCTCGTGGAACGATGGCGCGGCGAAATCGGCCATCGTTGCATTCGTCAAAGCTACCACCGATCCGGCGAGTAAGGACTTCGTTCGCCAAGAGGATCGGATTGCGACGTTCGATCAAGATGGCACGCTCTGGGTCGAGCATCCGATGTACACGCAGCTCGCGTTCGTGCTTTCGCGGCTGGCCGAACTCGCACCGCAGCATCCCGAATGGGAAACCAACGAGCCTTTCAAGTCGACGCTCGCCGGGGATCTCGCGGCGTTTGCGAACTTCACGATGACCGATTTGGAGACGCTGGTCGCGGCATCGCACGCGGGTATGTCCACCGACGACTTCGCCAGCATCGTGAATGCTTGGCTCGCAAAGGCATCGCATCCGCGCTGGAAGCGCCCGTACACCGAGCTCGTGTATCAGCCCATGCTCGAAGCGATGGCGTACCTGCGGGCCAACGGCTTTACCACCTACATCGTCACCGGCGGCGGTCAGGCGTTCGTGCGTACGTATGCGGAGCGCGTGTACGGAACCCCACCGGAGCATGTCATTGGTTCGTCGCTCGAGACCAAGTTCGAATACGATCCCGACGGCAAAGCGGTGCTGATGCGGCCCCCGAAGCTCTTGTTGTACAACGATCTGGCCGGTAAGCCCGAAGATATCTATCTGTTCCTAGGACGCGCGCCACTCGCCGCATTTGGAAACAGCACGGGCGATCAGCAAATGCTCGAGTACGCTCAAGCCGCCGGAGGCGCCCGCTTGATGACGCTCGTTTTGCACGACGATCCCCAGCGCGAGTACTCGTACGGTCCCGAGGCTGGGCAGGCAGACACAAAGTTCGGCGCGTTTACGCGCGCGCTGTACGATCAAGCCACCTCCAAAGGCTGGGTTATCGTCAGCGTCAAGCGCGACTGGAAGCGGGTGTTTGCTTTCGAACCTTAGAATCTGAGTGCACGTGTCACGTGTAGTCGCGAGCCTCAGGTTGCCATGAGTGAACTCACGCGATACGCTTCCCCCGTGCGAGGTCCGCAGGGCCTTGCATGGGACGGCGCGACGATGTGGGTGACGAGCGCTGCGAACGGCCGCCTCTATGCGATTGATCCGCAGACGTGGAGCATTCGACGCGAGTTCGTTCCACCGTCCGAGTCACTAGGAATCACCTATACCGGTTCGGATTTTCGGCTGATCCTGGCGCCCGCGATCGATGACCCGGATCTGGAGCGCGATCACCGTTACGTCTACACATTTTCGCCTGACATGGGATTCGCGGAGTGTTTCGTATGTCCGGGTAACTCCGGGTCGTTCCTATCCTATGCAAACGGAACACTCTATCTGTCGCAAGCCTGGGATAAGAAACTCATCGAACTCGACGAACATGGTGCCGCGGTGCGAAGCCTGCAATTGGAGCGCCGCCCGGTTGGTATGACAATCGTCGACGGTGCTTTTTACCTCGTGACCGTCGACGAGGAGTGGAGCGACGGACGCTTCGATCGTCTTGGCATCGACGATGATGCATCATCGATCCAAGCGCTACGTTCGCTTCCGTTCAAACCACGGAGCGTTGCATTCGACGGCGCCCAGTTCTGGACCGCAGATCGCAACAACCACACGATCGTGTCGTTCACACCCTAGGACGGGAATTCCAAGCCGGCTCCGAAAATAAACATGTTGTATGAAGCTGGCGACTAAATCGAAACGCGGTCCTGTTCACAGCCTGCCGGCAGACTTGCGGAAGGCGATTGCGGCCGACGCGATCGCCCAGGGAGTCTGGGAAGACATTACGCCGTTAGCCCGCAACGAGTGGATTTGTTGGGTTACCTCTGCCAAGAAAGACGATACTCGCAAACGCCGCATCGCCGTCGGGCTAGATAAGATGCGCAAGGGCATGCGCCGGCCTTGCTGCTGGCCGGGTTGCCCCCATCGTTAGAATCAGCGCGGTAGATGCATCGCAAAGCATTTGACGCCCACGGCGCGCACGCGCGCTTCGATGGCGTCGGAAACGTCCAACGTCAGTGCGGCAACTCCAAGGCGGCGCGTCATTTTCCCCTCGGCGCGCAACCGCTGCACCATCGCACGACGACCCACATCGTCGGTGTTGCCGAGACCCCACTTGTCCCGCGCAAGGCTTGAATCGTTGTAGAGGGCCTCGATCACGGCGGCCAGTTTATCCGCGGGGCCTTCCAAAGTAATCAGATGCGGCCATACCGCAAATCTGATTGTCCGATCGTCAACAGTCATATTGAGCACTCCCTACCTTCTATAATCGGGCAAGAAAGTGCCCCCGTGAACGCGCTTTTGCTAACGAGCCGTAAGCGCTTTATACAGCTTGTGTAATGGTCTATTGTGTGGCCTTCTCCATTCGCACGACCTCGATGGAGCGTCCCTCCCCGAGCGGCACAGCGAGGCTTTCACGCCGGTCGTACCCCCGAGCTTCGTAAAACTTCACGCCGGTGAGTGTGGCGGCCATCTCGAGTCGCCGAAATCCCGCGGCGAAAGCGGCTCGCTCGCAGGCGTCAAGGATCAGCGTAGCAATCCCGCGTCGCGCCCACGATGGATGCACGAAGAACGCGCGAATCTTCGCGGCGTCGCGCGCTGGATCGAGCAGCAGCCCTTCGCGCCCGTGCCATTGGTCACCACCAAAGAGCGTCTTCCGACGGCTCCATCCGCCGCAACCGACGGCCATCGCAGGCTGCGTCTCCCCAGCCGGAATCTGCGCCACGAAATACGTACCGTCATCGATCAGCGCTGTGTCGACACCGTACACGCCGCTCATTGCCGCTTCAATCTGCTCGGCGGAATAGTCGTCCGCCTGTAACAGGCGGACGGACGCCTCGATCAGACGTTCAAGCTCCGTGACGTCTTCTCGCGTTGCCGTACGAATCCGAGCCCCCACGAGCATGTTACCTCAGTTAGTCTCCCTCTCGCTGCCAGGGTGTACCGATGCCCGCGGCAGAATACCTCTGGGTGAGCGACGGTGATTGGTACCGAAAAACCACCTGGACGAGCGACGACGCCAAGGACTTCTTCGCGCACCTCGCCCGCTCGCATGCCGATATTCAGCGCGCGCAGTATCTCAAGGTCCAAGCGCTCACGCTCAAGGATGCAAAACAATACGACGCGGCACTCGAATTGACGGCCACAGCGCTCGAACGATTTCCCCATCGGGACACCGCACAGTTTCACAAAGTGCGAGCCGAGTGTTTTTGGGCTTTGGGACAGCGCCAGCAGTCACTAGAAGCGTACCGCGCGGCGTTCGAAGCGCAACGCGACCAGCGCAGTATTCTTTGTAACGTCGCCTTGGCATTCGCCGAAGCTTTTCACGATGTCGACGACGGCGCGTACCGCAAAGAGCTTCTCGACCTCCTCAGACAGGAGGTCGCCCAGCCGGAGTCGTTCGGCCCGATGCTCGCACTCCGTTACGCGTTGGTGTTTACGCGCTTGCTCGCGGGTCTTGGGGACGTGAACGGTGCGGCGAAATGGGCCGAACGGGCGCTTCTCGCGCAGCGCGCTGAAGTCGCGGGGCTTCGTTATAATCGGCCCGTTGGTTGGGCGAGCAGCGTTGACGAACGAACGGAAATCTGGCTGCGGCAGCTCTCGGGCGGGAACCCCTAACGCTGCGCAGCAGCCGAGGCGTAGCGCGTTCTCATCGATCGCGCGCCCTCGCCGAGCGCGCGCAGTTTTTCATAAGCGACGCTGCGTGACATCGGGGCCATGCCGCAATTCGTGGTCGGCGAAATCGCCTCGGCGGGCAGGTACTCGAGAGCGGTTTCGATCGTGCGCACGACGTCTTGTGGCCGTTCAATTTCGTCGGAAGCGACGTCGATGCAGCCGACCGCGACCGATTTTGTCTTCAGATGGGCAAGCACGTGCGGAGGTACGCGTGACCCGGCGAGCTCGATCGCGACTTGATCGATGTTGCTGCGCGCCAGCATCGGAAGCACGATGTCGTATTGATCCCAATGCGCGCCCAGCGAGCGCTTCCAATCGTTGTTGGCTTGGATCCCATAGCCGTAGCACACGTGAACGGCCGTCTTACACGACGCGTCGCGAATGCAGGCGTTGAGCGCGTCGATACCCCACTCGTCGACCTCATCGAAGAACACGTTGAACGCAGGCTCGTCGAGTTGTACGACGTCGACACCGAGCGCGCAGAGGTCGAGAATCTCGTCGTGGATGACCTCGGCAAAGGCAAACGCGAGGTCGCGCCGCGAGCCGTAGCAGCCGTCGTACAGCGTATCCACAATCGTCATCGGACCGGGAATCGTGATCTTGAGCGTTCGATCGGTCACGCTGCGCGCGAAGCGCACTTCGCTCCCGTGCACGCTGGTCCGGCGGCGAATCGGAGCGACCACACTCGGGCAATCGGCTTCGTAGCGATCGCCTCGGATCCCGCGCCGCACCTTCTTCTCGAAGTCGACGCCTTCCAGTCCGGCAACGAAGCCGTGGACGAAGTGTTGGCGCGACTGTTCGCCGTCGGTCACAACGTCGATCCCCGCGTGCTCTTCCTCGAAGAGCGCGATCCGTGTCGCGTCGCGCATCGCCTCGGCAAGAGCATCTCCGCTCTGGCGCCATTGCGGCCAGAGGC
>Ga0335074_10011118_pt1 | contig 12583 bp, 8 predicted proteins | sample Lox_Sample_23_FD_206715 | JGI IMG/M metagenome (GOLD analysis project Ga0335074, IMG submission 206715) | Soil microbial communities from Loxahatchee National Wildlife Refuge, Florida, United States - Lox_Sample_2.3 | ecosystem: Environmental > Terrestrial > Soil > Wetlands | place: USA: Florida...
GCTAGGCGGACAGACTTCGGGGAGGGGGACTTCGGGGTCGGTGAGGCGGGCGAGGTCGACCTGGCGGGCGGAGCGGATGAGGGTCTGGATGTCATCGTTGACGTCCCAGACGTTGACGTTCATGCCGGCTACCACCCGGCCGGCCATCAGCCAGAACGCGATGAACTCCAGGCCGGCCCGGTCGCCGCGGTAGGCGACCTCGTCGTAGCTGCCGGGCGAGGGCAGGCCCGCGCATTCCATGCCGAGGTCGTACTGGTCGCTGTAGAAGTACGGCACCGGGTCGTACACCACCGGCTGGCCGAGCATGGACCGGGCCGCGGCCGGGCCGCCGTTCAGGGCGTTGGCCCAGTGCTCGACCCGGACCCGGCGGCCCAGCAGCGGGTGGAACGAGTTGGCCACGTCGCCGGCGGCGAAGATGTTCTGGTCCGCTGTGCGCAGGGCCTCATCGGTGAGCACGCCGTTGCCGACCTCAAGTCCCGCGGCCGCGGCCAGCTGGTCGTTCGGGGCGGCGCCGATGCCGATCACGAGCAGGTCGGCGGGGACTTCGGCGCCGGCCGAGGTGATGACCAGGCCGGGGCGGAACTCCTCGGCCCGCTCGCCGAAGCGGAACTGCACGTCGTGCGCGCGGTGCAGGCCGGCGAACACGGCGCCGAGCTCGGGCCCGAGCTGGTCGTGCAGCGCGCCGGGCTGCGGCTCGAGCACGGTGACCGGGCAGCCGTAGGAACGGGCGGCCGCGGTGGTCTCCAGGCCGATCCAGCCGGCCCCGGCCACCACGACCCGCGGGCCGCCCTGGAAGGCCGCGCGCAGCCGCTCCGAATCGGCCGTGGTGCGCAGGTAGAGCACCTCGGGCCGGTCGGAGCCCGGGAAGTTCAGCCGGCGGGGTGACGCGCCGGTGGCAAGGAGCAGCCTGTCGTAGTGGATGGTGGCCTCGTCCGAGGTGACGACGGCGGACGCGGCGCGGTCGATGCCGGTGACCGTGACGCTCCGGCGCAGGTCGACGCCGTGCTCGGGGTACCAGTCCGCGGGGTGCACGTAGACCGAGTCGAGCGGGTCGTTGCCCAGCAGGTATCCCTTGGACAGCGGGGGGCGCTCGTACGGCAGCTCTGGCTCACTGCCCAGCAGCACGATCTCGCCGTCGAAACCCTCGTCGCGCAGGGTTTCGGCGGCTTTGGCCCCGGCCAGGCTGGCGCCCGCGATCACGAAGGTTGGCATGGGGCAAGGTTAGGGCTCGCACAGGCGGTGGTGCCAGGCAATCGCGGACGTGTCGGTGAGGTTGGCGATCTGGTCGATGACCACGCGGCGGCGCGCGGACTCCGATCCGGCCGCGTCCCAGGCCGGGCGCAGCAGCGGGTCGAGCGTCCGCGGCGCGCCGCGCTCGACCGCGAGAGCCAGTTCGGCCAGCAGTTCCCGTTCCCGGGCCTGGGCCGCGATCACCCCGGCCCGGGTCATCACGTAGTGCGCCGTGATCCCCTTGAGCAGGGCGCACTCCAGCCGCTGCGGCCGCGGCACGATGAGGTCCGCGGCGTAGCGGGTAAGCAGGCCGGGATAGGCGGCGCGGGTGGCGTCCTGGGCGGCGATGCAGAAGCGGCCGATCAGCTCGCTGGTCACGTTCTTCAGCGCGGCCGCGCTCTCCGGGCCGCCGTCGTAGGAGGCGGGCCAGACGTCCAGGGCCAGCAGCGCGTCGAGGATCTCGGTGAGCTCGGCCACGGAGACGTCGTCGTCGCAATAAGTCGTAGCCGTGGTTCGTGATACCACGGCCCGTTCGGCCGAAGAATTGAGGTTCTTGAAGGTGATCAGGCCGGCGGCAAAGCCGTCCTCCAGGTCATGGACGGAGTAGGCCACGTCGTCGGCCCAGTCCATGACCTGGGCCTCCAGGCACGGCCGCCCGGCCGGGGCGTCCTGGCGGATCCAGCCGAACACCTCGGCGTCCTCGGCGTAGACGCCGAACTTGGTGCCGGGCCCTCGGGTGAACCAGGGGTACTTGAGGGTCGCGTCCAGGGTGGCGCGGGTCAGGTTCAGGCCGGCGCCGGGGACCTTGGGCTCGAGCCTGGTGAGCAGGCGCAGCGTCTGGGCGTTGCCCTCGAACCCGCCCGCGGCGGCGGCCAGTTCGTTGAGGGCGGTCTCGCCGTTGTGGCCGAACGGGCTGTGGCCGATGTCATGCGCCAGGCAGGCGGCGTCGACCAGATCGGGGTCGCAGCCGATCTCGCGGCCGAGTTCCCGCCCGATCTGCGCGCATTCGAGGGAGTGGGTGAGCCTGGTGCGGGGAAAGTCGGCTGAACCGGCGGTGACCACCTGGGTCTTGGCCGCCAGCCGACGGAGCGCCGCGCTGTGCAGGACGCGGGCGCGGTCGCGTTCGAAATCGCCGCGCCCGGCCCGCTTGGGCGGCTCTGCCACCCAGCGGGCCGTGGCGCTCTCGTCGTACTTCGTCATTACCTGCTGTCGGAGCCGCCGCCGGCCAGCGCGGCGCGGCCTGCCTCCAGGCGGGCGATCGGGACCCGGAACGGCGAGCAGGACACGTAGTCCAGGCCGACCTGGTGGAAGAAGTGCACCGAGTCCGGGTCGCCGCCGTGCTCGCCGCAGACGCCCAGGTGCAGGTCGGGCCGGGCGGCCCGGCCTTCCCTGACCGCGATGTCGACCAGCCGGCCGACGCCGTCCCGGTCGATGGTCTCGAACGGCGAGACGCCGAAGATGCCCAGCTCGATGTACTTGCTGAAGAACGCGCCCTCCACGTCGTCACGGGAGAAGCCCCAGGTCATCTGGGTCAGGTCGTTGGTGCCGAAGGAGAAGAACTCGGCGCTGCCCGCGATCGGGCCCGCGTTCAGGGCCGCCCGCGGCACCTCGATCATCGTGCCGATCAGGGTGTGCACGTGGGTGCCGGTCTCCTCCTCGACCTGCGCGAGGATCTTCTCGGCCCGCTCGCGGCTGATCTCCATCTCCTGCACGGTGGCGGTGAGCGGGATCATGACCTCCGGCTGCGGGTCCTTCCCGGCCTCCTTGAGCTGCGCGGCCGCGCCCGCGATCGCGCGGACCTGCATGTCGGGCAGGCCGGGGATGACCAGGCCGAGCCGGACGCCGCGCAGGCCGAGCATGGGGTTCTGCTCGTGCAGCCGCCGCACCGCGGCCAGCAGTTCCTTGTCCTTGTCGGTGGCGGCCTCGCCGGCCAGCGCGATCTTCACCGACAGCTCGGTCAGGTCGGGCAGGAACTCGTGCAGCGGCGGGTCGATCAGCCGGATGGTCACCGGCAGGCCGTCCATGGCGTCCAGGATCTCCACGAAGTCGCCGCGCTGCAGCGGCTCGAGCGCGTCCAGGGCGCGCTGGCGTTCCTCCTCGGTGCCGGCCAGGATCAGGTCCTCGACCAGCTGGCGGCGCTCGCCGAGGAACATGTGCTCGGTGCGGACCAGGCCGACGCCGCCGGCGCCGAACCGGCGGGCGCGGGCGCAGTCCGGGCCGTTGTCCGCGTTGGCGTGCACGCCGAGGCGGCGCTGGTGGTCGGCGTGCACCATGATCTCGTGCACGGCCCGGATCAGGTCGTCGGCCTCGGCGGCGTGCGGGTGCAGCTCGCCCTCGAAGTAGCGCACGACCGCGGAGGACTCGACCGGGACCTCGCCCAGGTAGACCGCGCCGCTGGTGCCGTCGATGGAGATCATGTCGCCCTCGCGGACCGTGACCCCGCCGGGGGCGGTGAACTGCCGGGCCTTGGTGTCCACGGTGAGTTCCTCGGCGCCGCAGACGCAGGTCTTGCCCATGCCGCGGGCGACCACGGCCGCGTGGCTGGTCTTGCCGCCGCGGCTGGTCAAGATGCCCTGGGCGGCGATCATGCCGTGCAGGTCGTCCGGGTTGGTCTCGCGCCGGACCAGGATCACCTTCTGGCCCTGGCCGGCCAGCTCGACGGCGCGCTCGGAGTCGAAGACGACCTGGCCGACCGCCGCGCCGGGCGACGCGCTGACCCCGGTGGTGATCTTGGTGACCTGGGTGCCGGTGTCGAACCGGGGGAACATCAGGCGGGCCAGTTCCTCGCCGGAGACCCGGCGGAGCGCCTCGTCCTTGTCGATCAGCCCCTCGTTGACGAACTGCAGGGCGATGCGGAACGCGGCCGCGGCGGTGCGCTTGCCCACCCGGGTCTGCAGCATCCACAGCTTGCCGCGCTCGACGGTGAACTCGATGTCGCACATGTCGCGGTAGTGGGTCTCCAGCGTCCGCATGATCTGCATCAGCTGGTCGAAGGCCGGCTTGTTGATGGTCTCCAGGTCCTGCAGCGGGACGGTGTTCCTGATGCCGGCCACCACGTCCTCACCCTGGGCGTTCTGCAGGTAGTCGCCGTAGACGCCCTGGGCGCCGGTGCCGGGGTCGCGGGTGAAGGCCACGCCGGTGCCCGAGTCCAGGCCGAGGTTGCCGAACACCATCGCGACCACGTTCACGGCCGTGCCCAGGTCGGCGGGGATGCGCTCCTGGCGCCGGTACAAGATGGCGCGGGGCGCGTTCCAGGAGTCGAACACGGCCTTGATGGCCAGGTCCATCTGCTCCCGCGGGTCCTGCGGGAAGTCGCGTCCGGTCTGGGTCTTGATGATGCCCTTGAACGTCTCGACCACGCTCTGCAGGTCGTTCGCGTCCAGGTCGACGTCGTTGCGGACGCCCTTGGCGTGCTTGGCCTCGTCGAGGGCGTGCTCGAAGTGCTCGCCGCCGATGTCCAGGACGGTCTTGCCGAACATCTGGAGCAGCCGACGGTAGGAGTCCCAGGCGAACCGCTCGTTGCCGGCCTGCTTGGCCAGGCCCTGCACCGACTCGTCGGACAGGCCGATGTTCAGGACGGTCTCCATCATGCCGGGCATGGAGAACTTCGCCCCGGACCTGACGCTGACCAGCAGCGGGTCGGCCGGATCGCCGAGCTTGCGGCCCATGGCGGCTTCCAGCTGGTCCAGATGGTCCTGGATTTCCTTGTCCAGGCCCTCGGGGGTGCTGCCGCGCTGGAGGTAGTAGCGGCACGCCTCGGTGGTGATGATGAATCCGGGCGGCACGGGCAGGCCCAGATTGGTCATCTCGGCCAGGTTGGCACCCTTACCACCCAGCAGATCCTTCAGATCCTTGTTGCCCTCGGTAAAGTCGTAAACGAGCTTCGGCACTTCCAGCTCCTCGTCCTGCTCTTCGTCCTGCTCTTCGCAGTGCGCGACGTCTTGTTCACTCGGGACTCTACCGTCCTTCGTTTACGGCCGGGGCACCCAACCAGAGCGCGGCGCCTGGCGACAATGGGGCCATGAGCGATGACGTGACGGTTGGGCTGCTGCATCCGGGCGAGATGGGGGCCGCGGTCGGGCAGTGCCTGGCCGCGGCCGGGCACCGGGTGCTGTGGGTACCGCAGGGACGCAGCCCGGCCAGCGCGGCCCGGGCCGCGGCGGCGGGGCTGACCGTGGCCTCCGGCGGGCTGGCGGGCCTGGTGCGGGAGGCCGACGTCATCGTGTCGGTGTGCCCGCCGCACGCCGCGCTCTCGGTGGCCCGTCGGGTGACGGGGTTCGGCGGGGTGTACGTCGACGCCAACGCGGTCGCGCCGGCCACCGCGCGGGAGATCGGCGGGATCGTCGAGGCCGGCGGGGCCAGCTACGTGGACGGCGGGATCATCGGGACGCCCCCAGTGGCGCCCGGATTCATCAGGCTCTATCTCTCCGGGGATCGGGCGCAGGAGGTGCGGCGCCTGTTCGCGGGCGGGGAGGTCGACGCGCGGGTGATCGGCGGAGCTTCGTCTGCGGTTGCGGCGGCCCCGGAGTCGGCGGCGTCGGCGGTGAAGATGGCGTACGCGTCGTGGACCAAGGGCAGCGCGGCGCTGCTGCTGGCGGCCCGGGCGCTGGCCCGGGCCGAAGGGGTGGAGGAGGTGCTGCTGGCCGAGTGGGGCATCTCCCAGCCCGGCCTGACCGACCGGTCGGGCCGGGCGGCCGGGTCCGCGGCGGCCAAGGGCTGGCGCTGGGTGGCCGAGATGGAAGAGATCGCCGCGGCCATGGCCGCGGCGGGCCTGCCGGATGGCTTCCACCGGGCCGCGGCCGAGATCTACCGCCGCGTCGGCGACGACGGATCCCTCGACGCCATCCTCACCGCGCTACTCTCGCCATCCTGACCACACCCGCCACTATGTGCAACGGGCTGCGGCCCCTGGTGCGTCTACTGGCCGGGGCTTGTGTGCCACAAGCCCCGTAGATCGGGGCATGTGTGCCACAAGCCCCAGACGACAGCGAGCCGAGCCCCCATCGGGGTGGGGTGCGGCGGGGTCAGCAGGGGCCGAGGCGCTCGGACAGGTAGGACTCGACCTGATCGAGGGCGACGCGTTCCTGGTGCATGGAGTCGCGATCGCGGACGGTTACCGCCTGGTCATCCAGGGTGTCGAAGTCGACGGTGACGCAGTACGGGGTGCCGATCTCGTCCTGCCGCCGGTACCGGCGGCCGATCGCGCTGGCGTCGTCGAAGTCGGTGTTCCAGTGCTTGCGCAGGGCCGCGGCCAGGTCCCGGGCCTTGGGCGACAGGTCGGGGTTGCGGGACAGCGGAAGCACCGCGACCTTGACCGGCGCGAGCCTGCGGTCCAGGCGCAGCACGGTCCGCTTCTCCAGGTTGCCCTTGGCGTCCGGCGCCTCGTCCTCCGCGTAAGCGTCCAGCAGGAACACCAGCGCGCCCCGGTCCACGCCGGCCGCGGGCTCGACCACCCACGGGACGAACCGTTCGCCCGACTCCTGGTCCAGGTAGGACATGTCCTGCCCGGACGCGTTCTGGTGGGTGGTCAGGTCGTAGTCGGTGCGGTTGGCGATGCCCTCAAGCTCGCCCCACTCGGTGCCGACGAAGTCGAACCGGTACTCGATGTCGACCGTGCGCTTGGAGTAATGCGACAGCTTTTCCTTGGGATGCTCGTACAACCGCAGGTTCTCCTCGCGGATGCCCAGGTCGAGGTACCAGTTCCGGCGCTCGTTGATCCAGTACTCGTGCCAGTCCTCGTCGGTGCCCGGCTTGACGAAGAACTCCATCTCCATCTGCTCGAACTCGCGGGTCCGGAAGATGAAGTTGCCCGGCGTGATCTCGTTGCGGAACGACTTGCCGATCTGGCCGATGCCGAACGGGAGCTTCTTCCGCGAGGTCTGCAGCACGTTGCGGAAGTTGATGAAGATGCCCTGCGCGGTCTCCGGGCGCAGGTAGGCCAGCCCGGACTCGTCCTCCACCGGGCCCAGGTGGGTGCCCAGCAGGAGGTTGAACACGCGCGGCTCGGTGAACGTGCCGCGGTTGCCGCAGTTCGGGCACGTGAGCTCGGCGAGGCCGTCAACGGGCGGGTGGCCGTGCTTTTCCTCATAGGCCTCGAGCAGCTGGTCAGCACGGTACCGCTTGTGACAGAACGAGCACTCGGTCAGCGGGTCCACGAACTCGGTGACGTGGCCGCTGGCCTCCCACACCTCACGGGCCAGGATCACCGACGAGTCCAGGCCGACGATGTCTTCGCGCTCGGTCACCATCGACCGCCACCACTGGCGCTTGATGTTGTTCTTCAGCTCCACGCCGAGCGGGCCGTAGTCCCAGGACGCCCGCAGGCCCCCGTAGATCTCGCTGGACGGGTAGACGAACCCCCGTCGTTTGCTCAGGCTGACGATGGCGTCAAGGCGGTCACTGCGCAGGGGCATCAGTGGTCTCCATCCGGCTGGCGGTCGGCGGGCGCGACGGGCGCGATTCCCGTGGTGATTCCGGCGCGGGTGCGGGCCTGGCCTGCTCGGCGGCACCGTGACCGGAGGCCCCCAGCTTAGGAGCACGGGGCGACGATCGCGAACTGGATTCAGCTCGGCGTCGCGGAGGCGGGCTGGGGCGCGGGGTCGGCGGGGGGCGGGAGCGGGTTGGGCTCGGCGCCGCCGTAGCGGCGGTCGCGGCTGGCGTAGATCTCGCAGGCGTGCCAGAGGTGGCGCCGGTCGAAGTCGGGCCAGAGGGTGTCGAGGAAGACCAGTTCGGCGTAGGTGGACTGCCAGGGCAGGAAGTTCGACAGGCGCTGCTCGCCGGATGAGCGGACGAAAAGGTCGACCTCGGGCATATCCGGCTGGTACAGGTACCGGGCAAACACCTTTTCTGTGATCTTGTCCGGGCGGAGTTTCCCGGCCGCGACGTCGGCGGCGATCGCCGCGGCGGCGTCCGTGATCTCGGCGCGGCCGCCGTAGTTGACGCAGAACTGCAAGGTCAGGACGGTATTGCCGGCGGACAGCTGCTCGGCGTACTCCAGTTCGGCGAGCACGCTGCGCCAGAGCCGGGGCCGGCGGCCGGACCAGCGGATGCGGACGCCCATGTCGTTCAGCAGATCGCGGCGGCGGTGAATGACGTCGCGGTTGAAGCCCATCAGGAAGCGCACCTCGTCCGGCGAGCGCCGCCAGTTCTCGGTCGAGAAGGCATAGGCGGACAGGTACGGAATGCCGAGCTCGATGGCCCCCATGATCACGTCGAGCAGCGAGGACTCGCCCTGCTTGTGACCTTCGGTCCGCGGCAGCCCGCGCTTCTTGGCCCACCGGCCGTCGCCGTCCATGACCAGGGCCACGTGCCTGGGCACCAGGTCGGCCGGGATGCCGGGCGGCTTCACCCCGCTCGGATGCGGGTCGGGCGGGCGGAGGCCCGCGGCTCGCGATCCGGCGGTTCCCGGGATCCGCTCCCCCATCTAGACGCGCTCCACGTGACGTAGCGAACGGATGGAATGCTCCAGGTGCCACTGCAGGTAGGCGGCGGCCAGCCCGCTGCACTCTACCTGGTGCCTGCGCTCGCTGCGGTCGGCGCTGTCCCAGTCGCCGCGCAGCAACGCGAGCATCAGGGTCACGGTGCCCGCCGCGGGCGCGGCAGCGCCCGGCGGGCGGCAGGACGCGCACACCATGCCGCCGGCCGCGATAGCGAAGGCTGGCAGCCGCCGTTCGCGGGCGGGCGCGCCGCAGCGGGCGCACTCCTCCAGGGCGGGCGCGTAGCCGGCTATCGCAAGGGAGCGGAGCAGGAAGGCATCCAGCACCAGCCGGGGGTCATGCTCGGCCTCGCCGAGGGCCCGCAGCCCGCCGATGAGCAGCAGCAGCTGGCGCAGGGCGGGTTCCTTCTCCACCGGGGTGAACCGCTCGGCCGTCTCCAGCATGGCCACGCCCGCGGTGTAGCGGGGGTAATCCCCGGCCAGCGGCTCGCCGTAGGGGCGGATGACCTCCGCCTGGGTGATGATGTCCAGCGAGCGTCCGGGGTGCAGCATGAGGTCGACGTGCGTGAACGGCTCGAGCCGGGCGCCGAACCGCGACTTCGTCCGGCGGACGCCCTTGGCCACCGCGCGGATCCGCCCGGTGGTCCGGCCCAGGATGGTGATGATCCGGTCGGCCTCGCCCAGCTGCTGCGTCCGCAGCACGATCCCGTCGTCCCGGTAAGGCTGCACCTGTCTATTCTCCCGCACGGCGGGGACAAACCGGCGGAGGCGCGGAGACGGGACGCCTGGTGGGCGTGGGCCCGCCTCCGTGCCGGATCGGGTGGACGACAGTCAGGCGCGGCGGGAGCGGTTGACCGCGGACAGGACGGCGCGCATGGAGGCGCTGGCCGTGTTGGTGTCGATGCCGACGCCCCACCAGACCTGGCCGCCGATCTCGCACTCCACGTAGGCGGCGGCCTGCGCGTCGGTGCCCTGGGTGAGCGCGTGCTCGGTGTAGTCGAGGACCCGGGCCTCGATGCCGATGGTGGCCAGGGCGTCGCAGAAGGCGGAGATCGGGCCGTTGCCCACGCCGTCGACCTGCTGGGCCTGCCCGTCGGCGGAAACCTCCGCGGTGAGCGCGTGCTTGGACTCGACCACGGAGGAACTCTGGTGATCGAGCAGCGCCAGCGGCCCCTCGGCCAGGTACTCGGCGGAGAAGATCTGCCACATCTGGGCCGCGGTCACCTCGCCGCCCTCGGCGTCGGTGTGGGTCTGGACCACCCGGGAGAACTCGATCTGCAGGCGCCGGGGCAGGTCCAGCCGGTGCTCGGCCTTCATGAGGTAGGCGACGCCGCCCTTGCCCGACTGCGAGTTGACCCTGATCACGGCCTCGTAGGTACGGCCGACGTCGTGTGGGTCGATGGGCAGGTAGGGCACCGCCCACGGGTACTCGGCGAACGGGACGCCCGCGCGGGCGGCCTCGGCCTCCAGCGCCTCGAAGCCCTTCTTGATCGCGTCCTGGTGCGAGCCGGAGAACGCGGTGTAGACCAGGTCGCCCGCGTAGGGGTGGCGCGGGTGGACCGGGAGCTGGTTGCAGTACTCGACGGTGCGACGGATCTCGTCGATGTCGGAGAAGTCGATCATCGGGTCGATGCCCTGGCTGAACAGGTTCAGGCCCAGCGTGACCAGGCATACGTTGCCGGTGCGCTCGCCGTTGCCGAACAGGCACCCCTCGATCCGGTCGGCGCCGGCCAGCACGGCCAGTTCGGCGTCCGCGACCGCGGTGCCGCGGTCGTTGTGGGTGTGCACCGACAGGCACACGTGGTCGCGGTGGGGCAGGTTCCGGCTCATCCACTCGATCTGGTCGGCGTAGACGTTCGGGGTGGACCGCTCGACCGTGCAGGGCAGGTTGAGGATGATCTCCCGGCCCGGCCCGGGCTGCCAGACGTCCATCACGCCCGCGCACACGTCCAGGGCGTAGTCGAGTTCGGTGTCCATGAAGATCTCCGGCGAGTACTCATAGCCGAAGTCGGTGCCGGGCAGGAGTTCCTCGGCGTACTTCATGACGTGGCGGGTGCCCTCGACGGCCAGCGCCTTGCACTCCTCGCGGTCGATGCGGAACACCACCCGGCGGAAGATCGGCGCCGTCGCGTTGTACAGGTGCACGGTGGCCAGGCGCGCGCCGGCCAGCGACTGGACCGAGCGCTCGATCAGGTCCTCCCGGGCCTGGGTGAGCACGGAGATCCGGACGTCGTCGGGGACACGGTCGCCTTCGATCAGCTCGCGCACGAAGTCGAAGTCGGTCTGGCTGGCGGACGGGAACCCGACCTCGATCTCCTTATAGCCCATCCGCACCAGCAGGTCGAACATCTTGTGCTTGCGGGCCGGGCTCATCGGATCGATCAGCGCCTGGTTGCCGTCCCGCAGGTCGGTGGACAGCCAGCGCGGCGCCCGGGTGATGGATTTCCCGGGCCAGGTGCGGTCGGGCAGGTCGACCGGCTGGAACGGGGTGTAGCGCTGGCACGGCATGCCGCTGGGTTGCTGCCGCGGGGGCGTGACGCGATAGAACACGGAATCGGTCTGCATGTCTGCTTCCTCTGGGCGAGATCGGTATGGGCCTGGTCGGCACGGGCCTGAACAGGGGCCAGCGCACGCGCCAATACCCCGCGGCGAGGGAGCCGGCCTATCGGCCCCCGCCGCGGCCGCTAAGCAGGAGCAGCTCGCGAGACATCACCGACCACCATACCAGAGGGGGGCGCGGCGGAAATATTCGGTGGCGTCGTCGGGGCCCGGCGGGGTTTCCTGTGAGGATGCACATCGAACGAGCAGACCTCGCGGACGCGGACACGATCCGCGCCTGTTTCGAGGTGTTCCTGGCGGCCGAGCGCGCGGACGAACCCGACGGGCCGTTCTTCACCGAACGGCCGTTCCGCGGCTGGCTGACCGTCGGCTGGGGCGGCGACCCGCGGGAAGTCTGGCTGACCCGGAGCCCGGCGGACGGCTCGGTGGCGGGCTGGTACCGGCTGGAGCTGCCCGAGCTGGAGAACCTCGACCAGGCTGACCTGCTGCTCGTGGTGCACCCCGCGCAGCGGCGGCACGGGCTGGGCCACGCCCTGCTGGAGCACGCGGCGGCGCGGGCGGCGGCCAACGGGCGCACGGTGCTCAGCGGCCAGGTGCGCCTGGGCAGCGACGGCGAGCCCTTCGCCCGGGCCGTGGGCGCCGAGCAGGGGCTGGTGGACGTGCAGCGGGTAATGGACCTGCAGGCAACCGGGCGGGATCGGCTGGCCCGGCTGCGCGCGGACGCCGAACAGAAGGCCGCAGGTTACTCGCTGGTGTCCTGGACCGGCCAGGTGCCCGAGGAGTTCATCGACCGGGCGGCGGCGCTCTACGCCGCGCTCAACGACGCTCCACACGACCCGCGGGATGCACCCGCGGTCTGGGACGCGCGGCGGGTCCGCGAGCGGGTCAACGCCCTGCGCCCGGTCTACGGGCTGCGGACCTACGCGGTGGCGGCGCGGCATGACGCCACCGGGGAACTGGCCGGCTTCAGCGAGGTCGCGGTGGATCCGTCCGATCCGGGCTGGGGGCACCAGATGCTGACCGGGGTGACGCGGGCGCACCGCGGGCACCGGCTCGGCCTGCTGGTCAAGGCGGCCATGGCGCAGTGGCTGAAGGCGGCCGAGCCGCAGCTGGAACGGATCCAGACCTGGAACGCCGAGTCGAACCGGTACATGATCGCGGTCAACGAGGCGCTCGGCTACACGGTCCTGGGCGCGCCGGGCCGTTCGTGGCGGCTGGACGTGGCGGCGGTACTGGCCGGGCAGGCGCTGGCCGGGCAGGCGCTGGCCGGGCAGGGTCCGGGGCAGGCTCAGTCGTAGAAGCCGAGGCGGCGGAGCTGCTTGGGGTTGCGCTGCCAGTCCTTGGCGATCTTGACGTGCA
>Ga0335074_10011120_pt1 | contig 12583 bp, 11 predicted proteins | sample Lox_Sample_23_FD_206715 | JGI IMG/M metagenome (GOLD analysis project Ga0335074, IMG submission 206715) | Soil microbial communities from Loxahatchee National Wildlife Refuge, Florida, United States - Lox_Sample_2.3 | ecosystem: Environmental > Terrestrial > Soil > Wetlands | place: USA...
TCACGTGGGCTGGACATGACCGGCTACCTCCAGACCCGGCGGCACCGGGGCCGGGCTATTAGGCGCGTCTCGCTGATCGCGCGTGATTGGCTGACCGACGGCCGGTGAACCGTTCACAGTGGCCAGACGTACGATCCCAGATCCTGGTTACCGTCGCCGCCCGGTGAGGCGGAAGTAGGCCGCCGGGGTAATCCCGGTTTCCTTGCGGAACGCGGCGACGAACGCGCTGGGCGTCTGGTAGCCGACGTGCCGGGCGACGGTGCCAACGGCCGTGCCGGCGGCGAGCTGGGGCAGCGCGGCCTGCAGCCGCGCCAGGCGGCGCCACTCGCCGAAGGTGACCCCGGTGCCGTCGAGGAACTCCCGTGCCAGGGTCCGTCCGCTGGCGCCGACCTGCCTGCCCCACTCCTCCAGAGTCCGCCCGTCCGAGGGCTCGGCGAGCAGGCCGGCCGCCACCTGGGCGGCACGCTCATCGCCCGGCATCCGGAACTCGATCGTCGCCGTCGGCGCGGGCTGCAGCAGGTCGCCGACCAGCACCTCCGCGCGCTCGTGCTGGCCGGCCCCGAGCGAGTCGCTATCCAGGTAGGCGGCTAGCTCGGCCAGCAAGGGCGTCATCGTTACGGGCACTGGGCCAGGCCAGCTGACCGGGGAGCGGTCCGGGCGCATGTACAGCGAGCGCATGGTGGCTGCGCCGGCGGCGAGGGTCTCGTGCTTCAGCCCGGCTGGGATCCACAGTGCCCGGGTCGGGGGCAGCACCCAGTCTGTTGCTCCGGTCCGCACGGTGAGCACGCCGCTGGCGGCCCAGGCGAGCTGATGGTCATCGTGGGTGTGCCAGTCGAACACCACCCCCGGCGGCATCGGGAACGTGCAGGCGATCACCGAGCCGGGCGTGTCCAGCCACGGATCATCAGATTGTCCGTCCTGCGACATGACTTGTCATCCTACGCCGTTTGCGTCAGCCCGCCGGGACCGTAGCGTCGGGCCCATGAACCCCGATCACGAGAACCTGTGCAGCAGCCCCGACTGGGCTGCCTACCTGCAGTCCGAGATCCTGCCGGTCGTGACGGCCGGGGTGGCGCTCGGCGATCAGATGCTGGAGATCGGCCCGGGCCCGGGAGCGGCCACCGCCTGGCTGCGCGAGCGGGTCACGAGCCTGACCGCGCTCGAATCCGATGCTGCCGCGGCTGCCCGCTTGGCCGGGCGCTACCCCGAAGGCAACGTCAGCATCAACGCCGGGGATGCGACCCAGATGCCCTACGACGACGAGTCGTTCGACTCGGTCTGCTCGTTCACGATGCTGCATCACGTACCGACCGCTGCGGCACAGTACCGGATTCTCACCGAGGCGCTGCGGGTGCTGCGGCCCGGAGGGACGCTCGTCGGCTCGGACAGCCTGGCCAGCGACGGGCTGCATCACTTCCACGCCGATGACACGTACAACCCGGTCGAGCCCGTCACCATGCTGGTCTGGCTGCGCACGCTGGGCTTCAGCGCCGTCACCATCACCGTGGACGAGGTGCTGAAATTCACCGCCCGCAAGCCGAGCCCTGATGCAGATGACAAGGCCGATCGCGACGGTGACAGCGCCGCGTGCGCGCGATGACAGCGGCGTGTGCGTGGCGTGACAGGGCAGCCGGCCAGGCTGCACCGCATGGAACCGCAATCGCCCGCGATCTTCACCGAGGGGCTGGCCAAGCGGTACGGGAAGACCACCGCGCTGGCCGGCCTCGACCTCGCGGTCCCGCCCGGCACGGTGCAGGGGGTGCTGGGGCCGAACGGCGCGGGCAAGACCACGCTCGTCCGCATCCTGGCCACACTGCTGCGTCCCGACGCCGGCCGCGTGCTGGTGGGCGGGTTCGACGTGGCCAGGCAGCCGGACAAGGTCCGTCCGCTGATCGCGCTCACGGGGCAGTTCGCCGCCGTCGACGAGGACCTGACCGGCCGGGAGAACCTGCTGCTGATCGCGAGGCTGCTCGAGCTCAGCCGCAAGGCGGCGCGGGGGCGGGCAGACGAACTGCTCGGACGGTTCGGCCTCGACGAGGCGGGCGGGCGGCTGGCCAAGACCTACTCCGGCGGCATGCGCAGGCGGCTGGACCTGGCGATGGGGCTGCTCGGCGAGCCGCGGGTGCTGTTCCTCGACGAGCCGACGGCCGGCCTCGACCCGCGCTCGCGCGGCGACGTCTGGGGCATGATCCGCGACCTGGTGGCCGCTGGCACGACCGTGCTGCTGACCACGCAGGACCTGGACGAGGCCGACCGGCTCGCCGGCCGGATCGCGGTGATCGACCGGGGAAAGCTGATCGACAGCGGGACGCCCGCCGAGCTCAAGGCCAAGGTCGGCGGGCAGAGCCTGGACGTCCGCCCGGCCGACCCTGGCCAGCTCGCCAGCGCCGGCGCGATCGTCGCCGCGGCCGCGGGCGCCGGCACCGGGGCGCCGAGCGAGCACGACGGGATGATCTCCGTGCCGCTGGCCCCGGGTGTCAGCGGCACCGGGGCCCTGGCCGCGGCGTCGCGGCGGCTCGGCCAGGCCCGCATCGACGTCACCGAGCTCGGGCTGCGGCTGGCCAGCCTGGACGAGGTGTTCCTGACCCTGACCGGAGGCACGCAATGAGCCCGATTCGCGGCGCCCGGCAGGGGCTGACCCTGGCCTGGCGCAGCGTGACGAAGTTCCGGCACTCGCCGGACCAGTTGCTCGACGTGATCACGCTGCCGATCGTGCTGGTGCTCGTGTTCGTGTTCCTGTTCGGCAACGCGGTGGCCGGCAGCACCCACGCCTACCTGCAGTACGTGCTGCCCGGGATCGCGGTGCAGGCCCTGATGTTCGCCTCGCTGGGCATCGGGCTGGGGCTCAACACCGACCTGCGCAGCGGCATCTTCGACCGGTTCCGCAGCCTGCCGATCGCCCGGTCGGCGCCGCTGATCGGCTACATCCTCGGCAACGCCGCAAAGTTCGTGCTGTGCCTGGTCCTGGTGTTCGCGCTCGGCGCCGCGGTGGGCTTCCGCACGCACGGCAGCATCCCGGCGATCCTGGCGGCGTGCGTGCTCATCATCGTGTTCGCGTTCGCGGTGAGCTGGGTCATGGCCCTGGTCGGCCTGGTGGCCAAGAGCCCGGCGGCGCTGACCGCGTTCAGCTTTGTGCTGATCATGCCGCTGACGTTCGGCAGCAGCGTGTTCGTCCCGACGGGGCGGCTGCCGGGCTGGCTGCAGGCGTGGGTGAAGATCAACCCCGTGACCGACGTGTCCAACGCGGCCCGGGGGCTGATGCTGAGCCTGCCGCTGGGCGGCGGCGCCGCCGCGTCGCTGCTGTGGGCCCTCGGCATCGTCGCGGTGTTCGCCCCGCTCGCCACGTGGACCTACCGCCGCCAGCAGAGCTAGCGAAGCTTCCTCCTGGCACCACCCGCCCCGTGGGCCACGCCCGTGCTCGCTCCCGTCAGTTCCCCGGCCAGGGCTGTCACCTCGATGACCGCGGCATCCGGGCCCAGCCGACCGGCCGGAACGTGCAGCCTCTCGTACTCGCCGTCCAGGACGGCCCGTGCCGCCGCCCCGGCCCGGCGCACGTCCGGATTCCCCAGATCCGGGGCGCCCCGGATGGCGGCGGCGTAGCCGAGCAGGCGCGCGGCGTCGGCCGGGCGCTGGTCGGCCAGCGCCAGGTCGGCGAGCGCCTCGGTCACCGTGGCAATCGAGGGCCGGTCCTGGACCAGCGGCGGCTCGGCCGCCAGGGCGAGCCGGAACGCCTCGGCCAGAACCTCGCGTGCCTCGGCCAGCTGACCGCGGGAGACCGCGACCCGGGACAGGCCGGTCAGCGGCTGCAGCCGGACCCGGGCCGGAACCCCGGCTGTCTCGTCGAGGCGCCGCCGCGCCGCGGTCAGCAGCGATCGCGCCTGGTCGAGGTCGCCGCTGTGCCGGCTGACCTCGCCGAGCGCGGCGTCGGTGAAGGCCAGAACCATCGCCGAACGGACGGCGTGCCCTGCGGCGGCGACGTCGAGGTCGGCGCGCGCACCGGCCAGGTCGCCGGCCCGCAGCCGCACCATCCCGCGCTCAGCGCGGGCCCAGGCCGCGTCGTCGTCGGAACCGATCGCCTCGGCGAACGCGATCACCTGGTCCAGCGCGGCGATCGCCGCGGCGTGGTCGCCGCCCAGACCGAGGCCCGACCCCAGGTGGCGGACCGCGCTGCTCAGGCCCCAGCCGTCGCCGACCGCCGCGAACGCGTCCCTGGCGGCGGCGAAGTGCGTAGCGGCGGCGGGGGCGTCGCCGCGGGTTTCCGCGGCGAACCCCCGGTACAGGTGCCCGCTGGCCGACAGCCACGGGTCGGGGTGCCCGACGAGGTCGGTGGCGGGCTCGGCCCAGCCCGACTCCTGCTGGCGCAGCAGCGCGACGACGGCCGTGACCACGGGATGCGCGGCGTCGTCGGCCAGGTCGGCAACGCGGGCCACCGAGCGCCCGCCGCGCTCGAGGTCCTGGATCGCGAAGTGGCTCATCGCATCGTGGGCGTACGCGGTCGCCAGCACCTGGCGTGGCACGCACCCCGCGTCGTCGGCGCCGGGCAGCGCCAGCGCCTCGCGCAGCCAGCCGGCCGCCTCGGCGTGGCTGCCGTTCATCGTCCAGTACCAGCCGAGCGCCGCCACCAGGCGTACCGCGGTCCCGGCGTCGGCGGCGCCGATCGCGTAGCGCAGCGCCGCGCGGAGGTTCTCCCGCTCGCTGCGCAGCCAGGCCAGGTGGGTGAGCTGGCTACTGGTGCGCAGCGCCGGCTCCGCGGCCTCGGCCCGGGCAAGGAAGTAACCCGCATGAGCCCGCCGGAACCGCCTGGACTCACCCGCCTCGTCCAGTGCGGCGTCGGCGAACGTGCGGATCGTGTCCAGCATCCGGTACCGGGCTGGGGCGCCGGGTGCCTGCCTGAGCTCAATGAACGACTTGTCGGCGAGCGCGCCGAGCAGCCCGACGACGTCTGCGGCACGCAGGTTCCCGCCGGCGCACACCGCCTCGGCCGCCTCCGGCGTCGCGCCGCCCGCGAACACGGCGAGCCGGCGGGCCAGCGTGCGCTCGGCGCTGGTGAGCAGGTCCCAGCTCCACCCGACCACGGCCAGCAGCGTCTGATGCCGCGGCAGCGCGGCGCGGCTGCCCCCGGTCAGCAGGCGGAACCGGTCGTCGAGCCGTCCGGCGAGTTCGGCGGCCGGCAGCGTGCGCAGCCGCGCGCAGGCCAGCTCGATCGCCAGCGGCAGGCCGTCGAGGCGGCGGCAGATCTCGGCCACCGCGGGCAGGTTCTCATCGGTCAGCCGGAACCCGAACACCGCCGCAGCCGCCCGGTCGGCGAACAGGTGCACGGCCGGGATGTCCATGGCGTCGCCGAGCCCGACCGCTGGCGGCGGCACCCGGAGCGGAGCCACCGGGTAGACCCGCTCGCCAGCGGTGGTGAGCGGCTCGCGGGAGGTGGCGAGGATCCGCACCCCCGGGCAGCTGCCCAGGACTGCCTGTGTCACCCGGGCGCAGGCGTCGATGAGGTGCTCGCAGTTGTCCAGCACGATCAGCAGCCGGCGGTCGGCGAGCTGCCCGGTCAGCTCGGCAGCGGCCGGCCGCAGCCCGAGCGCGGCGCAGATGGCCGCGGGGACCTCGGCCGGGTCGGTGATCGCGGCCAGCTCCGCCAGCCAGGCCCCGCCCGGCGCCCGCCAGCCGGCGGCGACCTCGGCGGCGAGGCGGGTCTTGCCCACCCCGCCCGGGCCGACGAGGGTGACCAGCCGCTCATCCGCCAGCAGCGCGGCGACCTGGGCCAGGTCCCGTCCCCGCCCGACGAAGCTGGTGGCGGGCGCGGGGAGGTGGGTGGGGGCGCCGGTGGGCGGCGCGGGCGGGTCGGTGGGGGCGCCGGTGGGCGGCGGCTCCCCCGCCGGCGGCTGGGGTCCGGGATGCCGGGCTGTCCCGGGCTCGCGGCCGGCGTCCGGCCCCTCGCCGCGCAGGATCGCGGTGTGCAGGTCGCGAAGCGCGGGCGAGGGATCGGTGCCGAGCGTCTGGGCAAGGTTCTGGCGCAGGTCCTCGAACGCGGCCAGCGCCTCGGCCTGGCGGCCGTCGGCGGCCAGCGCCCGCATGCAGAGGCGCGCGAGCCGTTCGTCCAGCGGATGCGTGAGCGCCAGCTCCCGCAGGCCGGCGACGAGCTGGCCGGCCTGGCCAGCGGCGAGCGCCAGCTCGGCATGGTCTTCGACCGTGCGCAGCCATAGTTCCGTGATGCGCGCGATCACCGGAGGGGCGAACGGCGCGTCGGCGAGGTCGGCCAGCGGGTCACCGCGCCGGAGCGCGAGCGCGCCGGCGAACCGGCCGGCTGCGGTGTCAGCGTCGCCCCCGTCCCGGCAGGCCCGGCCCTCGGCGGCCAGGCGCTCGAACTCCGCCACGTCGGTGGCCTCGCCAGCGGCCGACAGCCGGTAGCCGGCGGGGAGCGACTCGACCCTCGTGCCGTCGCCCGGCGGCAGCGCGCGGCGCAGCCGGGACACCAGCGAGTGCAGCGCGTTGGCCGCGCCGGCCGGCGGTCGCTCGCCCCAGATCGCGTCGACCAGGGACTGCGCGGTGACCAGCCGGCCGGCGTCCAGGGCCAGGCGGGCCAGCAGCGTCCGGAGCCGCGTACCCGGGATCTGGACCGGCTGCCCAGCGTCGTCGCGGGCCTCGAAGGCGCCGAGCAAGCCGATCCGCATCCGATTAGCCTCTCACGCAACGATCGCGTCGCACGCCGGCGGCATCAGCTCCAGTGGATGTGGCGCGCGGTTGTCGCGTACCGGTGCAGCCAGGTACGCACCGGGCCGTCGGTGGACGGAGAGATCGCCAGCCCCGCCTCCCCGGCGATGACGTCCGCCACCTGCGCGATCGTCTTGTGATCGGTGTGGACGTGGTGGGCGAACTCGGGCCGCCGGAGCTGCTCCAGCCACCCCTCGAGGACCTCGGTCTCCCACGGCTGGGTTCGCGGTTCCAGGCCAAGGCTGCGGGCGCGCAGCCGGCGCACCACGGTGGCTGGCTCGGCGAGCAGCGCGAAGTGGTGCACGTCGACGCCATCGCCGCGCAGGCCACCGATGATCTCCTGGAAGTGGCCGTGGTCCACCAGCGTCCCCGGGGCGATCACCGGCCCGTTGTGCCCGGCCAGCGCCATGCGCAGCAGTTCCTGCACCGAGCGGCGCCAGGCCGGGAGTTCCTGCCATCTCGGCCGGAGCGACGCGGGCAGCATCCGGAGCATGCCGTAGCCAACGTGCTCCGGATCGCAGATCAGGCTGCCGGGCAGCCGCCGGCTGAGCTCGGAGGCTGTCGCGGTCTTGCCGACCCCGCAGGGGCCGTTGATCCACAGCAGCACCTTGTCGCCGGGGCTGGCCGCCCGGTGCTGCCTGGTGACCTCGCGCCGGGCCGCGGTGTATGGCTCTCCGGTCCGCGTCATGCGCTCGCGGGTCGCTGTCTTGATCTTGTCGTGCGACATCGTGCCCTCGGTCCGGTGGCCTGGTCCCGGCGCCCGGCCACCATAGAGGTGATCACGATGGACGGAGAAGGAGAACTCACGCGAGGGCTGCGCCGCTCTTGTCCGTGCACGTCGTGTTCCGCGCTCGCCGCTTCCAGCGCCGGGCTGGCCGCGGCTCGGATCTGGCAGGCGTGCCTGCCAGATTTCAGGCTACCGGAGCCGTGCTATTTGAACAGCGCGCTGTAGGCGTTGAGCGCGGGCTGGCCGCCGAGGTGCGCGTACAGCACGGTGGAGTCCCTTCCGATCTCGCCGGTGCGCACCAGGTCAATCAGCCCGGCCATGGACTTGCCCTCGTAGACCGGGTCGATGATCATGCCCTCGAGGCCTCCGGTGAGCCGGATCGCGTCGAGCGTCGACTTGACCGGGATGCCGTAGTAGTCGCCGGCCCAGCCGGGCAGCACGGTGATCTCGTCGTCGCGCAGCTCCCGGCCGAGGCCGATGAGCGCGGCGGTGTTGCGGGCGATCTTCTCGACCTGGGCGCGGGTCTCGGCCGGCTTCGCCGACGCGTCGATGCCGATGACGCGGCGCGGCCGGGACTGGCCGGCGAACCCGGCGATCATGCCGGCGTGTGTCGAGCCGGTGACGCTGCACACGATGATGGTGTCGAAGAACACCCCGAGCCGCTGTTCCTGCTGCTGCACCTCCTGCGCCCAGTTCGCGAAGCCGAGGCCGCCGAGCCTGTGGTCGGAGGCGCCGGCCGGGATCGGGTAGGGGGTGCCGCCCTGCATCCGCACGTCCTCGATCGCCCGCTCCCAGCTGCTGGAGAAGCCGATGCCGAAGTCGGCGTCGACCAGCCGCACGTTGGCGCCCATGATCCGGGACAGCAGGATGTTGCCGACCCGGTCGTTGACCGAGTCGGGCCAGTTGACCCAGCTCTCCTGGACCAGCACGGCGCGCAGGCCCAGCCGGGCCGCGACCGCCGCGACCTGGCGGGTGTGGTTGGACTGCACCCCGCCGACCGAGACCAGCGTGTCAGCGCCCTGGGCCAGCGCCTCGGGCACCAGGTACTCGAGCTTGCGGGTCTTGTTGCCGCCGAAGGCGAGACCGGAGTTGCAGTCCTCCCGCTTTGCCCAGATCGCCGTGCCGCCCAGGTGCGCGGAAAGGCGCTCGAGCGGGTGGACCGGGCTGGGGCCGAACAGCAGCGGATAGCGGGGAAAGTCGTCGAGGGACAACGGGCCTCCTGAGCCTCATCCGGAGAGCGAACATGTGTGCACATCGCGGCAGTAAGTCATTATGGTTTCAGTAAAAGGGGCGAATAGGAGGCGGTTACGGGGTGGCTGCGATCGTGTCACTCAGCGAGGCTATCTCCGCAACCGTGCACGACGGGGACACGCTGGCCATGGAGGGCTTCACGCACCTGATCCCCTCGGCGGCGGCGCGTGAGGTGATCCGGCAGCGGCGGCGCGACCTCACGCTGGTCCGGATGACCCCGGACGTCATCTATGACCAGATGATCGGCGCCGGATGCGCGCGCAAGCTGGTGTTCTCGTGGGGCGGCAACCCGGGCGTCGGGTCGCTGCACCGGTTCCGGGATGCGGTCGAGCACTCCTGGCCCAGGCCGCTGCAGATCGAGGAGCACAGCCACGCGGGCATGGCCAACCGCTACGTGGCGGGGGCCTCCGGCCTGCCGTTCGCCGTGCTGCGCGGCTACAACGGCACCGGCCTGTCGGACCGTGCCCCAAGCACCCGTGCCAACATCGCGGAGATCGTCTGCCCGTTCACCGGGGAGCGGCTGGCGGCGGTGGCGGCGCTGCGCCCCGACGTGACCGTGATCCACGCGCAGCAGGCCGACCGGGCGGGCAACGTGCAGTACTGGGGGATCACCGGGGTGCAGAAGGAGGCCGTGCTCGCGGCGGCGCGCTCGGTGGTCACCGTCGAGGAGATCGTCGACAAGCTGGAGCCGCGGCCCGGGGCGGTCCTGCTCCCGGCCTGGGCGGTCGGCTACGTGGCCCTGGCCCCCGGCGGCGCCCACCCGTCCTACGCGCTGGGCTACTCGATCCGCGACAACGACTTCTACGTGGCCTGGGACGCGATAAGCCGGGACCGGGAAACGTTCGAGCGCTGGCTTAACAACCACGTTTACGGGGGAGTGGCGGAAGCGTGAACGGCTACTCGGCAGACGAGATCATGACCGTGACCGCGGCGCGGGCGCTGCGGAACGGGATGACCTGCTTCGTCGGCATCGACCTGCCCAGCGCGGCCGCGAACCTCGCCCGGGCCACGCACGCGCCGAACCTGGTGCTGATCTACGAGTCCGGCACGATCGGGGCCAAGCCGGGCTCGCTGCCGCTGTCGATCGGCGACGCCATATTGGCCGAGACCGCCGACGCGGTGGTCAGCGTGCCCGAGATCTTCAACTACTGGCTGCAGCCCGGCCGGATCGACGTCGGATTCCTCGGCGCGGCCCAGATCGACAAGTTCGCCAACATCAACACCACGGTCATCGGGGCCGACTACGCGGAGCCGAAGGTCCGGCTGCCGGGCGCCGGAGGGGCGCCGGAGATCGCCGCGTGCTGCCGGGAAGTGATCGTGATCGCACGCCAGTCCCGGCGGAAGTTCGTGGAGCGGGTGGACTTCATCACCTCGGTGGGCTTCGGCGATGGCCCGGGCAGCAGGGAGTACCTCGGCCTCACCGGCGCGGGGCCGCAGCGGGTCATCACCGATCTGGGCGTGCTCCAGCCCGACCCGGAGAGCTGCGAGCTCGTGCTCACCGCGGTATACCCGGGGGTGAGCTCCGCCGAGGTCGGCGAGCGGACGGGGTGGGACTTGCGGGTTGCGGCCGACCTGCGGGAGGTCGCGCCGCCGAGCCAAGCCGAGCTTGCCGTGCTCAGAGACCTGCTCGCTACCATGCCCGCGGGAGAGTGATGAAAGGAGCATCCAGGTGCCGGTAGTTGTACGGAACACCCCCCGAACCGACCTCGAGGTCGTGGACGGCCTGGCGGCCGCCGGGGTGGCGACGGTGCACGAAGCCCAGGGGCGCACCGGGCTGCTGCGGGCCGACATCCGCCCGATCTTCCGGCCGGCCCGCGTGGCCGGCAACGCGCTCACCTGCGAGGTTGCGCCGGGCGACAACTGGTCCATCCACATCGCCGTGGAGCAGGCGCAGATGGGCGACGTCCTCGTGGTCACCCCGACCAGCCCGTGCGACGACGGCTATGTCGGCGACCTGCTGGCCAACAGCCTGCTGGCGCACGGGGTCCGCGGCGTGGTCATCGACGCCGGCGTCCGCGACGTGGCCGTGCTCACCGAGATGGGCTTCCCGGTCTGGTCCAAGGCGATCTCCGCCAAGGGCACGGTGAAGGAGACGCCGGGCAACGTGCAGACCCCGATCGTGTGCGCGGGCGCGTACGTGCGGCCCGGTGACGTGGTCGTCGCGGACGACGACGGGGTCGTGGTCGTGCCGCGCGAGCAAGCCGCGACCGTGCTCAAGGCCGCGCAGGACCGCGAGGCCAACGAGGCGTCCAAGCGGCCGAGGCTGAGCGGCGGGGAGCTCGGCCTGGACATCTACGGCATGCGCGGCAAGCTCGCCGACAGGGGGCTGCGCTACGTGGACTACTCCGATGACGTGGAGGCGCAGTGACCCAGACGGCGATCCCGGCCGCCGCGATGCGCGGCGGCACGTCCAAGGGGCTGGTGTTCCTCGCCGACAGCCTGCCCGCCGATCGCGCGACCCGCGACGCGGTGCTGCTCGCGGCGATGGGCTCCCCGGACCCCCGGGAGATCGACGGCATGGGCGGCAGCCACCCGCTGACCTCGAAGGTGGCCGTGGTGAGTTTGTCGTCGCGCGACAACGCCGACGTCGAGTATCTGTTCCTGCAGGTGTGGCCGGACCGGCCGGAAGTCTCGGACAGCCAGAACTGTGGCAACATGCTGGCGGCTGTCGGGCCGTTCGCGATCGAGCACGGCCTCGTGGCCGCCGGTGACCCGGTGACGCCGGTCCGGATCTGGATGCGCAACACCGAGACGCTGGCCACCGCGTTCGTGCAGACGCCCGGCGGCAGCGTCAGCTACGACGGGACCGCGCGGATCGACGGCGTGCCCGGCACGCACGCGCCGATCCCGATCGAGTTCGAGGACGTCGCGGGCTCCTCGTGCGGCGCGCTGCTGCCGACGGGCAACGTCGCGGACGTGATCGATGCAGCGAACGTCACCTGCATCGACAACGGCATGCCCGTGGTCTGCCTGGCCGCGTCCGACTTCGGCCTGTCCGGGCAGGAGTCGCCGGCCGACCTGGAGGGCAACGGCGAGCTGACCAAGCGGGTCGAGGCGATCCGGCTGGCCGCCGGGCCGCTGATGAACCTCGGCGACGTGACCGACAAGACCGTGCCGAAGATGAGCCTGCTGTCGCCGCCGGCGCACGGTGGCACCGTGTCCACCCGGACGTTCATCCCGCACCGCGTGCACGAGGCGATCGGGGTGCTCGGCGCGGTGTCGGTCGCCACCGCGTGCGTGCTTCCCGGTTCGGTGGCACACGAGGTCGCGGTCGTCCCCGGCCAGGCCGAGGGGGCCGAAGGGTCGCTGGATATCGAGGTGGAGCACCCGACGGGCTTCTTCACCGTGACCATCGACGTCAAGCCCGGAGCGGATGGGCCTGTCGTCACCAGGTCGGCGCTGCTGCGCACCGCCCGCCTGCTCATGCGCGGCGAGGTCATGGTGCCTTCTTCGGTCTGGAGCCCGGCATGAACCAAATGATCATCGACTGCCACGGCCACTACACGACCGCGCCGCCGCAGCACGACGCGTGGCGCAAGGAGCAGCTCGAGGCGTTCGCCGAGGGCCGCCCGTCGCCGGCCTACCCGCAGATCTCCGACGACGAGATCCGCGAGTCGATCGAGCAGAACCAGCTACGGCTGCTGCGCGAGCGCGGCGCCGACATGACGATCTTCTCGCCGCGGGCGTCGGCCATGGCCCACCACCTGGGCGACGAGCGGGTCAGCATCGAGTGGTCCCGGGCGTGCAACGACCTCATCGCGCGGGTTGCCGGGCTGTTCCCCGACACGTTCATCGGCGTCTGCCAGCTGCCGCAGTCGCCGGGCGCCGACCTGAAGGCGTCCGTGGCCGAGCTGGAGCGGTGCGTGCTCGAGCTGGGGTTCGTGGGCTGCAACC
>Ga0335074_10011122_pt1 | contig 12581 bp, 9 predicted proteins | sample Lox_Sample_23_FD_206715 | JGI IMG/M metagenome (GOLD analysis project Ga0335074, IMG submission 206715) | Soil microbial communities from Loxahatchee National Wildlife Refuge, Florida, United States - Lox_Sample_2.3 | ecosystem: Environmental > Terrestrial > Soil > Wetlands | place: USA: Florida...
CGAAGCTGCCTACAACAGGTTTGAGCAGTTTTACAGACAGTTTTACAGACATAGACTGAGCTTTACGGACACCCGCATGGCATTTGCAGGTTTTATAGGACTTTACAGACACAAAGTGCAATTGTTTTTTGTGTTAGCTACCTATTATGTGGTTTTAGGTCTATTCCTTCTGTTAAGCACCTTATTGAGCGCACGTTGACCCACCTATCGCCCTAACGATCGTGCACTACGACGGCACACCCACCTTAGCCCTCTACATTAGTAACTAGAGAGAGGCATTCGAAATAGTTGCTTAGAGCACTATAGGAAGGGAAACTACAGCTCAAAGCAAGAGGTTTGCTAGTAGGAGAATAGGCTGCATTAAGGACTAAAAGACTAGAGAGGTGGGCGGTGCCTACCTATTCGAAAAATCAAGGGGCAAAGCAGAGAAGGAAGTGGGGGGACGGAGATTACAGCAGGTTGCCACTAACAACGACGGCGAAGGACTAAGATTGGAGCCGAGATTGGAGCCGAGATTACGCCCCACTAAAGGAGTATGCAGTAGCTACAGACCAAACTCGTCCTAGAAAAGGAGCAAATTGGACGCTGACAGTGTTAGGACGCTACGGGACTGTCCAGAAAGCATTGGACTAGTTGGAGGGCTTAAGGATGACTTCCAGGAAATAGGAGGTCTTGGATATGCCCTCATTTTTGAGACATTAAGGACGACGCTATTGATTTTGCTGGCAATAGTGCGAGTGGGCGCTGTAGGAGCAGGTTATATTGAGAGATAGCTGGATAATAAAGCAATAAGGAGATAAGACAGGGACTATAATAGGGAGAGCTGCAGCAAGGGAACAAAGTCACAGAGGGGTGATACAGGCAGGACGGACCAGGAAAGCTTTACAGACGACATTACAGGTTTTACGGACCGAAAAGAACCCGTACGGACCCGTAAAGGACTACAGGCGTCCGTAAAGGACTCTACAGACGACCAGACGCACTTGATGGACTACAGCGCAGACCTACTATACACTACATTCCCACATCCAAGTGTGAGCGTATCGCTAGTAACGTTATCTACTGCTACAACCCCTTCTTCCAGCAACAGTCCGGAAGACTCTCAGACTTTTCCCTTACAGCAAGCAACAATGTCAACAATGTTCTATATGCCAATACCTCCACCTGGCACCCCAGGGAGCCTGATGTTCGAGGGAGCCAATGTGACTGAGTTTCTTAAGCGCTATGAAGACCTTTGCTCAGATTATTGTGTGACGGACGAGGACAGACTTATAAGACTCCCATGCTACTACATCCAACCTATTGCGGAAACAATTAAGTCCTTAAAGGAGTAGAAGAATTAAGACTATACTGCACTAAAAAAGGTTCTCCTTGCCGAGTACAGAAATGACAATACTCACCAGCTTCTCTATTCCGTTCTATTCCTCAAGAAGTATAAGAACATTGCTCGTACGGAGAAGGATGATGTCTTAGACTATTATTGCAAATTTGACCGGATTGCCTAACATTACATAGAAAAGAAGGTTCTAACTGAGTACACGGCTAGGATCTAGTTTATCCATGGACTGCCACTCCCTACCGCCAGCAACCTCATCCGGAAACTGGAAATTAACACTAAGGACCCTAATACAGTTGACTACAAGAAGCTGCTTGAGCAAGTTGTAAAGCAGACTGCGTCCGACAAGGCCATCCAGCAAATGAATGCTACACGAAGCTCATCCTAGCAGCAGACTAAGGCTGTAAATCAAGTGGTGCAGCAGCTACAGCCCACTGTTTCTATAACGAAAGAGCAGCAACTTGCAGAGCTTGTAGTTAAATCAGCTAAATTGGAGACTGCAGTAGTAGACCAGCTTACTAAGGCCTTTAAGAAATTAAGTGTCAATCTATTACAGCAAGTGCAGTCTTAGAGGCAGCCCTATCTGCTAGCTGGAGGTCCTTACAGACGATATTCTCAATTTATAGGTCAGCAGCCACCTATAAATCGCCTGGAAGACCTAAAAGCACTGCAGAATGGAAAAGGAGAGAATTTTCCGTCTGTAAATGTAGGAGCTTACGCAGCAGGAAGCCAAGGAATGTTAAGAATGCTAATAGATGTGTGCTAGTACTATTTCAACTAGAACCCTCTCTACTAAGACCCTCCGTATAGGTTTAAGGATTAATGCTTATAGTACAAGTAGCACCTAGCAATTAGGACAGCGCACGTTAATAAGAATGGGCGACTTGCACGTGGACCACCTCGCCTAGGAGCCCCAGAATTCTTTATCCAGCCCGGCCGCCCTAAGGGAACCCAGGTAGTTTTAGCAACTGCAGGGACCCCTAAGGATGAAAACATTAAGAATCGTCTTAAAAGCGGCCCGCAGCAGACATTGGAAGTGGAGGTAGCTAGCATCACTCTTCTTAATAGGGCTAACAGCAAGGACAAGGAAGAATTAGAAGGCAAAGAGCTAGAGGTTTACTAGGCTTTAGCAGTGCGAGTAGACAGGACCCATGCTGAAAACGGGAAGTGGAAGAACCCGACTAAGATTATAAAGAGGATAGAGCTTAAGGAGTAAAAGCTAGCTGTCCCAAAGACTATCCGACTTGGAGAGTGGAAGCTAGCAACTGTTATAGACGTTACAGATGAAGGCATAGAAGTAGACCTAGAGCCAGCTGAGGAAGCAGTCCTCGTACGAGTTGAGGACAATCCTAAGAAGAAGAAGAGACGACCAAGGACCCCAAAGAAGAAGTACTTGGATGTGATTAAAGAGACTACGGACCTAGAAGCAGTCTTTGACGAAGTCATAAAGCAGCTAGTAACTATTAAGCTGCAAGACCTCCTTGCATGCTCTTCTACCTTTACCAAGTTGCTATTTAAGGGAGTTTCTATAAGGGAAGCAGTAGATGTTCTAGCTGCAAGTATAAGATTAGTTGGGGTCTAGTACAAGAAGGAAAAGACTTATGCAGCTAAGACACCCAAGCTATTAGTAAAAGTTGATGGAGCACCCACTCGAGCGATGCTAGACATTAAAGTAGAAGTTAATGTTATAACCCGAGCAGCAGCAGACGAGCTAGGACTTCTAGTCCGAACAGACCTCCTTCTAGTATTAAAGGCTGTTTCTAAGGACATATGGGTGTTTGACGGGGCATGTGAAGATGTAGAGATTGACATTAGAGGAGTAGTCAATTACTAGACGCTACTTGTTCTTAATAAAAGCGAGCACACCCTTATACTTAGAGCCCTATTCTTCTATAATGCTTAAGTCACATTTGAGTACGACGATTCTAGGAACTAGTATGCAAAGCTACTAAGTGAGGACTAGGAAAAGGTAGCTATAGTACGAGTGTGTGCTCTATAAAGCAAGCAGGATTGAGAGAGAAGGATGGAGCTGGAGGGAAACGAGTAGCTAGTGCGCCTGCAAGGCAGCGTACTAGCTAGGCATTAAAGTCCTTAGGGAAGCGCGTGCGATTTGCTAGCCCATTTCACCCGTCCGGTAGAGGAAATCAATTTACAGGTGACTATAAGGACTTTATAAGAGGTTTACGGGTGGATGGAGGTTTTACAGGTTTTACAGGTTTTACGGGCCCAGGGAGACCTGTAAGGACCTATAAAGAGCTATAAGGACCTATAAGACGTCTGCAAGCGTCTGTAAAGCGTGTAGGGGCTATCTAGGTGTTTTGCTTAAGGGCTATTAGAGTGGAAGAACTCAGTGCGGGTGGGTACAAACTGTTAAGGATTGTAAATGACTTTTCTTTCTGCTAGGACCCCTATTTTGGACGGCAATTTCTAAGGTTTCAAGTAGCAACTGCATACAAGACGAAGGCCAATAAGGTCCGTCTGGTAGACCCTAAGAAGACAGATGGTTCTAAGCTTAGAGGGTGTCTGGACTGGTTTGAAAAATTGAAGGTAGAAGACGTCCCTTGCTAAGATCCTAAGCAGTTTTCAGACTAGATTACCCCTAAGTTTTCTAGTGTACAAAAGGGTTCTCGCCTTACAGAGAAGCGCATTAAGGACCTCGTTGTAGGAGATAATCTCTAGCTAAGGGAAAGGGAGCTATTCCTAGAAATGCTTTATAATTAGGAAAAGGCTATTGCATTTAATTTCTTACACATTAAGAAGGTCAGACTAGAAGTAGTACCACTTCAAGTTATTAAGACAATTAAGTACAAAGCGTAGTAGGTCCCTAGCTTCCCTATTCTTAGAGCTTTACAGCTTATAGCTATTAAGATGCTACATGAGAGACTTAAGAATAAAGTCCTTAAATACTACAATAGTCCGTATAGAAACTTATAGTTCCTAGTAGAAAAGAAGAGTAAGGCGTACTACTTGATAAATACTGCTATAAAGATAAATAGGCGCACCATATAGGATGCCAACCTCCCTCTATCTGTAAACGAGTTCTCTAAAGAATTTGCAAGTTGTCAGATAGCTTTAATAATTAATCTCTTCTCTGAGTACGACCAAATTGAGCTGGATGTTAAGAGTAGGGATTTAACAGGCTTTCAGACACCTATTAGACTTTTACGGATGACTATGCTTCTACAAGGTGCTACAAACTTAGTTGCCTAGTTCGTACGGATTGTGACTAAGATTCTTAAAGACTTAATCCTTAAGGATTATCTCCCTTTTCTAGACGATATAGGAGTTAAAGGCCCACTATCTGCATACAATAATAAGGAAGCACTTCTAGGCATTAAGAGGTTTGTAATAGAGTATATCTAAGCCCTAGATAGGACCCTTATACGATTAAAAAGAGCTAGGTGCACTATTAGCCTGAAATTACAGTTCTACATAGATAGGATTAAGATTGTAGGTTTTGTTTGTAGAGTAGAAGGTAGGACTCCAAATAGTATGAAGGTTATTAAGATCCTTAAATGGAAACCCTACGTGGACATTAAGGAAGCACGGGCTTTTATAGGGGTTTATATCTATTATTAGATCTAAATTAAGGATTTTTCTACTATTATAAAGCTTATATATCGTCTTTTTAAGAAGGGAGCGCCCTAGCAGTAGGAAGTAGAATAAGATAATGCGATAGATACCCTTAAAGTGGCTCTAACAAGCGCACTAGCTCTAACTAAGATTGTCTATATAAAAGGAGCTAGGGAAATCGTCCTAGCTGTTAATGCGAGTCTTAAAGGTTAAGGAGCTATGTTGATGCAATTAGACGATTCCAAGTGGAGGCACCCGACTTAGTATGAGAGTGGGCTTTAAAACTAGGCTGAGTAGAATTATAATGCTACAAAGAGGGAGTGTCGTAGTGTCCTAAAAGCTATATAGAAGGTCTACTACTAGCTCTATAAAGTGCATTTTGTGCTTGAAATAGATGTAAGTGTTCTAGTAGCTCAATTGAATCGCTTAGCTACAGACCTACTTGGAGCTCTTGTTACAAGGTGGATTGCTTACATCTAGCTCTTCGACTTTGAGGTGCGTTATATGCCTAGAACCAAGCATACTACAGCAAACAGGTTGTCTTAAAGACCCTAAATGAAATTGGACGACATTGATAAAGCAAATAAAGTGGATATTAAAGACTTTATTAATGCCGAGCTTAATGCTTTTAGTGTGGCCCTAATAGTTGCTAAAGGAAGTTCTACAAGTCCTACAGGTTTTACAGACAAGGACCTACTTGAGGACGGCTACTTAGAAGACTCTTAGCAGATCGCTTGATATCTAACCTCTTTAAGGAAGCTGGAAGGCATAAATAAGTTAGAATTCTAAGGTTTTAGGAGAAAGGCACTTCTATATGCAGTTGCAAACGGGAACTTATACTAGAAAGCAGGTAAAACCCTACCTTAGCGCTTAGTTATTAATTTAGACGTCTATAAAGCAGAAATCCTAAAGGAATTGCATGAGGAGTTTGGCTATAAGGGTAGGGAAAGCACTTATAAACAAGTTGCAGACTAGTATTATTAGGACAATTGCTACAAGGACGTCTAGGAATTTGTTGCAAGCTGTAATAAGTGTTAACTCTATAACCCTTATTGTTTAAAGGAAGCTTTGTGTCCAACTTAGTCGAGCACCCTGTTTAAGAAGATAAGTCTAAACGTAATCCACATGCCACCTTGCAAAGGGAAGAACTACCTCGTTGTAGCTAGAGACAACCTTAGCGGATGGGTAGAAGCGCGGGCTCTATCAAGTGCCAATTCAACTGCAATTGCCAATTTTCTGTGGGAAGACGTAGTTTGCCGTTATAGATGCTTTAAGAGACTAGTTGTTAATAGGGGACTTAAGAATAAGGGATAAGTTAAGGCTTTTACTAAGAAGTACGAGATAAAGCGGGTTTAAGTGTCTGCGTACCACTCACTAGCAAATAGGATGATAGAGCGGGGCTACAAGCCTATTACAGACGCTCTAGCCAAGCTTACAGACGGGGGGCTTAGAAGCTGGGTAAGGAACCTCTCTACTATGCTCTTTGCAGACCAGATTTTTATTCATCAACCTACTAGGCGGACACCGTTTTAGGTGGTTTACGGATGGGAGGCAGTGCTCTCAATCGAGTTGAAATTCCAGACCTAGCGCGTGCTAGAATAGGAGAAGATTACGGGCTGGGTAGAGCTTCTAGCACTTCGTACGAGACAGTTAATAGGCTAGGACGAGGACCTTGAAGAAGTGCGTCTATAAAAGTAGAGGAAGCAGATGGAAGGCAAGGAGTCTTTTAACCGGACCTGTTAGATCTGTCAGATGGAGATTAAGGAAGGAGACCTTGTCTTAAAGTACAACTCTATTACTAAGGTTGATATGTCACGAAATCAGAAGCTTTCTTATAAGTAGCTAGGTCCGTATAGAGTCCGCAAAGCTATTCCTAAGAAAGGGACGTACGTTTTAGAGGAATTCGATGGGACGCAGCTAGCTGGCACCTACTCAGGCAATCGTCTAAAGAAGTTTGTCATCCGAAATCGCTTTTACAGACTAGTTACAGATAAGGAAGTTGAAAGTGAGAACAGTAACAGCCTAGAAGAATCTGAAAGCAGCAAGAATAAAGAGCTACTAATAGAAGCCCCTATCCGTAAAAGTGCTTGGATCCAGCAAAATGCTTAGCAGCTAATTGAGGTGGACACTCTAATGCAAGACGCACCTAGGCCGGGAAAGTTGGTAATAGTACCTCTAATACTAACCGAAGAGCAGAGGAGAGAGTATGTCAGGTTCGAGGAGGACAATAAGGGCAACTTGCTATAGAAGTAGAGGACTTAGACTGACACGTTTTATTTGTCTTACTATACCGCTCTTTTTGTTGTTTTTACATTTCTTTACATTCTATTTTGTAGTTTACAGACGTTTACAGGCAGTTTACGGACTAGGATTAAGGTTTACAGGCCCGTAAAGGTTGTATAGACCTATAAAGCGTCTGTAAAAAGGGGATCTAGGGATAGCAGTTATAGTTAGAGGACGACTACTTTCTTAGGGGGGGACGTATGTGGTAGGGTTCCATAGTCCCCTACAAAATCATATGATTTAAGCGAGGTTGAGTTGGGTTGGGTTAGCTAATCTAGGCAATTGTTGTTCTCATACTAGGGCACCTTGATGTATATAGCTGGTTTGGAGGACATTGTAAGGATCATCATCCAGGAAGGGTTATTACTAGATAGGAATCAGTAAGGGACGCGTGACAGACATACAAAGCTGCTGTTAGGCGCTAGAACGTACAGCGTATAGTTTAAGCTGCTGCACATGTTAAAACGCTATAGAGCGTAGTTTCTCCAGCCGGCTGACGCTAGTCATACTTAAAGAATGACATTCCTAGAAATAGAAAAGGTAGCAAGTAGTTCCTTAAATATCACTGTCATTTTAAAGACCTATCTTTGCATCCTATAATCACCTATGTGATACTAGTGTATCATACTATAACCTGTATTAATTCCCTACTAGAAACCCTATAAGACTAGCAGTCTTACAAGCTACTCGCTTTACGCCTTGTTAAGGTAGTAGTTTGTCAAGCAGTTGCTATAGTACTAGATACTTAACGAGAGGTAGCTCTAAGTGGGTTGTCGCTCCACTTAGGTTTACTACTACTAGCAAGACGGTCTCGTACTACTACTAAGACAGGGCTCTTGCTACTAGAACCACTAGCTTCTTCACTTAAGGGTTCAGCTAAGGCTACAACTTAAGGAGGTTTAAGTAGCTTGTTGCAACCCCTCTTAGACGACAGCGATTTAGCAATAGTAACCGCCCGCCTTGTAGCTGCACGATATAAGGCTAAACGGCTTTAAGCCTTAATAGAGTTGCAAGAAGCAGAGAGGGAGATTTAATCCCTTTAAGTAAGGTTAAGGGGAGGAACCCTTATAGCATAGCAGGAAGACGTTATCCCCCCCTCTCATATTAGTAGTAGTAACAATTACTCCTACAACAAGAACGATTGTTAGGGCCGCACTTAAAGGGCAAGCAAGCGCCTTAAGCGGTATCGCCCTACTACCCCCTCCAACCCCTCTATCAACAAGGAAGTTGACGAAGATGTAACACTTAAGGAGAAGCCTTAAGGTCATAATAATTCAGCCTTAAAGGTAGAAGCAGCTATAAAGGTTGCTAACCTATTACGTTATAAGGGCAAGACAATTATAGAGCACACTAAGTTCTTTTAATAGTACAAGATAGTGTTCCAACTCAAACCTGTTATATATAAAGGACATGCTAAGAAGGTTACTTAAAGCGCCTCCTACTTCAATTAGAGGCTTATAGGGCAGTAGGATTGTTATAAGAAGTCTGTTAGGAGGGATAAAACTACATGGGAAAAGTTTAAGACTCTTACATTAAACTAGGTGCAATCGCCTGCAAATCAGCATACTTCTACTACTAAGAAGTATAAAAGGGCTATATAAGGCTTAAGTTAAAACATTTATACTTTTACTGTCTACCTCTAACAACTTTAAGATGAGTTGTTAGGGTATATTAAGGAATAATAGAAGATGCACCTCCTAGTTAAAATAAGGTTAAAGCTTTATTATAGGGTTACTACCTTAAAGACGTTTCTAACTACAATAAATAAATTAGTAGATGCTGCTTCCTACATTAAAAAGAATGTTTGTGTAAAACAAAAAGAAGTAGAAGCAAAGAAGCAGCTAAAGACTAGTAAAAGGATACTGCAAGCATTAAATAGTAACTAGAAGCATATGGAGGGTAAGGGGAAAAGGGTCTCAAACACATTCTCATACTCCTCTTAGTCTTTTAAGCCTTAAAATAGTACTACTACTATTTTAGCAACAGCCCCTAATAATATACTTGTATTACTAAAAGTTCCTTTAAGCAAGTTAGACTTAAATAAGGTTAAATGTTATAAATGCTAAGGGTTTAGCTACATGCAAGCTAACTGCTTAAGTGCTACAGTTTGTTTTACAACTACTATTAAACTAAAAGCAGGAAAAGGCTAGGGCTAATAGTCTGTCCCTTTAAGGCTAAAGGTCCTTTAAGAATAAGAGGGAGAATGGAGGTTTAAGCATCCTTCTATTATAATAGTAGAAGTAGGATAAAGGCTAAGTGTCTATTAGATACAAGTAGCCAGCTTAACTTAATAAAAAAGGAATTCGTATTTGTAAATGGATTCCTACTTATAAGTTGTATACTACCTTGCGCATATAGCGTTAAAGGTAGAGATATCCTTTTAACTGCAAAGTTTCTCCTTACCTTATAAGTAAAAGATGATATAAGGGAGGAACAAATAATAGACTAGTACTTTTATTCATATAGTCTCTCTAAGTATAACGTTATTCTTAGCACGTCCTAGTTGGAGTTGCACTAAGCAGGATACTACGACTAAGTCTTAAAGCAGTAGCAGTATACTCCTACATGGAATACGTCTATAAGGATTAAGGTTGTATCTTTTAACAATTTTAATAATATCTTAAGAGATAACAAGGATGTATATGTAATACTCCTAAAAGGCCTTTAAGGACTTAAAGCTCTAATATCTTCTATAAGGAATACGGAGCTGTCCCTAGTTATCTTTAAGGAGTACTAAGACCTTATAGATGTTTGTAATACTAATAAGGCTGTAATACTACTAGATATAGCTAATGCCTAGCATGCTATTAACATAATAGTAGACCTTCCATTTGGGTTGTTGTATAACTTGTTGGAACTCTAACTAAAAGCCTTATAGGAGTACTTAAATGAGAACCTAGCTTAAGGCTAAATTGCCCCTTCTACAAGTTTAATAGGAGCCCCTATCTTGTTTGTTCCTAAGAAGGATAAAGGGCTTTAACTATATATTAACTATTAAGGCTTAAATAAGGTGACTCTTAAGAACTATTATCCTTTCCCCTTAATTAATAAGACCTTAAACCACCTAGTTAGCGCTAAATAGTATATTAAGCTCGATTTAAAGGATGCTTATTACTGCATTTAGATTTAAGTAGGAGATAAGTGGAAGACAGCGTTTTATACCTATTACAGCTACTTTAAGTATTAAGTTATACCTTTTAGCTTAGTTAATACACCAGCTACCTTTTAAGCTTATATTAACAAGGTGCTAGGAGGACTCTTTAATGACTTCTATGTAGTATATCTAAATGATATCTTAATTTACTTACAAAATAATAGAGATTATATAGAGCATGTATATAGAATACTTAAGCGGCTATAGCAGTATAAACTGTTTATCAACTTAAAGAAGTATGCCTTTTCTATTATAAAAGTAGAGTTCTTAGGGTTTATTGTAAACACTTTTAGAGTTGCAGTAGAGCCTAGCTGGATTGCTATAATAGTAGAATAGCTAGAGCTAGAGACCTTTATATAGGTATAATAGTTCCTTAGCTTTGCAAATTTTTATAAGAGATTTATATACTGCTATTTAAAGGTAGTAGCCCCTTTAACTAACCTGCTAGTTAGTAGCATTAAAGGGAAAAAAGTAGGCCCCTTTATATTTCTACAAGCAGCTTAAAATGCTTTTAGCGCTATTAAGTTAGCATTTACTATTACTCTTATACTATAGCATTTCAACCTTGCTCTTTATATTATAGTTAAGTTAGATGCCTTAAGGTTTGCTCTTACTAGGATTATTTCCTAGCTCGACTTTAACGTTAAAGCGCTTAAGTAGAAGCACTAGCATCTTATAGCTTATTAGTCTAAGAAGATAACTAATATAGAAAGGCGCTATAAAACGTATAATTAAAAGTTGCTTGCAATTATTAAGTGCTTTAAATAGTAGTAATACTACTTGGAGGGTAACTGCTACCTTGTTGTTGTCCTTACAGACTACAATAACCTCTACTACTTTATAACTACAAAGCAGCTAAATAGGAGGTAGGTCTAATAGGCTATAAACCTAAATTCTTTTAATTTTAAGATTAAATATAAACTAAGTAAGTTAAATCTTATAGACGTACTAAGCTGGCAGCCTAACTATAATTTACTAGTAGGATTAAAGTTGTATAATTTGCTCCTTATATTCCAAAATAAGATGAAGGGAAGCTTTATAGTAAACATAATATCTTTAGCTCTATAAAGTCGTACTAGCACTAAGATAATAGTGTCTTATATTATTAATACTTATATAGCTATATTTAGCAAGTAAGAGTGTAGTAGGTATAAAACCCTATTAAGACGTAGTAGGCATAAACCCCTACTACCTAAAAGAATAAACCTCTTTAGCAGAGCAACTGCAGTTAGTAGATATAAGACATTTATAACAGTATTAGGGACTAATAATTACTTTGTCTTAAAGATATATATACAAATCTGTACTACCTCTAAATCGCTATATACCTATCCGTCTAACTTGATTTAGGACTTAATCTTAGTGTTACAACAAGGAGACGTCTTTGTTGCAAATAAGAAGGGGGTCCTAGAAAGAAGTCGAATAGTAAGAAGGCCTATAAAGGGCTTATAAAGTATAAACGATATAGGACTACTTTGTTGGAACAAGAAGGTGTTTGTTCTAAAAGACGAAGTAGTACAGTAAGAGCTACTTAAAGCGTATTATAATAATCCCCTAACTAGCTACTTTAATCCTAAAAGAACTTTAAAGCTCTTCTATTAGAAGTTTTATTAGAAAGGATTATTTAAGGACGTTAAAGAGTATGTGTTAACGTGTGCTACGTGTTAGCGCAATAAGTTATAGCGCTACTACTTGTACAACAAGTTATTGCTACTGCTAAAGCTTGTAGGGCTATAAAAAGAAATCACAATAAATTTTATTATAAGTCTCCCTCCTAGTAAGTTTAAGGGGGTCCTTTATAATGCGATTCTAGTAGTTGTAGACTGTTACACTAAGATGGCGCACTATTTTTAGTGTATAAAAGAGATAGATGCAGAGTCCCTTATAGTACAATTAGTTAAGGAGATTATATAGTATTATAGTGTTTTAAATGGCATAGTAACAGATAGAGGCAGTATGTTTACAAGTAACTACTAGTCTAACATTTGTTACTACCTTAAGATTAAGAGGAAGCTTTTAATAGCATTCTACTTTTAGACTAATAGGCAAATAGAGCGTTAAAACTAGATTCTTAAAGTATATCTACAAGCATACTGCAATAACAATAAGGATAATTAGGTAGAAATGCTTGCTATAGCTAAATTTGCTTATAACAATTTATAGCATTCTAGTATTAGAATAAGCCTGTTTTAAGCCTTATTCGGTTACAGCCTATCTCTCCCTTTAATGCTTGCA